>Ga0310345_10005012_pt1 | contig 11879 bp, 11 predicted proteins | sample HC15DNA20500_MG_FD_204667 | JGI IMG/M metagenome (GOLD analysis project Ga0310345, IMG submission 204667) | Marine microbial communities from station ALOHA, North Pacific Subtropical Gyre - HC15-DNA-20-500_MG | ecosystem: Environmental > Aquatic > Marine > Oceanic | place: Pacific Ocean: North...
CTTTGTTGGCCTTACTTTGCGTCGGCCGATGATTTAGCGGGTTTGCCCCCTCACGTCATCTCAGTGAATGAACTTGATCCCCTTCGCGATGAAGGTCTTGCCTACTTTCGGAAACTAATGCAGGTCGGGGTGCCAGTTGTCGGCCGAACGATTAACGGCACCTGCCATGCCGCGGATACTATTTTTCGGCAGGCAATGCCAGACGTGTACGCGTCCACAATTCAGGACATAACCACCTTCGCCACTTCTCTCTGAGTCATAGGCGACCACGGCCGACTGCAAGACATTTAACGGCGGACCAATACGGCGAAGCCCAGCACCTCGCTCACGAATGGGACGATGCGACCGGCATAAAGGACACCTGTTCTAGTTGAACCAATTGCCGCTTCGCAGTAGGCTAACTACCTTGCCGCTCGCTGCCGTAGTGGAGGAGCTTGTGAGTGTGGCGGACGGCGCTCGATTGAGTGATTATGGTTGCGTTACGGACAATGACGGCAGCTACGTAAGGAGGGTTGAGATGCATCATCGTCTCCAAACGGTCGCCACTTTGTTGGCTGTGAGTATGCTAGTGCCGGTTCTGGCATTCGGACAGAATCAATCTCATAGTGATTCTGATGCGGACGCGAGCTGGGAGATGCCCCGGCTGCCGAACGGTCAACCTGACCTTCAGGGCTACTGGACCACCCAGACCTTCACGCCAATGGAGCGTCCGGAGTATTTGGGCGACAAAGCGTACTACAGCGAGGAGGAGTGGGCTCAGCTCCAAGCGCAGCTCACCGTCGAGGGTGCCGACCCGCTAGCCCGCCATGTCATCACTATTGCTGATCCTGAGGAACGTGCGCGGGCCCTTGATCAGACTCACCGCGATGAGAGCTACGTCCACTACGACAATGCCATATGGTTGGCGACGCGTGTGCCCAAGGGCTTGTCGACCCGGCGAACGTCGTTAATCACCGATCCACCAGACGGCCGGATCCCACCGCGTAACGCGAAGGCCCAAGCGCGAGCCGAGGAGCGTCGCGCCGCGCGTGGTGATCGCGGAGCCTTCGATGGATATGAGTTACGCCCGCTCAGTGAGCGCTGCATCTACTACGGCTACAACGGTCCCCCGCTACAAAACCCCTCCTACAACGATATCCACCAGATCTTCCAGACTCCGGAGCATGTGGTGATCTTTACCGAGCAGAACAATAATCCGCCTCGGATTATTCCGATCGATGGACGACCGCTCATCTCGGAGAACATCCGTCAATACCCGGGTGATTCGCGTGGACACTGGGAGGGCGACACCCTGGTCATCGAAAGCAATCACTTCAACGATCGGACCGCGTGGCAAGGATCGAGTCGCGACCTTAAGGTAGTGGAGCGGTTCACGCGCGTGTCTGACGACCGGGTCCACTACGAATTTACGGTTGCAGACCCGGCCACGTGGGATCGGCCGTGGAGCGCCGAGATTCCGATGATGTCCACCGAGGGTCCGATGTACGAGTACGCCTGCCATGAGGGCAATCACGACCTTCGGCACATCCAGGAGGTCTATCGCAACATCGAGCGGCAAGAAGCCGAAGGGAAGCGGTGACCGAGGCGTAACGAGGCAACAGGTGTGACCGGACGGGGGCTGTCGTAGTAGCGAGTCGCGCACCCGCAGAACGAACTCTCGCCGCTGTTGAACAACTCGCCGATTCACGTTTCGCACTTCCGGCACGACAAACACCTTACCGACCAGTCGCTGAGGTATTTTTTGTCATCCAGGGTCGCGCTCCTCGTAGTTTGGAGTGCTCGTTTTTTTTATGTGACGATATTGTCTGTCGGTGCGGGGTGACGCGGGTACTACCAACGAGGAGAAATGATGAACGAGACCAATATTCAAGTAGTTAAGGATGGGTTCGAGAAATTCCTTGCTGGAGATATTCCAGGGTTCCTCGAGTTATTGGCCGACGATGTCTACTGGGATCATCGTGGGCCAGAGATCGTACCGATTAATCGGTTGTACGAAGGACGCGCCGCTGTCGGTGAGTTCTTCAAGACGTTGAATGAAACACAGGAGGCGAAGCTCTGGGAGACTCGCGAGTTTTTCGGTGCCGGTGATCGTGTCGTGTGTTTGGGGTTCTTTCAATACAGGGTGCTGTCGACGAACAAAGAGTGGGAATCAGATTTTTCCATGGTTTTCACGGTTCGAAACGACAAGATTACCCACTGGAATTTAATTTTTGATAGGGGAGCAGAAGCGGAGGCGCATCAAGCTTAGTTCCCGTTTGGCGTCGCTAGGGTCGAAACGATGAGGCGCTGGGTGGAGCACTTACCAAAGTTTGCGTCGGGTGGCTATCGACACAAAAAAAAAAGGCGCCGTCCGAGGTGTCACCCCGCGGCTCTCTATTGTGCTTATCTGAACAGCGACTCTCTGATTTACCGCGCTTCTGCTGCGGCGAGTTCCTCCATGCGGGACCCGGCCATAATGTTGTAGAGACTGTAATTTCCTTCGTGGCACGCAAACTCGTAGATCAGGTTTGGATTCCGCCTCATCGGCAGTTCTGCGGTCCAGGGACTGACCCAAATGGTAGGGTCGGTCACTGTGAACTCATAGAACAGTGTGTCCGAGTCGATGCGTGTGAACCGCTCAACCAGAGACAGGTTCTCGCCAGTCGACAGTAGCGGCCGGCCAATCTGGTCATGTTTTCCGTTGAACTGAACAGTCTCGACGACGAGTGTCTCACCCTCCCAGTGGCCACGGGAGTCTCCCATCCATTGAGAAATCTGAGACCAGACGGTGGGTCGTCCGTCTAGCGGGATGATGCGTACGTCATTGTTCTGTTCGTTGAGTAACGCGACGTAACCAGGGATTTGAAAGACCTGAACGTTGTTGTTGTAGCCACCCACGCTCATCGGCGGACCGGCTTTTGCGTGTTGAATACAACGACCGCCGGGATTGAGGTCCGTCCAAGATTGGGCGGGCCTGTTTCCCTGCCGTACCCCCTGAATACGCTGTGCTTCTGACGACTCGGCCCGTTGTTGTGCATCTAACGTCAACTTCGGCAGGCGTCCATCGGGGGGGTCCACGATAAGCGACGTCCGACGGGTCGCGACCGCCGTCGTGCCTCGGTCGAGCCAAAAGTTGTTGTAGAAGCCCGGTGTGCCGTCTTCTCGCCGGTCCACTTGGTCACTGGCCGAGGTGAGCTCGGGTGCTCGAGTCAACAAGCGCACATTACGGTCGAGGATATTCTGTTCGAGACTCGTCGCCTCCTCCGCTGTCAAGAACTCCTTGTTCGGTTGGTCTTCAGGTCGCTGAAGGGGCGTAATCGTGCGGTAATCCCAGACGCCTTGCAAGTCTGGGTCTCCCCATGGCATTCGGGCTCCGGTCGTCGACTGGGCGGCTGCGAACAATGGCACCATGGCCACCATCGCAATTACAAGATATGAGACGACGTTACGTCGATTGCTCATCTGACTCTCCTCATGCAATGCGTTCAGTTTCGACGCTGCTATCCTACGCCAAAATCTCGCATCCATCCGCTCGATGTTAGTGTTAGCCTGCGTCATTTGGGGTCGAGTGCCTCTCTGGCTAGGTTCCGGTTGTTACCCCACTACTAAGCGAACACGGCTGCGAGCACAAGGCCCATCGTTGCGATGTTGCGCGGATATTGCTGTCTCGTTCTCATCCGCCCTGCGACGGGATTATCGTCGGGTGCCAGTAACCCGAAAGGTGTGAACACTGATGGGTGATTGTCTTCCACCAGGCCCTTCGACAAATGGCCCGTTCGGTAGTCTGCCGGCCATTCGCTGCGATCAACTTGGATTCCTAATCAACTCAGTACACGATCACGGCGAGATCGTGCATTTCCGCATGCTCAACCGTCACGTCGTGTTATTGGCGAACCCCGATCATGTTCGGTATGTGTTCCAGGATAACTATAGGAACTACAGCAAGCAGACACCTGGCTTTAGAGTTCTCCGCACATTTCTTAGGAATGGTCTCCTAACCAACGAAGGTGATCAGTGGCTTCGACAGCGACGGATCGCGCAGCCCGCGTTTCACCGTGCTCGCATCGCGGCGTTCGCTAAGACAATGACTACGGCCGCAACGAAATTGGCCGACCGCTGGGATGGTGACAAGGTATCTGAGACGAATCTGACCGCAGACATGATGCGACTCACGTTGCGGATTGTGGGCGAGACGCTCTTGAGCACGGATGTGACTCATGAAGCAGACCGCGTCGGGCAAGCGTTGACGGTTGCACTACGTTCAGCGAACAGGGCTGTTGGTCGCATCGTAGATATTCCACAGTGGCTCCCAACCCCAGCCAATATCCGGCTACGGCGCGCGCTAGCAGAGCTCAACGACGTCGTCTACGAGATTATTGCTCAGCGCCGACATGAGAAAAACGATACGGGTGACTTGCTCTCGATGCTGATGCACGCACGTGACGAAGAGACGGGTGAGGGAATGAGTGACCGTCAGCTCCGCGATGAAGCGATGACGATCTTTCTTGCAGGTCATGAGACAACGGCGATCGCGCTCGGTTGGACTTGGTATCTTCTGTCGAAGTACCCGGCGGTGGCGCAGCGGCTCCGTGACGAATTGACCGATGTACTCGGTGGCCGCCCACCCAGCTTCAATGATCTCCCTCGATTGGTATACACGGAACAAGTCATCAAGGAGTCGATGCGCCTCTATCCGCCTGCTTGGATCATTTCCCGGTGCGCGATTGCTTCGGACCGTATTGGCGGGTACGACATCCCGCCACGGACGATCATTTTTGCGAGTCCATATGTTACGCATCGGCTCCCTCGCCTGTGGGAGAACCCGGAAGGATTCGAACCCGATCGGTTCGACCATGACCGAATCGATGCTATGGTGCCGTTTGCCTACTTTCCGTTCGGGGGTGGACCACGGCAGTGCATCGGCAACACCTTCGCGATGATGGAAATGGTGCTGGTAATCGCCACGCTGGCCCAGCGGTGCCGATTTGACCTGATCCCCGGGACGCACGGCGCGCTTGCCCCAGGGATCACTCTGCGTCCCAGTCAACCAATTACCGTGCGGCGACATCCAATCGCAACAAATTTCTAAGCGGATCGGTTCGCTCCTGTATCGTTGGTAGATGGACTAGAAGATCCAAGTTTCAACGACCCCGTTTCTGCCGTTTAACCTTCACGATCCCTGCACCCACGTGAGCCGCAGGCCTTATCCTTCGTTGAACCGCCCACCGTCACGCGCTAGGCTGTCCTGTCCGCAGTAAGGTTGTTCCGTGAATGGAATATTCAGCTGAAGAGAACCGCGTCTACCGTATCCTCTTGGAGCGGGCCCGTAGGATCTCTGTTCCACTTACTGAGGCAATTAGGAATGTGGGGCCTGTGTCGTCTCGGAGGGTAAATCATCCGAGTCTCGGTCACTTCCTCGCGCGGGCCATTATCGGTCAGCAGTTGAGTGCGCGGGCCGCGCGCAGCATTTGGAACCGAGTGACGACGGCGGCGAGAAACGCCCAGATGGAAGTGCTGGCGTTTGCCGAGTCAGATGTTGCTGCTATCCGATTGTGCGGTGTGTCCATGAACAAGATACGCGCACTGCAGAGCGTGAGGGTGGCTCAACGCGCCGGCACACTGCGTGAAACGCAGCGAGAAGGGTTGAACCCGCAGGACCGAGTTTCGACGTTGCTCCGGATTCATGGCATAGGACCATGGACGTGTGACATGGCGCTCATCTTTCATTTCAAGCTTCCTGATATATGGCCTGAGGGAGACGCTGCTGTCCAACGAACGTTTTCAGGTTTGATTGGTCGAAGGAACCCAAAGTTAACAGCCTCGAAATTTTCCCCGTATCGTTCTTCTTTGGCATTAGTCATGTGGCACGTTGCTGATGAGCCACTGTAATGACGCGTTCTTGGTGAGCGTACATTTTTCGAGGAGCAACTTTGTCCCCGTTGAATCACCAGTTGCTTCGCATAGCATGTAAAACTTTATTGCCTATGGTTTATTCGTAATATCGACGTCGCACAAAAGAGGGTGCGCGTGTTTTGCTGGACGGGGTGTTGGTTTTGTTGCGCTTCATGCTCCTAATAAGACGACTCCACCCCATCCGACTAACGTTATTCCGGCGATCGTTGAAACCCAGAAATCGGCGGGTAACAGACGCTCGGCAAGAATGAAGGTGCTGAGGGCTGCCATCGTCGGTACGCTCATCGCGCCACCGGCAAACATTAAGAGCATCAATGCCCAGCAGCATCCGGTGCAGTACAGCCCGTGCGTGCAGCCCATGCGAAACGCCCCGAGTCGACCACCATGCCAATTGGCCATGAAAAAGCCGAGAGGACTCTGACATCGATTAATGCAGGCTTCTTTGAGTGGAGTAAATTGGTAGAGTCCGGCACCGATGAAGATTATTCCGGTAAGCGTTGTGCCGGTGGCAAGTAGGGGGCCGTGCAGTACACCCTGCGCATGTAACCACCATTGCGCCCCTGCAGCACCGATGGCAAAGGCTGACCAGGCGGTCAGGTAGCCACTCGAAAACATCATAGAATCGAGATTCGGAAATCTTCCTCTATCCATCTTGCGGTAGAGAATCACTAGAGGTAGGACCGCGGGAAGCATCATGGCTGCCATCATCACAACCCACATTAATGATGCGGCGAATAGGTAGTGTCCAGGATCTGATGGAGTCATCACCAGCGCCATAACGCTCATGATGAAACCATTGTCAGATGTGGTCGTCATCGCGGCTTCACTAGCGATTAAGAACCACCATGCGGTTCCGGCAATGATCAGGAGCGCAGTGCAAATAGAAATCTTTTGTATGAAGTAAGTGGTTGGAGCGAGGCCCTGGTTCACGTGGCTTCGCCCTCCCAGTCGAATGGAGCCAAAGCGCGGTTGGTATGGTCGGTATTGGCGTCCCACTTGATACCTTTCGCCTAGTAATGTACATATCGATCGGTAATTACTGCGCCTAGGCCTTGCGCTACTTTGCTGCCAGCCGGCACCATGGTGTCGCTGTTCATTGATGCCCGCACCACGTAAAGACGTTATCGCTAAGTATCTCGAGCGCTACGCGGAACCAGAGGCCGCTTTTGGACGGCGACTCAAGCGACGTACAGATCATGTTGTGGTGATCCCTGCGCAAGACGAAACTCCCAGTTTCCTGAAAGGGTTCCAGAACGCCTTAAGCGCCGTTCGAGCACGAGGTAATCGTGTCTTGTGCATCATAGTTGTCAACGCGACTGACGCGCACGCTGCGGGTGTGCATGCCCGAAATGAATCCTTGCTTTCGACTCTTAAAGCTCACGCCCAGGCTGTGCCACTACACGGACCAGATGAAACGCCTTGCTGGTATTCCGAGACCGATGGATTTGATCTGGTTGTGCTCGATCGAAACGGTAAGGGCCACCGTTTACCACGCCACGAAGGTGTTGGTCTGGCGAGAAAAATTGGATGTGACCTCGCATTGGTCGCCCTCCGCGCTGGTTGGTGCCGCGCCCAACTAATCCATATGACTGACTGCGATGTTCGTCTGCCCACCGACTACTTCGATGTTAGGCCTCCCGAGTCAAGTGCGGCGATGGTTTACGCATTTGTTCACGAGCCGTGTGGTCAGCCTGCGATCGACGAAGCACACGCCTGCTACGAAGCTTATCTTCGTTACTACATCCTGGGTTTACGTTACGCGGGGTCAGGTTACGACTTTCACACCATCGGGAGTTGTATCGCCACGCAGCCCGCAACGTATGCCGGCGTTCGGGGCGTCCCAAAACGGCAAGCCGGTGAAGACTTCTACCTCTTGAACAAGATCGCCAAGCTCGGTCCCATTCATACGGTAGTCGGTTCGCCCATTACGATACGTGCGCGAACGTCATTGCGTGTTCCCTTCGGAACAGGGCGGGCAACTCACGAAATCGCACAAAACGTCGATGCCTACCGCATCTACGACCCGCGCATTTTTGAATTCTTGAAAGTTTGGCTTGCTGCGCTTGTCGCGTTCGATGACGCGCCGTCCGCCCGAGCCTACGACACCGTGTGTCGACGAGCTAGCGCAACACTCGGGTCTTCAGACCGAGACCGTCTCGCCACTGCTTTGTCCGCTATTGATGCTCCGAAGGCACTCAGCGAGGCCGCCGCACAGAGCAAGGTGATTGGTGTTCGCCGCAAGTGGACCTACGACTGGTTTGATGCCTTTCGTACGCTTAAATTTCTGCACGCTCTGAGGGATGCTGGGCTCGTCGATGTGCCATGGCGTCAGGCCATTGCTAATGCTCCTTTTTGCCGTTCAGTAAATCTGAGCGGTGCTGCCACTGAGGTGAAGAAGACAGAGGCCTTTGACATCTGCCGGCAGTTGGCTAGGCTTGAAGAGCGGTAGATTACTACGGACTGAACGCAATCATTCAACATCCCCGTAGTTGCAGACTGCGTCACCGTTCCCACAACAGTGTTTGCGGATGAAACTGACTCCAGGCAAACCAAAATGCTTCATGCGCTGGGGTTTCGGTGCGTTCGATGTAGGCGCGCAGACCGCCACCATCGGGACTCAGTGACACCCCAGCAAGTGTGACCGTCTCACCGGCGTCTAGAGCCAAGCGTGCGGCGCCGACTGGGAACGCGACGGCGGTGCCATCGGTGGTCACTACACCCAATACGACATCGTGAACGCTTCGTCGCGGGTCGACGTCACCGACTGGAAAGATGGGACCAGCGTCGTCGCGTCCGCGCAAGGGATTACCCGGGTAGGTCCGTCCGATTCCTCCATCTTGAGCAATGATCGTGGTGTCGGGATGCGCCGTGCGCCATGCTCCCCAGGTAGACGTAACAACGGTGGTTTGATTAAGTCGAACGCCGGCGTCAAACAGTGGGCCGGAGATTGCTTCTCCAGTAAACGTGTCGACGGCAGAGAACGTGGTGATGTCGTACATGAACTTGTTGGAACGCGATAGCAATCCTGAGGTCCGCAACAGCGGACGGAAGCCGTCAACGTCATCGGTGAAGTATGCCTGTGCGGACAGACAGAGGGTGCAGTACGGGATGGCGATATTGCGTCCGCCGAGTGTGTCGTTGACCATCTCATGCACTTCCATAATATTCTTCGGGTACGCGCGCGCCTGCCGGCCGACTACGATCCCGAACACGAGGTCGGCATCCGGGTACCAAGAGCCACCCTCGGCGTTGGTAATGGCTGGTTGGTCCAAGGCAGGGATGCACCCACGCGGGCAGAGCTGGCCTGCGGTTGCGTCAGGGCGATCATCGATGAACACACCGCCCCACCCGACGAGTCGCCAATCGATCGCAGAGTCTGCGTCGTTAAAGAACGGTGCCCAGCGCGGTTCGATAAGAAGAAACAGGTCCCGTTTGAGCAGACGGTAGTCTGGCGGTGCTGGGAGATTCCAGGCGAGGACGCGATCGCCCATAGCGGCAAATGACTCGTTTGGAAGTTTGGCACCGCTGAGCTGTTCGAACGCGTCGATCACGATAGCCTGTGAGGCGCGCGGTGCGAACCGGTGTAGGTCGTACAAGTACCATAGGAGACGACCGTCCCCAGACATTCCGATGGTGCGCACCGCATCGTTTGGAAATTGTCGTTGCTGCAAAGTGGGCACGACATTCATTAGGGCTTCGCGCACCGAAGGAGTCAGCGCGCCGGTGCCGGCCGTTGGAGCAGCTGGGAAGGACTTTTTGTTTTGGTCGAGCAGTTCGCGTTGGGCGAGTAGAGAATCGACATCGTCGCCATATGCCCAGAGGAGCATTGTCGTAACGAGCATGGTGCCATAGTGGAGGCCGTTCCTCAGAGGCCGAGAATGCATCAATTTTCCTTTGTTCGCTCACTACAGATGTAGCACACTCGCCGTCACAGGTCAGGACTTATCTGTCCTCGGCTCACTGCGTTTGACACGAGCCCGATCGGTACTGTCGCGGCTCGTCATGGTGGGTGCGATGGGGTTACCGGACGGCCAAAGTGGCTCCTCGGCTTCCATTGCTGACGAAAGAGTGTAAAGGACGTGTGCCCGTGTGGTCGTAGATCTAGCCGCCCGGTACCGGTTTCGGCGGTAGTGCGGGCGGTGGCACGCGGCTGAACTCGAACTGGGGCCGGTCGCCACTCGTAGTCGAGGAGAAGGCGGAACTGTTGTAGTTGCCGTCCTCGACTGGTGGCGGTTCCTCAAGCGGGTCGACAATGTCATGACGTAGCCGACCATCTAATAGTTCGCCGCCCTTGAGCTGCTCAAGTGCTTCCTCGGCTGCTTTGGCGGTGGCTTCGTCCCATGTCAAACGATGCGCGCGTGGCTGACCATGCGGCAAACCACTGGAGTCAAGTTCACGGACCCAGACGTAAATCGTGCCCGCAGTTCCGGTAGCTTTGTCCGGTTCATCGACTGTTACCCAATGAACACGGAAATCGTCCGGGAGGGGTTCTCCGGTTGCCCAACCAAGTAATTCTTTGTGCCCTTGCCAGGAAGTTACGTAGAGAGCCGTGACGAGAACGACGGCTCCGATTTTAACAAACACGTTCCAGCGTGTTGCTAGGTTGAGATTGAGCAACAATGCGGCCACGGCGACATAGGCTATGGTCAGTGCTACGGCGACGCCAATCATGTCTTACCAAGTGCCTTCGTAAGTAAATTTTTCCTGAGTTCGTTAGTGCCAGCCACTCGGCCGTCCGCACCGATAGTAAAACGCACGGCGGTTTGCTCGTCTCCGACACCAGTCAACTCACGCTTCCCGTAGAACACAAGCTGGACTTCAGGGTTGAGCTTCTCCACTTTAATGGTCACCGGTAGCGGGTCCGAATAGTTTGACTGGTAATGCAACACGTTGACGACGTACTCGCCGGGCCTCAAAGCACGCACCGTGACCGTTTCTTGGTTAATAGGGTTGGTAATTGCGACACCGTCGGCAACAACACGGTCTTGAAATAGACCTCGATCGTCACGGTCGAGATGCATCAGGCCTGTGTCTCGATTGTGATACCAGATGAGGTTGCCCTCTGGACCCTCGACCAACGTATCGACATCGTCGGGGTGGCCGTCTTCCCATTGCACGGTAATGAGAATCTCCGCGTTCGATTGGATGTTGCCACCTTCGGTCGGGTCTGCCATTAGTGTGAACGCCGCAACGAACATGAACGTGAAGCCGAGTAGTGCATTGAACAGCAGGTCCGTGAACGCGTCTTGCGTCTCGGTTCGGCCGTGTGGGTTATGTCGCATCGTGGGTCAGATGTACATCGGTCAGAACGGCGAGGCGGGTGGCGAGGTCGGCTGCCGATGCATCGAGAATGTGATATTGGAGTTTCAGGAGCGTACTGGTGACGAGTCCCGCGAGGGTCGTGTACAGGGCCACAGCCATGCCACCACTCATTGCCGATAAGAGCTGTTGCAGCACAGTTGGGTCGAAGTCTTCTACCTCACCCACTGGAATGAGCATCAGGATGAAGCCAACGATGGTACCGAGGAGTCCAAGCTTAAGCAACGCATCGCTCGCGAAATGACCTAACGCATGTCGGTTAAGCAATTCGTCTTCGAACGCGGTGAGGAGTGCCCTTGTATTACCCGTTGCCCCTTTTGCGTGCCAGTTGCTGAGGAATTGACCGATGAGGCCCTGTTGCAGATGCCCGAGGTCTGTCTCGTCGGCGTTGAGTTCGGTCTCTAATATAGCGAAACGCTTTCGCTCTTCCGTCAGTGCATGCGACAGCCACAACCAGTGTGCACTCGCGAGAATGTAGAGTGCGAGAATGACATAAGAAATGTAGCTTCGGTCTGAGCTGAGCGCGAGCGACAGTAGCCCGCGCTCCGCCGTCAGATAGACCCCAAACGCTACGACACCCAATATGATGAGGGCGCGAACAACTAGATTGGTATCGTTGCGCCGATTCATACCAAATGTTCGCTACAGTGTTGACCTGTCACGCGGCC
>Ga0310345_10005013_pt1 | contig 11877 bp, 10 predicted proteins | sample HC15DNA20500_MG_FD_204667 | JGI IMG/M metagenome (GOLD analysis project Ga0310345, IMG submission 204667) | Marine microbial communities from station ALOHA, North Pacific Subtropical Gyre - HC15-DNA-20-500_MG | ecosystem: Environmental > Aquatic > Marine > Oceanic | place: Pacific Ocean: North...
CTTGTTTTTCTAAGCAAATCATATATATACAACATATTTTTCCCATTTCTAAATATGATGTATGCTATCTTCTCATTATTTATCCATTTGAGTATGGGATAGCTATTTTTGGAACTCCTTAAATCTCCAGACGTTATTTTTTCAATTTTATTACTTATAAGGTCTTTAACATAGATTTTATATTTTTCGAATTCTTTAATGGAGTATAATAACTTATTGTTATTTGGACTTAATTTTGTTTGAATAGAATTAATATTTTTTCTTTTATGAGTTATCTCTTTCTCCTCTTTAGGTAAATTATACTGATTAATTAATTTTCGTGAACTCTCTACATAATAATTTTGCCATTTCTTCATTAAATCATCAAAATTTATACCTAATGTGCTTTCAATACTTCTGCTTGTACCCCTGATAATTTTTGTCAAATTAAGAATATTAGATATGCTTGATTTTCCATATGTAATAACAATATAGTTCCATATACTTTGACCAACTATAGGAGCTTGGTTTTCTGTAATTTTTGCAATTTTTTTAAAATCAGAGATTAGAAAATAATCTCTAATATAATTATCCATTTTCTGATCCCAACCATTTGCAATGTATTTAGATACTCCTTTTGTAAACCATGAGGGTAGTAATACAAAAGATGATTTTCCAAACTTTTGAGTAAAACCTAATCCTCCTTTCATCATATCATCAATCAATGAATTTGAAAATTCATATACTAAGTTTGACTTAAATTGTTCAACTGTTCCAGGAAAATATGTTGTGAATTGTAATTTTTTATTATTCTGGCTATTTGAAGTTAGATAAACCTCTCTTTCATTAATCCCGATATTGCTTTGATTTAGATCAAAAATTGAATTATAAATAAAGATCTTTGTTTTGTTGTTTGGATAATGTCCTATGAGATTGGTAATTGAATTAAAATTGCTTTCTAGATATTTGACACCTATTTCCGCATATTTTTTTCCGTCATCATTAAAATAGATATCGAAATTTTCTGAAGATAATATTTTCCATTTAAACGTTTTATTCTGTATTCTATTTTTTCCAAATTCACTATAAAATGATGATTGAGAAAAGATATCTACTTTTATAAATAAGAATAAAAATAGAAACAAAAATATGAACATAAACCTCATAATAGTATTATGAATATAACGAAATATATCTTTTTATGTTTATTTCTTTATTAATCATTTTTTTTTCTAAGATATTATTAAGTAAGTTTTTAGTACAATATGGAGTAAGACTTACTCCTTTAGATCCTAATCCGTTTAATATTCCTATTTTATTATACTTTGCATGTAAACCCACAAAGGGCCTTTTGTTTCTTGATGCAGGCCTAATGCCAAATTTTTTTTCTTTGATCTTATACTTACAATTAATAATTGAATCAAGTTTATTTCTTATTTTATTAATTCCAAATCTAGTGTTTTTGTGTGTAAGGTTTTCCCACTCATAGGTGGAGCCAACTGTATATTCATTTTTATTTTGAGGAACAATTATAATAGATTTTTGAATTATTTTATTTAATTCCAGATTCATTTCAATATTTATAATTTCTCCCTTATTTAAATTGAATGGCAACCAAGAAAAAAATCTACTCTGAATCTGATGTGCTCCAATGCAAAAAATTAGATATTTTGTTCTCCATCCCCCTACTTTAAGATGTTTTTTTCCAACTAAGATGTTATCAGATTTTAAATTATATTCTTTATAGTTTCCTCTAGATATTAAGTATTTTCTAGTTTCAATAATAAATTTATTTACATCCAAATAACCACTTTTATTAGTTATTACACCTCCTAAATTATCATTCATTTTATGATATATAGATTTTAAATTTAATTTTTCTATATATTTTTTGTAGTCTTTTAATTCTGATTTAATCTGTCAATCATTAATAATTCTATTGTCATTGAATAGTCTGTAGATATTTTTTTTGCTTTCCATGTTTTAGCAATTCTTTTTCCAGTAATAGGATTATATACTCCCAATGCTGTAGAAGAAGCAGAAAGCTTGGTGGAATCATTTATTATTAAAAAATTTAATTTTTTTTCTAAAAGATACCAGCTTAGAACAGAACCTGCAATTCCCTGACCAATAATTATAAAATCATAATTTTTGTTCACAAATTATAATTTAAACTTTTTTAAAAACAAATTTGTATACATATCTACTAAAATGTTAAAAATTCAATCTTTTACATTTAATCCTTATCAAGAGAATACGTATATTCTTTATGATGAATCTAAAGAAGGGATTATAGTTGATCCTGGAAATTATGAAAAACATGAAAATAAATTAATTTCTTCTTTTATTGAAAAACATAGTTTGAAAATTGCTAAAATAATAATGACCCATTGTCATATTGATCATGTTTTGGGTAATAGGTTTTTGTTTGAGAAATATGGAGCAGAAATATTTATTCCTTTTATTGAAAAAGACATGTACAGCAATATGAAAAATTTTGCTCCAGTTTTTGGATTCACTAATTATTCTCATCAATCTGAGCATCATTATTTAAGTGAATTTGACAAAATAAAATTTGGAAATATAGAGTTAGAAGTTCTATTGCTCCCTGGTCATAGTCCTGGTCATTTGGCATTTATTAACAAACAAGAAAATATTTGTGTTAGTGGAGATGTTCTTTTTTTAAATAGTATAGGAAGAACAGATCTTCCTGGTGGTGATTTTAATACTTTAATAGATAGTATAAAAAATAAATTATTTTTGTTAGATGAAAATACAATTATTTATCCAGGTCATGGGCCTGAGACAATATTAAAAAATGAAATAATGAATAATCCATTTTTAATATGAAAAAAATTATTCCTAGTATTTTTACAATTTTAAACTTATTATCTGGTTTTTTTGGCATATCTTTTTTATTAACTAATAATTATAATCTAATTGAGTACTGTATCTATCTCTCTTTATTTTTTGATTTTTTAGATGGTTATTTTGCAAGAAAATTAAATGCTGTATCTGATTTTGGTAAACAACTTGATTCTTTTTCAGATATAGTATCATTTGGATTATTACCAACCTTGATTTTGTATGACTGGTTCATTAATAATTCTTCGAATAACCTGTTTAGATATTTTTCTATTCTAATTTTAATTTTTTCGGCAATTAGATTATCCAAATTCAACTTAGATAATAGAAAAGATTCGGTATTTTATGGGCTTCCAACACCAGTTGTTGCTCTATTTTTTAATTCATTAATATTTAGTTCAGACTATATCTCTCAATTTGTAAGTCAAGAATTATTATTAGTTCTAATTATTTTATTTTCATTAATGATGGTCGTCAATATTCCATTTTTCTCATTAAAGTTTGAAAATTATTCTTGGAAAAGTAATACTAATAGGTATACCCTTTTGTTAATTTCTCTTATTTTATTTTTAATGTTTGATTTTGGATCATTTCCAATTATTGTATTTGTATATCTTTTTATGTCATTTTCTGCATTTTTTCTTAAAAGCTTTTCTTTAAAAAAATAATATAATTACAATTTATTTTAAGATAAGATGTTATAATAGAAAAAATTGAAGACAAATTATTTAATTAGATTTTTGATTTTAATTGTATTCATTTTAGAATGTCAAAACTTTTATGGCCAAAAAACAATTTTTTCTCAAGGCAAATGGTTGAAACTTGGAGTTCTTGAGGATGGTATATATAAACTTGACAAGTCTTTTTTTATTGGTCATGAGCCTTATTTAGATGCTAATAAAATAAATCCTTTATCTATCCAAATGTATGGTAGTGGCAACAGAGGACCTTTGCCCCAAAGTAACAGTCATAATAAATTTAATTCTCCCGTAGAGATGAAAATTCATTTCGAAGGTAATGATGATGAACTTTTCGAAAATAACGAATACATTCTTTTCTATGCTAATAATGCAAATGGAATTTTTCATGATTCGCTTACTCGCAAAACACACTACACAAAGAATATTTATAGTGATACAACGTTTTATTTTTTAACATTTAACCAAACTGAGGGAAAAAGAATTTCATCAAAGAATTCTATTGATAATTTTTCTAATTCTATAAGTTCTTCTAAAGAATTATTTATTTATGAAAATGATATTAATAACATTATTCAGTCAGGAAGAGAATGGGTTGGGGAATTATTTATTAATGGAGATTCTAAAAAATTTAACATCAGCTCTGGTAATCTTTATGATAAAAATATATCTATTGTACTTAAAGTAATGTCAAGATCTACAGATGATTCAAAATTTATAATTTCAGCTAATAATCAAAATATTGGAGAATTGAATTTAGAAAAGATCGAATCGGATCTTTATGGTGATAAAGGTATCTTTTCCATAGACACATTTAACGTGGAGATTAATGATTTAGAAAAACTGAATGTCAATATTGTTTATTCTGGTTCATCTAAATCATTAGCTTATTTAGATTTTATAATTGTTCAATATAATGAAAAGCTCGTATACAATGCTGAACAAAAATCATTTAAAAATTTTGATGCTCTAGATTATAATAAGATTCAGTATAAAATAGAAACGGAAAAAGAGGTTAAAATTTGGGATATCACTAACCCTTATGAAATAGAAGAGCAACTATATGAAAAGGGTGTAAATGATATTATATTTAATGTAAATTCAAATGTTTTATCAGAATATATTCTTTTTGAGAATAAGGATTATTTTTTTCCTGTTTATCACGATAATGCATTTTCAACTGGAAAGCAATTACAAATAGCAGAAATATTATCTTCTGATAATCTGGATTTATTGATTATTACTCATGACCTATTCTTATCTTCAGCAAATAAATTAGCAGAATTTAGAAGATCTCATGATAAGTTAAATGTAAAAGTTGTTACTGTAGATCAAGTATACAATCAATTTTCATCGGGTATTCCTGATATTTCTGCAATAAGAAACTATATACGTTATTTATTTAATGAAACATCAGGGAATTTAAAATACGTACTTTTTTTTGGAGATGCTTCATATGATTATAAGAATAGAATATCTAACAATACAAATTATGTACCTACTTATCAATCTAGAAATTCTACTAATAATATATACAGTTTTTCTTCTGATGATTATTTTGGATTTTTAGAAGATGATGAGGGAGAATGGGAAGAAAATGTTATGGGAGATCATACATTGGATGTAGGTATTGGAAGAATTCCTGTAAGTAAACTGGAAGAAGCTGAGTTAGTAGTTGATAAATTGATAAGATATAGTACAGTGGAAAATAATTTAGGAAGTTGGAAAAATAATATTTATATAATAGCTGATGACGGGGATTATAATATTCATCAAATTCATGCTGAAAATCATTTTAATACTATTAATAATTCTAATTCTGAATTTGACGTTAAAAAAATTTATATAGATTTTTTTAAGCAAGACATAGTAGACGGTGTAAAAAAAACAATTTTGGGTAAACTTAAATTGAATGAAGCAATAGATCAAGGTGCGTTAATTTTAAATTATATTGGTCATGGAAATGAATTTTTATGGGCTGAAGAAAGAATTCTTAATGAAAATACAATTGATAATTGGAAAAACAGATTAAGACTTCCTTTAATTATAACAGCTACATGTGAATTTGGTAAATTTGATGACCCTTTAATTAAATCTGGTGGAGAGGTAATGATAATAAAAGGAGACGGGGGTGCAGTTGGTCTATTTACAACTACTAGACCTGTGTTTTCTCAAACAAATTTTAAATTAAATAATGAATTTTATAAACATGTTTTTACTAAAGAAAATGGTGAATTCTTTAGATTGGGAGATATTTTTAAAAAAACCAAAAATAGTAGTCTTAGTGGTCCCATAAATAGAAATTTTTCTCTTTTAGGAGACCCTTCATTAATGCTTAATTATCCTAAGTATGATATTGAATTAATTTCAAAAGATACCTTGTTTTTAGATACTTTATATGCTTTAGAAAAAAAAATGTTTGAAGGTAAAATTGTTAACAACAATCAATTATTGAATAATTTTAATGGGGAAGTATTTGTGAATGTATTTGATAAATTAAATCAAAAACAAACTTTAGGTGATGAAAATGATCCTTTCTCTTTTAATGAATGGGATAGATCTATTTTTAGGGGATCGGCAACTGTATTAAACGGATTCTTTAGTTTTGAATTTGTGGTTCCAAAAAACATAAATTATAATTTTGGTAATGGTAGGGTAAGTATGTATGCCATAGACAGTCTTAACAAAGTTGATGCGAATGGTTCAAATCAAAAATTCCTTGTAGGAGGAACTTCAAATGAATTTCCAATTGATGATAAACCTCCTGAAGTTCAAATATTTTTAAATGACAAAAAGTTTATTTCGGGATCAAATGTTGGATCAAATGCATTACTTATTGTTGATTTATTTGATGAAAGTGGAATTAATATTATGAATTCTAATATTTCAAATAATATTATTGCAAGAATTGATGACAGCTTAGATATAGTCTTAAATGACTATTTTGTTTCTAATAAGGACAATTTTACAAAGGGAACTATAAGATATCCTTTAGAAAATTTGAGTATGGGAAAACATAAAATAGAAATTAAAGTTTATGATACTTACAATAATTTCGCCAGAGAATCAGTTCTATTTGTTGTTGGTAATAATATAAAACTTAATATCTATAATCTTATGAATTACCCTAATCCTTTTTCCGAATCAACTTATTTTAGTTTTGAACATGATAGAGAAGATGAGGTAATGGAAGTTTCAATTGAAGTTATAAATTTGCACGGAAAGATTATGTATAATTACTCAAATACTTTTGATAGTTCTAACAAAAAAATAGATGGAATATATTGGAATGGAAAAGATTTTAATAATAATCTTGTGCCAGAAGGAATTTATATCTACCAATTAATAGTCAAAAGCTTATTTGATGGTGCAAGTAATATAGTTTATAAAAAAATGATAAGAATAAATTAAACTTAATATATGAATGCTGTGATTAGATCATTACGATTATTTATACTTTTTACAATTTTTTTCATGAAATATACTGTCATTTTTTCTCAGGGATCATCTTCTATTTTATCAGGTCAAGATACTTCAAGAAGGCCCATTATTACCGCTGTTCCTTTTCTTTTGATTTCTCCAGATTCCAGAAGTTCAGCAATGGGAGAAACCGGTGTTGCTACTAGTCCAGATGCAAATTCTGTTCATTGGAATAACGCGAAACTTTCTTTTATTGAAGGTGATTATGGTTTTGGAGTTTCATATGTTCCTTGGCTAGGAAATATAGTCAATGACATGTCTGTCTCATATTTATCAGGTTTTTATAAGTTTGATAAAATTCAAACTTTTGGTATTAACTTAAAATATTTTGATTTAGGGGAAATTCAATTGACAGATAATCAAGGGACTTCATTAGGAATTGAAAACCCGAAGGAACTAAGTACAGCGCTCACTTATTCTAGAAAGTTAACTGGTAATATAGGAATAGCTGGTACATTTAGATATATATGGTCAAATTTATCTGGAAGCATATCAGGGTATTCTGATGCAAAATCAGGAACAAGTTTTTCGGTAGATATGGGGTTTTATTATAATAAAGAAATATCAATAAACGGTAAAGAATCCACCTTGTCATTTGGATCACATATTTCAAATATAGGCGGTAAAATAACTTATGGAAGTGTGTCTAATCTTGATTTTATTCCAATTAATCTTAGATTAGGGAGTTCACTTAAGACAAGTCTAGATGAATATAATTCAATAACCTTTGCTTTTGATTTCAATAAATTATTAGTCCCCTCACCACCAATTTATAAGGTCGATGACAAGGGAGATTATGTTATTGATCCTGTTACTAAAAAGCCTAAAATATTAAAAGGAAAAGATCCTAATAGATCCGTTTTGAGTGGTATTTTTTCTTCTTTTTCTGACGCTCCTAATGGTTTTAGGGAGGAACTAAATGAAATCACTTTATCTGCAGGATTAGAATATTTATACAGAGATTTATTGGCTTTAAGAATGGGCTATTTTCACGAAAATAATGATAAAGGGGCTAGAAAGTTTCTAACAATAGGAGCAGGATTACTATATAATAATTTTTCTATAGATTTCTCTTATATTTCTACTTTGGAACAAGATCATCCTCTTGCTGAAACAATGAGATTTTCTTTAGCATTTTTATTTAACAAAATAGGTGAAGAAGAGATTTCTTCACAAGATTAATTATTTTTTTTTATCATTAACCCTACTGCATTAATTCCTTTTAAATGATCTTCTCTCATTAATTGATTAACATGAAATTGATAAGAATTGTTGTTTTTTAATCTTATATTTTTAACAATAAGTTTTTCTATATTAAATATGCTGCTTATTCCTGAACCAGTTGGCTTTCCACTTTTTTCGTCAAAAAGAATAATTTCTTGTAATTGCTTGCTTAAAATTGTGTCAGTTGAGTCTATGAGATAATATGAGTAAAAAAGATTTTGATAAGGATAATTAAGTTTGTATCTAAATTTTAAAGAAAAACTAAAATTATTATTAGACTCGTAAGTTTTAAACTTATATATTAAAGTAGAATCTACATACCATGTCATTTCATTAAAACCTATATACTTATCAAAAATTTTATTTTGACTACATGAATATATAATTAATAATATTATAAATATTTTAAATACTTTAATCATCTTAATAAATCTTTACCAATGTCTTTTCGATAATATTTCCCTTCCCAAATTATCTTATTTGCTAACTTGTAGGAGTAATGTAAGGCATCAGATAAATTTTTTCCTATACCAGTACAAGCTATTACCCTTCCTCCATTTGTCAATATTTTGGTACCATGTATTGTTCCTGCATGAAAAATTATTGTATTTTCAATTTTTTCAAAACCGGAAATTGGTAATCCTTTTTTATATTTCTCAGGATATCCTTCTGCAGATAATATTACTGTAGAAGCTGTGTTTTTCCTTATTTTGATATTAATGTTTTTCAAATTCATATCAATTGATGAAATCAAAATATCTACTAAATCATTATTTATTCTAGGTATTACTACTTGAGTTTCTGGATCTCCCATTCTAACATTGTATTCTATAACATATGGTTCTCCATTGATGTTCATAAGTCCAACAAAAAGAAATCCTTTAAATTCTATTTTATCTTTCTTCAGTCCTTCAATTGTTCTTTTTATTATTTTCTTTTCAACTTTTTTTTGAAATTCTTTATCAAAAAAGAAAACAGGGGAGATCGCTCCCATCCCGCCTGTATTTAATCCTGTGTCATTTTCTCCTATCCTTTTATAATCTTTAGCCTCAGGAAGCATAATATAATTTTCTCCATCAGTTATAGCAAAAGATGATACTTCAATGCCAGATAAAAATTCTTCTATAAGAACCTTCTCACTTGCTTTTCCAAATTGTTCATTTATCAACATTGTTTTAAAAGTATTTTTTGCATCCTCTAAATTATTACAAATAATAACCCCTTTTCCTGCGGCTAAACCATCTGCTTTTAAAACATATGGAGGTGACATAGTCATCAAAAAATTAATTCCTTCCTCTAGATCATTTTTAGTAAATGTTTTGGAAAGACCTGTTGGAATATTGTGTCTTTTCATAAAGGCTTTTGAAAAAGATTTGCTTCCTTCCAATTGAGCACCAAATTTATTGGGTCCAAAAATTTTAACTTTTCTTAGTTCGTAAGAATTTTCAAAAAAATCAACTATTCCATTGACAAGGGGATCTTCTGGACCAACAACTACCAGCCCAATTTTCTTAGATACTACTAGATCTTTTACTAATTCAAAATTATTGATATCAATATTAACATTTTCTCCGAGTTCATGAGTCCCTCCATTACCCGGAGCAATATATAACTTGTCACACCTTGGACTTTGTGATATTTTCCAAGCAAAAGCATGTTCTCTCCCCCCAGAACCTAAGATTAATATATTCATAATTATAATATATTAAGTTAGTAACATTTATATAAATACTTTGATTATAAATAAATTATATTTAACATATGAAAGTAGTTACAATCAGTGGTTATTTTGATCCTATTCATGTAGGACATCTTGAATATATTAGACTTGCAAAAGAACTAGGTGGAAAACTAATAGTAATCGTAAATAATGATACTCAATGTAAAATTAAAAAGGGAAAAGCATTCATGAATGAAAATGATAGACTTGAAATTGTTAAATCTATTATGTGGGTTGATGACGCTATTTTATCAATTGATAAAGATACTACAGTTTGTAAAACACTTGAATTAATAAAGCCTCAGATTTTTGCTAATGGTGGAGATAGACATAATAAAGAGAGTCCTGAATCCATCATTTGTCGAAAATTAGGAATTAAAATGATTGATGGTTTAGGGAAAAAAATAAGAAGCAGTTCAGAAATTACTAATTTAAAATCAGTTTAGTCTTTGTCTAACTGCTTCATATAAAACTACCGAGGCACTAGAAGAAACATTTAGAGATTCTAATTTTCCAAGCATTGGTATTTTTACTTTTTCATCTGATAGTTTTAATAGATCACTTGAAATTCCATTTTCTTCTGATCCTAGTATAATAGCTGTAGGTATTTTATAATTACACATATAAATTTCTTTATCTGATTTTTCAGTACAACAAACAATTTTCAAACCACTATTTTTTAAATATCTAATCGTATTTATGAGATTCTTTTCTTTACATATAGGAACATGATGTAACGCTCCTGAAGATGTTTTAAAAGCATCGCTACTTATTAATGCGCTTCCTGTAGAAGGAATAATAATAGCATCAACACCCAAACAATCTCCTGCACGTGTGATAGCTCCAAAGTTTCTTATATCTGTAATTCTATCCAATATCAGAATTAAAGGTTCTTTTCCTTTTTCAAAACAAGATTGAATAATTCTGTCGATTGGTTGATAGACTATTTGAGAAATATAACAGATAACACCTTGATGATTTTTTTTAGTTATTCTATTTAACTTTTCTTTTGGAACAAAAGACATATTTACATTCTTTTTTTTACATAATGATATGATTGAAAATAGTATGTCTCTTTTTGTGTTTTTTTGAATAAAAATTTTTTCAATTTCTTTTTCTGATTTGATTACTTCAAGGACAGGTCTTGTTCCAAATACGATTCCTTTATTATTATTCATCTATTCTAAAATCATTAATTTTTGTATTAGCTTATAATTATCTCCAAATTCTATCTCTGTTATTTTATTATTTTTAAAAAAGTTTTTAATTATCCATTGTGTTTCTTTTGATAAACCATGATTAGAGTTTAGTAATTTTTTAGAAAAAGTTATACTTTCTTCATTTCCTTTTATTTTTTTTATTGCCATTAATCCTATCCAATGTAGAATACTTTTTTTATCCATATTACTTTCTGAATAATTGATAATCTTATGAAGATAATTGCTAGCATTTTTATTTTTCTTTTTAGAATAGCAATAGTATAGCAAGTAATCTTGAACTCTATCATCTGTGGTATATGGTTTTCCAACTCCTAATTTTTCAGGCCATTTTTTAGAGTTATTAATAAATTCAATTGCACCATTATAATCACTTTTATCTATTGCTTCTATAGCTGCACCAAAATAAGCATTTGTATATAAATTTCTACCTTCTCCAGCATGTTCATAAGGTAAAATATGTAAATTATTAAGAGAAGATATAGCAGAACTATATTTTTCCAGTTGAATCAATGTTTTAACATAATCCATTCCTATTATATAATTAGATTTATTTTTATTGTATGCTTTTTTTATTATCCTAAGAGCATCCATGTTTTTTTCTTTTGATAAGTAATTTTTTGTTAATGCTCTTGCTACTCTCCAATTATTAGAATCCAAATCATATGCCCTTTTGAGATCCTCAAGCGGATCT
>Ga0310345_10005014_pt1 | contig 11874 bp, 10 predicted proteins | sample HC15DNA20500_MG_FD_204667 | JGI IMG/M metagenome (GOLD analysis project Ga0310345, IMG submission 204667) | Marine microbial communities from station ALOHA, North Pacific Subtropical Gyre - HC15-DNA-20-500_MG | ecosystem: Environmental > Aquatic > Marine > Oceanic | place: Pacific Ocean: North...
AAAGAAAACGTGGCGATGGAAAAGATTACAGTGATCAAAATACTTCGTTTCATGAGTTTTCCTCTTTTATCTGATGCAAGTTAAAAAGTTCGGTTGAAAAGCATAATGTTGATTTTGGGGGTGGTACTTCATTTGGCACTACACGGTACTACATAAGGTAAACATCTGTCTAACGCTGTCTGAGCTTTCCGAAATTACGACTGGGGTGAGCTTTGAAAAAGTTACTGACGGGTAGAAACAAAGAACCCGTCGTTGCCGACGGGCTCATTCAAAGTCGGGGTGATAGGATTTGAACCTACGGCCCCCTGCTCCCAAAGCAGGGTACTGACCGTCTATTTACCGACGAGAGACTCCAATTCAGATGGCTCTGGTACTACATAAAGCGGTACTACATCGCCATTTTTCACTGAATTTGCGTATGTAGGGAAGTCATCTTGCAACAGTAGTCAAAATAGGCTTGAAACCATAAATTCGAAAAATAAAGAAATTGGCTTGATATGTTTAACTTTTCATTTAAGAACTGGAGAGCTGAAATGAAACGCTGGACCAATCTAGACTTGGAATTGGATTTTGATCGTATTTGGGTCATTTTATTCTTTTTAGTGACCGTCACCTTATTTGCTCCCCCTATTTCCTTAATCGCACAGGGCGTTTCACGCGATCAAGTCATTGACTATATGGAACAGATTCGAATCGAAAATGATCTTCCAGGAGTATCCCTTGCAGTAGCGGTTGATGGAGCAATCGTGTTTTCAGAAGGTGTTGGCTATGCTGAGCTGGAAAATCTCACTCCTGCTAGTGGTCGTACAGTACACAACATTGGTTCCGTCTCTAAGGTCTTTGCAGTTGTTGGACTAATGCAACTGGTAGAACAAGGTAAAGTTGATCTTGATGCTACAATCCAAACCTATATGCCATATTACCCCGAAAAACCTTTTCCTGTTACAGTCCGACAAATTCTCACTCACACTTCTGGAATTCGACACTACAACGGTGTTGAATTTGGACCATATAGCTTGTTGGAGTTCAGGCACTTTGACACTTTTGAAGAAGCAACACGTCTGTGGCGTGATGACCCTCTCGTGTTTGATCCAGGCAGCTCATGGAAGTATTCATCCCATGCCCACAATCTGCAACACGGAATTGTTGAATCGGCCTCTGGTGAAGCTTACGAAGAGTACCTCAAACACAATGTTTTTGAACCAGCAGGAATGATGGCAACTCAGTTTGATGTTCCTTCCCGAGTAGTTCATAAGAGGGGACGAGGCTATATCCGTGATGAAATGGGACGATTCATTAATGTGCCGCCTACTGATCCAAGCTTTAAGTATGCGGGTGGAGGAATCATTTCCAACGTGGAAGATATGGTGCGACTCGCACTCGCAATTAATGACGGAACACTTCTTAAGCGAAAAACTGTTTCAGAAATGCACCGACCACAGATCGACCCGTCCATAAGAGAATACAGATCAACTGGCCCAGGAATTCCACTGAGTCACAAGCAGGCACTGGCTTGGTTCATCCGCACAGACCAGGCAGGACGTAGTTACCCTAGCCACACTGGAACCGTAAAGGGAACTCGATCTTTTCTTGCCAATTTTGCTGAGCAAGGAATTGTTGTAGCTCTTCAAGTCAATGCATTACCCTTCGATTCAGCTCGATACGGTGAAGCGATTGCCCAAATGTTTCTTCAACACAGGTAATAAAAGAACTAGTGGGGAGCGGCAGTGTCTGTCCACGACGCCACCCCCGTCATTTACCAGATTGAGATTGGGGCTGTGTTTCATTTAGTCAATTTGTCAGAGTATGAGCTTCAGCCTCTATTTCCACAATGTAGTCTTGTCCAACAAGCGAACTCTGGACTAGAGTATTTGCAGGAAGAATCTCCTTGAACCGTTCGCCGTGAACACGGGCCACTGCCTCCCAGTGTTCTATATTGGATACAAATATCCGGGTTCTTACTACATCATCAAGTGATCCACCCAATGATTGGATGGCGCCTTCAATTTTGTCTAATACAAAATTTGCTTGAGAAGCAGGATCTTGACCCCCAATGAGGCGGTCTCTGTGGATTGCAGTAGTACCTGAAACCCAAATCTTTTCTCCTCTTCGTACTGCTCTGCAGTAGCCAGCTATTGTTTCCCAAACTGTACCAGTGAGGACAATTCTCCGGCCATCCTGTCTCAATTTAGTCTCATAAGGAGGCGGCATAGTCTCAAAATGATGAGAAAGATCTCCTGAAGCTGTGAGAAAAGGGGGCTTCCGGTATTCGATACCGCAATCACCTAGTATTGGGGCCATTTGTGAAGCGGCATCTTTTAAATCAGCGTGAGATTCGTCATCCAAGGAAAATTGAAAAACCCTGAGATTTTCTTGGATGTGTTCACTTTCTCCAAGACGCGCTCCAACAATAATGCCTCCAACTGTGGTCTGGTCAAGTACAAAGCGGCTGGCCACATTAGATATTGAAACATTATTCTTAATCGCCACATTTTTGACTACCTGCAGCAGTTGCTGAAACTTGTCCCAACCGCCAGCTATATCTATAAATCGTTTATACTTCATTAGAGACCAAGTCTTGAGCTCACTTTTATTCGGTGCTTGCTTATTCAGCCAACGTTCACTCAAAAAACCGCCGGCAAGAGTTCCGTACGCCAGTAATTGGACGCCCTTTTGTTCGCACAGATCTGTCATGCCCTTCAATGGTCGTTGATCAATCAGAGAAAAACAGATCTGGTTTGAGATCACTTCAATGTCAGAATAGAGTACCATTCTCAAGTGGGCTGTATCAAAGTTTGTAACACCAAGATGGCTCACAAGTCCTTCCTTTTTTAAATCATTTAGATAGAACAGGGCGTCTAGCCAGGAAGGGTCAGCATAATTCCAGGCATGGAACTGGAGAATATCCACAGTATCGCGATTCATACGTTTCAGCGCCCGTTCTACTGCTTCGCGGACATCCTTCTCCGTTACGGGGCCTGGTTTTGGAACCCATTTCGTTAAAAGCTTAAGATCTCGATCATTGTTTACTACAGCGCCAGCAATTTCTTCCGCAGAACCGTAGTGGTCAGCCAAGTCAAAAGTGGATAGCCCGGCATCCAGATAAGGTTTCATGGTTTCAGAAGTTTTATGGGGATCCAGGGTTTTGCCGTCTTTTTCCATGTCAGCCACCTGCCACATGCCTGTAACTATGCGTGAAATAGAAAAGCCGGGGGCTAACTCACAATATTCAACTTGGCCAGACATTCAAGTTCCTACTCCATTGGAAGGGTTGAAAATAGTTTTCTCACATCCACACCCTTGCGGACAAGAGAGGTAAGCTCATAATAATAGATAAGGGAAGCAGCTGTTAATACAATGATCCAAATATAAGTAGAGTGCAAATACCATGCTTCCACTTGCGATGAAAGGTCCTTCCATATATGAACCACCAGAAAAAGAAACAGGGTAAAAACGCCCATGCTAGCAAGAGGGATCTGAACTGCTCTCGAAGGAAATACTTTTACCTGAGCGGCAAGATCTTTATTTCTGCTCGGCAGGGTTAGGACAGACACACACATCAATAGGAAGTTCACTAGCATAGATGTAACAAGTATATCAACACCAATGAAAAAGTCACCTGCCAGATGACTACCAAGAATACCGATTGTTGCCATGGCAGCGCTAAGTAGAATTGCAATGTGGGGTGTATGCCATCGACTATTCACAGTAGCCACAGCTTTAGGAAAAATCCCATCTTCAGACCAAGCGAACATGAGTCTGGAAACAGCCAACAGCATGGCAGGTAGATCATTGATGAGAGCCACTAATGCTCCAGAAACGATAGCTACCGTCCAAGCGGGTGAAAGAAGTGTTCCTAGCAATCCAGGTGCTGTCAGATCGCGAAATTGAGCATTTTCCGCAATATAATTCCAAGGCACAGCGTGGTAAACGGCAGAGGTGAACAATATATAAAATGAACCAACAGTCACTACAGCTATTCCTGTAGCTAGTGGAATATTTCGACTGGGATTTTTCGCTTCTCCACCAGCTTGTGCAATGGAATCAAACCCAATGAAAGTGGAAAACAATACAGCAGCTGCAGGTAATAGAAGATTCATTGTGAGCGGTGTTTTTTCGGCTTTCCCTATAAAAGATCCAGTTACAGCTGAAGCAAAATCATTATGATTAAATGAGAATCCTGCCACAATAACAATACTGCCCAAAATAAACATTAGATACATAAGAGGAACAAGTGTCCGCTCATATAGCTGAAGACCTCGGAGATTAATAAAAACGAAAAACCAGAGAAAGGTCAGTGACAAAACAACTCGAACTGAACCTAAATCAAGAATTTGTGCAAAGTTTATCCATCCCAAAGCAGTGGAGATATCCCGCATAAAAGGTATCATAACATATGAGACTACCCCAATAGCAATAGAAAGACCGAACCATTGAGAAAAACTTGCTACAAACCCAAGATAAGGATTCAAGCCTCGGCTTGCATAGATGTAGCTTCCTCCCGCCCGAGGCATTGCCGAACCGAGAATGGAATATGCCATAGCGGCCAGTATAGCTGGAACAGATGCTAGTAAGTAAGCAGGAATAACATGGGGGCCAATTCCTGGCACATTCCGCTGAATCATGATAGGGACTACATTGATGGCTGCACCCATCATAGAACAAATTCCTGTGGCTGCGAGGCCCACTAAACCAATTTCGCGAGTAAGGCCTGTCCCTTGGTTAGTCATTTTAATTGTGCTTCTTTCATCCCGACCGTCCCCTCGTCGGTTTCCCATGTTGAGATTGGGAAAGTGGTTGAGAGAGCTGAGGTGGGAACATAATGTGGCAAACTAAGGAGGGATAGCGGTAAAGTCAAACAGGAGAGGTCTATAAACAAAAAACCCCGCGAATGTGGGACTTATACTAGGAATTCAGATTTAGAGTTCTATCCCCTCCTGAATCTGTCTTTCAATAATGAAGTCAATTCCACAGGCTAACTTTCCAGCCAATTTTGAATCTGGTTCAACGATTCTCCAGAAAGGTGTTATCTTATTAATATCTTTATTCTTTTGATATTCTTCATAGGCTGCTTCGGAAATAATTCTCATAGAAATCCCTGTTACTACTGGACAAGTCATCTCAGCATTATAATCATCTGCGAGTTTTTTCCTTATTTGTTTTAAATATAAAAATGAACCATCTGGGATTCTCTTAACCAATTTGTCAACAATCTTTGGTGTTGGAATAAGCATTTTTGCTCCTGCAGGAATATCAGCAAATTTTTTTGGATTAGTTTTAACCTGACATTCTTTATCGATGTCTCTTTTTTCTACCCAAGATTTTGCCATAATCAAATCTACCCTTCATCCCACAAACAAAAATCCACCCATCGGGTTATGAGCTTGACTTAAGTGCTTCTATTGCAATGCTGACTGCTGCTTGTGCCGGTTCAATAACTGGCACTTGCAGTACTTTCTCTGAAGGCTTCCTGTGCGACGCCATGCCAGCGCAGCCAAGGATTAACACATCAGCTCCCGATTCGTCGATGAGTCGACGGCCCTGACTGATAATCTTTCCAAAACTAGCAGCATCGTTGGCCGCTTCATCAACCGAGATATCTAAAGAAAGTTCGCCTGCCAGTTGTCCATCAAGACCAAGGCCGCGCATGTATGCTAAATGCCTTTCGATGGACTGTTCTGATAATGCAAGAACACCAAACTTGTCTCCGATTGATATCGCTTTCTCAATTGCGCTTCGCTGCATACCGAACACGGGCTTGCTGAACATTACTTTACATTCCGCAAGGCCGGGGTCTGAATAGCAGGCTATCACATAGACGTCAAATTCGGGTGATTCCGAGATTTTTTGTAGGACCAGTGGAATGACGTTTGCTATATCTTCACCAGTTTCGATGCCAAAAGGACCCTCTTCAAGAGTGCAGCACTCAATGTCTGCCGAAGAGTTGAATTCCTGAAGTGATTCCCTGAGACCTTCTGTCACGCTCTCATTGGAATTTGGATTGATTGCGAGGATTCGCGACATCAGATTCCAAGTTCAACGCCGAAGTTTCTGTCCGGGTCGAGCTCTGGCGCCAGCCTGCCGGGCATCCCCGTGCTGTTGAAAGTTTTGCGTGGCACAAACTTGCCAGCACCTCGAACGGCTTTCAGCTCGTTGCCTTCAACAATGACTTTGCCGCGCTGAATAACCGTGGTTGGCCAACCCGATATTTCCATACCTTCGTATGGCGTATATTCCATGTTGTCATGCATATTTTCTGCTTTGATCGCGCGTGTGACGTCAGGATCCCAGATTGCGATATCAGCGTCCTTGCCTTCAGTGATTGAGCCTTTGCAGTGGTCCAAGCCATATATCTTCGAGGCATTCGTGGCCGCCAACGCGACGAAGTGATTCAAAGTGATCCTACCTTTCACGAAGCCTTCGGAAAATAACAGCGGTAAGCGCATCTCAATACCAGGCAGGCCATTGGCTATTTGCGGGAAGTCCGGATTGGGCCCCGCATGCAGTTTCCCGGTATCGTCATAACGATAGGGTGCATGATCGGACGAGTAGACCTGGAAAGTACCATTTTGAAGACTGCGCCAAATTTCTTCCTGCGAAGCACGATCGCGTAATGGTGGACTGCAACAAAGCTTGGCGCCGTGCATATCCGGCAAATCCATCTGCTTTGCGTTCAGAAACATGTACTGTGGACAAGTCTCACCAAAAACCTTACGTCCGTCATAGCGGGCTTTAGCGATTATCCGTGCGCCGGCCTCCGTTGATACATGCACGATTAGAATCGGCGCATCAAGGAACCCGGCAAGAGCGACCGCACGATTGATGGCTTCGGATTCAGCTGTTCTTGGATGACTTAGCGCATGGTATTTTGGTGCGCTATGGCCGGAGTCGACAAGCTTGCTGCTCATCCACTTGATCATCGCATTGTTTTCAGCGTGGATCATGGTCAAAGCACCTTGCTTCTTCGCGACAGCTAGAATATCCAGCATCTGTCCGTCATCAACGATCAATCGATCGTAAGTCATATAAATCTTAAACGAGGTAATTCCCTCTTCGATCGCTTTTGGCAATTCCTGATGCAGGACCGCGTCCGTCGGGTCGGAAATAATGAGATGAAACGAGTAGTCAACAACAGACTTCGGCCTGGCCCGGCCGTGGTAAGTCTTAAGGACATCCTTCAATGACTGACCGCGATGCTGTGCTGCAAACGGGATGATGCAGGTGTTACCACCAAATGCCGCCGAAACGCTGCCAGAGTAGTAGTCATCTGATGTCATCAGCCCGCTGGATGATTCCTGTTCGATATGGCAGTGCGCCTCGATACCGCCGGGCAGGACATACTTGCCGCTTGCATCGATCTCGTGATCAGCATCACCAAGTTTTTTCCCTATGGCGATGATCTTTCCGTCTTTGACACCGATTTCAGCGCTGAAGGTTTCCGCCGAGTTGGCCACAGTCCCGTTGCTAATTTTCAGATCAAAATCAAACATCTCGCTCAGACGCCTCTGATCGATCCACCATCACAGCGGATCAGCCCGCCCGTCATATAACTGGCGGGCTCGCTGCAAAGGAATGCACCAACGCTTCCAAATTCCTCGACTGTTCCATAACGCCCGATTGGGATTGTCGCTTGCTCTGAGGACGAAACTTCTTCCACTGACTTGCCAAGACGCTCGGCGTTGGCCTTGTCCAACTGTGTGAGCCTTTCCGTGAGAATCCGGCCAGGCAGGAGCATATTGACCGTTATTCCCGAAGAAGCAACTTCGGTTGACAGCGATTTACTCCAGCCCACGAGTGAAGAGCGAATCGTGTTCGACATGGCGAGATTTGCAATCGGTTGTACAACGCCTGATGAAGCAACAGTAAGTACTCTACCCCAGCCCGTTTCCTTCATGTCAACAACGCAAAAATTTGTTATCTCGATAATGCGAATCAGCATTGTGTTGATCTGCGCACGCCAAAGGTCTGTATCGGGCTTGTCGACTGTGCCTGGTGGCGGTCCACCCGTATTGTTAACAAGGATATCGATGCCACCGAGCTTGTCTTTAGCTGCCGCGTACAACTTGCTCGCTGAATCTGCTTCAGACAAATCTGCAACAACATAGTTAGCTGTCCCGGTCCCGGAATTATTGAGTTTCTTTTTAACCGCGACGAGTTTGTCCTCGATGCGGCTGGAGATTATGACGTTCGCACCTTCTTCACAGAGTTTTGTGGCTATGCCTAGGCCCAGGCCCTGGCTTGATGCCAAGACGAGTGCCCGTTTTCCCTTAATTCCAAGATCCATGTTTACAGCGCCTCCAAATTTTTTTCCATGCGACTGATCAGTCGCGTCAGTTCTTCCTGATCAATTGAGTTTAGCTTCGGTCCTGGCGCACGTACTGTCGGTGTCAAAATCACGCCGCGGCGATATAGTACTTCCTTGCGCAAGGCCAGTCCAAATCCAGGTTGCTGTTCATGCTTTACCAGCGGCAGGTAGGCGTCAAAAATATCCTCTGCCTTGTCGTGCTCACCCGCCTGATATAATTTAATCATCGTGACAAGCATTTCGGGGTAAGCAAACCCGGTCATTGCACCATCCGCACCGCGCGCTAGTTCCTGCGGTAAATACAGGCCGCCATTTCCGCAGAGAATCGAGACACGACGTAGTCCTTTGTCCGATGCCTGTCGCACCTTCGATATCTTGTTCAAACCCGGGCACTCTTCATGTTTCAGCATGACCAGCTTATCGAAATCGGCAACCAGCCGGTTGAACAGTGTTACCGAAATCTCCGTTCCGGTAGCAAGTGGATAATCTTGATAGCAGACCGGGATATCATCCCCTAGCGCAGCGAACACTTGGCTGAAGTAATTGTAGACCTTTTCTTCGGTTCGCAAATCAGCCAGCGGTGCGACCATAACACCGGCAGCACCCTTATCCATACTTGTCTTCGAGAGATGAACGAGATTGTCAAGCCCAGCGTTCGAAACGCCTACGATGACCGGCACTTTGCTTCCAATTCGCTTCATGATCCTGTCAAGAAAGTTCTCGGACTCTTGGGGCGCCATCTTCTGTGCCTCGCCCATCATTCCGAGTATTGTTATTCCCGACACACCTTTTTCTATGTAGAAATCGACAAGCCGATCGGCACTGTCCATATCGACTTCGCCATTCTCGGTAAACGGAGTTGCCGAAATGATGTAAACACCGTTCGCTGATTCATCCAGTTTGTGTGATGACATTGTTTTGATTTTACCTTATTTCATTGGTTTGCCATTCGTACGTATTGTCTGCTTGCATCCGTGCTGACTGTCGTGAACCGGTTCTCTCCTGACAGGTAATCCTTCATCAATGTCATGAAGACACTAGACAGGGCTAGTAATGCAACAAGATTGGGCAATGCGCTGGCCGCCACGGAGATGTTCGCAAGCGCCCAGAGCTGATCAACATTGGTAATACCGGCAAATACTACGCCGGGTAGGAAATATACCCACTTCACGTAGTGGAACACGTTTTCCCCAAACAGGCTCACAAGTGCCGTCTCGAAGTAAACGAAGAACCCGATCTGGGTTGATAAACAGAACGTCAGTATCGCGATTGAAATAAAAGCATTGGCCAGTTCGGGCGCATAAAATGTCGCAAATGAATCCAGCAACATCTCGATACCGGTATTGCCGTTGGCAAGAACACCGGATGAAAGAATGATAAATGCCGTGATCGTGCAAACCACCGTAGTGTCGATAAATACTTCTGCTGCACCCCAGAGACCTTGTCTAAACGGGTGCGGCGTTTCCGCGTTTGCGTGCACCATTGGGGCTGTTCCGAGCCCTGCCTCGTTCGACAACATCCCGCGTGCCATGCCCATCTGAATCGCCGAAAGTACGGCAGCACCCGCAAATCCGCCAACGGCAGGTGCCGGCGCCAATGCAAAACGGAAGATTTCTCCCAGTACAGAAGGCAGTTGTGACGTGTTTGCTATCAGGATGACAAGACCACCGACCAGATACATCACGGTCATAAAAGGAACAAGCGCTTCACAGAAACGACCGATTCGACGCACTCCACCTATTGCAACCATCGCCGTAACAATTGCCATCACACCGGTGACCAGATAGGGGCTAATGCCATAGCTCGCATTAAACGCGCGCCCAACGGTATGCGCCTGCAACAGTGACGAACTAAAAAAACAATTGATCGTAACGCCGATACTAAAAAGCACAGCAAGGGACTTCCAGCCCAGGGCTTTGTTGATGTAGTACATCGGCCCGCCGTGGGTGTGTCCATTTTCATCGACGTCGCGATAGTGAACACCAATCGTTACTTCGGCTGCTTTCGTAATCATGCCGAAAAAGGCCAGGACCCACATCCAGAAGATCGCACCGGGACCACCGATGGAAAGCGCGGTCGCAACTCCGGCCATGTTACCCATACCAACCGTGCCTGCTAGTGATGTCGAAGTCGCCTGGAACGGTGTCATTCGTTCCTTGTTCTTGTCGCCACTTCGATCGAACATGCACCCGAAGGTATTGCGCATTATGTAGACAAAACTCGATACCTGGAAAAATCGGGTTCGAATGGTCAGATAGACGGAAACGAACGCAATGAAAATCAACGTCCACGGGCCCCACATCAGATCACTGATGTGCGTGATCAGTGTCAAGAAAACGTCATGCATTACTGTTTTTTCAATATCTTTAACAGCTCCTCATTATCCGGGACATCGTTAAACACGTCCCACTCTAAATAATACCCTTCGGGATCGTAGCCGACAAACGCACGATATTCCGGACTTTCATCTTCGATCTTTCTGGAACGCATCTTAATGGCTTCGTGGGTGCTGGCGTAGGCGTACCAGTCGTCAAGACGGTCCGTCCAGAATGACATGGTTACGGCCTTCTGCTCTGTGAAGTTATGCATGCCGCGTTGTTCGTCGACTAGACCAAAATAGCCGGACGGCGAAATGGGATAAATCTTCGCCCACCCCTGGTCCACGATCAGATCGAAACCCATCACGTCCTCGTAAAAACGCTGAATACCTTCCATATCTTTGTAATAGAACCAGACCACGGTGGCCTTAAAACCAAGCCCCGGTGGGACGGTTGAATTCTGGTCGCTTGGCGGATAAACAGTGGGTGATTTATCCAGAACGGGGCTCAACTTTTTATTTTCCTCATGGATGTTAAACCGTTCGAATTCAAGGAAATATCCTTCGGGATCAATCACGACGAAGCCGTGATGAGGCCGTCCTTCTTTAGGATTGTAAGGAGACTTGATCTGGGCATCCTGTTTCTCGATATAATCCCACCACTCATCCAACTGATCTGTAATCAGGGCAATCGCCACGCTCTTGGGCTCACTGGACTTGTGCATCCCTTTGGTTTCGTCAACCAGTGTTATGAACGAGGTCGGAGCTACCTGGAGGATCTTGGCAAACCCATAATCTGCAGCGACGTTCAACCCTAATGTTTCGGTATAAAATTTGGTTGCCCGTGCAAGGTTGGTATAATAGAAAAAAACATTACTAGCCGTCATTCCGAAATTTTTCATGGGACTTACGGACACGTGGTATTCTCCTTTTTCATTCAGTTTTCCCTCATAATGTGTTTTTGAAGCACAAGATGCTAGAAGTAGAGTGAGTATCAATAGCGGTAGGTACTTGTTCATTTTCTCAAAAAATTATATTACGATGTGGGTGCTTCTTTTATTTTTATGTGCCACCGGGTCGTTTTCTGTTCGAAGTTGGAAAGTGCGGTTGAGAAGCATAATGTTGATTTTGGATGTGTATCCCGAAAGTATCTAAAGTTGTCGATACGGGACTATAAGGCTCTAAGGCGGTGTGTGTCAAGCAGAAAGCCAGCCACTAACGAGAAACCCCTCAGTAAAGAGGGGCTTTAGAA
>Ga0310345_10005015_pt1 | contig 11874 bp, 9 predicted proteins | sample HC15DNA20500_MG_FD_204667 | JGI IMG/M metagenome (GOLD analysis project Ga0310345, IMG submission 204667) | Marine microbial communities from station ALOHA, North Pacific Subtropical Gyre - HC15-DNA-20-500_MG | ecosystem: Environmental > Aquatic > Marine > Oceanic | place: Pacific Ocean: North...
GCTCTCGATCACCGACGGACTCACCATCGGCATCCCGGCATTCTTCCTGGCCCTCATGCCCAACCGGCAGCGCTACATTCCGGGGTTCCTGCGGCGCTCGCTCAGCTTCGCGATTCCCGCCGGCGTCGTCGTGGGAGCAGGGCTCACCCTCTACACCCTCGGCGCGCAATCGCTCGGCGTCGACGAACAGCAGATGCGCACTGGGGCGACGATCCTGCTCGCGATCGTCGGGATCTGGATTCTGACCGTGCTGTCCCGTCCGATCAACCGCTACAAGGGCCTCGTGATCGGTGCCATGTTCATCGGCCTGGTGCTGATCTTCTCGGTGCCGCTCGCGACGGAGTTCTTCCAACTTGTTGACCCGGGTGAGGATGCCGCGTACCTGCTCACCGTCGTGATCGTGGCGACCATCGGTGGTATCGAGATCGTGCGGTTCATCCACCGCCGATTCGTGGCGCGTGATACTGCTGCCAGGACGGCGGGGCTCAGCGCCGGGCGGCCGCGGCGGCGCGGAAGAAGCGGTTCGTTGGCGGAAGCCACAACACCACGAGAGTGAACAGCTCGAGCGCGAGCTGAACGGCGGCGATCCAGTCGAAGTCCGCGGCGGCGATGGCCAGGACGTGAAGTGGCACCTGGATCGCCAGGTACACCGTCAAGACGATGCGAGACAGGCCGCTGCCGCGCGCGACGCCGGAAGCGATCCCGATGATCAACAGCCCGACGAGGATGATGGCAGCCCCGATGAGCGACACAGCGAGGACATCGCCGGAGCCTGTCTGGTCGTAGCGGCTGAGCAGCACCAGGATGCCGAGCAGGATGCCGAGCAGGCCTGTGAGGTAGACGAAAGCAACGGCGAACGAAACGATCACCGGCCGCCGCACGCCCTTCGGGGGAGTTGTGACAGCACCGGCATCCGTCGTCGCCTCGCTCACGGCACCACTGTAGCGGGAGGGCCCTCGCGGCCGATCCTGGCGCGAACCCACACGAATCAGCGCGAACCCTCACCTTTCGGTCGAAGAAACCGGTGGGTTGGAGGGCGAAGGTGTGGGTTCGGCGCCTTCCCGCGGGGGGAGAGAGGTCAGGATGTGACGCCGACGCCCACGGTCACCGAGGGGGTTCCCGGGGGAGGGGCAGTCGAGTTGCGCACAATCATGCGCGCCTGGATGCTGACATCCGCGGGATCCTGCTCCGGATTCTCGAGCTGCTCGAGCAGCATCCTGGCCCCCTGTGCGCCCTGACTGCGGGGCGACTGCTCAAGCGTGGTGAGTGAGAACATCTCGGCGAACTCGTGATTGTCGATACCGACGACGCTGAGTGCTGACGGGACCGGGATGCCGAGCCGGCGCGCCGCGATGATGGCCCCGATCGCGACCTCGTCGCACGTAGCCAGAAGTGCCGTGGGCCGTCGATCGGGGTCTCCGAGGAGGTCGACAGCCGCTGCGTACCCACCCGGCAGACTCACCTCCGATCGCACGTGCGCCACCTCGAGGCCGGCCTCCCTCATCGTCGTCTGGTATCCCGCCAGACGCGCGCGATCGACGTGGGGACCGCTGGAGACCGAGACGCCTCCAAGGAAGGTGATCTTCGTGTGACCGAGTTCGATGAGGTGCGCTGTGGCACGTCGAGCGGCAGACTCGTCATCCAGCCGCACGACTCCCGCATTGTCGCCCATTGCGACGACGCTCACGACGGGGCGGCCGATCGCGACAAGTCGCTCCAGCTCGTGGTGATCGGGTTCAAGCCCGACCGCTATCAGTCCGTCGAATCGCTTGCGGGCCAGGAAGTCGTCGAACACGCGCCTGCGCCCTTCGGTGCCTGGCTTGGCGTCGTAGAGGGTCAGGTCGTACCCGGATTCGAGGAGCACCTCTTGAATACCTTCGAGAACCTCGGCGAAGAACCATCTGTTGAGGTAGGGCATGACGACGCCAATATTGCGCGTGCGCCCGGTGGCCAGGCTCGCAGCGCTCGAGGAGGGGACGTATCCCATTTCGTGGGCGACGCGTGTCACCCGCTCTCGCGTGGCTGCGGCGACGTACCCGTGTCCGGTGAGGGCGCGACTTGCCGTCGCCTTCGAGACTCCCGCAGCGCGGGCCACGTCCTCGATGCCGCTCACGTCGTTGTACCTTCCGGCGGTTCTCTGCGGTTCCCGACACCGCACCCGCGATCGATCGTCGATCTCTTGTAGGGACAGGCTAAACGACGAAAGGCGAAAAGGGGAACCGGTTCCAGGTGAATGCAGTGTCGTCGATCACTATGCAGATAGCGAAAAGAGCGCTCCCAGGCGCAGTTATCGGCTCGTAATGGTTCATCTGTTGTGCGCGGGAGAAGAGGGCGATACGGTGTCATGGAAACGGTTCCGGAGAGGCTCTTACGAAGGAACCATGTCTGCGCTCAACGAGGAGGAGTCATTCATATGGGCATGACACAGCGTCACAAGGTGCTCGGCGCCGTGGCGATCGCCGGCATCGCGGGCATCGCGCTCGCGGGCTGCAGCGGTGACAGCGGCGGCGGCAGCACTGACGGTGGGGGCGGCGACGTCGACAACGTCGTCACGATCTACGGCACGATCTCGGACACCGAGGCGGAACTGCTGGACGAGTCGTGGGCTGACTTCGAAGAGGAGTCGGGAATCGACATCCAGTACGAGGCCTCCAAGGAGTTCGAGTCTCAGATCGGCATCCGCGCACAGGGTGGCAACCCGCCCGACATCGCGATCTTCCCGCAGCCCGGTCTGCTCGCCGACCTCGCGTCGCGCGGCTACCTGGTTCCGGCTCCCGAGGCCGTGCAGCAGAACGTCGCCGACTACTGGTCGGACGACTGGGCTGCTTACGGCACCGTCGACGGCACGCTGTACGGCGCGCCGCTGATGGCATCCGTCAAGGGCTTCATCTGGTACCAGCCCGCCAAGTTCGCGGAGTGGGGTCTTGAGGTCCCGACGACACTCGACGAACTCATGCAGGTCACGCAGACCATCCAGTCGACCACCGGCAAGGCCCCGTGGTGTGCCGGCTTCGGCTCGGGCGACGCGACCGGCTGGCCGGGAACCGACTGGGTCGAGGACATGGTGCTTCGCGACTCGGGTCCCGAGGTCTACGACCAGTGGGTTGCCAACGAGGTGAAGTTCACCGACCAGCCGATCATCGACGCGTTCGACGCGACCGGTGAATACCTGCTGAACCCCGAGTACGTCAATGCCGGTTTCGGTGACGTCCAGTCCATCAACTCGACCGAGTTCGGCGACCCTGCTGCCGCCCTCGTCTCGGGTGAATGCGCACTGCACCACCAGGCGTCGTTCTTCACCGGATTCATCGAGGACGCCGGCGGCACTGTCGCCGAGGACGGCGACGTCTGGGCGTTCATCATGCCCGGTCAGACCGCCGGTGCGCCGGCAGTCACCGGTGGTGGCGAGATCGTTGGCGCGTTCAACGACGAGTCCGACACGCAGGCCGTGCTTGAGTACCTCTCGAGCCCGGAGTGGGCGAACAACCGCGTCTCGCTCGGTGGTGTCATCTCGGCGAACACGGGCCTCGACCCGGCCAACGCTTCGTCGGGCATCCTGACGCAGGCGATCGAGATCCTTCAGGACCCGAACACCACGTTCCGGTTCGATGCATCCGACCTGATGCCCAGCGCCGTCGGCGCCGGGACGTTCTGGAAGGGCATGGTCTCGTGGATCAGCGGCACCCCCGTTGACGAGGTCACCGCACAGATCGAAGCCGGCTGGCCGTCCAGCTGACAGTGATCACGGAGGGGCCGCCTCGCTCAGGCGGGGCGGCCCCCCCGCCGTCTTCCTGGCTAGGATTCGAGTGAGTCCACTGACGTACTCGAAAGGAGCGACGTGACCGCTTTCTTCAACTGGGTCGGCACAATGCACCCGATTCTGCAAGCGATCGTCGTGGTCGTTGCATTCCTCGTGGTGATCGGCCTGATCCTCTTTCTCATCGACATTGCTCCCCGTTCGGGACCCGTCTATACCTGGATCAGGCTCGCGATGTGTGTGCTCATCCCGGTCGCCACGGTTCTGCTCTTCAACTCCGTCTGGTGGGCGGCGATCGTCGCCGCTGTCATCGGCGGGCTGTTCTTCGTGATCGATTACCGATCTCGAAACGGCAAGGGCTATTTCATCCAGCTCATCGCCTTCATGACCCCGGCGGCGCTGTTGCTGCTGATCGGTCTGATCCTCCCGTCGATCCAGACCTTTGTCGCTTCGTTCATGAACGCAGCGGGAAACCAATTCGTCGGCCTCGACAACTTCGTCTGGATCTTCACCCAGCCAGACGGAATCCGCACCGTCGTGAACACCATCGTCTGGGTGCTCATTGCCCCGACAGTGTCGACGATCGTCGGGCTTGCGTATGCGGTCTTCATCGACAAGACGCGCGGTGAGAAGGTCTACAAGGTTCTCGTGTTCATGCCGATGGCGATCTCGTTCGTCGGTGCGAGCATCATCTGGAACTTCGTGTACGCCTATCGCGGTCCCGAGTTCACCCAGATCGGTCTTCTCAACCAGATCGTCGTGTGGTTCGGGGGAGACCCCGTGCAGTGGCTTCTCAACGAGCCGTGGAACACGCTGTTCCTGATCGTCGTGCTCATCTGGGTGCAGACCGGTTTCGCAATGGTCATCCTTTCCGCGGCGATCAAGGGCGTTCCGACCGAACAGCTTGAGGCCGCGCAGCTTGATGGAACCAACGCGTGGCAGCGCTTCATCAACGTCACGGTTCCCGCGATCAGTCCCGCGATCATCGTGGTCCTCACGACGATCTCGATCGCTTCGCTGAAGGTCTTCGACATCGTGCGCACGATGACCGGCGGTAACTTCGGCACCTCGGTGATCGCGAACGAGATGTACACGCAGTTCACCAAGTTCGAGGCGGGCCGCAGTGCGGCGTTCGCCGTCATCCTGTTCCTCCTGGTGCTGCCGATCGTGATCTATAACGCCCGGCAGATCCGCAAGCAGAAGGAGATCCGATGAGCATGCGGTACGCATCTAGCGCGCCCTCGCGCGCAGATCTCCCGAAGGGAGCGATCCAATGAGTGAGGTTATGCCGATCGATCTCCCGATCGACAAGGAGACCGAGAAGGAACTCGAGCGCGGGATGCGCCGGGACCAGAACGGTGGTTCGGGCCGCGCGGGCCGTGTTCGACGCGTGCTCTCCAAGCCGTGGGCAACCGTCGCGTCGATCATCATCGCGCTGGCGTGGACGATCCCGACCTTCGGACTGCTGATCTCGTCCTTCCGTCCTGAGCAGCAGATCAAAACGACCGGATGGTGGACGTTCTTCGCCGACCCGCAGGTGACGCTGGAGAACTACATCCAGGTTCTGCAGGCAGGTAACACGCAGCTGACGATGGCCGAGGCCTTCATCAACTCGATCGCCATCACGATCCCCGCGACCATCGTGCCGCTGACGATCGCGGCGTTCGCGGCCTACGCGTTCTCGTGGATCGACTTCAAGGGGCGCGACTGGCTGTTCATCTTCGTGTTCGCGCTGCAGATCGTGCCGATCCAGATGGCGCTGATCCCGCTGCTGAGCTCGTTCTCTCGTGGTCTGAACATCTTCGGGGTGCAGATCACGGGGCCGCTCGGAGTGTCGGGTGGGTACGCGCAGGTCTGGATCGCCCACTCGATGTTCGCTCTGCCGCTGGCGATCTACCTGCTGCACAACTTCATGTCGCAGATCCCGGCCGACATCATCGAGGCGGCACGCGTCGACGGGGCATCCCGCGGGCAGATCTTCTTCCGCATTGTGCTGCCCCTGACGATGCCCGCTCTCGCGTCGTTCGCGATCTTCCAGTTCCTGTGGGTCTGGAACGACCTGCTCGTGGCCTTGATCTTCGCCGACGGGCCGGTGGCGCCGATCACCAAGCTGTTGGCGGAGATCACGGGAACGCGTGGCAACGAGTGGCAGCTGCTGACAGCGGGTGCGTTCGTCGCGATCATCGTTCCGCTGATCGTGTTCTTCTCGCTCCAGCGCTACTTTGTACGAGGTCTGCTCGCAGGCTCGACGAAGGGCTGATCGCAGAAGGATGAAGCTCGAAGGGGCGTCCCGGGGAGGGGCGCCCCTTCGCTTTCTGATGCCGCCGTGTCGAGCATCCGTTATCATGGAGTCGAATCGATTCGACGCCGATCGGGGGCGTGGGTCCTCCGATCCCGCGCAACCTCCCCCTGAACGGAACCCGTGCTCGACACTGCCTCCATTCCCGTAACACCCGCGGACGCGTCTGCTGCTGACCGGCCGGAGCTCACCCCGACCGGATCGGTGCGGCTTCGTTCGGCGACCGGTGCGATCCGCACCCTTGGAGCCAACCCGGCAACAGCGCCGGTCATGCTGCACCCCGGCGATGCCATCCCCACGCGGCGCCGCGTGCTGTACATCATCCTGCTCGGCGCGCTGACGGCGCTCGGGCCGTTCACGATCGACCTCTACCTCCCGGCCTTCCCGGTGCTCGAGGCCGACTTCCAGACGACGTCGGCGGCGATTCAACTCACCCTGACGGGCACGATGATCGGCTTCGCTGTCGGGCAGCTGGTCGTAGGCCCGCTCAGCGACAAAGTCGGGCGACGGATGCCGCTGATCGCCGTGACCGTGCTGCATGTGCTGGCCAGCGCAGCTGCAGCGCTCTCGCCGACGCTCATCACTCTCGGCGCCGCCCGGTTCTTCATGGGAGTGGGGGCTGCCGCGGGAGGCGTGGTTGCAATGGCGATCGTGCGCGACCTGTTCGGCGGGAAGCGGCTGGTCGTGATGCTCAGTCGACTCGCACTCGTGAGCGGTGTTGCCCCGGTCGTTGCGCCTCTCATCGGCTCGGCGCTTCTGATCGTCATGCCGTGGCAGGGGATCTTCGTCGTTCTCGCCGTGTACGGCGTGGTGATGCTCGTCAGCACGATCTTCATCATCCCCGAGACCCTGCCGCCGGCCCGTCGGCACGACAAGGGGAGCACCACGACCTGGCAGCGCTACCGGTCGGTGCTCAGCGACCGCGTGTTCCTGGGCGTTCTGGTGATCGGCGGGATGAACTTCAGCGGCCTGTTCTCATACCTGTCGGCCTCGCCCTTCCTCTTTCAGGAGGGCTACGGGTTCGATCCGCAGGCATACGGTCTGCTGTTCGCCGTGAACTCCCTGGGCATCGTCTTCGGTGTGCAGATGGCCTCGCGGCTGGCTGCCCGGGCCGGCCCCCAGTGGGTGCTGGCGTTCTCGACGGCCGGCACCGTCGTGTTCGGTTCTGCCATCATCCTCGCCGACAGCTTGGGTCTCGGCCTGTGGGGAACGATGGTTCCCCTCTTCCTGTTCATCACGTCGGTCGGCTTCGGCTTCCCGTGTGTGCAGGTGCTCGCGCTCGATCGCCACGGCAAGGCGGCGGGGACGGCAGCATCCATCCTCGGCGCCGTGAACTTCGGTGTGGCAGGCGCGGTCTCGCCTCTCGTCGGCTGGCTCTCTGCCAGTGCCGGCATCACCGCCACGACAATGGCATCGGTCATGGTCGGATGCGGAGCGATCGCGGTCATCGCACTGTGGACGATCGTGCGGCCGCGGACGGTGCAGGCCCTCACTCCGTAGGATCCGGCTCCCAGCCCGCTGTCGCTGCGTGGCGCAGCACGGGCTGAAGCCGGAACAGCCGCACCGTGCGGTGGGACTCTCGCTCGTACGCGCGATAACCGGGCCACTGCGACTCGATGCGAGCCCATACGGCGTTTCGCTGGTCGTCTGGGATGACGGTCGCGTGCACGAGCATCCGCCGCCCGCGAACCGTGATCGCAGCATCCGGATGGGCGAGCAGATTCGTCGTCCAAGCGGGGTGGCGTTCGCCGGCGAAGTTGGTCCCGGCGACGATCGCCCGGCCCTGTCCGTCGGGGGTGTACATCAGCGGAACATCACGGATGAGACCGCTTCTGGCCCCGGTCGTGTGGAGAACGAGTGAGGGAACCAGGACGGCGCTGAGCTGCACTCGGCCGCCGCTGAGGGCGGCGAAGAACCGCTCGACCGGGGGGAGCAGGCGGGGACCTGCCGCGCGGAAGAGCCGGGTTCTGGTGAGAGGCGCCAGAAGCGCGCGGAGCAGGTTGCGCACCGGCCGCGCGATGCGCTGTGCGATCTCGGACCCCCGACCAGTGCTCACACCCACGCGTTCGTCCTCCCCCCGCCATCCTCGCACCTCATTGCAGGGTAGCCACCCCCGCGTACGATCGGGGCGTGGCCAGGATTCGAGCATTTCGCCCCGAGGACAAGGCGGCGCTGTCGTCGGTGTGCATTCGCACTGCGGATGCCGGAGCCGATGCGAAAGGCATCCTGACCGACGACGAGATCTGGCCCGAGGTGTTCCTGCGCCCCTACCTTGCGCGGCACCCGGACTACGCTTTCGTGGTCGACGTCGACGGTGAGCCCGTCGGGTATCTCGTCTGCGCGCCCGATACGAGGTCTTTCGAGGACTGGTTCAGCACGTCGTGGTGGCCCGAGCGCCGGTCGCGGTGGGCTCCGGATGTCGACGCCGGAGATCCGCGTGCGGAGCGAACCGCCGGCATCCTGCGTTATGCAGCCGCCAGACGCGCAGGAGCCGAACCCTACGGTGACGCCTATCCCGCTCATCTGCACATCGACCTGCTCCCACAGGCGCAGGGCCAGGGATGGGGGCGACGGTTGATCGACGCGCTCATCGAGACCCTCCGTGAGCGCGGAGTCTCGGGCGTGCACCTGGTCGCCGATGCGGCCAACACGTCAGCTCTCGCCTTCTACGACCGTCTCGGGTTCGCAAGGCTCGCCTCGCACGAGGGAGTTCAAGCGTTTGGAATGTCGCTGGGCGGCCCCGAGGGGTCGGGTCCGCGTTAGCCTGCCGGTGTGGAAGACCTCACCGCCCCGACCGGCCGCGAGCCTGCTCTCGCAGCTTCAGCCCGTGCCGACGGCGAGAAGCCGCGCACGCTCGTGCTCGGTGCCACCGGATATCTCGGCGGACGACTTGTTCCGCGGCTTCTGAACGCCGGATATCGCGTGCGGGTGCTTGCCCGCCATCCGGAGCGCGTCGCCGCCTTCTCGTGGGGCGATCGCGTCGAGGTCGTCGCTGGCGACGCGAAGGACCCGGATGCCGTTGCCGACGCCGTGCGCGACGTTGACGTTCTCTACTACCTCATCCACTCCATGATGTCGGGTCGGTCTTTCGAGCAGACCGACCACGACGTTGCCACCACCGTGGCGGATGCCGCAGCTGCGGCATCCGTGGCCCGCATCGTGTACCTCGGTGGCCTTCATCCCGACGACGCTCCGCTGTCGCCTCACCTTCGCAGTCGCGTCGAGGTCGGCGAGATCCTGCTCGCCTCGGGAGTGCCGACGCTCGTGCTGCAGGCGGGTGTCGTCATCGGGTCGGGGTCGGCGTCGTTCGAGATGGTGCGGCACCTGACCGATGTTCTTCCCTACATGCCAGCGCCCAAGTGGGTGCGCAACTGCATCCAGCCGATCGCGGTGCGCGACGTGTTGCACTACCTGCTCGGTGCGGCGCACGTTCCCGCTGAGGTGAACACGGCCGTCGACATCGGCGGCCCCGACGTGTTGCGGTACGGGCAGATGATGAACGGGTACGCGGTCGTCGCGGGCCTCCCGCAGCGCGCGATTGCCGCACTCCCCGTGCTCACCCCGCGTCTCGCCTCGCTGTGGGTCAACCTCGTCACGCCGATCCCCGCCGCTATCGCTCGCCCGCTGGTCGAGTCGCTGCAGGTTGACTGTGTCGTGCGCTCCTGGGCTGTCGATGATCTCATCCCTCGGCCAGGCGACGGGCTCATGCGGTACCGGGATGCCGTGGCTCTGGCTCTTAGCCGCGAGAAGGAGGACACCGTCGAGACGAGCTGGGCCGATGCGGAGCTCTTGGATGTGCCCTCCAGCCCGTTGCCGAGTGACCCAGACTGGGCCGGTCAGGTCGTGTTCGTCGATGAGCGTTCCGCGACGACTCCCGCACCGGCATCCGCGCTGTGGCGGGTGATCGAGGGCATCGGTGGGCAGAACGGCTGGTACTCCTCGCCCCTGCTGTGGGCGATTCGGGGATGGATGGACCGACTCGTGGGGGGAGTGGGGCTGCAGCGCGGACGCCGGAGCAAGGGTCGGCTGTCAGCCGGTGATGCCCTCGACTTCTGGCGTGTCGAAGCGATCGAGCACGGGAGCTTCCTGCGGCTGCGGGCCGAGATGAAGGTTCCGGGTCTGGCGTGGCTTGAACTGCGGGCAGTCCCGACCGAGACCGGATCGCGCTATGAGCAGCGCGCCGTTTTCTTCCCGCACGGACTTGCCGGGCGCCTGTACTGGTTCGCCGTGCTGCCCTTCCACGGGTTCATCTTCAGCGGGATGGCCAATCGAATCGCGGCGACCGCCGAGACCTTCGTCGAGGATGCGGAACGGGTTGACGTCTAGGCCAGAGCGCCGCGCTCCAGGCGCACGACGCGGTCGACCAATCCCTCCGGGACGGTGACGTGCGAGATCAGCACGACGCATTGGTGCGGCTCGACGGCCGAGAGCAGGTCGATGAGCAGCGCATCCGATGCCGCGGGGTCAACGCCAGCGGTCGGTTCGTCAAGAACCAGGACGGGGAACCCATGCAGCAGCGCACGGGCTAGGGCGATCCGTTGTGCTTGGCCGCCCGAGACCAGCTGCCCCCGCTCACCGACCCGGGCATCCAGCCCGCCGCGCTCTCGCAGCCACGGTCCGAGTCCGACGCGCTCAAGGACCGCCTCGAGATCGGCATCCGTGGCGTCGTCGCGCGCAAAGAGCAGGTTCTGTCGGATGTCTTCATCGAACAGCATGGGGCTCTGCTCACACAGTCCGACGGTTCTGCGCAGGTCGTCCGAGGCGATCGCGTGCGCGTCGGTATCTCCGATGCGGTACTCGCCGGTGCTGTCGAGGAAGCGCACCAGCGCGTGCGCCAGGGTCGATTTGCCCGCACCCGATGACCCGACGACCAGAAGTCTTTCGCCGGGACGGATCTCGAGCGCGATGTCGCGCAGCGCTGCGTCGTCCGAGTGTGGCCAGGTGGCCGAGAGATCGCGCATAACGATTCCGTCGCCGAGAGCGGGGGCCGCTCCGGTCGCGAGAGGCTCATCGCGGACGATCCCCGCCGGGGGCTCGGCGGGGAGAGCTGCAGCGATGCGCTCTGCCGATGCGTGAACCTGGCGCCAGGCGGCGGCGGCCAGCGGCACCGCGGCGAAGACCTCGAAGACCGCCATCGGGACGAGGACCGCCACCGCAAGGTTCGGGCCCGTAAGCGTTCCGGTTGCGACGGCGGGCATCGTTACGAGGATCGCTGCGAGCGAGGCGGCCCCCGCAAGCAGCGAGATGATCCCCGCGGCTCCAGCCTGTGCGCCTGTGCGCCGGATGATTGCGCGGCGGAGTTTGCTGTCGGCTTCCTGGATGCGGGTGCGGCTGGCCTCTTCGGCGCCGTAGGCAAGAAGCACATCGAGGCTGCCGAGATGATCGAGGAGAGCATCGGCGAGCCGGGAGCGCAGGGGGGCAATCGCCCGCTCCGCCCGGGCGCCGGCTGCCCACCCCCAGCCGACAGCGATGAGCGCGGCGATGGCGAGGCAGGCAAGCAGCGTCAGCCCCGCGGGCCACGAAATGATCGTCACGAGTACGACAGCTGCCAGCGCCACTGTCGCGGATGCGACCAGAGGCTGCACGACGCGCAGGGGCAGGTTTTGAAGATCGTCGACGTCGTCCACCAGTGCGCCGAGGACAGACCCGCGCCTGGTGCGGGTGAGCCCGTCGGGCGCGAGCGGAATGAGCCGGCGCACCATGTCGGTGCGTGTCGTGGCGAGTTGGCGCAGTGCAGCGTCATGCCCGGCGAGCCGGTCGACATACCGGAAGACCGATCGGGTCAGCGCGAAGAAGCGCACGCCGACGACCGCTACAG
>Ga0310345_10005016_pt1 | contig 11874 bp, 10 predicted proteins | sample HC15DNA20500_MG_FD_204667 | JGI IMG/M metagenome (GOLD analysis project Ga0310345, IMG submission 204667) | Marine microbial communities from station ALOHA, North Pacific Subtropical Gyre - HC15-DNA-20-500_MG | ecosystem: Environmental > Aquatic > Marine > Oceanic | place: Pacific Ocean: North...
CGAGTTCGGAGTGCGTCTTCGGTCGATTACAGTCGACGACAAGACGTGAATACGGTTGTGCTACTAGGCAGGCTTCCGTTGCTCTGGACAACTCTCGAGCAACTCCCAGCGCGCCAAGGTCCCATGCGATGTGTCTTTTGCGATCGATGGTGCTCAGTCCGAGATCGCCTAGCGCTTGCGGGATGGCATTCCCTGCATGATCGCAGCTTATGAAAAACGGCGATGGCCCGTCCGGCCGTTCTAAGATGATCGGGTTCGGATCTCCCCTTGTTAGCAAGGGCATCACCGACTGGGGTCATTGTCTCCGGAATCGAAGTAGAGTTCCGGATGTCTGTATCGTGGGTGCCAACCGAAGCCCTGCCAAGTAATGAGCTTTGTTGGATCAATACGAATAGTCCAACATGGTTCGACATTCACACCGCCCCGGTACTCGGTCGCCTTGTCCCCTAGATAACGCGGCCCAGTGTGTTGCTCTCCAATCTGATTCCAAATCGATTTCTCACCATTATCCAGGTATGGTCCCACCGGCTCTTCGACTACGACTGCGGTTCCCTCACAAATCACTTTCCGTATGGGAGGTTCGGACTCATCGACGACGAGGGACACTCGGGGATCCGCAGAAAGATAATGCGCCCACTCGGAACGTTCACGACCTACTATCCAAAATGCGGCTCTATCCCAGTGATACCACAATGGCACAATGTACGGTGCCCCATCTGGTGTAAGGCAAGCAACCCGTGCGAGCCACGGCCCACCCAAAAACGCATCCATCTCGTCGCCCGACATGGGACCAAGTTTAGTACCGCGCCAACTACCCTTCGTTTCAGCCACTTGCCAACCTTTTAGAACATTTCGAAATATTCTTGATGTTCCCAATCTGTCACATGGGCGAGGAATCGATCGATTTCACTTTGCTTCACGGCGAGAATGTAATCGATATAACTCTCCCCGAAGGCTTTTCTAAATAGCGTACTTTCGGAAAGCGCCTTGACCGCATCCATCAAACTTGCCGGCATCTTCGGCTTGTCCGATTCGTAGGGCGCGATCTCCGGCGGCCCTGGGTCTAATTTTCGAGACACGCCGTCTAAGCCCGCTACTATTTGCGAAGCCATATAAAGGTATGGATTAGCGCACGGTTCGCCTGCGCGATTTTCGATATGGGTTGCGGCATCTCCTGGCCCACCTAACACCCGAATCATGGCTCCACGATTTTCCGTCCCCCATGTGATCCTGTCTGGGGCAAAGGAGTTGGGAGCATATCTTTTATACCCATTGATAGTTGGGGTAGAAAACACTGATGCAGCAGGTGTATGTTCAAGAATACCGGCGACAAACTGTCGACCGATATCAGAAATCACTTCCGTATCGCTGGCAAATCGATTGTCTCCGCTCGAATCATCACACAAGGATTGATGCAGGTGCCAACCACTTGAGAAAAAATTCGGAAGGGCTGGGCGGGTCATAAAAGTCGCATGGTAACCGTGACGTCGGCACACCTGTTTCGTCGCTGTTCGGAATAAAAGCATTGTATCTGCGCTCGCCAAGCCGCGCATGGGGTCAAAGGTGAACTCACACTGCCCAGGTCCCCATTCGTCTTCCATCGTGCGCAATGGCAGACCGATGGATTCGAGATTGTCTTGCAAGATCTCCAAAATCGGATCAATCTCATCCTGGCGTTCTTCCGTCAAGTACTGAAAGCCATGCGCAATGGTGCTGACTTTGGGAGGAGCAGGCGGCCAACCTGACTGTTCCGGTGTATGCATTGGATCCTCTATGCGTGTGATATAGAACTCAACTTCGAGCCCCGCCACATAATCGAACCCGAGAGCCGCGAGTTCATTCAACGTCTGACGAAATAGAAAGCGCGAATCAAACGGACAGTGGCTGCCATCCTGTAAATACATATCGGACAACATCCACCCGGTACGTGGTGCCCAGGGAAGGAGACGAAAGGTGGTTGGATCGGGAACCAAGATGGCATCCGGGCCACCTGCGAGCGACGTCATCCCAATCCCAGCATCACTAGAAAACATGGGTGCAAATAGGTGGTTCGTGGTGTCCATGAACAAGGTTGCTGTCTGGAAGTCGACACCGTTTCTCATCGCCAACACCGCATCGTGTGCGGTGACGTTCTTACCCCGAACGAGTCCGTGTTGATCGCCCCACGCTATACGAATCATGCGGAGGTCGTGCTGCGCAATGTTCGCGGCTACGCTTTTAGCGGCTTCTCGTTGTTCCTCGTTCCAAAGTCCATGTAGTTCGATGAAATCAAGCTTTCCTACACTACCATCCTGTATGGACATCGAAATCCTCTCCTGTGGAATCCACTTGGAGTATAGAGAGCGCGTTCAGGAAAACCAAACCACAATAGTCGTCAATAGATTTAGGTCGCTAGTATACGGAGCCTTTCGTATCATTATCCAAAACCTATCGGAAAGACTAAATGACCTACAGTGAAGCCGATTGCCTCCTTGCACGCGCTGACTTTCCATCCCTTCAGGCGTCAGTTAATGGGTTTCCTGTCGCCTACCTCGATGGCCCCGGCGGCACGCAGACACCCAAAGTTGTGATCGAAACAATTGCCGAATGTTACCGATCTTGTAATGCCAATTTCGATGGAAAATTTAAGACATCATTAGCCGTAAACGCCTCGGTACAGGCTGCAAGGGAGGCGGTCGCCGATTTTCTCGGCGCTGGAGATCCGCAATCCATCTCATTCGGCGCGAATATGACTTCACTTAACTTCGCTTTAAGCCATGCGCTCGGTCGGAGCCTACGGCCCGGGGATGAAATACTGATCACGGCTCTCGATCACGAGGCCAACCGAGGTCCTTGGCAAAACTTGCAGGAATGCGGGGCCGTCGTCCGTGAAGTGTGTGTAAACGACGACGGAGAAATCGATATATCTGACTTCTCTGCAAAGCTAAGCGAAAAGACACGGATCGTTGCCATCACGCTCGCATCTAATTCACTCGGGGCAGTTCCAGACTTCATGCGTTTTCAGAAGCTCATTCAAAAAACCGACGCCTATACGGTGGTGGATGCTGTCCACTACGCGGCCCACTTCCCAGTAGACGTTAAGTTATTAGACTGCGATTTCCTTTTATGTTCAGCATATAAATTCTACGGCCCACATGTCGGCATCCTGTACTCACGGCCGGGATTGCTCGATACGATTGCTACCGACCGTCTGCGTACTCAAAAAGCCCAAGCTCCATATCGGATCGAAACCGGCACGTTAAATCATGCAGCAATAGCGGGCGTCGGTGCAGCAATAAATTATCTCTCAACTTGGGGTGCCGGGAACGATAGAAGAGAGCAGCTAGCCGATGCGATGCGTCAGATAGGAATATACGAGCACGGGTTGGCTTCTTACTATTACGACGGCCTCAAGACGATTACTGGCGTGACGCGCTGGGGACCAAACTTTGACAAGAGCCCTCGAGCTCCAACCATCTCCATCTCTCTCCGGGGAACCGCCCCCGAGATCGCGGCATCCGCGCTCGCGGAATCAGGATTGCAGCTTTGGCATGGTCATTTCTATGCGCTGCGAATCATGGAGCGGTTCGGCATCGCGAAAGAAGGCATGCTTCGAACAGGTATCTCCATGTATAACACTCGAGCCGAGATCGAACGTCTGATAGCTGGCTTGGAAGGCTTTCAGCATGCTAAGGCTTGACTGTCACATCAAGCGCGATAAAGGAAAAGACTCGTTGAAATCACAAAAACTTAAATACCCTATTCCGTGTGGTATTCGATATAGGGTTGTAACCGCTCGGGTTGCTAGACGATTTCGAACCGTCTCACATGCTTAATCGACGCAGCTGGCTTAAATTTGTCGCCTTGGCCGGTCTAATGCCCAAAATGACACTCGCTGACGCAGCCAAGTCCAAAATTCTACAGCGATCGATCCCTAGCTCAGGCGAGCGTATCCCAGCTATTGGTATGGGATCGTGGCTAACTTTCGATATCGGAGATTCGCAACGCGAACTCGGCGTGCGGGTCAATGTATTAAAAGCTTTTTTCGAACAAGGGGGGGGGCTCGTGGACTCTTCCCCGATGTATGGCAGTTCGCAGCACACCATCGGCCGTTGCCTTCGGGAACTCAGTCCGGCTAACAACCTATTTTCGGCCACAAAGGTTTGGACTCCCCTTCGCCGACTAGGCATAAAACAGATTGAACAGTCGGAAACACTTTGGGGCAGATCGCGTTTTGATCTGTTGCAGGTCCACAATATGCTCTCATGGAAGGCTCACCTTGAGACGCTCAAAGCATGGAAGGAAGAAGATCGAGTACGCTACATTGGGGTAACGACTTCGCATGGTCGCCGACATGATGAGCTAGCCCATATCATGCGACGAGAACCGATCGATTTCGTGCAACTCACGTATAACCTCACCGACAACGTAGCAGAACGCCTCCTGCTACCGCTTGCGGAGGAGCGCGGTATCGCTGTAATCGTAAATCGGCCCTTTCGTCGTGGACAGTTGTTTGGGCGCGTGCGTAATAAACCACTGCCTCCTTGGGCACACGATTTTGGTTGCGAGAACTGGGCACAGATTTTCTTGAAATACATCATCTCTCATTCAGCAGTTACATGCGCCATACCGGCGACGTCCCGAGTAGATCATATGATGGAAAATATGGGTGCCCTAAGAGGCGAAATGCTCGATGCAGACCAGCGCCGAACAATAGCGTTGCACTACAGATCACTGTGACTCTGGTGACCCGAAAAATAGTTCATGTAGATATGGATGCGTTCTACGCGTCCGTTGAACAACGTGACAATCCAGAACTTCGCGGGCAACCAGTTATTGTTGCCTGGAGAAGCAAGCGGTCCGTAGTTTGCGCGGCCTCCTATGAGGCGCGGCCCTTCGGGGTACATTCCGCGATGCCAGCCTTCCAGGCCCATCGTTTGTGCCCGAAAGCCGTGTTCGTACCGCCTGATTTCAACCGTTATCGGACGATATCGGCCCAAGTGCGCCAGATTTTTCGGCGTTATACCGAACTGATCGAACCGCTCTCGCTTGATGAGGCCTATCTGGATGTTACCGAAAATAATCTGGCAATTCCCACGGCGACGGCAATCGCCCGTCAGATACGAGAGGAAATTAGAACAGAAATCGGTCTCACTGCCTCCGCTGGTGTCGCCCCAAATAAATTCCTGGCAAAAATAGCCTCTGACTGGAGAAAACCGGACGGGTTGTTTGTCATTCAACCGCACGAGGTAGAAGGGTTTCTAGAGGTCCTCCCCGTAAACAAACTGCCCGGGGTGGGTAGGGCCACGGCAACATCTCTTGAGAAGCTCAACATAACGACCGTCGCAGATGTAAGAACAAAGCCGCTTGAGGAATTAACGATCCGTTTTGGTAAGTTCGGTCGTCGCCTTCATGAGCTTTCGCACGGGATCGATAATAATCCAGTGCGCCCACACCGCCCTCGTAAATCATTATCAGTTGAGACAACTTTTGATGACGACAAATTGTTGGCTGACGTCGAATCCCTGCTTGATCCGCTCATTGAGCGGTTATGGCATCAAATCGATATAACTCAGCGACGACCCCACACGGTAGTACTAAAGCTCAAAACCGGTGAATTTCGCCTGATCACCAGAAGAAATACGCCTGAATTACCCCCCAGGTCGGCGACGGATTTAAAATCTATAGCGATTGATCTTATGAAAAAAATTGACCTGCCCAAGGACACACGCTACCGCCTAGTCGGTGTTGGGCTTTCCAATTTCCGCCCCATAGAATTGGATGGATTACAAAAGGAATTATTTTAACGCCATCCGTGAAAGAAAAAAGATCGGAAAATGTAATATGCGTTTCGAACAATTCTAGAAATCTTGGAGCTCACGAGAGCCAAGTCGCCGATCTTCCTCTTGCAGCAAAGCCTCTCGAGGTTCGAGATTCAATGGGAAAAATTCTCGAGATGCGAAATGTTCTGGTCTGCTGAATTTTTGGATCGCATTGTCCAGCCGATTGTAACTTAGATATATCAGGTTACGCGGCCACGGTGACAAGTTGGGGCCAGACGCATGAGCCGTTTGGCAATCGAAAACGACGAGGGAGCCAGGAGGACCTTTTGGAGCTACGATCCCGTTTTTCCGGGCAAGTTCTGAAACTACCGCCGGTGGTAAACTCGGAATCGGTGTGGTCCCCGGCACTTCAAGTACTTCGAAATCTAACAGCCCGGCAGAGTGTGATTTCGGGATATACATGATCGGCCCATTAAACTCTGTGACCTCATCGAGATAAATACCAATACTAAGAGCCTTTGGCTTAGGCATTCCGTCGTGATGCAGCCATGGCCCATAATCCTGGTGCCAAGGCAATGAGAGTTTTCCTAGTGGTTCCTTCAGTATTATTTTGTATTGGTGACAATATAACGGCCGGCCCAATAGTTGTTCCGCAATTCCGAGTGGTCTTTCGTCACATAAAAGACGCGAATACAGATCACTCACTCGATGCATCGCGGTGGTTCCAAGAAATTCACCGTCTTCCGCCCTCAGATGGGCTTCGAGATCGAGTTTTAAGATCCGCGTTTGTTCATCCTTAAGTGCGTCGATTTCAGGTCCCTCTAACAACGCCGGAAAAAAAACAAATCCGTCGGTCGAATACTGATCCAACTGTTGTTGAACGAGTTTCATCTAAACGCCTTTTAGGCGGCAACTGACCCCAGCAATTCACGTGCAATTATTATCTGGCGAACCTGGTTTGTGCCCGCACCAATTTCCATCACCTTCCCACTTCGGTATAGGCGATTAGCTTCAGTTTCGTTCATAAAGCCCATACCGCCATGAATCTGAACTGCGCCATCTAACACACGCATGGTCGCCCGTCCCGCATGTAGCAATGCGGCGGCCGATCTTTTATGCACAGCACCACGACCACCTTCTCCCGATTCCAGATCGACAATTTCGCGCCCCAGTTGATAAGTCAAAGCCCTGATAGTTTCGACATCCGTATACATATCTGCAAGCATGGCTTGAATCATTTGGAAGTTGCCGATCGCCTTCCCGAATTGCTTGCGCACCGTCGAATATTCAACCGCCAGATCGAGCGCGCGCTGCGCAAGCCCTAACGAATAAAATGCTGCGATCACACGCTCGATATCGAGACCACTCATCATAATGATATGGCCACTGTTCTCTTCTCCCACCATGTTCCCCGCTGGAACGCGACAATCGTCAAATACGAGTTCACCGGTGGGACTGCCTCTCCAACCCATCTTGTCGAGTTTTTGCGCGACGTTAAAACCGTTAAATGTATTCTCCACTATAAATGCTGATATGCCGTGTTGTTTCCGTTCCAAATCGGTTTTCGCGTAAACCAACAGCACGTCCGCAACAGGGCCATTGGTGATAAACAACTTGCGACCATTTAACACGTAGTCGTCACCATCCCGTCGCGCGGTGGTAGCCATACTGCCGAGTGCATCTGAGCCCGCGCCTGGTTCAGTCATCCCCAGCGCACCGATGGCACTCCCATCACAAAAACGGGGAAGATACGTTCGCTTTTGGTCTTCATTAGCATTACGCACCAAGTTATTGATGCAGAGGTTTTCGCTAGCCAAGACCGAAGCCGAAAAAGTGTGATTCCAATAAGACATCGCCTCGCAGATAAAACACTGGGCCAAAACGTCTAGTCCCGCGCCACCGTACTCCTCCGGAACAGTGGTTCCCAATAACCCGTGTTCCCCAAGCGACCGATAGGCATCCTCTGGAAACCAATCCTCTTTGTCCATTCGTTCGCAAAGAGAAAAAAGTTCTTCTCTGGCGTAACGGTATGCCATGTCGTAGATACTTTGATATTCAGGTTCAAAACCAAATTGCTGGAGATCGGGAATGCTCATTCAACATTGCTCCTGTGACGCGATCGTTTCTCAGGACAAAAGACGGAAATAATTAACATTATCTTCATTTACAACCGAAACTGAGCGGCCGATGACGTCATCTTCAAAAAGTCCCTCAAGCGATGGCTGGTCTTCTAAATCAACGAGCGCTAGAAAGCGCGCATTGTTCCCGTCCTGGCGGCCTAAAATAAAACCGGAAGTCGGTTTCCCATTTGCGTAAATTGCAGCGTAGCTCTCTATGCGCCCCGTACCCGTCGCTTTCTCCGCCACCGATATCGAGTCGCTCTTTCCCATCTGGTGTTGTTCTTTCGAACTCGAAATTGGGACCCATGCATTTGCCAAGTCTCCAGCATAGATCCCTACTGAATGCTTCGATAGATAACCGCCATTCGCGACAACGATACCAAGCGAGTCGCGCGTATGTCGAATACGTTCGACTACCTCGGCAATTGCATGCATGCTGTAGTTGCTGCCTGGACCGCCGAAATAAGGCAACCCACCGGTCACTGTCAGTTCGCGAGGTGCGCAAGGATCGATACTTAAATGATCACACAAACCCGACACTGCGACCGGGAAACAGCTATAAAAATCGATGTGCTCGATATCTTCGATATTCAAAGCAGCCGAATTCAGCGCCTTTTTTACAGCTAAGCCCTGTGCTTCCGAGGAAGAGAGTCGCGGGCGTTCGATAACGGGGACGTCATCTACGTCGGCGTAGGACCTTACATAGACCCACTGTGCTTCGTCGATATTGAGCTCACGCGCCAAACCGACAGAAGTCAACACCACAGCGGCGCCTTGGTTCACCGAATCCTGAGCAACCATCCATTTAGTGTACGGCTCACACACTGCATAGTTGCGGGCCGAGATCTGACGTAAAAAGGATGCATCTCTTTCCGTCGGAAATTGCGCATAGGCATTGCGCGCCGCAACCTTAGTAAACGGCGCGAACATATCCGCAATCCGAGCGCGGTAATTTTCCAAGGACAGTCCAAGTTCATAACGTCTGGCCTGATCAAACATGGAGTACACGTGGATCGGAAAGACGATACCGTGACGAGTCTCGTAATCACTTGCCATTGGTTCGTCACCGCAGATGTCCTCGAATTCCCCGTCTTCCTTCTCATTCCAGTCGAGTTCGACACCGCGACGCGAAGCGCGACGGAGGGTTGCAACGGCCTCGCCTCCAGTGAGCAATGCCATCCTAGCCCGTCCGCCATAAATGCGCTCACACATGTCATTCACCAACCGTTGCGGCGATTGGCCACCAACTGCTGCATAGATGGCCGTCCTAGGCTCCACATCTATCCGCCGGGCCACCGACCAGGGCATATTGTCCGAACAACCGAAAGGGTTCTTCCAAGGAGATCGGCCACGGATGGAGTGTTCGAAAAGGCGCACTACGGCTAAGGTATCAACATTCGGCGTCACGTCGATTTTGGCCCCGACATCCACAAGTGCCCTGCGCGCAGCTTCACTGGCAATCTCGACGGGTGACAACATACTCGCCGTTTCGTCGATATCCCGCGACACGTATTGTCCGACTCCGACGACTATCGGCGTATTTGGATCCATAGACTGCATTTTCTTCTATCGCGGAAGTATGGTGCCCCTAATTCATTTGCAAAAGAACTGGCCCCGAAACGCATTAGAAATTTCCGCGGTCATCTCTCACGCCAGATGCGTGGTAAACCAGCCAACGGCTGCCGAGGCGGCTTGTTCAAATTCTTCGTCATAACAGGTGAAGTGCCCTCCGTTCAGGAGAACTAACTTCTTTGGTTCCAAGGCCTGATTGTAGGCCTCGAGTTGCAAGTCATAACAGGTCAGCGTGTCTTGTCGCCCGACGATCATCAGCAGCGGCGTCGGACTGATGAATTCTATATACGCACCAGGCTCATAACTACGCGCATATTCTAAAGTTCTGAGCGTCACCTCGTTACGCCAACTCGGCGCGTCCGGGGTCAATTTGTCAAACCATGACCGAACTTCTTCCGATTGATAAATCGGGTGGCTGTCAGGTCCACCGACAATCGGACGCAGCGTCGGCGATTCGCCACGCATGCGCTTAATGCGGTCGGCAGCAAGCGATGCCGTCACCGCGGGGATCTGATCCATCGGAACTCGTCGCAAGCCACTCCAGTGACCACTGATAGTAGGCATCTGCACCGCCACGCACTTTACTCGACGATCGGTCGCCCCGACAATCAGACAATGCCCGCCTGAAAAACTGGTACCCCAGATTCCGATCCGGTTGGGGTCAACCGAGGGCAAAGTCTGGGCATACGTAACCGCGTGACGGATATCCTCGGTTTGCTTCCAGGGGTCGAGTTCTTGGCGAGGATTGCCGTCACTAGCGCCGAGATTGCGAAAATCGAAGGCGACGGCAGCAAATCCCGCTTGAGTGAACCGTTCGGCGAATTCGGTCATTCCCATTTCCTTGACGCAGGCGAAACCTCCGCCGAGGACGATCAAAGGGGTTTTCCCTTCGGCATCGTTCGGCCGAAATAACCAACCCCGAATCACCTCACCATCTGCGTTAAATTCGATGTCCTCGCGACTACATGGACTGTCTTTCGCCACCGTCTTTTGAACTCCTGTTGCGTCAAGTCGTCATAGCCCCATTATAGGTGGGGGACTGCTTGGCTTCACTGTGCTCTTGCCGAAAGCTCCTAAGATCGGTAACTTCACCAACCGTCCGAAATAACGATTCGCCGTAAAACCCCATGTGAGGAGACCGCGATGAACCTACGATTTGGTCTTTTGTGGCCGTTCCGCAACCCTGAATTCAACCGCATACCATGGGAGGATCTGTACCGTTCACACCTTGATCTAATTATCGACTCCGAGGCCATGGGGTATGACAACTGTTGGCTCACCGAACACCATTTCGTCGACGACGGCTATTCGCCTTCCCTGTTACCAATCGCAGCAGGGATCGCCACTCGCACATCACGAATCCGCATCGGTACATTTCTAATTCTGCTTCCTTTACACAACCCTATTCGCATTGCCGAGGATACTGCGACGGTCGATCTGATGTCAGGAGGACGTTTCGATTTGGGAGTCGGACTCGGATATCGGCGCAAAGAATTTGCTGACCAAGGCATTACCCACACAGAGAGAGGACAACGTTTGCGCGAGGGCATAGCGCTCATCCAGCGCCTTTTGAGCGATGAGGAGGTCACGTTTGAAGGTAAATTCAGCTATCTGAACAAGATCCGAATCGTTCCCCCTGCCCTTCAGAAGCCGCACCCCCCGATCTGGATCGGCGCTGTTGCGGAAAAAGCTATAGAACGTGCCGCCAAGATGGGCTTTCACTTTCAGGTAGTCGGACCACCGCAGATGGTCGAATACTACGATGCTTGCCTAGAGGAAGCAGGTCGTAATCCACAGGAACACAATACTGCTCAGTTGCGGTGGATTCATGTCGCGCAAAGCCGCGAGCAAGCATGGGAGACTGCAGCCCAATCTCTGCACTACACGGCGAGTTGCTATGCCAAGTGGTTCGCGGAAGCGAATGACAAACCAGGTGACGATCTGGCCGATAAGAATATTCCGTCAGTTGACGAGATTATTGCTAAGCAGGAGTTCAACGTTTTTGGTGAACTTGCGATGGTTGGTACTCCCGCCGACGTTCGCGAAATGGTAGCCGACTATGTGAGTCGCGGGCGTGTAACGCACTTGGTTTGTGGCATGGCCCTTTCTGGGCTCGCGCCGCACCACATCCGTTCTAGCATGGAGATGTTCGCGAAAGACGTAATCCCTGCGTTCAGAAAATAACGTGGATACCCGATTGAGGAACCGGGCGCTGCTTTATTCGCGAAACATCTTCTTTGGCTAATACGGTGAACCCGCCTTGTATTTTTTGCGAACTGGACCGTCCCATTATCGCGGAAAGCAAGCTGGCGCGTGCGTTTCTCGATTCTTTCCCGGTCTCGAAAGGCCATGCGCTGGTCGTTCCGATACGGCACGTCAGAACGATTTTTGACGTCAATACAGAAGAATACCGCGCATGT
>Ga0310345_10005018_pt1 | contig 11870 bp, 9 predicted proteins | sample HC15DNA20500_MG_FD_204667 | JGI IMG/M metagenome (GOLD analysis project Ga0310345, IMG submission 204667) | Marine microbial communities from station ALOHA, North Pacific Subtropical Gyre - HC15-DNA-20-500_MG | ecosystem: Environmental > Aquatic > Marine > Oceanic | place: Pacific Ocean: North...
GGCTTGTCAACGAAAATCTTACCCCGGGCATCCTCCGCCTACGGGCGGAGGATGCCCGGGGTAAGATTGGGATGGAGTACGGCAGATGCTAATATGTACTTACGCCAAACCTCCTTGTTCTCGTTCTGAAAGGAGACCGAAATGCCCTATACTGGCCAGCCATCGAAACGGTTCGAAGACCCCCGGCTTTTGATTGGCCAAGGATCTTATGTGGACGATATCAAACTGCACGGCATGCTCCACGCTCTGGTTTTGCGCAGCCCTCATGCCCACGCTCGTATTATCTCCATAGACATCGCTGAGGCAGTTCGAACGCCAGGGGTGGTTGCGGTGTTCACAGCCGCAGACATCACCGGAGTGAGTCAAATCTTGCCAACTAGGATGGAGAATCGCGAGTATGACCACATGCGTCCGCCCCCACATCCGGTTTTGGCGGCGGACAAGGTAGCTTACGTGGGTCAAGCAGTGGCTGTAGTAGTGGCCGATGACCTGCAATCCGCCAGGGACGGCCTCGAGCAGATCTTGGTTGATTATGAACCATTGCCCAGCGTCATCGATCCCGCTCGGGGGTTGTTGCCCGATGCGCCGGTGGTGCACACAGATATCGCCGGCAATCTGGCGCTGCAGACCATCAACTCGGGCGGAGACCTGGATTCAGCCTTTATACAGGCGGACCGTGTGGTGCGCCAGAACTTTGACGTTCAGCGTCTGGCGCCGGCGCCCATGGAACCCAGGGGATTGGTGGCCGATTACCAAAAAGGTCCAGATCTGCTCACGGTGTGGGACTCCACCCAGCATCCCCACGAAATCCGAGGGTATCTGGTGCAGCTGCTAGGTCGGACGGAAGCTGGCGTCCGGGTGGTGGCCCCAGACGTGGGCGGCGGCTTCGGGGAGAAGGGGTGTTTTTTTCCTGAGGAGCTGGCCATCCCATATATCTCCTTGCAACTGGAACGTCCTGTGAAATGGGTCGAAGACCGGCAGGAAAATATGCTGGCGTTCCATGGCCGGGGCTACACCGTGGATGTGGAAGCGGCGGTGAATAACGGCGGAGAGGTGCTGGGAATCAGGGTTAGCATCGTGGCCGATCTAGGAGCCTATTTCTTTCTGTCCACCCCCACCATTCCCGTGTTGACCAGCCACCGATTAGCAGGTCCATATATGACTCCAGCCATGAGTGTGGAGGTCAAAGGAGTGGTTACCAACAAGACCCCCACTGGCGCCTACCGGGGGGCTGGCGGTCCAGAGGCCGCCTATTGCATGGAGCGCATCATGGACCTCATCGCTCAGGATCTGGGGATGGACCCAGTGGACGTCCGCCGCAAGAATTTCATACCCAACACTGCCTTTCCCCACGAGACACCCACCGGCATCACCTACGACAGCGGCGATTACGGCCAGGCTTTGGACAAGGCACTGGAAATGGCCGGCTATGATGCTTGGCGACAGAGGTCCCGGGAAACGCATGGACCTGGTCAGCCTCTCATCGGCGTGGGATTGGCCACAGTGGTGAAAGGGTCGGGAGGACGAGTCACCCGCCTCACCGACCACGCCCGAGTCATCATCGATTCTTCTGGACGGGTCACGATTCATACCGGATTGTCGCCCCACGGTCAGGGCACCGAGACCACCTTCGCCCAGATGGCCGCGGATGAGCTGGGAGTAACCCCGGCAGACGTCATGGTCTTACACAGCGATACCGACGTTTTGCCCCACGGCGGAGGCACCTCAGGCAGCCGGGGCCTCATCGCCGGTGGCAGCGCTCTTTATCCCATGCTTCAAGAAGCGCGGATCAAACTGCTCGCCATAGCCGCCCATATGCTGGAATGCCCCATCGCCGAGGTGGTCCTAGAGGATGGCCTCGCCTACAATCGCCTTGGTCCTCGGCGAGAGGTGCCCTTTGAAAGGGTAGCGGCTGCTGCTTATGACGAGGAACTGTTGCCTCCGGGTCAGGAACCAGTTCTGGATTTCGTGGGCAGCAATACCTTGACCAGGAGCCCTTATTCCTTCGCCGCACACGTGGCGGTAGTGCGGGTTTCCCAGGAGACGGGCCACGTGGAGATACTGAAATACGTCGGGGTCCACGACACGGGAAAGGTGATCAACCCTCTGTTGGCCGAAGGCCAAGCCCAGGGTGCCATCGCACAGGGAATCGGCCAGGCGATGTGGGAAGGCATCCGATACACTCCGGATGGCCAACCCATGACTGGCAGCCTGATGGACTATGCACTACCCAGATCCAACAACATGCCCGATCTGGATCTGGGCAGCATAGAGACCCTGTCGGACCTGACCCCTTACGGCCTGAAAGGCATAGGCGAACTTCCCACCTTAGCCGCCCCCGTGGCCGTAACCAATGCTGTCATGGACGCGTTATCGTCGGCGGGGGTTCGCCATATCGATACACCCCTAACCCCGGAGAAGATTTGGGCAGCGTTGCGGGATGGTGCTGGGCAACCTCCGGATTAACTAGATACGATCGTTCCCACGGAGCTGCCGTCTCCAGACCGGATATCCGCCTGACGCCAGACACGTCCTCCGGCTGGCACTGGATTAGGCCGCAGTCCCGTTAGTCCTGACAGGCGAGACGGTAGTCGTTGTTGAGGCTGACTACCAATGGCGCTATACCAGGCTTTGCGAGTCATGATCCACATGGCTAAACCGGTTTCCGCATTTACCAAGGGAGGTCCGTCGCCGGCGATGGTGCAATGGATGTGGAAACCGATCGTGAATGGTGTAGAAATCAACTCTCAAGTCGTTCCCGTGACCCCGGCGACCTTCTATGAACCCAAATTCCATGGGCTTTCCTATAGCGGTCGGGGAATGTGTAAAATCCAGGTGAGATAATGATTCAAAATCCCTTAGGTGGACTTGAGAGGTAGGAGAGGTAAACATGCCGGTAATCAATCTTGAGATAAAATCTCGCATGCCCTATGCCGGAGGCCAATCCTTCGGTGAGGTGGGTGCTTACGAGCAGGTGGACGGGATGGTCCACTTTGGAGTAGACCCGGACAGCTTAGCCAACGAGACCATCTCCGACATAAGATTGGCGCCTAAGGACGGGCAGGGCAAGGTAGGGTTCTCGTCAGACTTTCGGGTTTTGGTACCGGTGGACCAAAGCAAGGGGAACCGGCGATTGTTTCTAGACATCTTGAACCGGGGGAAATATTCGGCCGCCAAGGATATGAATAGCTCGGCGGCCTTTGTACCCGACGCCCCTCCCGACCCGGGGAACGGCTTTTTGATGCGCCAGGGCTATTCCGTGGCCTGGTGCGGTTGGCAGCACGACGTGCCCGAGATATCCGGCATCATGGGAATCCGGGTACCCGACGCCGCGACAACTCAAGGCCCCATATCAGGCAAGGTGGTGGTCACCTTCCAATTCAATACTCCCACCGCTTCCCAGTTGCTGTCCGACAGGAACCATCGGTCCTACCCTGCCGACGATCTGGATGACCCAAACGCGGTGATGACGGTTCAGGAACACGAGGACGCCCCGGAGGAGATAATCCCCCGGGACCAATGGTCCTTCGCCCGGGTGGAGGAGGAAACCGTGGTTCCCGACTCCCAATATGCCTACCTTGCCTCGGGGTTCCAACCAGGTAAGGTTTACCAGGTCATATACACCACCACCGGCGCGCCCGTTTCCGGGTTAGGGCTTCTGGCGATCAGGGACTTCGGATCGTTCCTGCGTTACGGCTCGACTGACGAAGGCAATCCCTGTGCCGGCAATATCGACCATTCCTACGTTTCCGGCGTTTCCCAGAGCGGTCGGTTCCTGCGGCTGTTCCTGTATACCGGTGTCAACACGGATGAAGAAGGCCGACCTGCCTTTGATGGATTCATCCCGCATGTCGCTGGCGGTAAACGTGGCGAGTTCAATCAACGGTTCGGCCAGCCTTCCAGCCAGGCCGCTCGAAGCACCAACAGCATCTTCCCTTTCAGTGACATAGAACAAACCGACCCCGAAACGGGTCTCACCGATGGAGTGCTGTCTCGCCTGACGGCCCAGGGCAGTGTGCCCAAGATCATGTACACTTACACTCCTTCTGAATACTGGGCTGGCCACGGGTCCCTGGTCCATACCGACTTTACTGCTACCCGGGATCTGGACGTGCCGGATGACGTGCGGATCTATATCTACGCCGGTGCCCAACATGCCCTGGGGACTTTCCCACTAACCTGCTCAGACCCATCCGACAATATTCGAGCCAGGCATCCGATAAACTGCCTGGACCATCGGTCTTTCATGCGGGCGGCCTTAGTCGCTTTGGACCGTTGGGTTACCTATGGAGAGGTTCCGCCAGACAGCAAGTACCCCAGAATCGCCGATGGCACCGCTGTGACTCCAGCGAAAGCCACGGAAACGCTGAGGAAGATTCCTGGCGTGAATCCTCCGGCTCCCCTCCGCCGGTTCACCCGTCTCGATTTCGGGTCGGACCCGGGAGTTCCTACCCAGGTACCTGCAGGCATCGGCAGGATCTATCCCCATGTGGTTTCTGCGGTGGATCGGGACGGCAACGAACTTGCCGGAATTCCGCTGCCCGTCGTCACGGTGCCGCTGGCAACCCATATGGGATGGAACACGCGGCATGCCGACATGGGAGGAGAAGGCCAAACCCTGTCTACCGGCGGCGCATCTGGCGGCACCCTGAAGGGCTCCTCTATACCATTCCCGGCAACCAGGGAAGAGCGGGAAGCCACCGGGGACCCCCGCCTTTCCGTGGAGGAACGCTACGACTCTAAGGAGCATTACCAGGACCTGATCAGGAAGGCAACCCAAGACCTGATTGACCAGCGTTACCTGTTGGCCGAGGACCTTGAGGGAATGGTGAGTCTAGGAGGCCGCCACTACGATCTGCTTAACAGCGCCGCCACAGAAGCGTGATTCACTGGGGGTGATCGCTAATGGATGATGGTGAACGCGCGCCATTCTGGGTTGCTCAGCGAATGGGAACTAAGACCGGGGATTGGGTGGCCTAGTTGGAAAGCCTAGACCCACGACGTTAGACATGTTGCAGTGTTAAGACGAGTTGCACCGGATAGCACAGGATGCCACGGTATGTGTCCTTTGGAGTTAAAGCACTTTGGTTGCGATGACCCTTCAATCCGCTCGGTCTGTCGGGATGCCTAGGTCTGAATAAGACCTCGGAAGATGCACAGTAGCGGCCGTGCCTAGTTTAAAACGTTGCGGGCCATATCTTCCAGTTCGGATAGGACACCCGGCTGGTCGGGAGCAGTTACTCGGACTACCACGCTGTTAGCTCCGGCTTCTTCGAACTGTTTGATCAGGTCGCGGTCGGGCTCCTGGCCATAAACGGTTATGCTGATGGATTCGGGATCTCGTCCGGCCACTTCGCACAATTCCGAAAGAGCGGCGCGGGCCCCCTTAACGTCGTCGGGGGAAACTCGGATGGGCAGCCAACCGTCGCCCCAGCGGACGATCCGCTTAAAAACGTTTTCCGACGCTCCTCCCAGGAGCACCGGCGGGTGCGGGTTCTGGGCCGGCTTGGGATTGCAGCGGACGGCCGGAAAATCAACGTAACGCCCGTGGAACTCCGCCTCATCCTGGGTCCACAGTGCTTTCATCGCGGACACATGCTCTCTGGCTTGTGTCCACCGGTGATCAAAATCGCCGCCCATGATTTCGCTCTCTTCACGGAACCAACCGGTTCCGATGCCGAAGATGAACCGGCCTCGGGAAATGGAGTCCAGAGTGGATATCTGCTTAGCTAGGTCTAATGGATTGTGCTCTGTAACCAGGCACACACCGGTGCCCAGCTTCAGAGCCTTCGTCGTCGCCGATGCACAGGCTAGAGCGATGAACGGATTGACCTGGTGGGCCATGGATTCGGGAACCGAACCGTCGGAGGAGCCGGCGTACCTGGATTTATATTCCACCGGGATCACGGGATGCTCTGGAAGCCATATGGAGTCGAACCCGAATTCCTCTATTTTTTGAGCTAAAAGTCCAATGTCACCATGATTGGAAGCCAGGCCGCTGATTCCAATATCCATGATCTATCGTTAACCCTCTAAACCTGAATGTTTCCGAATAAGTTAGGCGATGCAGAGACTTAGGGAAACTGATTCAGAGCCTACCCGAAAATCGGGCTAGCGTCTAGGTCGGAAGGGCTGTGCATGGTGATCCGGATCTGTTCTCGGAAGTTGTTCACCTGCTCATGTGGGGGGTTGTCCAAAAGGCTCTCAGCTGGTTGAATTCTTTCCGAGTCTGCTGGATTAAGCCGAAATCATACGTGCCTCCAGCGTCCAAAGAACCGTTGATGGCTGGTGCTTCAACCTTGCTCTGGGTAGGCGTTCCGGCATTACATGATAACCAGTTCTACCTCCCCAGGGTTTTCAAATTTAACTTCCCGGAACTGTTGGTAGACCTTTTCCTCTAGAAACGGATCCATGCGCCGTGGGTCGGAAAGCAATGACCCTGAGGTTAGAAGAAATCCAGCCGCGGTCCGGGCATTAGCCGCCGGGCTGTCAGGAAATCACCCGAGGCTCCAACCGGATGGCGTCTTTGATGGAAAATCTGCCGTCTTTTCCTCTGCTGAAGTCCAGGTTTCAAGGGTGGGACCGAAATCATGCTTACAACTAACCGCTACTCCGGTTCAACGGCCGTTCGGGCCTGTTGGCGCCGGGCCCGTTGACGGTCTTCGGATGTGAGGAACTTTTTACGCATCCGGACACTAAGCGGGGTCACTTCCACTAACTCGTCTGTAGATATGAAATCAAGGGCCTCTTCCAAGCTCAGTTTCACTTGGGCGTTCAGGCGCTTGGCCACGTCGGCGGTGGATGAACGCATGTTGGTCAATTTCTTTTCCTTGCACACGTTCATGGGTATGTCACCTTCCCGTGGATGCATCCCAACGATCATCCCCTCATACACTGTGGTCCCGGGTTCGATGAATGTCGATCCCCGTCCCTGAGCGTTGAGCAAACCGTAAGTGACGGCGAATCCTGGCTCCGAGGCTACCAGAACGCCGTTTACGGTGGCTTTGACATCACCTTCCATGGGCTCGTATCCGTCGAACACGCTGCTTTTGACGCCATCGCCTCGGGTAGTGCGTAGGAAGAATGATGAGAACCCGATTAAGCCTCGGGTCGGAATCTTGTAATCGATGGTAGCGTTGCCGGAGCCGTCGTATTTCATGTCTATGAGTTGGGCCAGACGGCCGGACAGATACTCGGTCAAAGCGCCGATGTACTCTTCGCTGGTGGTGATGGTCAGGTGTTCGTAAGGCTCGTGGACGCGGTTGTTGACGATTTTGGTCACCGGCTCTGGGCGCGATACCTGGAACTCGAACTGCTCTCGCCTCATAGTCTCCACCAAAATGGAGAGATGCAACTCTCCCCGCCCAGAAACCAAAAATACGTCGGGGCTGGAGGTCGTTTCCACCCGGAGGCTGACATTGGTTCGGAGTTCCCGCAACAACCTGTCGTGGAGGACCCTAGAGGTGCAGTGGCTTCCTTCTCGGCCCATCAAGGGTGAAGTATTCACTCCGAAGGTCATCTTGACAGTCGGCTCCTCGATCTCTATGGATGGAAGGGCCTCGGGATTATTCTGGTCGGCGATCGTCTCGCCTATGGCCACGTTATCCACTCCAGCGATTGCGACTATATCTCCCGCCGATGCTTCCGGGACCTCCAAACGCTCAAGGCCTCGGAACATGAACACCTTTTCTACCCGGTGGAGGATCACTTCGCCGCTTCTGTTCATCAGCGACACGGTATCACTGGGGTGGACACTGCCCTGGAAGATGCGACCGATGGCGATTTGGCCCAGATAATTGTCGTAGTCCAGTGCAGCCACCAACATCTGAAGTGACGCTCCCGGGTCGCACTCGGGAGGTGGAATGACATCGATTATGGCGTCGAACAGGGGCTGCATGTCCAGGCGCTCTTCGTCGATGTCGGCTATCGCATACCCTTCCCGCGCCGAACTGTAAAGAATGGGGAAATCAAGTTGCTCCGGTTTGGTGGCAAGTTCCAGGAAAAGGTCCTGGACCATTTCGGTGACTTCGTCCACCCGAGCTTCGGGTCGGTCTATCTTGTTGATAACCACCATGGGGATGACGTCTTGTTGTAACGCCTGCTTCAAAACGTAAGTAGTCTGAGGCATGGGGCCGTCGACGGCGTCTACCAATAACAGACACCCATCGGCCATGTTCATTATGCGTTCCACTTCCCCGCCGAAGTCTGCATGGCCGGGTGTGTCGATGATATTTATTTTGACGCCCCGATAGGTCACCGCGGCGTTTTTGGCCAGAATGGTAATGCCCCGTTCCCTTTCCAGGGGATTAGTGTCCATGATTAACTCGCCCACCTGTTGATGGGCGCGGAACACTTGCCCTTGCTTCAGCAGGGCATCGACCAAGGTGGTTTTGCCATGGTCTACGTGGGCGATTATCGCGAGGTTGCGAATATTGCTGTTGATCTCGTTACTAGCCAATTTGTCCAAAATCGTCTTGAAAAACCTTCTTTTAGGGGACCCGTAGGTCCAGACCAATAGATATTTAACCCTTTATGATGTTACAGAATAATCTAGTATATATTCTATCGTACTTGATGCGTTGATTGGGAATCCTGTCAGTGTGTCGACTTGGGTTTATACTTAGCTCCAGGTTTCTCAGCCAAAGTGATCGAGTCACAGATATCGAAGCGTGTCGAACCAATAACTTCTTAAGAACGCCAAGTGGGCAACCCCCGGAAACCGAAGTCCTGGATGGGGTGCGTTGGTCTGTTCGTAATATCAACGGATACCGTCATCCGTTCCAGGGGGACCAGCCCGGTTTCGAAGAGGCGGTTGACGACACTGGCGTAACATTCAGGCCCTGCTAGCTTCTCACAAATCAAGGACACGTGCGAGACTGAGCCAAAATAGACTCTAAGAGATGAGAGAGTTTGCTCCAACGCTTTCATTGCTAGATTACCTAAAGCTATGAGGAGCGTGAGGTTGGGCATCCCCGTAGGATTCAGTCCCACTAATTGCGACCCCCATAAAGAAAGGGGCCCTTGAGGCCCCCTTCGGTTCAACCTATGCATGGTTCTAGGAATCCGATGGTGTGGGAGGCTAGACCAGCACCCCGAACCCAGAAACCGTGCACAGCTCTATGCGGTTACCATCGGGATCTTCCAGATAACAGGCTCGCTGGCCATCGTGCCTGGTTTGGATCTCAGTGACCTCCAGGCCCTTGCCGACCATAGCGTCTCTGGCGGCATCCAGGTCATCGACCTCGAAAGCCGTATGATGGGAAGGCGCTGATGGAGCGTCGGCATTCTCTATGATATGCACCATGGCCCCGCTGGGAAGTTGCAGCCAATACAGACGGTCGCTATCCACCATTTTGGGAATCTGCTTTAGTCCTAAGACTTCGGTGTACCATTTCAAAGCCGCGTCTTTGTTCCTCACGTTGTAGGTGATGTGATTGATGTTCTTTAGACGTATCGAATCGTCGGACATTGTTCGCCCTGCCTCCTAATGTTGAATTCGGTTGGGCTCATAGTATCAGGATTATTCTAAGAGCGGCCATTTTGGCTCTGTTGCGATGATTTGGCATCTGCTTAGGCGGTTGGGCCTTCTCCTTCTGGCTGAGGCGGAGGCGCCGGGTTTACCAGGCCGGCTACCAACGCCGAAGGTACGATGTCTTCTAGTTCGTCCAGGGTCCACCGTCCATCTTTATGGATGCTGCGTATGACGTGGCGGGACGAGTAAAGTGTCATAGGCCAGCCGCTGGTGCCGATGACCTGACCTGTGATCTGCCCGCCCGCTTCCGTGCAGAGGTAGACCACTTTCGGGGCGTTGTTTCCTGGGTCTCTCGACTCCTGGGAGTTCTCTAGTGCCCGTCCTGCCATTTGGCCACCACCTATCACTCCGCGGGCGGCCCTGAGTTCCCGGGCAGTGTCGGGTACGGAGCCAGTCATCCGGGTTTGCCCGCCGGGATAGATAGCGTTGACGGTGATGCCGTGGGGGACCAATTCCCGCGACAGGGACCGGGCGAACCCTACCATCCCTTCTTTCGCGGCCGAATAGTTGGCCTGGCCTGTATTGCCCAAACCCGATCCAGAGGAAAAAAGACAGATCCGCCCGTATCTTTGATCGATCATATATGGGACAACGTGCCTGACCGTGTTAAACGCACCCTTTAAATGGACCGCCAAGACGGCGTCCCACTCCTCTTCTGACATATTAAATACCATGCGGTCGCGGAGAATACCCGCAACATGACATAAGATGTCCACCTTGCCGTAGGTTTCTATGGCGGTCTTGACGATGCCTCCGGCCCCGGTGTACGTCGCCACAGAGTCGTGGTTGGCGATAGCGGTACCCCCGCCGGACCGGATCTCGGCGACGACTTCATCGGCCGGTGAGGCGGAGGCGTCGGTACCGTCCAGATTTCCGCCCAGGTCATTTACTACCACTGAAGCTCCCTCTTCCGCCAAGAGCATGGCAACACCGCGGCCTATGCCCCGGCCTGAGCCGGTGACGATCGCTACTTTCCCTGTAAGCCGGTCACCCATATCTGTCTCCTTATCAATGACACCAGATTCGTTGATTAACTAGTTACCCATCCCCGTGGCTATCATTTTGGGAACCAGTACGTCCATTTCGTCCATGGTGTACTGGCCCAACTTGTGGATGCTTCTTTCGATCTGGGGATTGGAGTACAGGTAGATGCTGCCGCCCCTGATTCCGAGGACGTAACCATTTACATCCGGTATTGAGTCTGTGCAGAGTAGTACTGCCAGGGGCGCTACGTTTTCCGGATCGTCGGGTGAACCGGCCCCTTCCCAACGGATAACCGCTGGCGATGGGCCAATGCCAGCCACGTCTTCGGGTGTGAGCCCGGCACCTCCCTCCCGGTATTCCGAGACCAATCCAGGGAAAAGGCGAGTGCGCGCCATGGCCGAAACGGCGTTACAGGTGACCCCGTATCTACCCATATCCCGGGCCACTGTCCTGGTAAGGCCCACGATTCCCTCGCTGGCTGCCGAAAAGTTAGAAGTGCCGACGGCTCCGAGTCCCGCGTCGCTGGTTAGGTTGACTATGCGGCCACTTCGCTGCTGTCGGAATAGTATGCAAGCGAAGCGGGTGGGGGTGAAAACGCCTTTGACGTTGTTATTTACCACCTCGTCCCAGTCTTCTTGGGTCATCTGGTAGATCATCCGGTCCTTGATTATGGCAACGCTGTTAACCAGGATGTCGACCTTACCGTAGGCGTCCGAAGCAGATTGTATGACGCTCTCCCCTCCGGCCATTTCTATCACGTTGTCATAATTGGCGGTGGCTTGGCCGCCGCGGTCCTGAATCTCCGAAACCACGGCGTCGGCGGGAACTCGGGAGGAGCCGGTGCCATCCACCTCACAGCCCAGGTCGTTTACCACTACCGATGCCCCTTCTGCTGCCAGCAGCAAAGCGATCCCACGACCTATACCTCTTCCTCCGCCGGTGACAACTGCCACCTTTCCGTCAAGACGGTTAGCCATACTTTTCCTCCAAACTTCGCGGGTAAAGTCTCACGGCCAGGGCGTGGTTGAACTTCATACCCTAACCTGGATTCCATTTCGACGCCTGGGACTGGCAAATACTACTACAGACCACCACTGGTGTCATCACGGGAGTTGGCTTGCCATTGAACCGTCGGTCATCCCCAGGAAGTCGAGTTGATTTACTGAAGTAATCAATAAAAGGCGGCTGAATAACTGTGATTTTTGTGGAGCGCTCAGCCACCGATGTAGGGAGACATCGATACAGCGTTGGCCAAAACGAATGGCAGGAGCCGCCAGCTGATGGGCTAAGTGCTCAACCGGTACTCCTGAGGACTTCCCAGATGGAAGCCTTCCTGAGGTACGAAATCTCCCGC
>Ga0310345_10005019_pt1 | contig 11869 bp, 7 predicted proteins | sample HC15DNA20500_MG_FD_204667 | JGI IMG/M metagenome (GOLD analysis project Ga0310345, IMG submission 204667) | Marine microbial communities from station ALOHA, North Pacific Subtropical Gyre - HC15-DNA-20-500_MG | ecosystem: Environmental > Aquatic > Marine > Oceanic | place: Pacific Ocean: North...
AGACTGGTGGTTGGTGGAGTTATCTCTTAATTTTACGTGGTGGTGAACAACCTTGGCTTTTCTTAATCTAATGTATTTCGTCTGGTTTATGTTTTTACACCCCGAAGGGCGGCAGATGAGATCAGTCCTGACTCAAATGCTGAAGCGGCGGATCAAGTTACGCTCCGCGGTCCACCTTTTTGCTCCGCGAGAGCCCGCTAAGTCACCCCTTTCAGAAGTTTTCGGTAACTTCTTGCCAGGAGAAATGAAAAATCTTATTAAAACCGTACAGAAATGACTCAACCTGACACTTTGTACGACTTCTCTTTCTAGATTCGAATTTTAGCTTTGGACGCTTTCATGTCAATATCATTTGGTTGCGGCATAACTTTGGGAGTTAGGCATATATTCGGTTTGTGTCTGCTCTTATGGCTTTTTACAGGGTTGGTTATCGGCCTTGGGAGGCCCGGGGTCGCTGTTGGCAGCGAGGATGATGCGGAAGATGCCGGTGGTGCCTACGAGCGCCTGGCGCGATCGCTGGAGAAGGAATATCCCGATCGGGATTCGGTTCAGCAGGGCTATCTTGCTGTGGCGGCCCGACTCGAGGAATTCATCAAATCGAATCCAGCTTCCCCGGAGCTCGCCAAGGTACGTTCCCTGTGTGCAGAAGTCCTTTTAATTGGGGGAGATAGGGGTCGAGCCATAGGCCACTGGCAGGTCATGGCCGAGGACCGCAGGGACCCTGAAGGCCAGGCCAGGGGACTCTATCTGTTGGCGACAGATTATTATTTGCGTGAGGAGTCCGCCAGGGCCCGGGAGTTATATTCGCGCCTGGTTGACGGGTTTCCCCGTTCGGAATGGACGGAAAAAGCCAGGATTCCCCTGAGGTACCTGGCGCTGCTGGCGAGTCGAGACATGCCGGCCTTTGAACTCGTTGTGAAAAGAGGCGGAAAAAAAGCAAAATTAAATCTCTCAAATCTGGCCGGAAAAGTGACATTAGTTCATTTCTGGCGGTCAGATACGGCAAAACACGGCGAGTTCATCGAGACCCTCGGCAGGAATCCTGACTCCTCCCTCGAGCAGGCGATCAAGAAGTATCCCGTGCTGCGGGGAAAGGTCATGATCTTCGGTGTCAACCTCGATACCGACAGGAAATCTTACGAAGAGGCCCGGGACCGCTGGAACATCCCCTGGGCGCAGGTTCATGATGGCAAAGGCTTTGCGACACCGTTTGCGAAAACACTCGGTATTCCCCGGGTGCCGCACTGGCTGGTGCTCGGACCCGGCGGCAAGATCTGGTATCTCGGGGCGGATATCGACAAGTTCTACGCCTACGCATCCGAGGCGCTCAAGCGCCACAGGATCGCGCTCGAGAAGAAGAAATGACCCGGGGGAGTCCGGGGCTACCGGCCGCTCCAGGCTCTTCCAGAGGGGAACTCGAAGTGGTCGAGCGAATCCCCGCGCATGGTGGTGGAGTAGCCCGGAGTCTGCGGCGGAAGGTAGCGGCAGTCGCTCATCGTCACCGGGTTCTCGAAGTGCTCGTGCAGGTTGTCGACATACTCGATCACGCGGTTTTCAAGGCTGCAGCCAACCCTGATGTAATCGAAGATGGCCAGGTGCTGCACGTGTTCGCAGAGGCCGATCCCGCCGGCGTGAGGGCAGACCGGTACGCCGCATTTAGCGGCCATGAGGAGCACGGAGAGGACCTCGTTGACGCCGCCTAATCGGCAGCTGTCGATCTGTACGAACTGGATCGCTTCGGCCTGCAGGAATTGCTTGAACAGGACACGGTTCTGGCAGCACTCCCCGGTGGCCACGCCGATGGGGGCGACCGCCCTGGCGATGGCGGCGTGGCCGAGAACATCGTCCGGGCTCGTGGGCTCCTCGATCCACAGCGGAGAAAATTCCGCGAGGCGCTTCATGTTCCCGATAGCCTCGCCGACATCCCACACCTGGTTCGCGTCGAGCATGAGCTGGCGCTCGGGGCCGATCATCTCCCGGATAATCGACGACCTGCGGATGTCATCTTCGAGATCGGCGCCGACCTTGATCTTGACGTGAGACCAGCCGTCATCGATGGCCTGCCTGCAGAGGTCACGGATCTTCTCATCTTCATAGCCCAGCCAGCCGGTGGAGGTCGTATAGGCGGGGAAGCCCCGGTTCATCATCTCCTCCTCCCGGGCCTCCCTGCCAGGCTCCCTTTCCCGGAGCAACTCGATGGCCTCTTCGGGGGTGATCAGGTCCGAGATATAGGTGAAGTCGATGCAGGCGACGAGCTCCTCGGCGCTCAGGTCCGCCAGCAGTTTCCACAGGGGTTTCTCCTCCAGCTTGGCGAGCAGGTCCCAGGCGGCGTTGATAATTGCGGCGGAGGCCATGTGGATGGTTCCTTTTTCCGGTCCGACCCAGCGCAGCTGGCTGTCGCGCGTCATCCGTCTCCAGAAGGAGCGCATGTCGCCGCGAATCTCCTCGAGAGATTGTCCGATGACAAAGGGCTTCCAGGCCTCGATCGCGGCGACGCAGAGCTCGTTGCCGCGGCCGATCGTGAACGCCAGTCCGTGTCCTTCCAGGCCGCTGGGGTGGTCCGTGAGCAGCTCGACATAGGCGGCCGAGTAGTCCGGGTCGGGGTTCATCGCATCGGAGCCGGTGAGGCTCTCGGAGGTCGGGATGCGGATGTCTCGAACTCTAAGATCGGTGATGGTCGTCATGAAAGAATGAACCTGGTACGGGATTGCCGGAACCGCGCACTGCGGGCCGCTTACCTCGCCCATCTAACACGCCCGGCAAGTACAGACCAACCGGTTTCCAGCCCGGTACGTGCAATTGCGGGGACGCTGTGTCGACGTCATCTGTTCGAGATGGCTGAATTGGTTTGTGGCGAATGGTTAAAGTACCTACAATCGTAGCCGTGGAGCTTTTGGGTAGTTCTGCTTGCGGCTGAAATAAAGAAACCCCTCTTCGAGGAGGAAAACTGATGTCCGGGACCAGGATATTTCTGTGTGGTTTAGGGATCGTTCTTTTAGGGCTTTTTCAGGGAATTCCGGCGCTCCGGGCCCAGGACAAGCAGCAGGAAGAGGACATCCTGGTCTACGAATTCGAGGACGAGGCCGAGCTGGAGGATTTCTTCCATCCCGGCGTCGTCGATCTCTGTGGGGACCTGTACCCGATAGGCAGTATCGAGGTCGACAACGGCGAGCTGTTGATGACCAACCACGACGTTTCCGGTATCTCGCTCTTCAGCCTGTATCCCAATACCGTGGCCGAGATTTTTCCCGAGGGATCGAGGGACTACCGCGTGAGAGTCCTGGTGAACCTCGAGTCCATCAACGAGATGCTGATCTACCTGAGGGGGCGCGTGGGGGTTTTCGGTGGGCCGAATCCGGAATTGGACGCGTCGCTGGAGAGAGGCTATGCCTGTGTCCTTCTCCCTGAAGGGACCGATGGAGAGTTTTTTGACGGTGCCCTGGCGATTACCGAGTTCTCCGCTTGTCATCAGCCCGTGCCGCACCGCGAATGGCCGAATGCCGCGCCGGGTTTCGCCCGGGCGGATCCCGGCTTTCCGATCATCCCCGGTGACTGGTATTGGGTCGAGGTCTCAGCCCAGGGCAATGACGACGGCGGCCCGGTGCAGATCAGCATGAAGGTCTGGGAGGAAGATGAAGATCCGCCCGAAGAGCCCCAGCTCGAGGTGATTGACACCAATGGCCTGAACCACAATCGCCAGACCCTTGATGATGCCACCAACGTCGAGGTCCTCTTCGGGGCATCTTTCGATTTCGCCCAGCAGCCTGGCGCAACCTGCCGCTTCGATGACCTGACGATCACCCTGATCGGCGGCTGCCGTGTGCCGCCTGTGGAGGCCAACCGGACGCTCTGGGAGGAGAGGGTCGAGATCGAGGGTGAAGAACTGGCCGTCTACGATGATGGTGAAGAGTACCCGGTCGTATTGACGCTCTCAAGGCGTCGGGGGGCGGGCGTGTGTGAGAGAGCCGATCTCGTGACCATTACCGAGACCGTTCCGCCCCAATGGGAAATAACCAGCGTGGGGCAGGAGGGACAGGCCATCGAGGACAATATCGTTCGCTGGGAATTCGATCTCAGCGCGGGAAACATCACCGAGCTGACCTATTCGGTCATACCCGATGACTCCGGGACCGGTTCCTTTATGGGTGAGATCACCGAGCCTGAAAACGACTTTGCCTTCGTGGTAAGCGGAGAATCGGACGCCTCCTCACGCGCCGGCCTGGCCCCGGTGAGCGATTTCGGCAGCATCCAGAACTGGCTGGTTCTCGGGCCCTTTACCCGCGAGGGGGGAGCGAACCCGGGCGAGGAAGAGATCATCAGGGACTATCTCACCGATGGCGAGACCTCCGAGACGGAAATCGTTCCTGTCGCTGCGATGGCGACCGCGCCCGACTACAATGGCGCGTCCGCCGCGACCGGGCTCGCGCCGAATGACAGGGGCCGCAATCCCGATGACGTTCCCACCTGGATCGAGTGGTTTGATCGCGACGATGACGATGATCGCATCGATTTTGACACCATCTACGGCGGCAACGACAACGTCATGTGCTACGCGGTGAGCTACCTTGACGTCAAGGAGGAGATCGAGGTCCATCTCGGCGTCTCCAGCGACGACTCCATCCAGCTGTTCATCGATGGGCAGAGCCTTCACGTCAAGAACGCCTCGCGCGGGGCTCTCGACCGGCTCTACCAGGACACAGCCTTTGAATATCCCGATCTCGGAAACATCATTCTCGAGCCCGGCCGCCACACCCTGATGGTCAAGGTCTTCGACGGCGGCGGGGAGCACAATTTCCGGGTGGGATTCCTCGACGAATTCGGCATCGAGATCCCCGGGGGCCCCGAGGACCTGAGCATCAGCACCCGGGCGCCCGAGGCCGAACCCGAGGAGCGCTTCAAGAGAGGCGATACAGATGGAAATGGGGCCCTGCAGTTGACCGATGGGATCCGGATTCTCAACACCCTGTTCATGGGAGCGGCGATGCCCGTCTGCCTCGACGCGGCGGATACCGACGACAACGGGGTAGTTCAGCTGACCGATGGGATCGTCATCTTCCAGTTCCTCTTCGTCGGTGGGATGGTCCCCGCTGAGCCGGGGCCCTTCGCCTGCGGCGGCGACCCGACCGATGACGATATCGATTGCGAGGCCTACGACGGATGCTGACGCTCGCCGTAGAAGTTCGGGCATCTTGAAGACCTTCAAGCTGGATCAGTTTCTCAAATACCAGGGCTGGGTAGAGAGCGGCGGCGAGGCCAAGCTGCGCATTCGCTCAGGCGAGGTGCGTGTCAACGGCGTTGTCGAGACTCGCAGGGGGAAGAGGTTGAACGCCGGAGATGTCATCGAGATAGGTGAGAGACGAGGCGTGGTGGGAGAGGGCTGAGAGCTTCGTCTCCTCGGCGGCAGCCTGTTTCGCAGCGCAGGTCCCTATGGATCGAGGCCATTATAGGTTGTATGCTGAACCTGTTGATGAAGTGGAGAACAAGTCGAGCCTAGGCGATGGCCCGCGGCAGGAGTAGTTTTCGATGACCCGGAGAATGTTCGAGCACCTCGCGCTGCTTCTTTTTCCGCTGGTATACGCTGGAGGGCTGCTGATAGCGGCGGTGAATTTCCTGCTGCCCCTGCCGCGGCGTCCGCGCCAGGCGAAGCTCCAGTTGGATGAGGACCGCTCCTATTTCGATGGTGCCGGCGCGCCGCCGATCAGCGTCGAGTTCAACGGCAGGAAGGTGTACGTCCTCAAGGTGGCTGACAGCCTGAGGGCCTTCGACGCCAAGTGCACCCACCTTGATTGCAACGTCAACTGGGAGAGAGGCCGTTTTCTCTGTCCTTGCCACAACGGCGAGTTTGACTCCTCCGGCAAGGTGACTCGTAAGCCCCCCCTGGATCCGCTGCGAGAATTCGCGCTCGCGGAGGATGATGGGTCCGGAGCCGTCGTCATTCTCGACCGTTACATTGAAAACCCGACCTGAGCCGATTACAGAACAGTGCCAGACAAGCCAGTAAAAGCGATTGGAAGATTGAAGGCCTGGCTGCTTGAGCGAAGCGGCGGCGACAGGATCCTGTCGATCGCCAGGGAACAAGGCGGCAAGCCCGTTCCAGCTCGTCTCTCCTGGCTCTATACCACGGGCGCGCTGGCGCTCTTTTTCTTCGCGGTGCAGTTCTTTACCGGCTGCCTCCTGCTGACGATCTACGTTCCCGAGGAGACGTTGGCCTTCAAGTCCGTCCAGACCATCGAATACCACGCCCGGCTTGGCTGGCTGATGCGCCAGATGCACTCCTGGGGAGCGAGCTTCATCATCATGGTCCTGGGACTCCACATGCTCAAGGTGCTCTGGTACGGCTCCTACAAGAGGCCCCGTGAGTTCACCTGGTTTGTCGGTATGCTTCTGCTGGCGCTTTCCCTGGTTTTTTGTTTCTCGGGTTACCTGCTCCCCTGGAACCAGCTGGCTTTCTGGGCGACCCGGGTAGGTCTGGGAGCCGTTGATTCGGTTCCCGTGATCGGTCCGGCCCTGAAGGAGTTGATCTGCGGGGGCGAAGATGTCTCAGGGGCGACCCTCGGCCGTTTCTTTTCCTTGCACGTGGTCATCCTGCCCCTCTTGCTGCTGGCTCTCGTCGGTTACCACCTCGCCCTGATCACCTGGAAAGGAATCTCTCCGAAGACGACCGTCACCGATGAGATCGAGCTTGGAAACAAGGCCGCGCTGGCCAGGGGCGGCAGCGAGCCGTTCTTTCCGCGCCAGGTCTACAGGGATCTGATAGCATGCAATATCGGCTTCGCGCTCCTGGTGACCTTCGCCACCTGGTGGCCCTGGCATCTCGGGGAGCCCGCCGACAGGTTCAGCACTCCCGAAGGCATCAAGCCGGAGTGGTATTTCCTGCCGATGTATCAATTCCTGAAGTACTTTGATGACAATCTCTATTCGGCACTGCCTTTCCTGAAGTCCTGGGGGGTCAATCCCGCTTTTCTCGGAGTGTTGACGATCAATACCGTTGGGTTGGCGCTTTTCCTCCTGCCTGTTCTCGACCGCGGCAAGGAGCGTAAAATCACCCGCCGGCCGGTATTCGCCACCATAGCCTTCCTGCTCTTGCTGGCCGTGGTTGGCATGGGCTTCCTGGGCTACGTTTCCGAACGTGAGCTCTGGGGCTATCATTTCAGCAGCAAGGGGTATCCCACCCGCGTGGAGGAGACTGAGAAGGCCTCCGCCGATGGAACCGAAGGCGGGGTGAAAGAAGAGGCGGCGCAGGAAGAACCCGGCGGAGCTGGAGAAGAAGGCGGTGGCGGGGGACCTGCGGGGGATGAAGAAGAAGAGGCGGGGGAGGATGGCGGTGAGGAAGCCGCGGCGCCGGTCCTGGCTCGCGAGGATGGGCTTGCTGGCGGCGGAACCTGCGGAACCTGCCACGATGACGAGCACGAGGACTGGGCCGGGAGCGTGCATCATGCCGCCGGGGTCCAGTGCGTCAATTGCCACGGTGGAATCGACACCGCGCCGCCCGAACAATTCCTCGCAGCCCTCGAGGTATTGTTTGAAGCCGACGAGGAAGAGATCAGGGCGGCAGCGGAGGAGGAGGCGGAGAAAGAGAGAGAGAAAGAGCGGGAGAAAGAGCGGGAGAAAGAGAGAGAGAAAGAGAAGAAGGAAGAGAAGAAGGAAGAGAAGAAAGACGGAAAGTCCGGGGTAGAGGAAGGCAAAAAGACCGGGGAGAAGCCCGCGGAAGAAGGAAAATCAGAAGGCGAAGAGAAAACCTCGGAAGAAAAGAAAGAAGCCGGAGAGCCTGGAGAAGAAAAAGCCGAAGGCGGGAAGTCCGAAGCTGGAAAGACCGGGACAGAGGATGGATCCGAAAAACCCGCGCAAGAGAAACCGGAAGAGGAGAAATCCACAGAGGAGAAACCGGAAGAAGAACCGGAAGAGAAAGAACCTCCGAAGCCGAGGCTCGAGATCAAGTGGCATCGCAGCATCGAGACGCCCGAGGACAAGAGGCTCTTTCTCTACTCCCACCAGGGGATCCTGGTTGATTCCAGGGGGCGCCCGGATCATCCCGACGATGACGACCTCGAGGTTGCCGGCAGGTTCTGCGGACGGTGTCATACTGAGGTCCAGGAATATTATCTCGCGGCCAGAGCTCCGGGCTCGGCTTCGGAGGGCGAAGAAGGAGAGTCCGTCACGGCCCATACGAAGGCCTGCTGGGATTGTCATGACAACCACGAGGTGAGAAAACCGGGCGCCGACCAGTGGGAAGATGAGGGTTATACGGACGAGGACGATGAGTTGACCGCTCCTTTTCAACGGATCAGGAAGGACCTTGACGTTCTCAGCGCCGAGCTCGACAAGACCCGGTCGTGGCTCACCTCTCTGAAAGAAACAGGCTATCCCGTTGATGGAAACGTGGGTGAGAATGAACGCTTCGAGGCCCTGGAATTGAAGGCCCGCCAGCTTCGTCCGGCCGTTCATCTCCTCGATCCCGGCTTTGTCAGGAAGGGTACGGAGAGCATCTCAGCGGAGCTCAAGGTCCTGTCCGAAGAGTTGAGCCAGAGACAGGCGGGCCGGGAGTCGGCGGAAAAATCGGTCGTCGCCTGGGCCTGGATCGCTGCGGTCTTCTTCAGCATCCTCTGCTTCATCAGGCTCTTCTCGATTGGAAAGGCGGAACCGGAGGGGACTCCGGAACCGAAGGAGAAGAAGCGCCGAGGGAAGAGCCGGTCGAAAAAGAAGAAGAGCGGGGATCGCAGGAAGGGAAAATCCGGGAAGGCCCGCGACATCTCAGACTTCGAGAGTGAGCGGGATGCGCTCCTGGAGCCTCTCGACCCCGATGAGGATGGACAGCCGGAAGATTGAGCCGATCAGTCCCCGGACGGGTCCTCTGAATCCCATTTCTGGAAGGCGCGGCCGATCTGTCGCACGGCCTGCTGGAGCCGGGGGCGATTTTCAATGAGGGCGAGGCGGAGATAGCCTTCCCCCTCGGGGCCGAAACCAATTCCCGGCGCCACGGCCACCTCGGCGTCCTCCATCATGCGCCTGGCGAACTCCATGGAGCCCAGCTCGATGTATTTTTCCGGCAGCCTGGCCCAGACGAACATCCCGGCCCGGGGGCTCTCTACGTTCTCCCAGCCGATGCGCGCAAGACCCTCGAGCAGGACGTCCCTGCGCTCCTGGTATTTCATGGCCTGCTCATCGACGAGCTCACCGCAGTGGCGCAGGCCGATGATCGAGGCGATCTGGATCGCCTGGAAGATGCCGTAGTCGTAGTACCCCTTGATCTGTCCGAGCGCCTCGATGACCCTGCGATTGCCGGCGCAATAGCCGATTCTCCAACCCGCCATATTGAAGGACTTGGACATGGTGGTGAACTCACAGCCGATCTCCTTGGCGCCGGGCGTCGACAGGAAGCTGGGAGCCTGGTAGCCGTCGAAGGTGATCTGGCTATAGGCGAAGTCATGCACCACCGTCAGGTTGTGGCGGTTCGCCAGGGTGACGACCTCTTCGAAGAAAGCGGTGTCGACGGTATGCGCGGTCGGGTTGTGGGGGTAGTTGAGAAAGAGAACCTTCGGCTTGTCGGTCATCTTCGTGCAGGTCTCGTCGATCTGGCGGAGGAATTGCTCATCATCTTCGACCGGGACCCCCAGGCATTCACCGCCGGCGATAATGACGGCGTAGGAGTGGATCGGGAAGGAGGGGGTCGGAACGAAGGCCAGATCGCCGGGTCCCAGCAGGGCCAGACACAGATGGCTGAAGCCTTCCTTGCTGCCGATGGTCGCGATGACCTCGGTCTCCGGATCCAGGTCCACATCCCAGTTCGTTTCGTAATACTTCGCCACCTCGCGCCGCAGGTTGTAGAGCCCTGAGGCTGCCGAGTAGCGGTGATTGCGGGGGTCCTTGACCACCTCGCAGAGCTTGTCGACGATCGGATCGGGGGTGGCATCCGTGGGATTGCCCATCGCCATGTCGATGATGTCGATTCCGGCGCGCCGCTTGGAATCTTTGAGCGCATTGATGGTGCCGAAGAGATAGGGCGGCAGCCGTTCCATGCGCTGGCTAAACTGGATTTTATCTTCTGACATGGGCTAGCGGGAAAAACGCGGTTGATGGACAGCTGGCGGCTTCACTCTTCAGGATTCCCGATCATACGGCTCAGGACGAATCCCTCTCTCTCTTTTCGCCAGATAAGGCGAACTTTCTTTGGAATACTCAACCTTTTCGGAACAAGTACGATCTTCCTGGAGGTTCCGTCATTCCCGGCCCCGGTTGGGCTTATTGAATGCGAGGAAATTCTGTGGAAGGTGGTTGCCGATGGGGTAATAAAGGATGTCACTGGATGTTTCCTGCGTGTTCCCGCCTGGTTGAACCACGGGGTTGGCGCTCGTCATTCAACCGGAGGCCTTAACTTGTCGCTGTTCAATATTCCAGATGTCCAGATCACCCCGGGAGAACGCCTGGAGGAAGCCGAGGCAAGGTTGTCCGCGGCTTTTGAGAAGGCCGGGATCGAGTTTTTCGGGATGGACCGGATCAACTCGGGTCTGCCCTGCCGGGAGGACTGCAAGTTCTTCTGCTCAGGTTCCGATGCCGGTCTGCTCATCAGCGTGCTGAGCATCGGGGACTGGGGGAAGAACGAGACCCTGAACGTCCTGAACATCCTGCTGGGATTGCGCCTGGAGCCCCAGCAACCCGGCAAAAAGGTCGAGGTGCATTTTTTTTCCGTTCTGGAGGTGCCCGCTGTCCTGCGGCTTATCGGCGGTGATACGGTCTTTTCCGAATTTGAGGCCCGGGCGTGCCTGGTTGCCAGGTTTGGAGAGGACATCCGGCCGGAAAACTGTCAACAGATGGCGGCGGCCGGGATGCACCTGGTGCGTCTTGTGCTCAACACCGAGGTCAGTCTCCTGGATCCTGACTCACCCGATGAGCTTGCCCGCGCGGTCTGCGACAGTCTCGAAGCCGAGGAACAGCCGGTGACTGAGCCGCTCAACTCGATGATCCTGCTGGGGTGCCTGTTCGGGGAGATGGTTCGTACCCAGGTGGACCTGGAGAGCACCTGGCTGGCTCTTCGCGAGTTTGAGCCCTGGCCTGCCGTGGTCTTCACCCGGGAGGAAAAAACTGACGAATCCGACAGTATCGCCTTCAGTCCCCTGGCCCACATAGGGAGTCTCCTCAGCAGTCGGGACAGGGGTGCGCTCAGCAGGGCCCTGGAGGAACTTAAAACAGTTTGCCGGTAGCTGATGAGGCCTGAGGTCTCTGTTTAAATCAGTTTGACTGTCAGGAGGCAATTATTATAATCAGCCAAGCTTCGTGAAACAGTTCATGAGGTTTTGCAACCCCTTTAAGTGCAAGATTTTCCGTTTCTATTTGAGAGCCGATGGAGTGACGTTCGTGACGGGGGTCGACGGAGATTCTGGACTTACCTCCAGCCGCGGAGGGACGGACCCCGACAAGGGGGAGAACGAGCCTTCCACTGATCGCCAGGGCGGTTCAGGAGGAGCGCTTGCCGATGCTGTCTCCGTGCCGCCGAGGAAGGGTGGAAAGACGTTTCTCGAACTCTTTCCCCAGCTCTTTCTCTTTCCCCTCCTTATCGTGATCGTCATGGTGCTGGTCTGGGTTTTCTTCGGAGCGATCGCCCAGGACAACCGCGGCGTTACGGAGCTCATCAGGGATATCCAGGCCGGTGGCGGCCATTCCCGGATGCAGGATGCCAAGGCGTTGGCCGACCTGCTGGTCGCGAAACAGGTCGTCGGCGAGGACCCGTATCTGGGTGCCGCCGAGACCCGGCGGCTGCTCCAGCTTGCCGAAAACACCCCCTCCGGCGAGGGTCAACTGAAGGTCTTCCTGGTCGTGGCCCTGGGCCGCTGCGGGCAGCCTCAGTTGGCGGTCCCCTTCTTGCTGGAACTGC
>Ga0310345_10005020_pt1 | contig 11869 bp, 10 predicted proteins | sample HC15DNA20500_MG_FD_204667 | JGI IMG/M metagenome (GOLD analysis project Ga0310345, IMG submission 204667) | Marine microbial communities from station ALOHA, North Pacific Subtropical Gyre - HC15-DNA-20-500_MG | ecosystem: Environmental > Aquatic > Marine > Oceanic | place: Pacific Ocean: North...
GGATCGCGAGCTGGTCTGCCGCCATGCCCAGTGCGACCTTGCGACGACGACCGACATCCTGACCCGGCCGGAACTCGCCTCGAAATGCTCCGAACCCTTCACGCCGGCCGATGCGGCCAATGGCGTCGAAGCCACCGCCACCTGCTGCACCAGCGATCTGACGCTCGCCGAATTCATGACGCTGAACGCCAAGATGGATTCGTCCGACAAGACGGCGACCACGGCGGAAGCCTTCCAGGGCGGCAACCCGACCTGGCGCTCGACGCTCTATTCGCCGGGCACGGTCATGAGCCACAAGGACTACATTCAGCTGATCAAGGGGCTCGGCCGCAAGTTCACGCCGGAACTGAAAACGCCGGAAGTCGAAATGCCTTATGAAGGCGACTACACCCAGGAAGCCTACGCCGCCCAGATGATCGAGGATTACAAGGAGGCGGGCGTCCCCGCTTCCGACGTCTATCCCCAGTCCTTCCTGCTCGATGACGTGAAATACTGGATCGAGGCCTATCCCGAGTTCGGCGCACAGGCGGTCTATCTGGACGATCGATACGAGACGCTCGAAGGCTTCGACCCGATGAAGCCGGAAACCTTCCAGCCGACCATGCAGGAACTGGCGGATTCCGGCGTCAAGATCGTTGCGCCGCCGCTGTGGATGCTGGTCACGGCCGGCGAGAACGGCGCGATCATCCCCTCCCCCTATGCGGATGAGGCGAAGGCTGCCGGACTCGACATCATCACCTGGTCGCTGGAGCGTTCCGGCCCGCTCGCGGAAGGCGGCGGCTGGTACTACCAGAGCATTTCCGACGTGGTGGACTCCGACGGCGATATGCTGCGCCTGCTCGACACGTTGGCCAATGACGTCGGCGTCATCGGCGTCTTCTCCGACTGGCCGGCAACGACCACCTTCTTCGCCAACTGCCTGGGCCTCGGCATGGCGGAATAGACAGCCAACAAGATTCGGCCGGGATTTTCCTCCTGTCGCCGAAATTTCATTGGGACGGGCCCGGCGATTCGCGCATAGTATCGACGATGCTCGGAGATCGTTCCGGGCCCTCTGAGACAAGCTGGCAACCGGTCTGGAGACCACCATGACCTCGACCGCCGATCCGACGCTGCGTCCCTCCTACGGGCGAACCATGATCGACTGGTTTCATGCCGTGTTCCGCACCGAACGCGGCATGGTTGCCGGCAGGCGAGCGGACGATCTATCGCCGCTCGAATACGCCTTTGGCGACGGCATGGCCGGCCCCGGTGATCCGGGCGCGAGCCCGGCTGGCAGCTTTGCCGTATTGAAGGACGAGCCTCGGACCGGACCACGGCCCATTCGGGACATCGATCAGCTCTATGCGGTGGCGCAGGCCGCCGGGTCCACCATCGTGACCAATGGGGATGATGACGCGGCCGACCTGCCGGTCACGCGCCACGATCCCGAAGCGCCCATCCGCGTCCGCAAGGTCGACGATCGTTCCTGACGCGACAGATAGTTCGGGGCGTGTCGCGACATGGTGTGGTGACATGATCCGGACAGTTCAGGACGCGGGCTGATACTCTCATGGACTGGTGGGCGACGATCGACGCCTATTGCGAACGGACGAGTGCGGCGTTCTGGGCCGAGCCGATCAACGCCGTTTCCAACCTTGCCTTCTTCGTGGCGGGGGCCGCAGGGCTATGGCTCTTGCGCCAGCGAGGCAGCCGGGACCACCCGGCTCTCGCCTTGAGCTTCCTGGTGCTGGTGATCGGGACCGGATCCTTCCTGTTTCACACTTTCGCGACGCGCTGGGCGAGCCTTGCCGACGTCCTTCCGATCGCGATCTTCATCTACAGCTATTTCGCCCTGGCGCTCTTCCGCTTCCTAGGACTGAGCCGCCTCTGGGCAGGGCTCGGGACGCTTGCCTTCTTCGCAGCGTCCTTTCTCGCCGAACCGCTCTTTGTGCCGCTGGTGGGCTCTTCTGCCGGCTATGTGCCCGCCCTCCTTGCCATGCTCGGCATCGGCGGCATCCTGGTCTTCGTCGGTTCACCCGTCGGCAGTCTGGTTCTGATGGCCGGCGGCGTGTTTCTCGTCTCGCTCACCTTCCGGACTCTCGACGGACCGCTTTGCGAGACGTTGCCGATCGGGACGCATTTCCTCTGGCATATCCTGAACGGGACCACGCTCGGCCTGCTTCTCGTCGCGGCGATCCGGCATGGACAGACAAGGCACCCTGCCGGAAGCTGATCGCGCGGCCGCTCCTCAGATCGGCGGCACCGAAGCCAGCTTCGACATGCCGATTGTTTTCGAACCAACACCTGAAACGACAAAGGCCGGACGCCTCCCCCGAAGCGCCCGGCCGAACGGCGTCCCCCGCCGTCTGAATGTCGTGTCCGTCTCTTAGCCCCGGAACTCTTGCCCGAAGCTGACCTCGCAGGCGTTCAGCGCTGGGCGAGGAGCTCGTTGCCCTGCTTGACGACGACGCGGGCGTTCATCGGCACGCGCTCGTACAGGTCGATGATATCCTGGTTCATCAGGCGGATGCAGCCCGAGGAAGCGGCCGTGCCGATGGTCCACCATTCCGGCGTGCCATGCAGACGGAACAGCGTGTCCTTGCCGTTCTGCCAGAGATAGAGGGCACGGGCGCCGAGCGGGTTACGCAGGCCCGGCTCCATGCCGTCGCGATAGGGCTCGAGCTCCGGCTTGCGGTCGATCATCTCGGCCGGCGGAAACCATTTCGGCCAATGCTGCTTGTCGTTGATGTAGGCCTCGCCCTTCCAGGAAAAGCCGGAACGACCGACGCCGATGCCGTAGCGCATGGCCATGCCGTCGGCCTCGACCACGTAGAGGAAGCGGTTCGGCGTATCGACGACCACAGTGCCGGGCTCGTATCCGGCGCCTTCCGGATAGGAGACGCGCTGGCGCAGATATTGCGGGTCGATCTTCTCGGTCGGAATCGCCGGCAGATCATAGCCGTCATCGACGGTGGCGCTATAACCGAAATTTGCGGCGGCTGCGACGCTGCCTTCGTTCGGGAGCGCAGACGGGCCGGTATAGGCCGTCGCGATCTGCGCATCCGAAGTCGGCTTCATCGTCACCCGCTGCGGTCCGTTCGCGCAACCGGCGAGGAAGAGCGAGGCCGCGGCAGCGCAGATTGCGAGGGTGGTCTTGAACGTCATGACGGGTGCCAATGCGAGATGTGAAGTTTCCGGGTGTTCCAAAACGGCCCAGCTCGGCTGCTTTCGCCGGCTATCGAATTCCCATTTTCGATAGGCTTCATCAGCTTGCTGGGCAATGTCCGCATTGCACATGATCATAGTTAAGAAAGGGTTTGTTGCCGGCTTGTCACAGTTGACGCCGGCCCCGTGCGCGACATTTCGCGGACGACGATGGTATCCGCGAACCGTGAGGTTCAGATATGAACATCGGTGAGGCATCCCGACAGTCCGGTCTGCCGGCGAAGACGATCCGCTATTACGAAGAAGTCGGGCTGATCAAGCCGTCCCGGGCCGTGAATGGCTACCGGGACTACAAGGAGCGCGACGTGCATGTGCTGCGCTTCCTGCAACGCTCGCGTTCGCTCGGCTTTTCGATCGACGAGGCGCGAAAGCTCCTTGCGCTCTATGGCGACGAGCGGCGCCAGAGCGAGGACGTGCGCAAGCTCGCCCGCCGCAAGGTCGCCGAGATCGACCGCAAGATCGCCCAGCTCCATTCGCTGAAGCGCGCCATCGGCGAACTCGCCGACCGCTGCCCGGGCGGCAGCGGTCCCGACTGCCCGATCCTGGAAGAAATCGCCGGCGAACACGCCAAGTGAGAACAGCCCGACACAGCTCCCCAAAGTCGCCAGGATGATCACGTTCCGTTTCTGATTTGTTTCGAATTTTGCTTGTCGTCTCGGCCACCAGCCGGTAAATCCGGCCTATGCCACTCGTTTCGCCCTTTTCGACGGATCCCCTGATCGACGGTCGCCAGTCCGAGCGCGCCATGATGGTGCGCCGCGGCGTGCAGCGCCTGATGATGGCGCGGCGCGTGTCGCTTCTGCCGGAGATGCCGCTCGATTCGGGGCGGCGGGCCGACCTCGTCTGCCTGTCAGACAAGGGCGAGATCTCGATCGTCGAGATCAAGACCTCGATCCAGGATTTCCGGGTCGACCAGAAATGGCCGATTTACCGGCTGCATTGCGACCGGTTCTATTTCGCCACGCATCCCGGCGTTCCGACCGATATCTTTCCCGTGGATTTCGGCCTGATCCTCTCGGACGGTTACGAGGCGGAGGTCCTGCGCGAGGCGCCGATGGAACGCCTGCAGCCCGCCACCCGCCGCGCCATGACCCTGCGCTTCGCCCGGCTTTCCGCCGACCGCCTGCTTCAGGCGGAATGGGCGTCCAATCCCGCGGTCATCGACGGATCATAGAGAGCCACTCGCGCTTGCTCAGCCGGGGCGCCTGTCGGCAGGCGCGTTTCCCGACTCGTCCTCGTCATTGAGAATCCGCCATGCCGCGCCGTCCAGATCCTCGTACTGGCGGTTGCGCACCGACCAGACGAAGGCGGCGAGGCCGGCAAGGCCCATGAGGAGGGCGACGGGGACCAGCAAGAGAAGAACGTTCATTGCATCGCTCCCTCTTCGAACGCCGGCAAGCCAAGCCGCGATCCGGTCGCATCCTGTGCCGCGCGGGCTTTCGTCTTGGCCGTCTCGCGCGTTCGGGCCTCGCCGAGATTGAGCCGCAGGCTGTTGGCGACCACGAGGATCGAGGAGGTGGACATGGCGATCGCGGCGACGAGTGGCGTCACGAAACCGGCGACCGCCAGCGGCACGGCCACGCAATTATAGGCGATCGCGAGCCCGAAATTGCCTTTCGCCAGGGCTTTCGCCCGCACCGCCACGTCATGGGCCACGGTCACGGCCGACAGCGTGTCGCGGGTGAAGACGAAGTCCGCGGCCAGCCGCCCGGCGTCGCAGGCCGAGGCCGGTGCAATGGACACGTTGCCGGCTGCCAGCGAGGGCGCGTCGTTCAGACCATCACCCACCATGAGGACGCTGGCGCCGCTCGCCTTCAGGGCTTCGATGCGTGCTATCTTGCCGGCGGGCGTCGCATGAGCAGAAATCCTCTCGACTCCGACCGTATCGGCGATCCGGCGCACGGCCGGCTCGGCGTCGCCGGAGAGGATTTCGCAGGCAATCCCGTCCCGCTTCAGCTGCTCGATGGCCGAAGCCGCATCGGGGCGCAGCGCCTCGGCCATGAAGAAGGCTTGCGGCGGCTCGCCTTCGATGGCGAAGGCCACACGGCTGCCTTCACGTGGTGTCGTGGCAGCGATCTCTGCGACGAAATCGGGCCGGCCAAAGCGGCAGAGCCGGCCTGCAATCCGGGCCTCGATGCCGAGACCGGGCAACTCGCGAAGATCCGCGATGTCGGCGGTGTCGGCGGTGTCGGCGGGCCCGAAATAGGTGGCGATCGCCTTCGACACCGGATGGGCGGACCGTCCCGCGAGCGCCCGCAGGATGGCTTCAGTCTCATCTGTTCCGGTATCGGCCGCCGTCACCTGCGGCACGCCCAGCGTCAGCGTGCCGGTCTTGTCGAAGACCGCGGTGTCGATGTCGGCCAGCCGTTCCAGTGCCCCACCATCCTTCATCAGGATGCCGGCCCGGAATAGCCGCCCGGCGCCGACCACATGCACCACGGGCACGGCCAGGCCCAGGGCGCAGGGACAGGTGACGATCAGGACCGCGATCGCTGTTGTCGTCGCCTGATACCAGTCGCCTGTGAGAAGCATCCAGCCGACAAAGGTCACGGCCGCCGCCAGATGCACCGCCGGCGCATAGAGCCGCGCCATGCGATCGGCGATCCGCGTGTAGCGGCCGCGTCCGGTCTCGGCCGCCTCCATCATCCGCACGATCTCGGCGAGATAGGAATTCTCGGCCGTGGTCAGCGCCTCGATGTCGATCGAGCCCGAAATCGTCTGGGTTCCCGCTTCGAGCGTCATGCCCGGGATGGCCGCAACCGGTTCGCTTTCGCCGGTGACGAGGGATCGGTCGACATCCGATGCGCCGGAAACCACACGCCCATCCACCGGCAGCCGCTCGCCTGCCATGACGCGCAGCCGCATGCCGGGCTGTACCTCGTCCACCGGGATGGTCTTCAGGCTCGTCCCTGAAACCTCGACCGCGCTCTTGGCCGCCAGTTTCGCCAGCGACAGGACGGCGCCCCGTGCGCGCTCGCGCATGAGCTGGTCGAGATAGCGCCCGACCAGCAGGAAGAAGGTGAGCGTTACGGCCGCGTCGAAATAGGCCTCGGCACCGCCGGTGAAGCTTTCGTAGATGCTCATGGCGACGGCAAGCAGGAGCGCCAGCGCGATCGGCACGTCCATGTTCATCCGGCCTGCCGAGATGGCGGAGAAGGCCGAACGGAAGAACACCCGCCCGGAAAAGGCAACGGTCGGCACCGCGATCAGGCCGGAGATCATGTGAAACAGGTCGCGGGTCGAATCGTCGGCGCCGGACCATACCGAAACCGACAGAAGCATGATGTTGGCGGCGGCAAAGCCCGCGACGGCCATCGCGGTCAGGAGCGCCGTCGACTGCCGGTCGCGCTTCAGGTCGGAGAGATCACCGAGATCGATCGGCGTCGCCGGATAGCCCGCGCCGGCGAGCGCCGAGAGAATGTCGGCCGGGCGGGCGGCCTCGGTCGCGACGACTGTCACCCGCTTGAGGCTGAGATTGGCCCGGGCCGAAAGAACGCCTTCGACGGCGGACACCGCCCGCTCCACTGCCGGCAGGCATGCCCCGCAATACACATCCTTGACCGAGAGGACATAGGCCAGCGTGCCGTCCGGCTGACGGCGCGCCGCATGGGCCAGCGCGTCGGCGGCAGGATCATGCAGAAGCGTCGTTCCCTCCTGCAACTCGACGCGGCCATCGGCCGGGCTGCAGCAACTCATCGTCGTTCCTCAACGAACCGAGAAGCGTACGGCCTGATGCCAGGGCGATAGGTCCCGGGCCTCCACCGTGAACTTGGCTTCCCATCGGCCGGGCGTCAGTTCCGTCTCGGCGGCATAGAGACCGTCGGCGCGGCGCGAGAAGGTCACCTCGCGGTCGAAATTGCCGTTCACCGGATGGCCGACCGTTGCCGTGATCGCCTTGGGATAGAGCGGCTTTCCAGCCTCGTCCTTCAGGTCGACGGTGATGACACCGTCGGCATAGTCGGTCGCGAGCGTCCAGCCTCTTGCCTGCTCGGCTTCGCGCGCCCGCGTCACGGCGTCGAAATGCTGGCTCGCCACATAGCTGTTCTCGACCACGAGGCCGCTCCAGCTCGAATTGGCGAAATAGGCCATCGTGAGGTTCACGCTGATGATCGTGCCGAAGAACAGGACCATGACCAGGGCCATGTGGCGGCCGGTGAATTCGCGCGGGGCGCTGGCATTCGTACGCATTGTCACTTCTCCGGTGCTTCGAAGACGGCATCGTAGGAATCGGCTTCCGAACTGTCGAGATCGCGCACGACGAACTCGAAGGGCGTGGAGCCCGGATCGACCGCGTCGGCCGGCTGTACGACGAAGAACTTCATCGTGCGAACGCGGTCGGGATCGACGGTGATCGCGAAGCTGCGGCCCTCGGGCTGACGGAGCTCGTCGGAATACATCGTCGCGCCCGGCAGGCCGTCGAGCGACAGCACGAACTCGCGCGGCTCGGGGACCATGTTGGAGAGCTTCACCGTATAGCCGTTGCGGATCGAGCCGTCGGACAGCGTCACGAAGATCGGGTTGCGGTCGCGCTGAACGCTGAGCTCCAGCCGGTCGCGGGCGAGCAGCGCCACCAGAAGCGCCACGCCGATCAGCGACCAGAGCCCGGCATAAAGCAGGGTCCGCGGGCGCAGGAAGACATGCCAGTCGAAATGGCGGAGGCCGGACAGGAAGCGGCCTTGGCCGTCACGAACCCGTTCGGGCTCGATCGTGCCGGTAACCGGGTTCGTTGCGATCGCCATGTTGGCGTTGTAGTCCTTCAGCGTCGCATAGGAGATCAGCCCGCGCTCGCGGCCGATCTTGTCCATGATGCCGTCACAGGCGTCGATGCACAGGGCGCAGGTAATGCAGGCCATCTGCTGGCCGTCACGAATGTCGATGCCCATGGGGCAAACGGCGACACAGGCATTGCAGTCGACGCAGTCGCCGACCGACAGACCCGCGGCCTGAGCCTTCTTGGCGTGGCGGCTGCGAGGCTCACCGCGCCAGTCATTGTAGGTGACGGTGAGAGAATCCTCGTCGAGCATCGCCGCCTGGATGCGCGGCCAGGGGCACATATAGATGCAGACCTGCTCGCGCATCAGCCCGCCAAAGACGTAGGTCGTCGCGGTCAGGATCCCGACCGTCGCATAGGCGACGAAGGGCGCGTCGCCGGTCAGGAAGTTCATGAGCAGCGTCGGGGCGTCGGCGAAATAGAAGATCCAGGCGCCGCCGGTCGCGATCGCGATCACCAGCCAGGTGGCGTGCTTGGCGACGCGCTTGGAAATCTTGTTCGCGTTCCATGGCGCCTTGTCGAGCCGGATCCGGGCGTTGCGGTCGCCCTCGAAGAAGCGCTCCACGACGAGAAAAAGGTCGGTCCAGACGGTCTGCGGACAGGTATAGCCGCACCAGGCACGGCCGACGACCGAGGTGATCAGGAACAGCCCGACGCCGGCCATCACCAGAAGGCCGGCAACGAAGAAGAACTCCTGCGGCCAGATCTCGATGAAGAAGAAATAGAAGCGGCGATTAGCGAGATCGACCAGCACCGCCTGATCGGGCGCGAACGGTCCGCGGTCCCAGCGCAGCCAGGGCGTGACGTAGTAGATGCCGAGCGTCACCGCCATGATGATCCATTTCAGGCGGCGGAACTGGCCTTCCGCCCGCTTGGGATGGATCTTCTCACGCTTGGCATAGAGTGGCTGGCTCTGCTGTTTTGCCGGTGCGTTGACCGGCTCGACATCGAGGCGGTGGATATCGTCGGGACGCTGGTTCAAGTTCTGCTCCGGGCCTTGGTGAAAAGACGCCCACGGTTTTGGAACTGCTCAATAATCTTCGCTGATGGTTTGGGCCTTGACCCAGATCAATCAGGCCAGCTCCCGCCTGCGACAAGTCGTCCATGCCCCGCCATGCTCAGGGCCGACCGACCCGCCGTCGTGATCCGGACGGCGCTTTCTCGAACGCCCGAAAAAAATCCGCCGCCGCTGTGGCCGCATGAGAGGTAATGGTAACGAAGTTTTCGTTGGATGATGGGATCAAGGTCGCGGAGGCCCATGGTGACCACGCATCATTTCCTGATCGTCGACGACGACCCGATCTTTACGGCTGTGGCGGAAAGCGTCATCCGGTCGACGGGACCTCACCACACGTCGGTCGCCAGCGATGGCCAGGACGGGCTGAAACGCCTGTCGGAGGCAAATCCGCCCGTCGACGTCGTCCTCCTCGATCTCAACATGCCGAAGCTCGATGGCTTGGCCTATCTCCGGGAACTCGGCGATCGCGGCTATCGCGGCGCCGTCATCATCTCCAGCGGAGAGTCCAAGTCGATCATCGACGCCGCACGGCAACTCGGCCGAATGCTGGGAGTCGAGATCTGTGGCACCCTCGAAAAACCCCTGCGTCGGGAGACCTTCCTCGCAGAACTCGCGAACTGCGAAGCCTGCCTGCGCAGGGCATCGGAACCGGTCCTGGCGTCGGGAATGTCGGCAGCGATGCAGGGCCAGATCGTGCCGTACTTCCAGCCGCAGATTGCGCCACACGACGGGCATCTCGTCGGCCTGGAGGCACTCGTACGGCTTCGCACCGCCGACGGCCGCGTGCTCGGGCCTCCCGCCGTCTTTCACCCTGGCATCCGGGACGCCGACTTGCCGCGGCTGACACTCTCGATTGCCGACCTTGCGATGGGCGAGGCGGCGCGCTGGCGCGCATCGGGCCACGAGCGGCGTATCTCGATCAATCTCGACGCTCGGACCCTCGACGCTGCGAACTTCCAGGCCGACCTTCTGGCTCTGGTAGAAAAGCACGGGCTGGAACCCCAATCGGTGGTCTTCGAACTGACCGAGACGGCGCTTCCGAAATCCCTGACCGGGCTGATCGAGCAACTCACGCGGATCCGGATGTGTGGCTTCGGACTCTCGCTCGATGATTACGGCACGGGGACGGCCAATTACGCCCTTCTGCGCCTCTGCCCTTTCAGCGAATTGAAGATCGACAAGTCGGTCGTCCAGTCCGCCGTCGCGGACCGGGTGTCCCATCTCTTCTTCAAGACCTCGATTTCCATGGCAGCCGATCTCGGCATGGAAGTCGTCGCCGAAGGCGTGGAGACCCCGGAACAGTTGCAGATGGTCGTCGATGCGGGCATCTCGACCGTCCAGGGCTTCATCTACACGCCTGCCATCCCCGCCGAACTGGCCTTCCCGAAGAGCTGTTGGCGACCGGAGTCGATGCGCCAGACCGGCTGAACGCGCAGCGCAAGATCATAACAAGGCGGACCCTTTCGAATGCCGGCCCACCCCGCGATTGCCCCGGTCAAGCGACTCCAGCCCTGGCGCACGCTCGGCTTTCGCCTTTCGCTCGTCCTCGTGCTTGCCGTCATCAGCGCCGTCGCCTGCACGATCGGCTTCTTCCTCGTCCAGGACTTTCACCAGACCGTGGACGCCGAACGCAGCCGGTTGCGCAGTTCGGCCTCGGCCTTCGCCGCCGCGTCGTCGCGGGCCGTCGAATCCGGGGACCGACGCGGCGTCCTTGAAGTCATCCGCGGGATCCGCGGCCTGTCCCATGTCGGCTACGCCGATGTGACCACCGCCGATGGCCGGATGCTTGCCGAGATCGGCACGGCGGAGTCTTTGGTCAGTTCCAATCGTGAGCTCGGCGAGGGCGGCCCCCTGGCGATGTTCTTTGCCGATACGATCACCGACCGGGTCGAGATCCGCAATGGCGGCGAGATCGTCGGCTGGCTTTCGATCCATGCCGACGTCGCCTGGCTGAGGGACCGCTTCCTGACCCGCCTGCTGATCGCCGTGGCGTTCGGCCTGAGCGTGCTGGTGGTGGCGCTCATGGCCGCCTGGTGGCTGATCGGCCGGATCGTGCGGCCGCTCCGCAGCCTCGCGGGCGAATTCGCCGATATCGGTCGGCGGTCCGATCTGTCCAAGCGCCTGGTTTCGACCTCGAATGACGAGGTCGGCGTGCTGACCGACGCCTTCAACACCATGTTCTCGAAGATCGAAGAGCGCGATCATCTTCTGCAGAAACACCGCGAGACGCTGGAGGAGACGGTTCTCGAGCGGACCGCCGAAATGCGCGCCGCCAAGGAGGAGGCCGAGCAGGCGAACGCGGCGAAATCCGAGTTCCTCGCAACCGTCAGCCACGAGATCCGCACGCCGATGAACGGCATGCTGGTCATGGCCGAAATGCTGTCGAAGGCGCGGCTGCCGGAACAGCCGAACCGCTATGCCCAGATCATCCTGCGCTCCGGGCGCGGCATGCTGAACATCCTCAACGACATTCTGGACCTGTCCAAGATCGAATCCGGACGGCTCGACCTCGAATCGATCCCGCTGTCGCTCGACACGCTTGCTGAAGACGTGGCGAGCCTGTTCGCCGAACGGGCGCGGGAGAAGTCGCTGTCGATCGGGCTCGTGGTCGGCTCCGACGTGCCGGGCGAGGTTCTCGGAGACCCGGTCCGCATCAGCCAGGTCCTGACCAATCTGGTCAACAACGCCCTGAAATTCACCGAGACCGGCGGCGTGACGGTCGAGTTGCGCTGCCTCGGCAGAAGCGCCGACGGCGCGAAGCAGCGGCTGGGGTTCTTCGTGCGGGACACGGGGATCGGCATTGCGGCGGACAAGCTGGACGGGCTGTTCAGCCGGTTCGCCCAGGCGGATGCGACGATCACCCGCAAGTTCGG
>Ga0310345_10005021_pt1 | contig 11868 bp, 10 predicted proteins | sample HC15DNA20500_MG_FD_204667 | JGI IMG/M metagenome (GOLD analysis project Ga0310345, IMG submission 204667) | Marine microbial communities from station ALOHA, North Pacific Subtropical Gyre - HC15-DNA-20-500_MG | ecosystem: Environmental > Aquatic > Marine > Oceanic | place: Pacific Ocean: North...
AATTGCAAAAAATTATTTCCCACAGGCAAAAGAAGTGCTCCGTTCTTACGAAAAACATTTTGGTGATTATCAATGGTGGGAAGATGGATACAAATTAGTTGAGGCTCCTTATCTTGGTATGGAACACCAATCAGCTGTAACCTATGGAAATGGATTTAGTATCCATAATGGGGTTAGAAGTAAAAGTTGGCCTTTTTATGGAGTTATTGATCCTCTAATTATTCATGAAACAGGACACGAATGGTTTGGAAATAGTGTGACAGCTTCCGATCCAACACATATCTGGATTCATGAAGGATTGCAGGTGTATTCTGAGGCTATTTACTTGGAAGATAAATTTAATAACTATGAAATAGGTATTGACTATTTAAACAGTATAAAACCAAGAATTGTAAATAAAATTCCAATAGTTGGTACTGAAAATCAAAATCATTGGGCTTTAAGTAGTGATACTTATATGAAAGGCGCTTGGGTAATGCACACTCTAAGAAGTGCTATCAATAACGATACTATTTGGTTTCAAATTCTTAAAGAATTTATGGTTGAAAATGCAAAAAGCCATGTCAACACAGAAGATTTCTTTGCCAAAGTAAAAGAAAAAACAGGTAGTGATTACTCTTATTTTTCTGAACAATATTTTTATACTCCAAATCAACCACATTTAGAATATTACCAAACAGATTCTGAATTTTACTATAGATGGAATAATGTGAATGAAAAATTTGTTATGCCAATCGATTTACTTGTTAATGGGTTAGAACAAAGAGTTTTTCCTAATCAAGAATTTCAGTCATTTGAGATTTCAAAACATGCAACGATTGAAATAATGGACTGGAAATTTTATGTTAAAAAAGTTAAAAATTATCAGAATCAATAAATTCTCACAACTTTTTATAATACTATCTTTTATAGCAAATACATTGCTATTCGCACAAGAGAAGAAAATTGAACTTAAAATTCAATCAAATCCTGCAAGTTTAGATTCTTGGTGGTTAGAAAAGAATAATTTCGGAATAGAACCTACTAATTTTGATTTTCAAAGTAGCTGGAAGTTGAAAACACTAAAAACTACCTATTCAATTAATATTCTTGCACAAGAAAAAAGCGTTTATTTTAACGAGTCATTTATAAAACACAATTTTTCAGATAAAACATTTTTACGTGTAGGAAGATATTATAGAGATTTTAGTCATTATTTCAATGATGAACTTAGCTCTGGCCATATGTTAATAAGCCACAATGCACAATCAATGCCAAAAATTGGTTTAGTAACATCTCAAAAAATAAAAAAACTTGAAAAAATTGATTTTGATTTTGGTATCGCTCATGGATTTTTTGATAAAAATGATCTCTATAACAAAGCTCCTTTACTGCATGAAAAATTTCTTTATATGAATATCAGAAAAAACAATTATCAAGTTAGTATTGGATTTGTTCACGAAGCAATATGGGGAGGAAGTACAGTCGCAGATGGAGATCAACCAAATACATTCAAGGATTTTTTAAAAGTTTTGATATCAGAAGACGGTCCTTATGACGGAGGCCCTCACGCAAATGCATTAGGAAATCACTTAGGTATGACAGAATTATTTTTTCAAAAAAATAATAATAATCAAACACTAAAATTATACTATCAACATTTTTTTGAAGATACTAGTGGATTAAGATTTAGAAATGAAATTGATGGATTATGGGGAATAGAATTAAAAAATTATATCCCAGAAACTGTTGTTTTGTTTGAATATTTAGATACAACTCATCAAGATATGAATCCTCCATATGTAGATGATGCATATTACAATCATGGATTGTATAACATGGGTTGGAGTTATAAAGATTATACACTTGGCAATCCATTTATTAACCATCTTGAAGTTGAGCCTACAGAAGTTTTTCATATGGGTATTAGTGGAAAATTTCTTTCTGATTATAAATATAAAATAAAAGCATCAAGAAGAATTAATATTAATGATTCAGTTAAATACAAACTTATTTTTGGTAAAACAATGGACAATAGGGCTACAAAAGAGATTCCGGCTTTCAATATTTTTATTGCAAATAACGAAAGTGGAGAAAATGGGATAGGAATTGAAATATACTGGGAGTTATAATGATTGTTCAGCAATCTCGCAAATAATATGACCTACCAATATATGCATTTCTTGAATACGTTGGGTATTATCACTATGAATATTGATATTAATATCTGAAGAATTTTTTACATCACCACCACCATTACCTGTTAGTGATATAACTTTTAAACCATTTGATTGTGCAAATTTCGTTGCATTTACAATATTAGAAGAATTTCCACTAGTTGATAAAGCAATTAAGATATCTCCATTTTTACTAAGAGCTTCTAATTGACGAACAAAAATATTATCAAAAGAATCATCATTAGACCAAGCTGTAATAAATGCCGTATCAACATTCAAACAAATAGATCGACATGGTTTAGTTTTTTCTTGATACATACCACCTATAAGCTCGGCAGAAAGATGATTTGCTTGAGAGGCACTTCCTCCATTTCCACACCAAAAAATCTTGCTATTATTGTGTATTGATTCGACAATAAGTTGTGCAGCTCTACCAATAATATCTTGATCTAAAGATTCAAGAACTTTACTATGTTGTACGATTGATTCAGTTATTAATTTTTCACCCATCTACAGAAATATAGTTATTAATCTCATCAATAGTAACCGTAGCGGTACCAGGTTTTCCTACTACTACAGCAGCAGCAGCATTAGCAACTTTCGCCGATAATTCTATATCATTTGTTTTAGAATATACGAGAGACAAAGCAGCAACGACGGTATCTCCTGCTCCTGTGACATCTGGATTTTGAACAGGATGTGCTTTGATATGTTTAACAAAATTATCTTTACCCACAACTGTCATTCCTTGATCACCTTTTTTTGCGACTATATAATTAAGATTATACTCTTGAATCAATTCATTACAAGCATCTACAATTGATTGATCACTACTAATTGCAACTTTAGAAGCTATTTTAAGTTCATTTAAATTTGGTGTAACAATATTTGTATTCATCCACAAGTGTTCCAACCCGTATTTAGGATCTAATATGACATTATTTTTTTTAGATTGAAACCATGGACGAGAATGGACTCCTTTATTATAGTCTGATAATATTATGACATCATAAGAATTATAGATTTGTTGCATTTGAGGAGTAGGTATCCAATCTTTGTGTTTTTCTGTATCAAGTCTTGCTATTTGTTCATTATCTGAATAAATCCTTTGTTTTAATGTAGTAGGATGATTATCAATTATATCTATATTTTGTACATCAATATTTTTATTTTCAAAAATTGAAAGTAATTTTCTCCCCCAACTATCATTACCAACAAACCCTAAACATGAGACATTAGCACCCATTGCATGCAAATTCATAGCTACATTTCCTGCTCCTCCTGGTATTGAATATTCTTGTTCTGGAATTACTACAGGAACTGGTGCTTCTGGAGACATTCTATTGGAGGTACCAATGATATAGTGATCCACCATAAAGTCTCCAATTAACAAGACTTTAATATCTGAAAAATCTAAATTCATTCCGCTTTACCTTGATCTGCTACTAATGTTTGTTTTTCTTCTAACTTAGCCTGATCAATTAAATATTCCTTATGAATAACATTAAAATTATCATCAAATTCATATACTAAAGGAACACCTGTAGGAATATTTACTGATACAATTTCTTCATCAGATAATTGATCTAATAATTTTACAATTGCCCTTAAAGAATTACTATGAGCTACAATTAAATGATCGCCTGAATTTTCTTTGATATTTTCTACATATTGATTCCAGAATGGCTTTAGTCTATCAGTAACATTTTTTAGACTTTCTCCAGTAGGCATATTTCCAATATTTTTAAACTGTTTATTAAATTTTGGATGTCTTTTATCATCATGTAATAGTAGAGGTGGAGCAACATCATAACTTCTTCGCCATATCTGTACTTGATCTTCACCATATTTTTCAGCTGTTTCTGACTTGTTTAATCCTTGGAGAGCTCCATAATGTCTTTCGTTTAACCGCCAATTATATTGGATATTTTTTTTATCAAAATTGATTATATCTGCAATAATCTCAGTAGTATGAATTGACCGTTTAAGCAAAGATGTATAAATAGTATTTATAACAATATTTTCTTTAAGAATTTGTTTGGCTGAAAATTTGGCTTCTTTGATACCGTCTTCAGTTAAACCAACATCAGTCCATCCTGTAAATTGATTAAGAAGATTCCATTCACTTTCACCATGTCTTAGAAGAATTAATCTCATAAATTATTTTTTTAAGCTACTCTTTTTCATACTTAAATAGTTTTTTCCCAGGGGTAATGCTTTACATAAAAACTTTTGCATACCAAACAAATTTTCATGTTTAAAACTAATTTACAAATCTGTGAAATAAAATTGTTAATATTAAAAGATTACCGAAATTGTTAAATACAATTTAGATTCTTAAAAAATTAGAAGGCATAATGAGAACAGATAAAAAAAAAGTTTCAATTGGTATAATTGGTAAAGGTTTTGTTGGTACAGCTGTAGCGCATGGATTTTCTCATCAAACAGGTTATGGAGCAGATATAAGAATATATGATATTGATCCATCTAAAATGGTCAACAATCTTGATGATACAGTAAATAATTCAGAATTTATTTTTCTTTCAGTACCGACGCCAGCAAAGAAAGATGGTTCTAATGATTTGAGCATTCTTAAATCAGCTTTGAATGATATAAATTCAGTTTGTACTAATGATAATAATATTATTTTAGTAAGATCAACAATTGTGCCAGGTACAACAAGAAAATTACAAAAAGAATTTCCAAATCTTCGTTTTATTTTTAATCCAGAGTTTGTGACTGAACGTTCTGCCGCATTTGATTTTATTAATCAAACTAGAGTGATTTTAGGAGGAGAATCAGAACATACTTCAAGAGTTAAAAAATTATACCAATCTAGATTTGGAGAATATTTACCAGTTCTAGAAACAAATTTCGAAACTGCAGAACTCATAAAGTATATGAACAATTTATTTTTTGCTACCAAAGTATCTTTTCTTAATGAAATGAGATTATTGGCTGATAAAGTTGGCGTTGATTGGAATGAGGCAATTGAAGGGTTCATTCTTGATGGCCGAATTGGCCATTCACATATTGCAGTTCCTGGTCCAGATGGCAAGCTCGGGTTCGGAGGAAGTTGTTTTCCGAAGGATATTCAAGCATTAATAAAGTTTGGAGAAGCAAATAATGTAGATATGAATGTCCTTAAAGGAGCTTGGAAAACAAATTTATCTGTAAGACCAGAAAAAGATTGGGAACAATTAAAAGGAAGAGCAGTTTCAAGCAATGAACAAAAATCAAAAAAATAATCAAATTATATTTTTTTCTCTTCCGGTTTAGGGGAAAATAAATGAGAAAAGTACCATTTTTTGATTATCCAAAACTATATAAATCTAACCAAGAAAAATTTTTAAAAATTTTTGATGAAGTTTCTTCTAGAGGAGCCTATATATTACAAAAAGATTTGGTTGAGTTTGAAGAGTCAATTGCAAGATTTTGTGACGTAAATCATGCTATTGGAGTTGCTAATGCAACCGATGCTTTGGAAATAGTTTTTTTCTTATCTGGTATTGAAAAAGGGGATGAAGTAATTATGCCTTCACATACAATGACTGCATCTCCATCTGCTGTTGTAGCTAATGGAGGAAAACCAGTTCTTGTAGATTGCGGTGAAGATGGTTTAATTAATTCAGACCTTATTGAAGAAAAAATAACAGATAAAACAAAATATATTATGCCTGTTCAATTAAATGGGAGAACATGTAAAATGGAGAAAATTTTACATTTAGCCAAAGAATACAATCTAAAAATTATTGAAGATTCAGCTCAAGGTTTAGGTTCAACATATAAAAATCAACAAGCAGGAACATTTGGATTAGCTGGAGTATTTAGTTTTTATCCAGCCAAGATTCTTGGAACATTTGGAGATGGGGGAATGATTATTACTAATAATAATAATTTAGCAGAAAAAATTTATCAATTTAGAGACCATGGTAGAAATAGCTTAGATTGTAATATGTGGGGTAGAAATTCCAGGCTAGATAATCTACACGCTGCATTTTTACTTTTTCAGTTTAAGGATTTTAAGAATACAATTAAGAGAAGAAGAAAAATTGCTAGTATTTATTTTGAAATGTTAAAAGATTGTGATGACATAAAGATGCCTATTTTTAATGATGATTCTGATCATTTTGATACTTTTCAAAATTTTGAAGTTTTAGTAAAGAATAGAGATAAATTAAAAGAACATTTATCTAAAAATAATATTGGTACTATTATTCAATGGGGCGGTAAAGCTATACATCAATTTGACAGTTTAGGTCTAACTAATTTTGTACTACCTAATACAGACAACTATTTTAAAGAATGTTTATTATTACCTATGAATCTTTTTATTACAGATTCTGATGTTAAGTATGTTGCAAAAACTATAAAAAACTTTTATCAAGATAATGTTTAAGCATTCTCAAGATTTAGCAAATTTTGTTAGAAAAAGTGTTGTACAAATGACTCATGATGGGAATAGCTCGCATGTAGGATCTTGTCTTTCAATTGCCGACATACTAGCTGTAACTTATTTTGATTATTTGAACATTTTTCCGAATGAACCTTCTCATAAAGATAGAGACTGGTTTATCCTAAGTAAAGGACATGCTGGTGCTGCAATTTATGCAACCTTGTCCGGTATGGGATATTTTAATAAAAATTTTTTAAAACAACATTATCAAAACGGATCAATGATGAGTGGACATGTTTCTCATAAATCAATTCCTGGTGTAGAGTTTTCTACTGGTAGTTTGGGTCATGGTTTGCCTGTAGCTTGCGGTATTGCGCATGGACATAAATTAGATGGAAACAATAATAAAGTCGTGTGTCTTTTAAGTGATGGTGAGTGTAATGAGGGATCTAATTGGGAAGCTGTTTTATATGCTAGCCATTTTGACCTATCTAATCTTACAGTCATAGTTGACTATAATAAATTGCAAAGTTTAGACTCTACAGAAAATACAATCTCTTTAGAACCTTTTGTTGATAAATGGAGCAGTTTTGAATGGGATGTTATTGAGTGTGATGGCCACAATCATGATGAGTTAAAATCAGCATTCACTAAAAAAAACAATAAACCAAAAGTTATTATTGCACATACAACTAAAGGGCATGGAGTATCTTTTATGGAAAATAAAGTACTTTGGCATTATCGTTCTCCTCAAGGGGAAGAATATGATGATGCAATGATAGAATTGGAGAATTATGAGAAATAGCATTGTGAATAAATTAGAAGAATTAACAAAAGATGATTCTAGTATCATGTTTCTAGTTGGAGATTTGGGTTTTGGTGTAATAGAGCGGTTTCAAAAAAAATTTAAAAAACAATTTATCAATGTTGGTGTTGCAGAACAAAATCTTACTGGTGTTGCAACTGGTCTGGGATTATTAGGGAAAAAAGTTATTACATACAGTATAGGTAATTTTAATACATTAAGATGTTTAGAGCAGATTAGAAATGATGCTTTATATCATAATATTAATCTAACTATTGTATCTGTAGGAGGTGGTTTCAGTTATGGTCAGCTTGGCTATAGTCATCATGCTACAGAAGATTATGGTATTTTAAGAACTTTGCCAAATATTACGATATTTACTCCAGGAAGTAGGGAAGAAGCTATTATATCAATGGAAGAGTCTCTTAAGATAGATAGTGTATGTTATATTAGAATTGATAAATCACATTTTTTTGAAGAAAATCATTGTATTGGAAATCCTATTAATACTGAACCTCGTGAATTGTTTGTTGGCGATAAAACAGTTATTATAGGAGTAGGAGGAATTCTAGATGAAGGGTTTGAAGCTATAGAATACTTTAAAAAAATCAATCACAATATAGGATTAATTTCTTTACCTAAAATTAAGCCAATGAGTTATTCTGTGTTAGTTCCATTATTAAAAAAATATAAAAATATTGTTACTATTGAAGAACATAATCTAATAAATGGTTTATCAACTATTATTAAGGAAATTTGTTTTGATAATAATATCATACCAGATAATATATTTAATCTAGGTATCCAAGATTCATTTTCATCTATTGTTGGAGACCAAAAATTTTTAAGAAAAAAAAATGATATCGATTCAAATTCAATTATCAAATGTATTGAGTCTATACAATGAAAAAATTATTTGATTTTTTTGGATCATTTTTTTTATTAATCATTTTTTTCATACCTTTATTTATAATATCAATCCTTATTTTCCTACAAGACTATAAAGCTCCTTTTTATTTTGCGCCTCGCGTTTCAAAAGGAGGAAGTCTATTTACAATGATTAAATTGCGAACTATGATTCACAATGCTGATTCAAATAAAGTTGATTCAACTAAAGCAGATGATATACGAATTACAAAAATTGGTTACTTTGTTAGAAAGTTTAAATTAGATGAATTAGCTCAATTAATTAATGTTTTTAATGGCACCATGTCTTTTGTTGGACCAAGACCTCAGGTAAAACGTGATGTTGATATATATACAGAAGAAGAAAAAAAAATTCTCCTTGCAAAACCTGGTATTACTGATTTTTCTTCCATTGTTTTTTCAGATGAAAGTCATATACTATCAGGTTCATCTAATCCTGATTTAAAATATAATCAGTTAATTAGACCTTGGAAAAGTAGACTTGTAATTTTTTATATTAATAATCAATCTATTATTTTAGATATTAAGCTAATTCTTCTTACTGTATATAACTTTCTTAATAGAGAAAAAACACTTCAACATATTTCAAATATCTTGAAAAATATGGAGGCAGATGAAAAACTTATAAATGTTGTATTGCGAAAAGATCAATTAATTCCTTATCCTCCTCCAGGATCATTAGAAATAGTAACAGATAGAATTATTTAGTATTATGAAATAATTTACGAGTAAAAAAATGAGTAAAAAAAATCCTATAAAAATTGCTATCATTGGAGGTGGAACAGCATCCAGAAGATTACTTGATTCAATTTTGTCATCAAAAAAATTAATTTCTGATTTTATTCCGGTTGGAATATTTGATGATGATAAGAATAAAATTCATTCATCTTTGAACGGAGTACAAGTTTTCGATTCTATTAAAAATATTTATAAATATTCTGAGTTATTTGATCAAATAGTTATTGCAATTCCTTCTTGTACCCAAAGTCAATTTAAAAAAATCCATAAGCATTGTTTAAAAGCTAATAAACATATTTTAACAGTACCATCTTATGGAGAAATATTAAATCAAACTAAACCAATTTCTTCTGTGAGAGATATTAATATTCAAGATCTAATTCATAGAAAAGAGATGCCAATCAACTATAATAACATTATTAAAACAGTAAAGAACAAAACAATTTTGATTACAGGAGGAGCAGGCTCAATTGGTTCAGTGATTTTACAATTATGTTTAGATAGTATGGCAAAGAAAGTCATTTGTATTGACAATTCAGAATATAGTACTTATTTGTTAACTCAGAATATTAATAGTAGAAGATTCGTTTATAAAACTGCTGATATAAAAGATAAAAGAATTATGGAATTTTATTTTCAACAGTATAAACCAGATATTGTTTTTCAAGCTGCAGCATTAAAGCATGTTAATCTTCAAGAAAATGATATCAGAAATTGTATCTTAACAAATTTTTTTGGAACAAAAAATATTATAGAACTTTGCGATCAATACAATATAAGTGATTTTGTATTTATATCTACTGATAAAGCCGTAGAACCATCTAATAATATGGGCTTATCGAAGCGATTAGCAGAATTGCTGGTTAAAGATTTTTCAAATTTTTCAAATACCAATATGTCAATTGTAAGATTTGGAAATGTTATTGGAAGTTCAGGAAGCGTATTAAATCTTTTTTCACAATTAATAAATGATAGGAAAGATATCATTATAACACATCCAAAAGTAGCTCGTTTTTTTATGTCTATTGAAGAAGCATGTTATTTAGTATTAGAATCTCTAGGTATAAGAAAAAATGGATGTCAAATTTTTATGATTGATATGGGAGAAGAAATTTTAATTAAAGATATTGCAGAAACACTAATTTATTTAAATAATTTAAAACCAAATAAAGATATCAAAATCAAGTTTGATAAACTTAAAAAAGGTGAAAAAATTTCAGAAAAACTTAAATATAATTTTGAAAAATCAGAAAAAACCAACATTAATAAACTTCTGTCTTTAAGTATGAAAAAAGAAATTAAAATTGATGATTTCGAAAGTTTTACAAAAGATTTAAATGAATTAATTTATCAAAAAAATATTTCTAGCAAAAAAATTCATTTATTTATAGTTAAAAAATTGAAAAATTTTTTATGATTAAAAAAATGAATATGTGGTTTGTTTGTATAGGTGAACCAACCTTAAATAAAAAAAATAATTAATATCGATACTCATCTTTTTTAAATGGACCTTTAACATTCACTCCAATATAATCTGCTTGATCTTTTGTTAATAGAGTAAGATCGGCATCGAGATGCTTTAAGTGTAGTCTTGCAACTTCTTCATCTAGTTCTTTTGGTAGATTATACAAACCAACTTTTGGTTTATTTTTTGCTAAAAATATTTGTGCTAGTACTTGATTAGAGAATGAAGTTGACATTACAAAACTTGCATGACCAGTAGCGCACCCTAAGTTGACTAGCCTACCTTCTGCCAGAATAAAAATTTGTTTTTTATTTGGAAAAGTATAACGATCAAATTGAGGTTTAATTTCTTCTTTAACTGCATTTGATTTATTTAAAGCATCCATTTGAATTTCATTGTCAAAATGTCCAATATTACAAACAATAGCTTGATCCTTCATTCTTTTCATATGTTTAAGAGTAATGATATCTTTATTACCAGTAGTGGTGACAAAGATATTTCCTCTACCTAAAACATCTTCAAGACGTCTTACTTCAAATCCTTCCATAGATGCTTGTAATGCACAAATTGGATCTATTTCTGTTACAATTACCTTACATCCATAAGAATCCATAGATTGTGCACAACCTTTTCCGACATCTCCATATCCACATATTACTACGGTTTTTCCTGCTAACATAATTTCTGTAGCACGTTTGATCCCATCAGCTAAAGATTCTCTACAACCATATAGGTTATCAAATTTTGATTTAGTTGCTGAGTCATTGACATTAAATGCAGAAAATAAAAGATCACCTCTTTCTTCCATTTGTACCAGTCTTGCAACACCCGTTGTAGTTTCTTCAGAGGTACCAATAATATCAGGAACAATATTATGCCAATGATTTGGATTTAGTTTATGCACTTTTCTAAGAAGTTTTTCAATAACTAATTCTTCTTCTATTGTGGTTGTAATTTTTGGTAATTTTTTATGATTATTAAAATAATTTTCTAATTTGTAACCTTTGTGAATGAGCAAAGTTGCATCTCCACCATCGTCAACAATTAGATTTGGTCCTAAATTTCCATTAAATGTAAGTGCTTGTAATGTACATTCCCAATATTCCTCTAGTGTTTCACCTTTCCATGCAAAGACTGGTGTTTTAGTTTTTGCAATGGCAGCAGCAGCTTCGTCCTGCGTAGAAAAGATATTACAACTTGCCCAACGAACATCTGCTCCTAAATCTTTTAAGGTTTCAATAAGAATAGCCGTTTCGATAGTCATATGTAATGAACCAGTTAATCTGAACCCTTTTAAAGGCTTAGATTTTGCGTGTTTTTTACGAAGAGACATTAATCCTGGCATTTCTTTTTCTGAAATTCCAATTTTATCTCTTCCAAG
>Ga0310345_10005022_pt1 | contig 11867 bp, 9 predicted proteins | sample HC15DNA20500_MG_FD_204667 | JGI IMG/M metagenome (GOLD analysis project Ga0310345, IMG submission 204667) | Marine microbial communities from station ALOHA, North Pacific Subtropical Gyre - HC15-DNA-20-500_MG | ecosystem: Environmental > Aquatic > Marine > Oceanic | place: Pacific Ocean: North...
CGGTACTTCCAGTAGCAAATGAACCGTATGATGTTAAGTTGGTATTGCCAGCTGGTGGATTTTTTGTATTTCCAGATGCATTAGACGCAGGCGGCACACCTACATGGACAACTGCCGCTGGTAGTTTGGGCGAAATAAGTAATTTCGCAACGGGTACACATTTTACATTAGTAGCAGTTGATCCTGACGGATTAGCAGTTACATATAGTACAGATACAGCCAATACAGCAATTCTTACTACAGCAGGATTAACATTAAATTCAACAACAGGTGCTATTACAGGAGACCCAGTAGATGTATCAACATCTACAGTATATAGTTTTGATGTAACTGCAACAGATACGGGTGGTAACACAACAACTAGATCTTTTAGTATTACTGTCAGTAATTTCTTTGCTGGTGCAACAGGTGGTACAATAACAACTTATATGTTAGGTGGTGTAAATTATAAAGTACATACATTTCTTTCTGGTGCCACATTTTCCGCAGGTGATGTTGGTGGTAAAGCCGACATCCTTGTTGTCGGTGGCGGCGGAGGCGGAGGTGGCGATAATGGAGGTGCAGGCGGTGCAGGTGGAATGATAGTATATACTGATTGGACTATTGCTGGAGGCACCAATCCAACAGATAATTATACAATAACTATAGGAGGCGGCGGTAGTGGAACATCTGGATATCATAGTAATGATAATGCCGCAGGTAGTAGTACTGTATTTGGTGTAGGTAGATCGGAATGGAACGGTACAACAGGTGACATGTTAACAGCAGTTGGTGGAGGTAGAGGTGCTACTGGTGATTCGGGTGGAGCTTCAACTGATTACGGTGGCGGCGGTAGTCATGGCCAGAATCCTACAGCAGGTTATACAGATCCGGGTAGTACTATTCAAGGTTATTCAGGAGGATATTCAACAACAGATGAAGGCGGCGGTGGAGGTGGAGGTGCTAGTGAAAATGGAGGAGACGCAACTACTTCTATCGGAGGTGTAGGCGGAGATGGTCTTGAAAATGCTTTTCGAACTGGTTCTAATGTATTTTATGCTGGTGGTGGTGGAGGTGGTGAATCTCAAAATTCCAGTGGCCAACAAGCCGCAGGTGGCGCGGGAGGTGGAGGTGCTGGTTGGGAGGCTGGTACAGCTAACACTGGTGGTGGAGGTGGAGGTGGTCGACAAGCCTCTACAAATGGTCAAGCAGGCGGTACCGGCATAGTAGTAATTAGGTATATAATATCTTAAAGGAATAAACAATGGCAATTAATTTTCCAGATAGTCCAAGTGTAAATGATATTCATACATCAGGTGATATGACCTGGAAATGGGATGGTACCACATGGAAGGCAACTATAACAACTTCTATACCAATTCCTAGTCAATCAGGACAAGCTGGAGAATATTTACAAACTGACGGTACAACTATGACTTGGGAGGCAGTAGATGCACTACCTACTCAAACAGGACAAGCAGGTGAATTCCTACAAACAGATGGCACAACTGCAACATGGGAAGCAGTAGATGCATTACCTACACAAACAGGACAAGCAGGTGAGTATTTAAAAACAGATGGTACAACTGCAACTTGGGAACCAGTTTCTAGCGCCGGTGCGGCATATGATGCTGAAGCTACATCAACTGGATATTTTGATGTTCCATCAGGTACAACAGCACAACGGCCTGGAAGTCCAGCAACTGGTAACATGCGTTGGAATACAGACGATGAAGCACTAGAACATTATAGTGGTTCGGCTGGTGGCTGGGTTCAATGGGCAGGAGCTGCACCTACTATTACTGGTATTAATCCAACCACTTCTATACAAGCCGGTACAAATATTACTGTTTCTGGTATTAATTTTCAAGCAGGTAGTATTATTAAATTAATAGGATTGGATAGTACAGTATATAATGCAGCTTCTACAACTTTTGTTAGTACAACAGAAGTTTCTTTTACAACACCTGATCTTCCAGTAGCAAATGAACCATATGATGTTAAATTGATATTGCCTGCTGGTGGATTTTTTGTATTACCAGATGCACTAGATGCTGGAGGAGTACCTGCATGGACAACGGCCGCTGGTAGTTTAGGTACTATAAGTCATGCCGCAACAGGTACACATTTTACCCTTCAAGCAACTGAACCAGACGGCCAAGTAATTACGTATGCAGAAACAACAAGCGTTCTTACTACAGCAGGATTAACATTAAATTCAACAACTGGTGCTATTACAGGAGATCCAACAGATGTATCAACATCTACAGTATATAGTTTTGATGTAACGGCAACCGATCCAGGTAATAACGTAACATCTAGATCTTTTAGTATTACTGTTAGTAATTTCTTTGCTGGTGCTACAGGTGGTACAATAGCAACTTATTCAGATGGTGGTGTAAATTATAAATCACATACATTTACTAGTAGCGGCACATTTGATGCAGGCATAGGTGGAACTGCTGATGTTCTACTTGTTGCTGGAGGAGGCGCAGGTGCCAATTGGCATGGTGGTGGCGGAGGTGCTGGTGGTATGCAAATATTTCAACCAACCGCAACTGCAACAACGTATTCAATAGTAGTAGGCGCCGGCGGACCAGGAGGTACAACTTCGCGTGGTGCTAATGGTGGTGATTCGTCTGCATTTGGTACTACAAGTTTAGGTGGCGGCATAGGCGGTTGTTGGAGTACAGGTTGCGGCGGTGACGGGATAGCTACGATTGGTGGTTCAGGAGGTGGTGGAGGCGCAACCAACGCTGGCCCTTATAATATTGGTGCAATCGGTACTACTGGTCAAGGAATGGCCGGTGGCAATGGCAATGGTGATCACTGGTCCGGAGGTGGCGGCGGTAAAGGTGCCGTCGGCGAGAATGCTGCCGGCTCTTATTATGCTGGCGATGGTGGTATAGGTGCTGTTAACAATTATCGAAATGGTACTGATGTTTATTATGCTGGTGGCGGTGGAGGTGGTACATGGCAAGGTAGTACATCTGAAAGGGGCACAGGCGGATTAGGCGGCGGCGGTCGTGGTTCATGTGATAATAATAGTACTGCACCAACTGCTGGTACTGATAATACAGGTGGCGGCGGAGGTGGTCATGGTGGACAAGGTAATAACACAAGTTGGGCCGCTCAAACAACCGGTGGTTCAGGTATAGTAGTAATTAGGTATATAGTATCTTAAAGGTATAATATTATGGCAATTAATTTTCCAACAAGTCCAACATTAAACGATGTCCATACAGATGGTGAAAATTCATGGAAATGGAACGGAACCAGCTGGGTTTCATCTATAGAAGTAGTACCTCCTATACCTGATCAATCAGGACAAGCAGGAGAATTCCTACAAACTGATGGTACAACTATGACTTGGGAAGCAGTAACACATCCAACTGGATTACCTAGTCAAACAGGTCAAGTAGGTGAATACCTAAAAACAGACGGCACAACTGCAACTTGGGAACCAATTACAGCAGGTATATCATATGATACTGAAGCCACATCAACTGGATATTTTGATTTACCAGCAGGAACAACAGCACAACGACCAGGCACACCAGCAACTGGTAATTTACGTCTTAATACAGATACGCTTTCTGCAGAAATTTATAATGATGGGTCGTGGATTGGATTTGCAGGATCAACACCTACTATTTCATCTATAGGTCCAACAACAGCGGCAGAAACAGGCACAACAGTTACTGTCACCGGAACAAATTTTCAAGCAGGTGCAGTAGTAAAATTAATAGGCACAAATGCGGTGCAAATTCAAGCAGCTAGTACAACAGTAAATTCAACTACAGAAATACAATTTACAACACCAGCATTAGTAGTAGCAAATGAACCATATGATGTTAAGGTTGTAAACACAAATGGTGGAAGTGCAACATTATCGGATGCATTAGACGCAGGTGGGTTGCCTTCATGGACAACAGCAGCTGGTCTTTTGGGTACTATAGTAGATGATGCAACTGGTACACATTTTACACTTGTAGCAACAGATCCAGATGGTACAGCTGTTACATTTACAGAAACAACAAGTGTTCTTACTACAGCAGGATTGGTTCTTAATTCAACAACTGGGGCAATTACAGGAGATCCAACTGATCAAGCTGTAGGAAGTCCAACAACTTATGCATTTGATATTGATGCATCAGATGGCGTAAACACAACGTCTAGGTCTTTTAGTATTACTGTTATAACACAAGAATTCGCTGGCTCTAGTGGTGGAACAGAAACAACAATAACAGATGGTGGTGTAAATTATAAAGTACATACATTCCTTGCTGGTGGTACATTTGATCCCGGAGTTGGTGGTACATTAGATAAACTTCTTGTAGTTGCAGGAGGCGGGGGTGGATCTGGTGATTTAGCAGGCGGTGGTGGCGCAGGAGGTTATAGAGATATATCTAATTTTGCTGTTGCAGCTTCTTCTAATATAAGTGTTACTGTAGGACCAGGCGGCACCAGGGGTTCCGGCAATGATAGCACAACTGCTTTTGGTACCAAAGGTAGTGATTCAACTTTTTCTACAATTAGTGCTACAGGAGGTGGTAGAGGTGGTCGAGAAGCTGATGGTAATGGAGGACCTGGAGGCTCGGGAGCAGGTGGTGGTGGATCTGGAGGCCAAGCTAAAGGCTTAGGTAACCAAGGGAACTATTCTCCAGTAGAAGGTTATGACGGTGGTGATAGTTCTGCTTTCGCTGGTAACAAACCCTCTGGTGGAGGCGGGTCGGCTGCCGTAGGTCAAGATCATCCAGGTAATGCTGGAGGCTATGGAGGACCAGGCACACAAAATAATATAGATGGAAATAACTACTATTGGGCAGGTGGTGGCGGAGGTAGTAACTATGGTTCAAGCACTGGAAAGTCCGGAGTCGGTGGAATTGGTGGAGGTGGCGGTGGTTGCGGTATGGAAGGCGGTGGTGTAGGTGCACCAGGCGGAGGCGGTACCGGTGGAGGCTCAGCTATAAACAGTGGAGGTGATGGTGGCAATTCTGGTAGTGGATACGCAGGTGATGGTGGCACAAACACTGGTGGTGGTGGAGGTGGTGGCGGTGAAGGATCAGGCGGAGGCGGTAACGGCGGTTCAGGTATTGTAATTTTAAGATATGTATGGTACGGATAAAATTATTATATATGTAACATTACTTTACTAACTCTCTTATCTAATAAATACTGTTATGGCAATTAGAAGAATAACACTACGATCAATGGATCCTTCATTAAAGTTAGGCGAATACGGCGACGGTGGCGACACTAATGCTAAAGATCGGATACTTGGTAATAACGATAATTTTGCATTAGGTCTAGAAACAAATAATGTAAATCGTTTTAATATTACAGCAGAAGGTATGCCCCAAATTACTGGTGGTATGCAATCAAATTACGATACAATATCAGGTAATTTAACTTTAGATTCTTCCGATTATAATATTCTTTCATGCGGCCCTATAACAGTAGATAGTGGCGTAGAAATTATTATAGAGCCTGGAACAGAATGGACTGTAATATAAATGAGTAGAATATTAGTAAATGAATTAGGAGCTAGAACTGGTACAGATATTGCTATCAAATCTGGTTCTACTTTCGGTGGCGCAGATAACCAAATTAAAATTACTGGTGGTTCGTCGGGTCAAGTTTTAACAACTAACGGATTGGGTGTACTGACATGGACTACAATATCTTCTTTACCTTCACAATCAGGACAATTAGGAAAATTTTTAACTACAGATGGCAATGTCGCAAGTTGGGGATCAGTAGATGCATTTCCTACACAAACAAGTAACACCGGTAAGTTTTTAACAACTAACGGTACTACTGTTAGTTGGGCAACAGTTGCCCAATATACACTTCCTGCACAGACAAGTCAAGCAGGTAAATTTTTAACAACAGATGGTACTAATGAGAGTTGGTCTACAATAGTTCATCCAGAAGAATTACCTAGTCAATCAGGTCAAGCAGATAAATTTCTAAGATCTAATGGTACTACTGCAACTTGGGAAACTGTTTCGGGTGCAGAAATTTCAGAGTTAAATAATTTCTTTAAGAATTGGAATGTAATAGATACAACTATTACTACCACTGTTGCTGCCACAGAGAATGCGGCAATTATAGGTCCGTTAGGTATAAATACTACTGGGAAATGGAACATAGATGGTAAAGTAACCATTATGTAAAGGAAAAATTATGGTAAGTACTCTTCAAGTAAACACAATAGGACCATTTGCAGGCAATGACATTTCTATAGAAGCTGCAAAAACTATTACTGGTCCTGCTTCGCAGTTTAAAATTACCGGCGGTAATGCAGGAGATTCTTTATTAACAGATGGTGCCGGCGGTTTATCATTTGGTATTCCACCAGCATCTACAACAGGTGATTTTGGTACAGGCGGAAATACAGCAGGAGCAGATAGAACACTTGGAAACAATGATGCTTTTGCAGTAGGAATAGAAACAAATAACATAAATCGGCTAAATATTACAGCCGATGGTTTCCCACAGATTACTGGGGGAATAGGTGCTAATGCAGGTACGGTAAGTACCACTATTAGTACACCTGTTAGTTATAATATGTTATCAGCAGGACCAATGGTTATAGATAGTGGAGTAACAGTTACTATAGGTTCAGGTGGACACTGGACGGTAGTTTAAATAGAGGAAAAAATTAATGAGTACATTACACGTAAACACGTTAGATACGCAGTCAGGCACTGAAATTGCTCTTACAACTGGTAAGGCAATTACTGGAACGGCGGCGCAATTTAAAATTACTGGCGGAACAAGCCAACAACTTATACAAACAGACGGAGCGGGCGGATTAAGTTTTGTTAACTCCCCGGGTGCTAATAATGTAATGAATAAAAACGCTACATATTCATTAACAACCGCAGACGTCCAAGGTACTCCAACTACAATAGTTACTTGTCAAGCAACCACAGGAAGTGTAGTAATATCTCTTCCAAGTGTTACAGATATGTTAGGTAGAGTTGTTAGAGTAGTTCTTACAGCAGTTAATACAACTGCTAATTATGCTCTTAGAGTTACAAATTCTACCGGAATGTCAGAACTTTGGCAGGGATTTGATAAGCACGATTTTGTAGAATTTACTTCCGATGGTACAAACATAAACATGATAGATTGTCAAACTACTGTTAGAGGTAGAATGTATATGTTTACAGACAGCTCATTCACTTCGCAAGCCATTTTATTTAACAGTTCGGGTCATACTAGTATTGATTACAATGTTGGTAATTGGTTACCAGGTACTACAGGAAGAGTAACAGCTACATTTGAATGCGATTTACTTTGCGAAATGAACATTGTTCAGGGTTATACTACGCATGGTGATGGTGCAGGTTGGTCAATTTGGAAAAATGGATCAGTATATTGCACAGGATTTGGTACTTATGCAGGTGGTGCTCAATATAACTGGTTTACAGAAAGTATCAGTGAAACAATACATTTACAAAAAGATGATTACATAGAATTTTATAACTGGATGACTTCCACTGGTACATGGTATGGAACTACAGATGGTTGGAAAAGTTCTGCAAAATGGACAGTTACTAAAAGGTACGGAACATGATAGAAAATAAAGTATTACATTTACATGAAGCTTTACATCAATATGTTGTTGATAATATTGGAGCAGATCAAAAACATCTAGGTTATTCTGTTATCACTCGTGGAACAGGAGTTGATGCAACATTAGCAGGACCTCTCCCAGTAGAAGTTATTTGGGAAAGATCAGAACCGGAACCAACAGAACAACAATTAGATGATGCTCTTGCAACTTATCTAGCAAATGCATACCAACGAGATAGACAACCAGCATATCCAGCAATTGGTGATCAATTAGATATGCTTTGGCATGCAGTTGATGGAGATGAAGCATTAAAAACAGCATATGCAGATTTTCATACAGCAATAAAAGCAATTAAAGACGCACATCCAAAACCATAATATTGTTTTTTTATTTTTGTATCTATCCGTACGACTAATAGATAAATATTAGTAAGTTATAGGAGCACAGATGAGTAAGATTAGAGTAAATGAACTAGATACAGAATCGGGTGCGAGTATTGTCATTGCAGAAGGTAAAAGAATAACAGCAGATCTTTTATACGGTAATTCACAACAGGTCGATGCTAATTTTACTGTTCCTGCTTCTGAAAATACAATGTCTATAGGACCTATAGCAATAAACAGTGGTATAACAATTACAATAGAGCCCGGCGGGCGATGGAAAATAGTATAATATGAGCACATTAGAAGTTAATGCTATACGGCCTAGAACTGGTACAGATATTGATCTAGCGGGTAGTGTTACAATAGGGTCAGGCAACTCTATTACTGGTACTACCTCGCAATTTAAAATTACAGGCGGTTCAGCAGGCCAAGCAATTTTAACAGACGGTTCTGGTAATATATCTTTTGGTGATGTAGATGCTTTACCTACACAAACAGGACAAACAGGTAAATTTTTAACAACTGATGGTACTGATCCAAGTTGGGATACAGTAGATGAATTTAGTGTTACAATAGCAGATGCTCCCCCAGGAACTGCTGCCTCTGGTGCGTTATGGTGGGAATCGGATTCCGGTAGACTCAAAATATATTATAATGATGGTTCTAGTTCGCAATGGGTAGATGCTAATCCTACAAGTATTTCTTACGATCCACCAATGGGTGGCGACTTATCTGGTGTTGCTTCTAATGCACAAATAGCAGCTAACGCAGTAGGTTCAGCAGAAATAGCAGACAATACAGTAGGTGTATCAGAATTAAATGTAACAGATGGCACAAATGGCCAAGCATTAATGACCGATGGTTCAGGAACAATGACTTTTGGAGATGTAGATTCATTGCCTGCACAAACAAGTAATGCTGGTAAATTCCTAACAACAGATGGTACTGATCCGAGTTGGGGAGCAGTATCTGTATCGGCTGCCGCAGTATCAAATCAAGCCAATACATCAACTTCTTATTTTGATATACCAGCTGGAACTACAGCACAACGGCCGAGTTCACCAGCAATGGGCAATATGCGTTATAATTCAACAGTTGGTGAAATGGAACATTGGAGTGGAACAGGTTGGATAGGTTTTGCAGGAACTGTACCTATTATTACATCTATAGGTCCAACAACAGCGGCAGAAACAGGCACAACTATAACAATCAGTGGTGCAAATTTTTCAGGTTCTTCTACTGTACAATTAATAGGAACAGATAATAGTATAATTGTACCACAGTCAGTAACATTTGTAAACGTTAGTACTTTATCAATTACAACTCCTGCTTTAACAGTTGCACTAGAACCATATGATGTAAGAGTAACTAATCCGGATGGACAATATTATACATTAGTTAATGCATTGGATGCAGGAGGAGTACCTGCATGGACAACACCGGCTGGTTCTATAGGTTCAATATTTGATGTAGTTAATACTCCTGGAGTTACTCATTTTACTTTAGTAGCCGGCGATCCAGATAGTACTGCTGTTACATATACAGAAACAACAAGTGTTCTTACTACAGCAGGATTAACATTAAATTCAACTACTGGTGCAATTACAGGTGATACTCCTACTACTCAAGCACCAAATGCGGCAACTACATACAATTTTGATGTAGATGCATCAGATGGTGTTAATAATACTAGTAGATCTTTTAGTGTAACAGTTAGTGATTTGCCATCTGGTGGCAACACGGCTACTTATATAGACTCAGGACAAGGATATAAATCTCATGAGTTTGTTAGTACTGGCGCTTTTTATACTGCCTCTGACTTAATATGTGATATTATGTTAGTTGCTGGAGGTGGTGCAGGCGGTAATTGTCATACTACAAACGGTAATGGCGGAGGAGGTGCAGGCGGTATGGTTGTTGCATCTGATTATACTCTTTCTTCAGGTAGTCATACTATAACAATAGGTGCCGGTGGTGCTTATTCAGGCGGCAGTAGTAATCAAAATGGTGCAACTGGTAATGATACTGTTGTTGCAAATACCGGTGGTGCGTTAACTGGAGTAGGTGGCGGTGGTGGTAGTGGTCAACATGTTGCACCTGGCACAGGATTACCTGGAGGCTCTGGTGGTGGTGGATCAAGAGCAGGTACTGGTCCGTCTAATGGACAAGGAGGTGTTTCTACTCAAGATACAGCCGGAACTCAGAATAATCCTGCACAAAATATTGCCGCGTATGGAAATGTTGGTGGTTATACTGCTTCAGCTGATTGGAATGGAGCAGGTGGTGGCGGTGCAGGCACGCCTGGTATGGGATATGGAGGACCAGGTCCGTATGATAATGCGTCTCCCGGAACGCATCCAGGAGGAGATGGAGGCCGCGGTATCCAATGTGCTTATAAAGATGGTGGATTTGCTGTAACTGGTAATGACACACTTTGGTATGCTGGTGGTGGCGGTGGTGGTGGCAATAGTAGTGAAAAAGCTGGAGACGGTTGGCATGGCGGTGGTAGAGGATATGGTACAACAAACCAATACAATAATACTCAATTCCCTCCATTAAATGCAACTACTTTAGGAAGTGGTACCATTAATGCTATTATAAATAAAGGAGGCGGCGGAGGCGGCGGTTCTTATTGGGCAAATAATACAAATGGTAGTGCCGATGCTTATGGTGGTGGCGCAGGTGGTTCTGGTGTTGTTATTATTAGATATAAATCAGGTTGATGTAGCATAAAATTATGATAAATAATTTAGAATGGAATAGATTATGAGTATATTACAAGTTGATAATTTAAGCGGTTTATCTGGTACAGATATTACTATTGAAATTGGTAAAGCAATTAAAGGTGCAGCTTCCCAGTTTAAAATTACTGGTGGTACTGCTGGACAAGTTATACAAACAGATGGTTCGGGTGGTTTAAGTTTTACTACAGCAGGTGGTTTACCAGCACAAACAGGAAATACTGGAAAATATTTAACAACAGACGGTAGTGCGACAAGTTGGGCAAATGCACTACCTACACAAACAGGACAAGCAGGCGAATTCCTACAAACAGATGGTACAACTGCAACTTGGGAGGCAGTAGATGCATTGCCTAGTCAAACAGGGCAAGCAGGTGAGTATTTAAAAACAGATGGTACAACTGCAACTTGGGAACCAGTATCTTCTGGTTCTACATTACCAGCACAATCAACTCATAGTGGAAAATATTTAACAACAGACGGAACTAGTCTAAGTTGGTCAACAGTAGATGCATTACCAACACAAACAAGTCATACAGGAAAATTTTTAACAACTGATGGAACTTATCCTAGTTGGGCAGTAGTAGATGCATTACCTAGCCAAACAGGCAATACTGGAAAATATTTAGTAACAGACGGTACTACTGCAACATGGGAAGCTCTTGCATTAACTGGCGCGGCATATGATACAGAAACTACATCAACTGGTTATTTAGATATTCCTGTAGGAACAACAGTACAACGTCCAGGCACAGTAGATGGAGGCGGCCTTACAATTACTGCACCATCGCTTGGTGCTTTACGTTTTAATTCTGAACTAGAATCACTTGAAGTTTACTGCGGTGAGCAACCAGTTATGGGAGGAAATGAACCCATATGGTCCGGATTTGGTGGATCAACTCCTGCTACTGCATCTATTAGTCCTGCAACTTCACCAGTAGCAGGCACAAGTATAGCTCTTACTGGTGCAAATTATCAAAATGGTGCAATAGTAAGAATATTAGGAAATGATGGAACAGTTTATGTTCCACCTACAATAACATGGGTAAACACAGGTAGTATACAAATTACAACACCAGAACTTCCTATTACAAATGAACCATTTGATATAAAAGTAACCAATCCAAATGGATTATTTCATGTATTAGTTGATATATTAGATGCAGGTTCGGTTCC
>Ga0310345_10005023_pt1 | contig 11865 bp, 11 predicted proteins | sample HC15DNA20500_MG_FD_204667 | JGI IMG/M metagenome (GOLD analysis project Ga0310345, IMG submission 204667) | Marine microbial communities from station ALOHA, North Pacific Subtropical Gyre - HC15-DNA-20-500_MG | ecosystem: Environmental > Aquatic > Marine > Oceanic | place: Pacific Ocean: North...
AACCAGTCAGATTCAAACAGCTATGATTATTGGTTTGGCCCTGATAGAATCACTAGTCATTTACTCGTTATTGATGTTCTTTTTGTTGATGGGAAAACTCCCTGATAGTGTTAGTGACGTGGAAAAGCTGATTAAAGCTGAAGCCACCGTGCAAACACATGAGAATTAGGACAGAGGATTAGGTGGAAACTAGGAGACAGGAAATTACGGGGCCTGTAGTATCCGTTCATTATTGCCTATGAAGATATATTTGAGTTTAACATCTGTTCTATGTATAGCGATTCTGGCGCTTACGCCGGTCATGACCTTTGCCGCAGATGAAACTGATCATGGCAGTCCAGATCAGACCGATGGTGGACTTTTGGAAGCGATGGGGTTGAAGCCGAAGTTGATTATTATTCAGGCGGCGGGGTTCCTCATCGTTCTGTTAGTTCTTAACAAATTTGTTTTCGGAAAAGTTGGCGGCATACTCGCTGCTCGGCAGGATGAAATTGTTTCACGGATGAACAAACTTGAAAGCGACCAGGCAGGGCTTGACCAATTGACCTCGGAGACACAGCAGCGTCTGAATGAGATTGGAGTAGAAGCCCGCGCAAAGATCCAGGAAGCTGTTGAACGTGGTGAACTAGAGCGGCAACAAATCCTGGAGCAAGCACGGCAGGAAGCGGCGGCTCAGATCGAGCACGCCCGAGCCGAGATTCAACGTGACAAAGATTCGGCAATCTTGGAACTGCGAGAGCAGATCGCTGAAATCGCCATCAATGTGGCCAGTCAGGTGATCGACCAGCAACTCGATCAAGCGACGCATCAGCATATTATCGATGAGTATGTTAGCCGCTTACCCGAAGCACCTAATGTTTAGAGGCATGTGTAAGCGTACCAATTGAACAAAGGATTGCCATGAAAGACATACGGGTTGCGCAACGCTATTCAACTGCTTTATATCAAGCGGCGGCAGAACAGAAAATCATTGATAAGATAGCGGCTGATGTGTCCTATTTGCTGGAGTTAGCTGAAACTTCTGACGAATTTGGTGAACTGATCCACGACCCGCTGATTTCACCAGAATTTAAGAAGGAAATCTTTCAAAACCTTTTCTCTAGCCGAGTTGATCCATTAATGCTTGGATTTCTAACTATGCTGGCAGATAAACAGAGAGAGAGAGGGTTAGTTGCAATTTTAGACAAATTCCAATCAATTCTGGACGAACAAGCAGAGCGAATTGAGGCGCAAGTCACCGCAGCAACGGAACTGGGAGAAACTCAACGAACGGCGCTAATCGAGAAGTTGAGCGTGTATTCGGGCCAGACCGTTCGCCTCAAAATTGACATTGACCCATCCATCCAAGGTGGGTTTATAGCCAAACTTGGGGATACCGTTTTTGATGGGAGCATTACCACACAACTAGAGCGCATGAAGTTGCAACTGGCAAGAGGCCCCTTGCCAGCAAGAGGATAGATTTTATGGCAAGAGACGTTAGACCAGACGAAGTTTCAAGTATTCTTAAACAACAACTGTTGCAGTATAGCAGAGATATAGACGTTTATGATGCGGGAACTGTTCTGCAGGTTGGTGATGGTATTGCACGCGTGCACGGTTTAGCAAATGCCATGGCTGGGGAGGAAATGGAATTTCCCAACGGTGTCATGGGCATGGTTTTCAACCTGGAAGAGGACAATGTCGGTTGCGTGTTATTTGGTGAAGACACAGAGGTACGAGAAGGCGATACTGTCAAGCGAACCAACTCGCTGTTAGCTGTTCCTGTTGGCGAAGCACTGCTGGGTCGAGTAGTAGACGCTCTGGGCGAACCAATTGACGGTGGGCCACCCATCGAAACCGGCCATTCACTACCGGTTGAGCGTAAGGGGTTAGGAATTATTCAGCGACAGCCAGTTAAAGAGCCTCTCTTAACAGGTCTTAAAGCCATCGACAGTATGGTGCCAATTGGTCGCGGCCAACGTGAACTCATCATCGGGGATCGGCAAACCGGTAAGACGACCATTGCTATTGACACCATCATCAACCAAAAGAATTCGGATGTGAAGTGCATCTACGTTGCCGTGGGGCAAAAAGGATCGACGATTGCACAAGTGGTCGACACACTTCGGCAACATGGTGCACTCGACTACACTATTGTTGTGGCAGCAACAGCTAGTGACACGTCACCAATGCAGTATCTGGCCCCCTATTCTGGAACCTCCATGGGCGAGTATTTTCGAGATAAAGGTGAGCATGCGCTTATTATTTACGACGACCTCACCAATCACGCTTGGGCCTATCGTCAGATGTCACTCTTGCTGCGTCGCCCTCCTGGCCGTGAAGCCTATCCAGGAGATATCTTCTACTTACACTCTCGTCTGCTGGAGCGAGCGGCTAAGCTAAGTGATGATCTGGGTGCTGGTTCCTTGACAGCTCTGCCAGTAGTTCAGATTTTCGAAGGCGATCTGACGACTTACATCCCGACTAATATTATTTCAATTACCGATGGGCAGATCTATTTGACGACGGATCTGTTTAATGCAGGTGTTCGCCCCGCCATCAACCCCGGCGTTTCGGTTTCTCGGGTAGGTGGTGATGCCCAACTCAAAGCGATGAAATCAGATGGTGTGGCCAAGACGATGCGCTTAGATCTAGCCCGTTATCGGGAGGTCGCCGCCTTTGCGCAGTTTGGCTCAGACCTCGATGCTGGAACACAGCAACAATTACGACGTGGTGATCGATTGATTGAGTTACTAAAACAGCTACAACACCAACCGCTGCCGGTCGAGAAAGAGATCGTTTCGATCTTCTGTGGGTCTAATGGTTATCTGGATGATTTAGAGCTGAGCGACATTGCTCGGTTCGAATTAGAGTTTTTGGCTTACATGGATCAGGATCATAGCGATATCCTGAACGAAATTGTCGCAACTGGGAATCTCAGCGACGAACTCACCGAACAGTTGAACCAAGCGGTCAGCACTTTCAAAGCATCTTTCCAACCCAGCGATCAACAATAGGCTAGCAGTGTAGGGTATAACGTGGAAACACTCCGTGAGATTCGGCGACGAATCGCCAGTATTACCAAAATCTCTCAAGTTACGGATGCCATGCGAATGGTGGCGACGGCTAAGTTACGTCGCGCCCAGCAAGCGATCGAAGCCAACCGCCCTTACGCTAATAAGTTCAATCGAATCCTAACCCAGCTAGTCTCTGTACTGGAAGACGCGTCGGCCATCTCCCACCCGTTGTTGGAGACACGTTCTGTTCAGAAGGTCTGCATTGTCGCTGTTTCAGCTGACCGTGGGCTCTGCGGCAGTTTTAATGCCAACACGATTCGTACAACCAGTCAGCGGGTTCAGCATTATCAGCAACAGGAAGTCGAAGTAGATCTGATTTGTGTCGGTCGTCGGCTTGCTGATTTCTTCCGTCGGCGGGAGACAAACGTTATGGCCGAATACATTAATATCTTTAATCAACTAGGGTTCGAAACGGCCACCGAATTATCAAGTCAGATTAGCGAAATGTATTCCTCAGCCAAAGTAGATTTAGTCGAAATTATTTATAACGATTTTCGGTCAGCCATTCTTCAGGTGGTCCAAACTGAACAGCTTTTGCCACTAGAGGAAATTTCAGCTGAATCACCCGCCGGACCAACTGAGGCGACAACTGTTTTAGAATATCTCTCTGAACCGACGCAGGAAGAGATCTTGCAACAGATTTTACCCAAACATCTAAATGCGCAGATGTGGAAGGTATTGTTGGACTCAAATGCGGCTGAACATGCGGCTAGAATGACAGCAATGGAAAACGCAACTCAGAATGCCAAGGACATTATCGAGGAGTTGGTACTGCAACGAAATAGAGCCAGGCAAACACTGATTACAAAAGAGGTGGCCGAAATCGTCGGCGGCGCGGAGGCTTCAGGTTCAGGTTAAGGTAAAACAGATACCAGAAGGAGAGCCCCTAATGGATACATTGAGGGGCAAAAGTCGAGGCCTTGCCTATAACAGGCAGGATATTAAAAGGAATCAAATATGAATCAGGGGAAAGTCTTGGAGGTTGTTGGCGCCCGGGTAGATCTCGATTTCTCTGGCGCAGAACTGCCAGACATTATGAATGCGGTTGAGGTCACTCGAGCTGACGAATCCAAACTGATTTTGGAAGTCCAACAACATCTGGGGGAAAATCGGGTTCGTTGCGTCTCGATGGATACAACGGATGGAATGGTTCGTGGGACGCCAGCAAGGGATACCGGTGGTCCAATTACAGTCCCGGTGGGTGAAGGTGTCTTAGGTCGCGTGATAAATGTGACCGGAGATCCTATTGACGAAGCGGGTGAGATTCAAGCGGAGAAACGCTATCCGATTCACCAAGCGCCACCACTACACAAAGAGCTAAGCACCGTTACCGAAATGCTCGAAACGGGTATAAAAGTTATCGACTTGATTCAACCGGTGGCCAAAGGTGGTAAGGTTGGTTTATTTGGTGGGGCCGGTGTTGGCAAAACGGTGCTGATCGCCGAACTGATTAATAACATCGCTACCCAACACGGTGGATTTTCGGTCTTCTGCGGCGTTGGGGAGCGAACCCGCGAAGGAAATGGTTTCTACATAGAGCTGGATGAATACGGCGTGCTGGACAAGACGGCCTTGATTTTTGGACAGATGAATGAACCACCAGGAGCCAGATTGCGAGTCGGTTTGGCCGGGTTGGCGGTGGCCGAATACTTCCGTGACGAACAGAATCAAGATGTATTGATTTTCATCGACAATGTGTTTCGTTTCACATTGGCTGGAGCAGAGGTGTCAGCTTTGCTGGGTCGGATGCCTTCTGCTGTTGGATACCAACCGACCCTAGCAACTGAAATGGGGGCCATGCAAGAGCGGATTACAAGTACGAAAACAGGATCGATCTCTTCTTTCCAAGCTGTTTACGTTCCAGCCGATGATTATACTGATCCAGCTGTAGTGACCGTATTTGGCCACTTAGATGCGGCAACGCGTCTGGAACGGTCGATTGTCGAAAAGGGACGATATCCAGCGGTAGATCCGCTGGCCTCAACTTCCCGTATTTTGGATCCGGCGGTAATTGGTGACGACCATTATCAGACGGCGCGTCGCGTCCAATCAGTGATGCAGGAGTACGAAGACCTAAAAGATATCATCGCAATTTTAGGAGTCGATGAATTGACCGACGATCAGAAAGAGGTGGTAGGCCAGGCCCGAAAATTGGAGATGTTCCTGACGCAACCGATGTTCGTAGCAGCACGATTCACCAATATCCCTGGGAAGTACGTCAAGATTGAAGATACCATCAAAGGATGCAAATCCATCCTCGATGGGGAATGCGATGAACTCTCGGATCTTTCCTTGTACATGATCGGCAGTGTCGAGGAAGGATTCGAGAAAGAAGAGCAATCGAAGAAGGACCAAGCTGCGTAAATAGAGGTGGAAGCGTACATTCGTAATGGCTGATAAAGCATTTTCGCTGGAAATTCGAACGCCAGAACGCTTAATCTTTGACGATGAGGTGACCAGTGTGCGTGGGCCTGGAAATCAAGGTAACTTTCAGGTACTAGCTGGTCATATTCCGTTTCTGACGGTTCTTGAACCGGGTATTATTATTGTAAGGTCAGAGAATACCGATCGGCCCATGGCTACTAGTGGTGGCCTGTTTGAAGTACTTCCAGGTGGTACCACGGCTTTACTCGATACCGCTGAGTGGTCAGATGAAATTGATCCCAAACGGGCTGAGTCTGCCCGGGAGCGAGCCGTTAACCGGTTAGCTTCACGAGACAAAGGCGTTGACATAACCCGTGCTGAGGCGGCCCTAAGAAGAGCATTAGTTCGGATAAAGGTTGCAAGTCGTTAACCATATCTGCTGATTCAAGTTTGAACAGGGAAACAGCGTATGCCGACCCAATCGGAAACCTGTTTCCCCTTTTTTATTTCGGAGTTTATTTTTGAAGTGCCGAAACTTAACAGATCGGTTGTGGGCCAAGGATTCAACCCTTTGGTCAACTAATCCTGATGTCCAAGCCAAGATTCAAAATCGACTAGGCTGGTTAACTTCACCCAATCAGTTCCTATCTCGCCTCTCTGAAATCACCAAATTTTCAGCCGAAATTGTTCAAGATGGCTATCAAGCGGTTGTTTTGCTAGGCATGGGTGGTAGCAGTCTGGCACCTGAAGTCTTTGCCGATACTTTCAAAATCACCAATGGGTTACCATTAACGGTGGTCGATACAACTGACCCTTCAAGTATTGCACAAGCCCAACAAAACCTGAAACTAGATCAAACCCTGTTTATTGTTTCAACCAAGTCGGGATCGACTATCGAAACGAGATCTCTGTTCCATCACTTTTATCAACTAACAAAAGGTAACGGCGATCAGTTTGTAGCCATTACTGATCCGGGATCAAAGTTAGTAGATCTAGCTGAAGAATGCCGGTTTAGATCTTGCTTTTTGAACCCGGTTGATATTGGTGGCCGTTATTCCGTTTTCTCCTATTTTGGCTTGATTCCAGCATCGCTGATTGGTATCGATCTAGAGCGGCTTTTGAAAAACGCTATCGGTTTGGATTGGCAATTGGCCGTCGATTTCGGTCTGGACTTAGCTGGGCATTCACTGGCAGGCCGAGATAAAATGACATTGATCTCCTCACCCAGAATCGATAAACTTGGATGTTGGGTGGAACAACTAATTGCCGAAAGTACCGGCAAAGATGGGAAAGGGATTGTTCCGGTCGATGCCGAACCGGTTGGAGTTGTTAATGACTACGGTGCCGACCGTATCTTTGTCTATATACGGTTGGATAACGAGTTAGATTCTCAAGTTGGAGCCCTGAAGGAAGGAGGTTTCCCAGTTTATCAGCACGACCTTTCTGATCTCTATGACTTGGGCCAGTCATTTCTCTGTTGGGAAATCGCGACGGCAATTGCGGGCGCGGCACTCGGGATCAATCCCTTTGACGAACCAAATGTCAGGGAAAGTAAAAACAGTACAACTGAGATTTTGAATGACTTTCCAACAGGAACCAAGTTGCCAGAGGAAGAATGCTTGTTTGACGGTGGAGGAATCCAAATCTATGGAACTGAGCCTTATCCTAAAGGCTCAATTAAGAAATGTCTATCTACTTTCCTTAGTTCTGCTCAGTTAGGAGACTATGCAGCAATAATGGCCTATACACCCTCGTTTGGAACCCCTCGTACCTCAGGTATGTTTGAGTGTATCCGTGGATCTATTCGTCGAGTTTATCGTTTGGCCACTACCCTCGGATACGGTCCCCGATTTCTCCACTCAACGGGACAACTGCACAAAGGTGGGGCCAACAATGGTCTCTTTATTCAAGTCACAGTGGATTGTCCAGCGGTGGAACTACCGATACCGGAAGCCGGTTACGATTTCTGGACGTTGAAAATGGCGCAGGCCTACGGTGATTTAAGAGCCTTGTTAGACAAAGGTCGACGTGTCATCCGAATCCACATTAGTGGACAAGATATCGAAACTAAAATCGAAAAATTGGCAGAGGTATTTGAACAATTATGAAAAAGGGCATATGTTACGGAACGTTAGCTGGTGACTCAATTGAAGATCGGTTTCAGTTAGCCAGAGAAGCCGGATTTGCAGGCGTCGAGATTGGCGCGCAGGAAAACGATGCAGATCGACAAAGCTTCAAAGCTATGGCCGATGAAAATGGAATCGACCTGTTTAGCATAATGAACTCAAAGCACTGGGGGCTTCCACTGTCAGATCCAGATCCAGAAGTACGTGCTGGATCGGTTCAAGGCGTCATCGAGTCACTCGATACGGCGATAGTGGTCGGGGCTTCAACCATTTTGTTGGTACCCGCTGTGGTCAACGATGATACAACTTACGAGGATGCTTGCCAGCGTTCGCAGAAAGAAATCAAAAAGCTGATTCCGATGGCTGAAGAGAAAGGGGTCAAAATCTCGATAGAAAATGTCTGGAACAAATTTCTTTTGAGTCCAATCGAATTTGTTAATTACATCGATGAATTTGAGAGCGACAGCATTGGCGCTTACTTCGATGTAGGCAATATCTTACTCTATGGGTTTCCACAACACTGGATTCGTTCGATTGGTGAACGGATGGACAAAGTCCACATCAAAGGCTTCAATACTAACGGATTCCGTTGGACCGGGTTAATTGACGACTGTTCTATTGATTGGAATGCAGTGATGGTAGCCTTAAGCGATATTGAGTATGACGATTACATCACGGCGGAACTTGGTGTCGATGCCAACGATCCAGTTGGAGGCGTACACAAAATTAGTCAGGACATGGATCGGATCCTGTCCGGCCAGATCTAGAGATCACCCGGTAAGATCGATCAGGATCGGGTGCCAAATGAAGTGCGGATTCCAACTTCTAATTCCTAAACAGTAGACCTACCAAAAAACAGTTGGAGGTTAAAACCAGATGAATTGGGATCGATTACAGGAATTGCTTGATCTCTTTTCTCGACACCGAGTACTGGTTGTAGGCGATTTTTACCTAGATGCCTATTGGATGGTGGATCAAACTAAATCTACCCTCTCCTTAGAAACTTCGTGGCATAATTCACCCGTTGTTGATCAGCGATACAGCCCTGGTGCAGCGGGGACCGTAACTAACAATTTGAAGGCCCTTGGGATCGGCGAAGTCTACACCATCGGGATTATCGGAGAAGATGGGTTTGGAACGACATTGATCCAGGAACTCGAATCACGCGGTTGTCGAACCGATTTTATGGTTCAGACCTCGGAACGGGTAACACCGACCTACCTCAAACCGATTTATTGCGGTTATGAAGGTATCAGGATGGAGGCATCTCGCTTTGATATCGAAAACCAGACGCCCACCCCTCTGTTGCTGCAGAACCTGTTGTTAACTAATCTCCGTCGATGCCTGCCGATGGTCAATGCGGTGATTATTGCCGACCAAACTCCAACTGATAATCTAGGGGGAGTGACGGACCTGGTTCGGGATCATATCTGCCACTTGGCACTTCAATTTCCAGAAAAGATCTTTTTCGCAGATTCTCGCACACGCATCGGTAAATACCAGAATCTGTTGGTTAAGCCGAACCGTTTCGAGGCCATCCGTGCCGTGCAACCAGAATGGTCTGGTACAGACTTAACCGTCGAAGAAGCCAAAAAAATTGGAACAGAACTCCAACGGCAAACCAATGCTCCGCTCTTTATCACCTGTGGTGAAAATGGTATTCTGTCGTTCGACGGCTCAGATGTGCAACATACTGTGGGGATTGCTGTCGATGGTCCAGTAGATCCAGTTGGAGCCGGAGATAGTGTCACTGCTGGTCTTGTCTCTACACTTATCAGTGGTGGATCGATGAGCGAAGCCGCTTTTGTTGGTAATCTGGTAGCTTCTATCACCGTGACTAAGATTGATACCACTGGCACGGCCTCTCCGGAGGAAGTGATTCGACAGCTGAGTGGTTGAGATCACAACCTGAGTCATGGACCTATTTGAGGTCATCACCAAGCGGCGGACGCATCGTAGCGAGTTCTCAGATCGACCAATTTCTGAATCGGATCTAGCACAACTGATTGAATCTGCGCGTTGGGCACCTTCACCATTCAATGTTCAACCGTGGCATTTAGTAGTGGTGAGAGATCGAGTACAGAAAAAAGCGATCGCAGATCTGACTACCCGCGCGATTAGGGAGCAGTTCGAAGACCCACAGTTTTTGGACGATAATGGCCGATGGATGCGGACGACCATTGAGGAGTGGGAGCGATTGCAGGATGGTGTTCTGCTTCAAGATCATGTTGATTTACCTTCAGACTTATCTAACCCGGCTGTGTTGAGGTCTCTCTTGAAGCACGCTTCCCATCTTAGCCTACTGGGGAAGTTGGGCATGGGAGGTAAGCCGGCACAGGAAATCGCGGGTTTGGTTATTCAAGCACCGGTATTGATTATGATCAGTATGGATCGAGAGCGGAAACCGCCAGGCGAGGCTTACCTGCGCTGGATGTGGCTGGGCATGGGAGCCATGATTCAAAATATACTCTTAACAGCAACCGCGCTTCAGATCGGTTCCCAATTCATAAGTGCCCCTATCGAGCGAACATCCGATCGACAGCAGTTATCACAGATCCTAGGTCTGCCAAAGTCGCATGAAATGGTCAGTTTAATTCGCTTTGGTTACCTTCTTCATGCGGATGGGGAAGGGCTTTTGCCGGCAAAAGGGGTTCGACGACATCCATCTGATTTCGTCAGCCACGAAAAATACGCACAAAAAAAGGCAGAATGACGCCGATGGGAACACCGGACAATTGCCATCTGCCGTAGATGCCGGAGGTCGGACTCGAACCGACACGGGCCGAAGCCCACTGGATTTTGAATCCAGCGCGTCTACCAATTTCACCACTCCGGCAAGATGCCCTCTGGACTCAACCCAATTCCACAAAGCTCGAGGATTTTAGCATATCCTCACCAATCTCGACAAGATAAAATCGTGAACCAACGCGGAACCAAACAAGGCCGATTAGCACAATTAGCTAGCCGACTCTGGCTCTTTGTCACTCGATCAATTTCCCAAAAGCAGACCTGGTTATTGATTGGTGACTGGATCGTCTGGCATCTACTACCCCATCGACGACCAATCCAGAAATTAGTCAATCAACTGATTCCGCTTCAACGGGGTACCCCACCGGACAGAGTGCGCTTTCGTAACCGTATCTTCACCTTGACCTGTCTCAAGATACGACCACCTGATCGTTTGCGCTTGGTTGAACTACTCAATCAGGCACACGAACCAACTGGCTTGGAACAAGCTTTCCTGAGTGCTATCTTTCCGCCGATTGTCAATCGAGGGTTGGGGACTGTTTTGTTTCCTTCAACGGAGAGGTCGCACTTGAACGTGGAAATTGGCTACCTGGCTCACAATGAAGACTATTTTTTTTGGCAACTTGAAATAGACGGTGAACGAAGGGACGATCCAGGCCGTAAAACAATCGTTCCGGAACTGGAGGTACGTGGTGATAAACGATATCCAAGTTATCCACTAGGGGTAGCAAGGCTAGCAGAGGGCATTGAAGTCAAGCAGGTGACGACTGGAAATTTGGATCCACTAGCATGGATCGTCAAGTCACAAACTCATTTTAATCAAGTTCTGCTGGATCTAAAAAAGCGGAACTACAAGGTCACAACAGTGGAGAGACCGCGGTTTGAACTGGGGCGGTTGAGACTACTACGCCGCCTTGATCTGGAGGAGCTAAAAAAACATCAATCTCGGTCCGCACACCAAAGTCGCCGCTGAAGTAGATGCCGGGTTCAATCGAGAAGCAGATCCCTTCGACTAATTGACGTTCGTCTTTACTCTCGAAATTGTCCATGTTGACCCCATTCCCGTGGACTTCGCGGCCGATATTATGTCCCGTTCGGTGAGTGAAAAAGTCGCCGTAGCCAGATTTTTGAATCCAACCTCTCACTACATCATCCACCTCAAAACCGCAAGTGATACGACCATCCGACATCCGCTGTTTAATAAAATCGATAGCTCGATCTCTGGCCACTCTGACAACGTCAAAGACCCGAGTATATTTCTCTGGTACCTCCTGCCCGACATATCCGACCCAGGTGGTATCGGCAAAGATAGCATCGTGTTGCGTCTGCTTGGCCCACAGATCAATCAAGATAAGGTCACCCTCCATAATCGGTTGGTGTCGGTTAACCGTTGGGGCATAGTGTGGATCTGCACTATTGGCGTTGACGGCAACAATCGGGGGGTGATCAGTTACTAGGTTGTATCGATCAAAGTCGGCCATGATCCGCTGTTGCACCTGATATTCGGTGATTGTCTTGCCAGATTTAATCTGCTGACCGATCCATTCAAAGGCTGAATCTTTAGCTAATAA
>Ga0310345_10005024_pt1 | contig 11865 bp, 16 predicted proteins | sample HC15DNA20500_MG_FD_204667 | JGI IMG/M metagenome (GOLD analysis project Ga0310345, IMG submission 204667) | Marine microbial communities from station ALOHA, North Pacific Subtropical Gyre - HC15-DNA-20-500_MG | ecosystem: Environmental > Aquatic > Marine > Oceanic | place: Pacific Ocean: North...
AATGCAGAGGCAAAGTCGTATCGCCCTGTGTTTTGAATAAATTCAAAAGCTATTTTTAATCCATTTTTATCGCTGTATAAACGATGATCAAGGATTGCATCTTTACCACGATCAATGGCGAGTGCCCTGTCCTTATAGACATAGCACTCGGTTTTAAATCCCCAATGACCATTGGTTCTGGTTTTGTAATGCACGATTAAAGCATACATTACTTAACCCTCCAAAAGATATAGATGGTGAATCCCAATGCAATGACACAAAAGAGTGCAAGGTAGGAATAAAGCATAATTGGCTCAAGCATTATTCTACCCTCCAAACCCTGACACCAATGACACCATCATTCTCCTGAGTTCTGGTGCGGATTTTTCTTTTCCATCCATACTTTGCGTTCAGACGATTGTTGTGTTGTTGTAATCCACTTTGTACTTGTGGAATAATGCCATCACAAGGAAACCAAAAGCTGTCACCTACCTCTAAAACCTTTAAGGTTTTGCTAAAGGCACTCGTTTCCCTTGGCTCGTTGTATATGTCAAGCGGCACTCCTTTTTCCACTTTATACAAACCATTGGCACTGGAATCGATGGTCTTGGTAGGGCTTAATTTCTCTACCATTTCACTGATCTTTCCACCAACACTAGAAAGAATTGGTTTCTCCTTTTTTGTTGGTAAAAAACTTTCGTACCGAACCATGATTTCTTGCGAAATGTGCTTATCAGACAATGAAAGCTGTATGAGTTCATGTGCCTCTTGCATGGTTAATGGATCATCAACAATTTCTTTACTGCCTTTCTCAACAAAAACCATTGAAAGAATTGCGTTCCTTATTGATGGGTAATGTAATCCCCTGTGTTTTGCTAGGTTATTCGCTATCGTTGTGACCTGTTTCCAAGTCGCAGGTGCGTTGGGATTCTTAAACCTAGTCTCAAATTTTAATTTATTCATAATAATATTTAAAATAATTGTGGTAATACTTAGTTCAAAACAGGGGTACTACCTTGCCCTGATAACTTATGATCTCCGCATTTAGGACATCCATAAACAACCCTTTCTTCGTTTTCTCCAAGATGATTTCTTGGTGTTACAAAGAAAGAACCATGCCTTTTACAGATGACTTCAATCTTTTGATCCATGTCAATGTATCTTTGTTCACTCACGACCTGTCTCCCGAAATGTACCAGTATTTATCTGATTTCTTGGCAACCAAGTCTGTGTAATGCGAAACTCCTCCCTGCATAAGAGAAAGAACCACATCAGAATTGATCTTGACTCTTTGCAAGTCTCGGTACTTTGATTTTGCAGTGAAAGTTACTTTGAGATTTCCCATGTCGTACTGACTCCCTAATGTGGATAGGGATAGTATGTCGTTGGGTTTAAATTTGATGACATCAGGATAGGGTTTCCCATCGTTGTCATACTGATAGAATGTATTCATATTAGCTCCTTTTTGTTATCTATATACATCATTGTGATTACTATCTTATAGTACCAGATGATTATTTCAAGCCTTTTTGTTACTATTTTGATAGTAGAATGACTATCTGAAATATAGCAGACGACTAACTTACAAGTAATGACTACCACCTAATATTGACAGGTCAATATTTGAATAAAAGCGAAGATTCTTCCCCCCCTTTTTTGCACGGATTCAGGTAAAAAAAAATATTTTTCTTAACGCCAGACTATGACGCACACCCCAAAAGTTGACCAGTCAATATTTGTTCGCTGCGGGAAGGATTAAAATATTTTGCATTTTGTATCCCGTTTTTTTACAGGGGCTTTTCATTTCTTTGGGAATAAAAATCGTTGCTCATTCGTTTGGGAAGGATTTACAAAATATTTTGTTTTCGAGATGACCCGTGTTTTTTCAGAAAGTTTTGTCGCCACGGAAGAGATGAAAATATTTTGTGTTTTTGCACGGTCTTCGCTTTTTAACACGGACTAAAAATATTTTGTTTTCGGATGCCATCGTTTGGGAGAGAGATTCCTATTAAAAAAAACCAAAAAAAAAAGACCACCGATCTGTACCTTAAAAAAAGTACAGACCAGTGGTCAGTAAAAGTATTTATGACAGACAGAGTGAGTGTCTTTCTATTCTTCTCTTTTTCTTTCAGCAAAGCCTATTGTTTCTTCACATTGAACACAAGCTAACTCGTTATTCATGTCTAAAGTAAACTCAGGACAGCCACAAGAATCACAGACTGTTGTAAAATCTCCAGTATCATCAATTTCAATGAATACCTTTGGTTCCTTAATGCTCATCAGTTTCTCTCCATTCATGTTGACAGTCATTGCAGTTAAAGACTTCAGCAGGGATGAAAACCCCCACCTCCGATGACTTACATTTCGGGCAGGTAATCTCGTTAATCTTTTTAACAAGTTTTTCGAGATCATCTACTGGATCGCTAATTGTATTTTCATTCATAATAAATTCCTCCTATAAATGAAAGTTAATAAACTGATTTCGACCTAACAGTCTTCATCAGAGATAGCACACACTATCTGATCAGTTTTTAAATATTGACTGGTCATTATTAAAACAACCAGTCAATATCGTTAGTTGGGATAAATCAATAGACTTGATACATTTCGCTGTGAGCATCGTTTGTGTTGATGTCATCACAAGCATATATATTTATTCCTACCGATCCCTTTTCATCGCCATAAGCACCACTCTCAGTATCAAACACATTGAAAATGAACAGCTTATCGCTTAGTTCACAAGGGCAATAAAACCATTCATCCTCGCCATCTTTCAAGACTTCTTTTTTTATCAAAGCCTCCAATAGATTGATGTACTCATTTGGACTGAGTGGCGGAATAATGATTTGATGTCTTTTATCAAAGTCTTCAACGCTCACGACTTCTCTCCCCAAGGCAGTTTGAACTTCTTAGCACAAACTTTCCCATAACCAACCCTAATGGATCGATCATCGGTCAGTTGTTTGTGGCAAGCAAAACAGTTACCTGATAGCTTTCCATACTCAGAGGCAACTTTCTCAGGATCAGCAACCAACCTAGTTAATAGATCAGTTATTTCCTGAGACCTTTGCTTTCCCTCGTATGCCAAGAACAAATCACCCTTGGTGTCGATTCTTCCGAAATAGAGATTGCACCCATATCCCTTTCCATCAGTCAGCATCAGTTGTCCATTGTATTTGGATGCTGATGTTGCACGATGAATACGCAGGTCAGAATCACTGAGTTTCAACCATAATTTAGGAAAGGTTTTGCCCTTTGGATCGACTGCTCTTTTCATGAGCGCAAGAACTCCTTTTATATTCGGAAGTTTTTGACTTGGAGGTGGTGGATTGTCCGCCTGATCAACAAGATCAATCACCCCTTTCCACTGCTTGTCAGAGAGTGTTCCTCTCTTTTCAAACTGTGAAAACAAACTGATGCCAAAGCTACTCGATATTTTCTTTTTATCGAGATAGCCTTTCAGCTTGTGGATGTTTTCCCTTTTGATTTGTACAATCCATTCTGTCCATAAACCATCGATTACCGCACTCATGATGGATCACCATTTTGATCAAGTTTAGTTAGACACTCAATCTTTATAGTTGGATTCCATCTGAAATCAATAACTGGTCTTATATCGGTTTCGTGATAAGTATGAGAATCATCAAATGATTTTTCTTCATTCGCCATCTCATAAGCTGAATCCCAACAATCAGTTTGAACAGTTATTGTTTTGTGCAGTAAATATTCTTTGTTAAAAACATAAGTTTTCAAGTCAGATTTTGATTTATCTACATCTTCAATCGTTATTTCATTATTCATAATAATTCCTCCTATGAATAAAAGTTAATATTAGTTAGCAGAATTGCTAACACCAATAGCCAATCTTGCGATTGGCTTTCATAGCATTTCAGCTAATCATCAGTTGGTTTTATGAATACTCGTCAAAATCAACATCAACATCTCTTTTTGGCTTGTAAGAAAGTAGACCAAAAATATATTTCTCACTTGGGTTTACCCATCTATTAAAATATTCTTCTTCGTAATAATCACGATAATCATACAGACCATACGAAAGAACATTCTCTAAGGCTAGAGTTGCACTTTTTATGGTGTTGAAAAAAGACACATGGAAAGAACCACTATTATCACAGAGATAGAGATTATCTTTAGCTATGTGATAAGACGATCTGTTCTCACCATACAATTCTTTTTCAAGCCTATAGTTTTTCCATCTATAAACATTGACATCGAATGTTTGGTACTCAGGTCTGCCATATCGATCTAGGTGGTGTCTTACGACAACCTCTTTCTTAGACCATTTGATTTCTTCATTCATAATAAATTCCTCCTATTATGAAAATTAATATTACTGATTTCGTAAGGTTACTCATCAGTCTAGGCTACCAATGCCTAGAGATCAGATAGACTGCCGATCACAAGGTGTGCCATTCACACTCGATCCATACCAACCATGCTAAGAACTTGGTTTAATTAAAATGAATATGTCTATTCAAATTTAAACTGGTTTGGACATTCGCCAATCCGAAAACAGACGAACTATTTATCTCCAACCTTAAAGAAATTCACGCACCATTTGCTCACAATGATTTCTCTGTAAGATCAGCAGTCAGGTGATTTCAAGTAAACCACAAACTCATTATTGTTTTTGTTCGATAGGGATATTTTTTACGAGTCAACAATTTTGTTAAACCCTAACTCGCCACTATTTTGATGATTTAGTGGATTCTTTGCCATTCTTAGACAGCAAACTGTTTCGACTCTTTTGAGTCTCATCAGCGAAAACACACATTTTCGGACAGTTTTGGTCAAATTCGACCTCGAAATCTCCACGAGGAGACAAAGTTAGGAGGGTAGTAAGGGCATAACATACCCTTAAAACCCCCCTTTTCAGCCTAATCTTCCCTGAGACAATGTGGAGGGAGATTGATTACTTCACCAAAATTAACATCAGTTTTGTGATACCAATTTGGGATTTCGTCTGTACTCGCCCACAAGACGGGAATACTCGGCTCTTTATCTTTAGCCACTGGTCTAAATTCTCCATCGGTAAAGATAATTATGCCCTGTATGTCTGCAACATCATCTGTGTAGTCATTGAGCAGATTAAAGATAGGTGTCAATTCTGTGCCGCCACCACCCCTTGGTTCCAATTCTAATTTTTCCCCTGAGGCAATGTCGAACTCATCCCACCATTCATCTTTTTCTGTTTTATACACTCTAGTTGCACAAAAACAGACCTTTACCTTGGTGATATTGCATTGCTCGACCAATCCTTGAACCTGAGCACAAAATCCATTCAGATATGCACTCGTTGATCCTGAGACATCAATACCGATTGCCAAAGTACCGCCCATTGCTGATGGTTTCCTACTTGGCAGATAGTTTCCTGATCTGTAAGTAGTGTCGCGCCATATATGGTTTCGGTGTGGTCGGTTCCAAGTGGTTTCATCAGGGAAAACACTCACCAACCAGTCTTGAATCTTCTCAAGATAGTTGGCTATTTCGACATCAAGACCATCCAGTCTTCCACGAAATATATTTTCACCATCGCCTTTTCCACAAGCACGATCAACACTTTCTGAAACTCGAACTTTATTTTTCAATTCAGTTTGAGCATCAATGTTTTCACTCTTGGTCAAAGGTTTACCCTTGTCGTTTACAGCATCCCAAACTCCACCTGCTGTGCCAAAATCGGATGGTCTTCCTTGGTTTGAATTACCAAGGTCATCACCCTCTTTTTTTCCATCAGATTTGCCTGAGCCATTTTGGTTATCATCTTGATCACCATCCTGACTTGGATCAGAACTTCCACCATTTTGCTTTTCAGCTTTTTGTTTCTGTTCTAATTCAGCATAGATTTCGTCTGCTGTTTTACCGACATATTCGGTCTTATACAAAGCACCCTCAGGCATCTTCCAATACGAGATTTCACCTGTCCTAGATAATTCGCCATTGATTGCGTAATCGCAAGCAACATTCCATAATTTAGGATCACGTTTTTCTCGCCTCAAATGGTGCGCCCAAGTACAGTGTAATGCCTCATGGATCAGTGTAAATTTTAACTCTGACTCATCGCATTTATTCACAAACTTGTCGCACCAAAAGATATGAGTGCCATCAGTTGCCATCGTGTCACACACACTCTCAGATACTTCCTTGAGTATGAGTGGCACAATCATTGATGCAATCCCTAACCTGCCCTCTTGGACAATGCTTGTTCTTGCCTTAATGATTTTATGTTCTGCCACTTTACTGGCAGTCGTTTGTTTATCCATAATTTTTCTCCTATTTATAAACAAATTTGTAAGCAGAATGCTTACATGAAAACAAATATTGACTGGTCAATAATTGCTTTCAGTTAAGCACTCAGGATTTGGGGAAGTCTTTCGACTTCCCCATTCCCGAACTAGAACAACCCCTTTGCTGTGTCGGAAACTTTAATTTCCTTTTCAGCCTTACGCAGTTTTTTAACTGTGGCTTTTCTAGTTTTCCCATCCTTTTTGAGATTGCCCTGAGATTTTGCTTTCACAATATCTTTTTGCAGAGTGGTAATTGTTTTCTTCAGATTGTCATCATCAGTCAACAAGTAGCTATCTACAACATCGAGCAAATCCCTCAAGTTATCGTAACTTGAATCCCTGAGAGGATTTTTAGATGGATTTTTTGGATCAAAGGCATCCAATCGGTCTGCCAAATTTTCAACCAAACCAACCAATTTTTTCGCAGTGTGCGAATCCGCATTCTGCTTGATTGTTCTTTCCTTGGCTAACTCTGTGGCAACGATGTTTGCACGAACTTCTTCATCTACATGAACTCGAATATCCCTTGAACTAAACTCATTAACAATTCCGATTTCATATTCAAAGATATATCGTGCTCTTAGATCATCAACACTTGGATAATCTAACCTATTAAATAGATCACCTAATCCAGTGTGTTTCTGTTCTGCCTCCTCGATTGCATCCTCATAACCATCGATAATTTTGTCAACCTCATCAAAGAATCTCTTTCGATATTCTTTGACCTGTTGTTCAAACCATTCAATGTGTTCAGCAGGTAACAATCGCCATTCACCGCCTTTGACTCGCCTGTGGGTTCCTGCAACATAACTTGTGCCCTCACCCAAGACACGATCATCAGCATCGATCCAAGGCAATGTTCTCTTGTAGATCACATTGTTTCGGAACTGCTTGCCGATTTTCGTTGGCTCTCGCAAAAAATCACGATCAAATAAATGCTTAGATACATTGACTAGAGTTTCATCGGCATTTTTATTATCTGCCAATTCTCTCTTTGCCTCTGTGTCAGCTTTTATGCCACTGTAAGTTTTTATAGTGGCTTGTACTTTCCTGCACTTTTCAGCGAGAGTGGTTTTCGTTTTACTCATAATAATTCCTCCTATAAGTAAAAGATTAATATTAGTCAGCATTACACTGACACCAATACCACACACAGACTCAACCTCTAATCTGTCTCGTCATTTGGGACTGGTTAAGTTTTACGAGTCTTTATTGTGTGTGTGGTTTCATAGCATCTCAGCTAATCTTCAGTTGGCTCAATTACTGATTCGTATCGTTTCGTATAGTAACTCATCAGGTATGGCTACTAATGCCATACAACGATTGCTAGTGGCGCAGTGGTATAGGAGAAATCAAAAAGACCACCGCCCTCTCAGGCGAGGTGATGCCACTAGCATCGAATAAGATTGATTTACCAGTTAAACCAAAATGTCTTGGTTTTTGATATGCCAATCAAGGAAGACAGATGTCTTCTTAAATGATTTCTTTTTCGTAGTGAGTGCCTTTACAAACAGCACTGCATATTCCTTGGCATCGAAACGATTGACATAGGTCAATGCGTTTTCAAAGTCTTTGGAATTTTTTACAGCAGAAAGCAAGGATGCTACCGAGGCATACTGTAATTCAGTACGCTCAGGTAGTTTTGCTTTCTTTGGATCGCTCAGGATTTTCTTAGGTGATTCCAAATCGTTTTGGAATGCACAAAAGGTTTGAAATTCCCTTGCACATACCTCACCAAGATAAGCCTCTAGCACTGGCTGTATTAGTGTTTGTCTTGGTTCACCGCTCAGGAACTCACTACTTTGATGCCATGTTCTTGGAGCAGGAAACCCACCCTCTTGTTTTGGATCAAATTGATGTAAGAACTGAGGCTGAAACGATATGAATGCAAGTATGTCTGCATGAATATCATTTTGGTATGCCCAATTCAGCCACTCCTTAGGATCAGGAACTAATTCCAGTCTCAAACAAGCTGACTGAAAATGAGTCAACAGTCTGTTTGATCCTGCCCTGTCCGAGGAAAGGTTTCCTGCCATCAAAACTTTCCACCCTATCGGCAATTTATAATCAGTGCCTATTCGCCCCTCAAATATTAATTGCCTAAAGATATTTTGCAAAGCAGGGCTTGCTTGAGGAATCTCATCGCATAAAAGTATGCCCTTACTGTTTGGATCAGTAGGTAGATTATCGAGCAATGCTCTTTTTTGCAGGTATCGGTTATCCTTGGTTTTTTCAACTATGGGTACACCACCAAAATCGATGGTTTCATACAGACCTAATCTAAACCCACAATACCCCAATTCGTTTTTCTTTGGAGTTATGTTGTGATCAGGAATGCCTCTAACACCTCTGATAACTTTTAGTTTTAGATAATCTGCATATAGTTGTAAAACAGAATAACTCAATGCTGTTTTTCCGATAGCAGGACTACCGATTATTAGCGGAGTGCTTTCCACACAATGTATAAGATTATGTAAGACAGCCTCGACTACTTCAGTTGCTTTTAATTTCATAATAATTTCTCCTATGATTAAAGCAGTTAAAATTGCTGATTTCGATTCTTTTGAATCTTCGTCAGTAGGAATACACATTCCTAGATCAGCGAGGGAGTCTTTACGACTCCCTCTATATTCAGAATTTTTATTAAATGCTTTCGTGATGCTCAATGTAAGCTAAACATCTTTCATACGCTTCCTCATAATCATCGCAAAAATGTTCGTCTTGAAATGGATCGCCTTTAAAGTCATCATCACCATCAAAGTCATCTGAGTAAACCCAAGTGGTATAAACATCATCATCACCATCCCAAAGTACATCTAAATAACTATGCTTCTTTAACAGTGCATTTATTTTTCTTCTGAAGCTATACTCAGTGGCAACCTGTTCGATTTCTTTCTTGAACTCTTTACGATAATCAACAAGATCATTTATTCTTTTTTCATAATCAGCAATTATCTTCTTGAGTCTTTTTCTTTCTTTGGCGATTTTATTATTCGCCTCATCAAGCCTAGACTTAGAAGTTTTATTTTTTACTGTCAGATATTGTTTGTAATTATCATGATATCCATCTATCAATTCCCATGTAGGCACACTGAATTTTTCTTTTGTTATCTTTCTCATAATTTTTCTCCTATATTTGAAAGACTGTTTGCTGATTTCGACCTAACAGTCATCATCAGGCTAGACACACATCTAGCGATCAGCGAGCAGAATCAAATATTGACTGATCAATATTTAACTCTGCTCTATCTAGGCTCAGGACTACGTTATTTGACTCCAAACACGAGGCACAGGAAATGTGCCCTTATCTTGGTGAATCAATTCTCTTAATTCCTGATTGATTTTGAGGTCAACACTCTCTAAGAATGCATCAGCAATTGCTTGATTAATTTCCTCATCAGACTCAGTTGCCCATCGTGTCCATGACTCAACCTCTGCTCTGCGTTCAGCATTTTCTTTTGCCTCAATCAGTGCATCGAGATTGTCACCAACTGCGATTAGTTGAGTATGAGGCTGTCCTCTGTACTCTGCTCTTTTGGCACGTTCATGCCAGTCTATTTTTCTACTCATTTTGATACTCCTATCAATAAATCTGTTTCGCATATCCCATTACAGGATGCTCATCAGTCAGGTTAATTCCTGATACAGATTGAAAGAATTGGGGAGTCATTACGACTCCCCTTTATTCTCATTTTTGGTTTAAGCCAAATCAAGCAAGGTGATAGGAACTGTCCAAGTTACTGATCTCGCTCCAGTGAGGATGCCTCGATCATCTCTTTTTGCAGACCTTTCTTTGACTATAGCTTTGGTGCGATTGACTTTGGTCAATGTACCAGTTACTTCCTTTCCTTTCTTGTCCTCAAACTTGACTTTATCACCGACAGAAATCGTAGCTTTTTTAGCTTTGATCTCTTGTGCTCTGAGCACTCTTTTTCTGTTATTAAAGGCGAACCTAACCGAACCAAGATCATCTGAGTTTGTGATCTTGTCGATGTAGTAGCTTGCCAATATTGCGTTTTCAAGACTGCTTTCTTTTTCTAATTTGTTCATGATTTTCTCCTAAGATTAGAAAATTGATATTACTGTTTCGTCCTTTTGGACTCATCAGGCTAGGCATACACCTAGCGACAGTAGTTGCAGAATGAGTGGGGAGAAACCACTCACCCTGCCTGTCATAAATACTTTCTTAGGTCTTTATAAAACCTCGCCAACACCACTGTTGCCTTTCTTTAACATTCTCACTCACTAAAGAGATTAAGATAATGAACATAATTCTTTGCTGTCTTAGCCATGCTCTTATGGCATGGTTACTGAGGTATTTCATAGGGCAAATACTTCACTCAGTGCTCTGTCTTTTCTGCATCTTTCGCATACGCTACTCGACCATGTGTTACTTCGACCTATTCCCACTGAACTTGTGACTCGCTAAGAATGATGTACAAATCTGAGATTCAAATTATCTAGGATTGAATGTTAAATAATCCGCTCATGGATTTACGTTTTAGGATTCCCATCCTTGGCTGTTCGGATTTGATATCAGGTCACTACTCCTGACTCGCTACCGCTAAAATTGTTTGCATCGACTGTGTGTTGATGTCCTTGCGGATGTCCTTGTTTTAGCCTTGGCTCATATCTGTCACATACTGCTCAAGGGTTAAGTCGGTCAATCTTCCGACTTGCGACTGGCTTGTGTAGCTTGCTCGCTCTAGGTCTGTTGAGGTCACTGCAAGGGAGGGTTCGCGACTCCTGATCTAGTAGAATACAAAACCACTAGACCACGTAAGAAGTATAGCAAAAAGCAAGCAACAATACAGTACCGATGCACTATTAGTTATATCTTTTAACAGTGGTAAACAGGACTGATGGAAAGTAAATAATGACTGGTCAATATTAGGCTATCAAATAGCTATCAGTTTGCAGTCTTGATCACGCGGAGGAAGTAAAATATTATCAGCCTATGGCTGACGATAAGAAACCAAACCTAAAGATAGTAGGCAACAACCTAACCAGTAAGCAGGAACTATTCTGCCAACAATACATCAAAGGTAACTCAGCATCAGATGCATACAGGAAAGCATACAGTGTCAGACAAGGTACAAAAGAGAGCACTGTTCACAGATCAGCACATGAAGTGCTCAAGAACCCCAAGGTGACCGCTAGGATCAATGCATTAAACAAGAGGAAAGAGGACACTGCACTAACTACAACGCTCTCTCTGTCACGCTATATTGTGGAGAGACTAGTAGAGGAAACCAAAGGAGAGAATCCCAGTAGTAGGCTCAAAGCATTAGAGCTACTTGGTAGGCATCGAGAGATAGACCTGTTCAATCCTGAGAGCAAGGTAAATGTCACAGTGAATAATAATAAGTCGAGCACTGAACTGGAGGCAGACATCAGAGAGAAACTAAGACTGGTACTCAACAAGAACTAGCAGACTATCTCAGCTAACAGTACGACTACCTCCACAACTAATCCGACACTGCGCAGTTTCGAACCCACCCCAAACGACCAACTAATCACCAAGCAACAGCTACCCCTACCGCCCCCCCTTTTGCAACAAAATGGAGCCGAACAACTCCGAACA
>Ga0310345_10005025_pt1 | contig 11864 bp, 11 predicted proteins | sample HC15DNA20500_MG_FD_204667 | JGI IMG/M metagenome (GOLD analysis project Ga0310345, IMG submission 204667) | Marine microbial communities from station ALOHA, North Pacific Subtropical Gyre - HC15-DNA-20-500_MG | ecosystem: Environmental > Aquatic > Marine > Oceanic | place: Pacific Ocean: North...
CTGCTAAATTAGGAGCCCTGCCTCTACAATACGCGATTTCACCGTCTGTAAATATGTGTTTTAAAAAACGGGACTGGTAGGTATCTAAGACGACTTTAATCCGAGATATTTCTATTATGTCAACGCCAGTTGTAAACATACTACTTACTAACCTAAAACCATATAACTTCCATTTTACAGATAAGCTAAGTTTGTTATAAAGGATATTATTACTAGCTTCAAGTGGTTTTAATATGACCTGGTAATTTTAGATTATCTAAAATCTTTGATACAGAATAATTCCGATTTAAGACGTAGAAGTGCACCCCCGCAATGCCTTGATCCCAAAGCTCCTGAACTTGCCTAGTCGCGTATTCTATGCCAAGTTCTCTGACCGCATCATCATCATCAACGTATCTTTCCAACTGAATATCTAGTTCATCAGGTATCTTGGATCCGCAGAGCGAAGTAAATCTACGAATTTGGTTAGAGTTCAGAATAGGCAATATACCCGCTATAATTGGCGCATCTATTCCTAGAGTTTCTGCCCTCTCCATGAGACGGAAAAAATCCTGATTATCATAAAATAACTGGGTAATCAAGAAATCAGCACCATTCTCAACTTTCATCTTCACGTAATTCATGTCAGTTATTAAATCAGACGACTCAACGTGGCCCTCAGGGTAACAAGCTGCTGCTAGGCAAAATTCAAAGTTATCTCGAACATGTCTCAGCAATTCCGTAGCATGCTTAAAACCTCCTTCGGCAGGTACGAAGTTATCGTGACCCGCAGGAGGATCTCCTCTTAAAGCTATTACATTCTCTATACCCAATTCATCCAGACGTACCAACGCGGTATGAACCTCTTCCTCGGTTTGAGCTACGCAGGTTAGATGTGCCATTACTTCCAAATCGGTATCTCGCTTCAATGAACTGGTTATTTCTTCGGTAAAAGCACGTGTAGACCCTCCTGCCCCATATGTAACCGATACAAAATCAGGATTGTAGCTCCTTATCCTACCGGCGGTCCGGAGAACCGCTGGGATCCCATCACTGTCTCGTGGTGGGAAAAATTCACATGAGATAGTTCTTTTGGATTTGAGTATGTCCTTAATTTTCAAAAAATTATCCTAGACGATTTAGATTAAAAATTTTATTTCCTACCATTAGTTACTCAGATTCATAACTAATCTGCAGCTAAACACCAACAATAATGCCTTTAAAAGTCAGGTTGTTTCTTCTCCTTAAAAGCCTCTATGCCTTGACGAGGGTGGTCGGATGTAGCGAACAACTGTACAAAAGCCATTCCTTCCAAGGCCAAACCATCGGCCAATGACAAGTCTTGACCCCGGTATGTAACAGATTTAATCATACTCAAACCAACTCGACTTTTGTTCCGAAGACTGTCCAATAGAGTGGCCACGACTTCTTCTAGAGAATCGATGGAAGCCGCCTTTAATGCCAACCCCCAATCAACTGCTTCAATTCCGGAGAGCCAACGGCCGGTTGTCAAAAGCTCCATAGCTCTCTGTAACCCTACTCGCCTAGGCAATCTTTGGGTAGATCCGCCACCTGGCATCAACCCATAGTTGGCATGCTGATCACCAATCCGAGCGTTTTCCGCAACTATCGCCATATCGCATGCCAACATCAACTCTAACCCTCCGGCTAATGCAAAGCCTTGCACTAAGGCTATAGTAGGAACCGGCAACAACTCTAATTGCGATAAACATTTGTTAAGTAGATTCACATATTCGGGCATAAACTGCAAATCATCCAGTATTGACTCAAAATAAAGGAGATCTGCTCCTGCACAGAACGCCCGACCCTCGCCGCGAATCAACAAGGCTTTTACGCTCTGATCTGCTTTAACTTGCAAAGTAGCTTCATAAAATTCATTTAGTAGTTCAACACTTAAAGCATTGAGGGCATCAGGCCGATTCAAACTCAGCGTTGCTATAGAATCCTCGATTTTCAAAATAATGTTGTTGAATTCCAAGATTGCCTCCGCCTTGATTACATGTAGCTTTACTATATCAGAATGTTCCAAGTATAGATTTAAGCCCTCACTGAATAGGGTATGTCTTTACTTCTCTCGAGAGTATATTATGTCAACAACATGGACCCTCGAGAGGTACGCGATTGAATACTGCTCGTTTGGAAAATAAAGTTCAGCCAGGAGCGTCCCGGAACGAAATTGGACCTCTCAAAGACGGGACATTAAATATCCGAGTCAATCAACTCCCGCACCGCGGTAGAGCAAACGAGGCGGTAATCCTTTTGTTGTCCAAATCTTTAGGTGTCCCGAAAAGTTGTATATCGATAACAGGTGCGTCAAAAAGCTGACTAAAAAGCCTGGAAATCAATAATATTTCCCAAGCAGTTGTAAACGAACGTTTGAGAAAATTCACAAGTATTTCAACTACTGGATAAGCGATTCCTTGGTCAGTATAATAAAAGAGCATAGGTGGCATGGAACCGCAACCCTAACTCAAAATTTTAAGCACATCAGTTATCCAATAAGACCTGATTAGGGATAACGTTGGAATCGGAGTATTACTTTGGATTATATGAATTTTAGTTGGATAATCGAAGGCACTTTAGCCGCGGCAGCAGGTCCCACTACTAATAGAGATATAACCTTTCTAAAACTTCAAGAAGTCCAAGCTGTAATCCGAATGGAAGAACAAACTCTTTCTACTGATCCTTGGGGTTTCGAGGAGCTATACGAACCAGTACGAGATTTCAATGCTCCGGATATGGTTCAAATACAACGGATGGTTAAGTTCATAGAGGACCAAATTGAGGTCTGGGAACGCCCAATAGTAGTTACATGCCGGGCTGGTATTGGGAGAACTGGAACTATTCTAGCCTGTTATTTTGTCCAATCGGGGTATGAACCTCAATCAGCCATCGATTACGTACGCCAATTGAGACCAGGATCAATTGAAGCCAAAGCTCAAGAAGAAGCAATACACGAATTCGCCAAGTTTATTTCTAATTAAACCGCCACGGCGTGACAGAACCATAATCTCATTTCCGATGTGTGATTAAATATAACCAGTTGGAATCACCTTAAAATCACGAGGAGCAACCTGATGGGGAATATTCCAACAGCCGTTAAAATCGACTCTGATATTTTAGCGCAGATTTATCAAGAAGCCAGGAATTCATTTCCTAATGAATGCTGTGGGTGGTTATGTGGTGACAAATCGAGCAACAGAGTGACCCTAGTTCGTAAATGTATAAATGCCCAGGATTCCGGAACTCACCCTACTGTTAGCGAGCGAACTGCTGAAACAGCCTACGTGTTTTCCGGAGAAGATGTCTTGGAGCTGAACAACAGTTTTGATAGCGATATGCCTGCACTAATGATTTACCACTCTCATCCCAATGGCAAGGCGTATCTCTCTGAAACAGACCGACAAGTAGCCACTAGCCCATGGGGCGATGGTCCTGCTTACCCGGTACAGCAATTAGTGATCGGAATAGACCAACAGCAAATAGTTGGATCCGCCCATTTCGCGTGGTCTGAAGACGAAAATGTATTCATAGAAATCCACCAATATGCTGGTGCCACAATGTAAACAAACTGGGAGATATACGTAACCTCCCAGTTACCTAACTAACTGCTATTCAAAGAGTTATTACAAATTGAGACTCATATATTGGTTTTTAGCCAGCGATGCATCATTTTGCTCTGGGGCCCCTAAAGTAGCTACCATCACGGCACCTGCAAGATAAAGGCCCGCCATGGCCAGCAATCCTCCCCATAAAATCAACCGGTGCAGCCTGTCCTTCCCTAATATCAGGACTAATCCCAGCAGAATAAGTACCACCGCCATTCCTCCTGCCACTAAGTGCGCAGGTTCTGATTGATTCACTAATATCCCCTGCCTAAAGAATGGGTCTGCGAACGCTAATATACTGACATTAAATACACAACTACCGTAAAGGTTCCCAACACCCAAGTCCACAGCACCCATCCTAGCTGCAGCTATAGTAGCCGCTGCCTCCGGCATTGTAGTTACGAGGGATACAGCCAATATACCTAATGTACTCGAAGCGACCCCGGTTATAGCTGCTATCTGATCTACGCTGTAGGCTAAAAAGAATCCAGCAACGACGACGCCTGCAGATACTATGGAGAACATGGTCCATGCTTTTTTTAATGTTATCTCGGTATCTTCAGCCTCCTGAGCATCTTCATCTTCCGCCGGGCGTTTCATATATACAACCCGCATTCCTAAGATATATACCACCAATAAAATCACCGAAGACAAACCGATATTCCAAGCCGCTACTTCTAACCTTACGGCAGCAAACAACATCGCCAATCCAGTCATTACAGCAGCAAGTACTATCAAATATCCTTGCTCCGGGACAACCTGTTGTAAAAATCGTTTCCCACCAAAAAAAAGCGCCACCAAAGCTAACGTAAACATGTTCACCATGTTAGCCCCTAAAACATTACCTAATGCCATCTCAGGATTCGGAGGGGTAAGTCGAACTGCAGAAATATTCGTAGACAATTCTGGTAAAGATGTCGCCAATGCGACTAAGATACTGCCAACGAATAAACGTCCCCATCCTGTTAGAGAAGCTAATGCATCTCCGTATTTTGCCAGTTGAGCGCCAAAATATATAACCGCAACCGCACTTCCGAGGAAGATGCCCACAGGGACGACCAATGCACTACTCATGTACTGTATATCTCCATGTATCTCATAAAAATCGCATTAATCCCGAGTCAAAACCCTATTTAATTGATAGACGATACTATCCTATCGCCCATTTCTACAGTACTGACTCGCGTAGTACCTTCAAGAAATATATCTGCGGTACGCGCACCCGAGTCGAGTACTAGTTCAACTGATCTTTCTATACAAGCAGCCTCTTCCGTAAGACCCAGAGAATATCTCAACATAAGAGCTACGCTTAATATAGAGCCTGCGGGATTGGCTATGCCTTTTCCAGCTATATCAGGTGCTGTACCATGGATCGGTTCGTAAAACCCTTGAGTTCTCCCACCGAATTCAGGCACGTCAGATAAGCTTGCGGAAGGTAAAAGACCCATAGAAGCTGCCAATACGGCAGCCTCATCCGTTAAAATATCTCCAAAAGTATTTTCAGATACTATGACATCAAAACGTGACGGTTGTTGTATTAACTGCATCGCACAAGCATCAACTAACACATGTTCCAATTCCACATCCGGGTACTCTTCAGATAATTCGATAGCTTTCTGTCTCCACAGACGAGAACATTCTAAAACATTGGCCTTGTCTACGGAGGCAAGTTTTTTTCTACGGCCACGAGCCAATTCAAACCCTACACGCAAAATCCTTTCTATCTCGTGTTCGCTGTATCGCATAGTATCCACACCTGTCCAACCTTGCGGAGTCTGATTTCTACCTTTAGGCTCAGCGTAATAAAGTCCCCCGGTTAATTCCCTCACTACCACCATGTCTACTCCTGACAACACTTCCGGTTTTAATACACTTGAATCGGTAAGCTTCGGATAAACTTTAACTGGCCTTATATTGGCAAACACTCCCAGTTGAGACCTAAGCTGAAGCAATCCATCCTCGGGATGCATCGACGCTGAAGGATCATCCCATTTGGGGCCTCCTACGGCTCCAAACAGGACAGCGTCTGAGGATACAGCGAGCTCTGCAACTTCTGGCGAAAGAGGTGTACCATGCTTGTCTATAGAAATGCCACCAACATCACCATATTCTAAGCCGAACCCGTGACCAAATTGACGACCAATCGCTTGCAATACTTTAACCCCTTCGGTAGTAACTTCAGGGCCAATACCATCTCCACTAAGAACAGCTATCTTGAAATCCATGGAATCCCTCCTGGTCGTTAATTCTTAAGATACAGCTTGAGAACATTACCTGCCTGAAAGGGAAAATTCGTGCAGTAGTATACAGGTAATCCAAGCTGCTGCAAAGCATAATTTGCTTGTCATAAGAAACCAGTTGGGCTATCATCCTGATGAGTTATGAAATCAGAAGATTCAAGAAAAAAACGGTTCATCGAACGGCTACATTCGATTTTGGGTGAGGAGAATGTAATTTCCCATCCAGATGATCTGCTTGTCTATGAATATGATGGATCGGTAGATCAATCTATCCCAGAGGTAGTTGTCCTACCATCATCTACAGACCAGGTAAGCCAAATACTGACGTTAGCATACCAAGAAGGAGTCCCTGTCGCAGGAAGAGGCTCCGGTACCGGCCTGAGTGGAGGTGCAATAGCTCCACCTGGTGGAATGCAGGTTGTTTTTACGAAAATGAACCACATACTTAACATAGATACGCAAAACCACACTGCTACGGTGGAGCCCGGAGTCATCAATTTAGATTTGGACAATCATGTCAGGAAGCTTGGAATGAGATATGCACCAGATCCATCCAGTCAAAAAGCTTGTAGCCTGGGAGGCAACATAGCAGAGAATGCTGGAGGCCCTCATTGTCTAGCATATGGAACCACTACTAACCATGTGCTCGCTATGGAGGTTGTGCTCGAAAATGGGTCAATTGTTCAAATAGGTGGACCCTCTAGATTCGTGCCAGGATACGATCTAAGAGGGGCATTTATAGGATCTGAAGGTACTTTTGGACTTGCCACAAAAATTACAGTGCGCTTGTTGCCTTTACCGGAACTTGTTAAGACGTTTTTGGGTGTATTCCCTGATATAGAATCAGCTTGCTCAGCTGTTTCTGCAATAATTGGCCATGGTATAGTTCCAGCAGCGCTTGAGATGATCGATTCAACTACAATTAAAGCTGTCCAAAGCGTCATGGATGCCGGCTATCCTGAAGGTGCGGGAGCAGTTCTATTAGTCGAACTAGAAGGACTGGTTGAAGAGGTAGAAGAAATCGATACTGAGGTACAAGCATCTCTTTGGGAGACCGGTGCAGTAGATGTCAAAATAGCTGAAGCAGCTGAAGACCGTGAGAAATTGTGGTCAGGACGCAAAACCGCTTTTGGATCTTTCGGCGCTATAGCACCAAACTACTATTTAGTGGATGGGGTAGTCCCAAGAACCAAGTTGGCTGAAGTATTACGCTTGGTAGGGAACCTTAGCGAAAGATACGGAATTACTATCGCCAACGTTTTCCATGCGGGTGACGGCAATCTCCATCCTTGCATGCTGTTTGATGAGAGGGAACCTGGAATATCGGACAAAGTCATGCAAGCCGCATCGGAACTGATGGAATACTGCGCCTCAGTCGGGGGAACTCTAAGTGGTGAACATGGGATTGGCCTTGAAAAAAAGGAATTTATGCCGTTAGTATTTAGCGCCGAGGACATGGAAGCAATGAAACGAACGCGAGACGCCTTCGCTCCAAATAACAATTTGAACCCTGGCAAGATTTTCCCAGACGGATCAGCACAATCCTTGAAGCCTCACAGGGACACATCTCCCGGATTGTATATATAGTGTCTGAAAGTAATCGATCACTATTATCAACTATAAATCAAACCAGCCCTGGGATAATACTGCCCCCTGAATCCTGTTCTAAATACACGATAGATGACCTGCGGCCTTCTTTGGTCGTCAAACCGAACACTACCCAAGAAGTATCTGATTTGCTCAAATGGTCTTCAGCGGAGTCACAAAAGGTTTCCCCTTGGGGGGGAGGCACCCAAATGGACCTAGGCAATTTCCCAGACCAGCTGGATATGGTTATGGACTTAAGTAAACTAAACGACGTAATAAGTTTTCAGCCGGCAGACTTAACGGTAAGCGTTCAGGCGGGAATTACTCTGGACAATTTACAACGTAATTTAGAACCTGCCGGAAAATTTTTACCTTTGGAAGCTCCACTTTCAGACGATGCCACAATAGGAGGCATTCTATCCGCAAGTTCCCTAGGTCCGCTACGGCGTGCGTACGGCCTACCCAGAGATTGGTTAATTGGTCTTAAAGTTATTAGTTCTGAGGGAATTGAAACAAAATCCGGTGGGCAAGTAGTTAAAAACGTAACAGGATACGATTTAAATAAATTATATGCTGGCTCCTTGGGGACCCTGGGGGTGATTGTCGAGGCCGTCTTTAAGTTAGCACCTAAGCCTGCTAATCACTCAGTTGTATTAGCCTCTTTTCCGTCCCAAGTTGGAGCAATTAAAGCCGGCCAACACCTCTTGCAACAGATATATAGTCCTCAAGGTTTACACCTGGTCAACTCGTCGGCAGTAGCACATTTGTTTAATAAAGAGTTTAGGGGCCCAGAAGAATACAAATTGGTAGCCATATTCACTGGTCGCACCAAAGCTATCAATCGATGTGTTAGAGAATCTACTAACCTATTAAAGACGTTAGGAACCACTGACCTGTCGGAGCATTCAGGAGCAGCAGCCGTGGGTATTGTGAGAGATTTGAACAACCTAGGGTATACTGAAATCGACCGATCTATCCTGCGGGTGAATATTAATTTCCCCCCATCCTTTTCGACTCAAATCATTGATTGGCTTATGAGAGACTCAACCTATGGCGGCAATAACAATCAACGAATTCCCAACTCTGAACCTCCAATAGGTCACGTAATAGATATAGGATTTGGTAGCGGGTCACTGATTTTTTGGGATAATTCTGATGTAAAAGCTGATGATATCTTGCGGCTACGAACATTTTTAAATTCCATAGGAGGATCCGCAATAATAGAACAATGTCCCATATATTTAAAAAAAGAGGTCGATATATGGGGCAATGATCCTTCAGGAATTGGGATTATGCGTGATCTCAAAGATAATTTTGACCCTTATAGGACATTAAATCCTGGACGATTTATCGCAGGCATATGATTTAAGATATGATCGAACCTTTAAACAACTCACCAGTATTTCAAGACCACGATGTTCCATCTGAATCAGATTTGTATAGATGCGTACACTGCGGCTTATGTCTCAGCGCTTGTCCCACTTACAGAACATTGAAAGTAGAGACCGAATCCCCAAGGGGTCGGATAGCTTTAATGAAAGCTGTAAAAGAGGAACGGTTAGAAATCAGTGATAGGGTAGTCTCTCATTGGGAAATGTGTCTCCAATGTAGAGCCTGCGAAGCGGTTTGTCCTTCGGGAGTACCCTACGGTCGTATAATGGAATATTCTAGATCACAGGTATTCAAGCTAAATAAGCAAGGCGATAATCTGAAATTAATTAGCAAGTTCTTCTTGCGCGCTGCTCTACCCAATCCCAAGATGCTACTGATCGGGGCATATATTATCAGATTATATCAAGAGTCCGGAGTTCAAACTCTGCTCAGAACATCTCGCATACTCAAGTTATTACCAAAGACATTAGGGAATTTGGAAGCTCAATTGCCGGTCATGGGCAAGAAATTTTTTAAGCCCGGTAAAGCTGTATTCCGTGCCCAATCCGAAACCACTCATAAGGTCGGTCTCCTTGCTGGCTGCGTAATGCCATTAATGCAAAGTGATACCATGAGAGCTACAGTCCGAGTGCTAAATAAAAATGGATGTGACGTCGTAATCCCCACCGGCCAGGGCTGTTGTGGGGCCCTAAATCTTCATAGCGGTGATTTGGAAAACACCCGTATTATGGCGAGACGAAACATAGACATTTTCTTAGAAGCCCAAGTAGATATTATCCTCACATCTTCGGCCGGTTGTGGCTCAAACATGAAAGAATACAACGAATTACTGAAAGATGATCCGGTTTATTTCAAAAAAGCTCAGGCATTCAGTGAGTTAACCCAAGACATTACGGAGTTTCTAGCCAATTTGCCGATCAAAATACCAAACTCCAATATACAGCGCAAAATCACATATCAAGATCCCTGCCATCTCGCCCATGCTCAACGAATCACCTCAGCACCACGCCAACTACTGAACACCATACCCGGGATACAACTAATCGAAATGGAAGACTCAAGCGTTTGCTGCGGCTCCGCAGGCATATATTCAGCGGTACAACCAGAAGTTTCCAATCAAATTCTCGAAGATAAACTCGAAAAGATAGCTGCAACCAACACCAAGCAAGTCGTTACTGCGAATCCTGGTTGCATGGCACAAATAAAGCTAGGACTTGAGAAACATCAATCCACCACCACGGTTTGTCATGTAGTGGATCTTTTGGACGAAGCATATCAAGCTGAAACAGTGGGCGAATAGATGCCAAAACTTACCGGACCACGTAACGCTACGTATTTAAATGTTCCATGTAGCGTCAACCTGCAAAATCGGCCAACGCTTGCTGGGCAGCAGCCAAACTAGATCCGTAAGCTACTTCATACCCTTGATCCGGCAATATCCTTTCAAGAGCTGATAAAAACGCAAAAACATTTGATTCCCGAGCACTTTCCCCCATTAACCCTATCCGCCAAACTTTACCCTGTAAATCTCCTAATCCGGCACCGATTTCAATATTATAATCTTTTATTAATTGACCTCTCACAACTGCTTCATCCACTCCCTCCGGGATAAGAGCCGCAGTCAAAGGATTCAATCTATATTGTGGGTCAGCTAGGACTTCTAACCCCAGAGCTTCAACTCCAGCTCTTAAAGCAGCAGATGTTCTGGCATGACGCTTGAGCCGTTCATCTATGCCTTCTTCCATCATCATACGTAATGATTCTCTCAAACCGTAAGTCATAGATATAGGAGAAGTGTGATGATAAGCGTGTGTCTCAGACCAATAGGCTTGAAGATCTTTTAAATTAAAATAAAAGCTCTGGACAGGGGTTTTTCTTTCATTAATCACTCCCATAGCTCGTGACCCAAGGCTAATAGGTGCCAGACCCGGAGGGGCCCCCAGGCACTTTTGGCTGGCACTATAACAAACGTCTATATCCCATTCATCCATCCGAACATCGTGGCTACCCAGAGATGTCACCGCGTCCACTACTATCAATGCATCATGTTCATGAGCCAATTCAATCGCGCGAGTTAGAGGACTTAGGCTGCCGGTTGAAGTTTCCGCATGGACCATACCAACCATCTTTACTTTAGGATGCTTGCTCAACTCTTCACCCAGAGCCTCTATATCAACGGGATTGCCCCACGATGAATCCACTACGAAAACCTCTGCACCACATCTCTTGGCTATATCGGCCAAGCGGTTACCAAAATACCCATTACGACAAACGATAGCCGTATCTCCCGGCTCCAATAAATTAACGCAACTTGCTTCCATGGCACCAGTGCCGGTAGATGACAAGGGTAGTGTCATGTAATTATCGGTGTGGTAAACCTGACGCAACATGTCGCAAACATCTTCCATAACTACGAAGAACTGAGGATCCAAGTGACCCAATATTGGCGCAGTCATGGCTTGCAACACACGGGGGTGAACACTGCTCGGCCCAGGCCCCATTAAGATTCTTGAAGGTGGCTGGAATTCCTTGATATAGTTAGGTATCAAAAATTTTCTCCATACTAGTCATAATAGATTGGTGATTCCGGATTAAACAACCGCTGAACTCCCGCCATCTATATTTATAGCAACCCCGTTTAAGTAGCTGGCACGTTCAGATGCTAGGAAAGCTATAACATCCCCTGCTTCGTGAGTCTCTGCAACCCTCCCCAATGGAACTCCTCGGGCCTTTGCGGTTTCAGCATAGAATTCATCCTTTGTTAAGTTGGGATTATCTAGCTTCAACCGTTCATAACGACGTTCGTGCTGACCGCTTTTTATCACTCCGATACAAACGGTATTCACCAAAATATTGTCTTGTCCAAGATCTTTAGACAAACCTTTTGTGAGGGCAATACCAGTAGCCCGGGATATTGAAGTCGGCATTGATGAAGGACCAGGGGTACGGCCACCCAGATTCGTAACGTTGATAATTCTACCACCACCGACTTTACGCATTTCGGGAATAGATTTCCTGATGAGACGTATAGCACCCC
>Ga0310345_10005026_pt1 | contig 11862 bp, 10 predicted proteins | sample HC15DNA20500_MG_FD_204667 | JGI IMG/M metagenome (GOLD analysis project Ga0310345, IMG submission 204667) | Marine microbial communities from station ALOHA, North Pacific Subtropical Gyre - HC15-DNA-20-500_MG | ecosystem: Environmental > Aquatic > Marine > Oceanic | place: Pacific Ocean: North...
TGGTTGCGCACCAGTGCCACACGCGTATCGTCCAGCGGCAGGCACCCCATCCCGTCCGCGCGGTCAGGCACTTGCAGGCCATCTGTCATTGTGGCGCCAAAACTGGAGATAACGCGGTACCTGAACCCTTTCGGCAGGTCGAGCAAACCGGCAGTATCAGGCACCAGCGGGCCGTAGCCGGTCACAGACCGACTATTTGTTGTGTCAGCAAAAGCCTGTTGGCGTACCAGTCCCATAAAAGCAAAGGAAGTCGCCATAACAGAAAATTGGCGCCGACTAAGATTCATGACAGTTTCTCCTTGGCAAGACAGCTGGGGCACGTGCCGACAAGTTCAAGGTGTTCGGACCGCACGGCAAAGCCAGCCTGTTTCGCATTTTCCTTCAAAGCATTGATAATGCCAGCATCGTTGATTGGCATGACAGTTTTGCATTGATCGCATACAAGCATTACGCGCTGATCGGGTTCTTCGACAACATTAAAGACAGCGACAAAGCTTTTTGTGGATGCCAGGTGCCGCACAATGCCCTTGGCCTCCAGTTCCTTGAGAGCCCGGTAGACGGTTGGGATTGCATTGACCCCTTCCGGGCGAAGCAGGTCAAAAAGCTCATAGGCGCCCGCAGACCTGCCAAGGCCTGCCAGTTTGATGAAGACTTTGTGCTGGTTGGGCGTCAGGCGCGGAAAATTCTCATCCGCCATGCCCTCCAACAGATCGACGGGGCCGGTTTCGGCCGCCGTGGTGGCGTGTATCATGACAAAACTCCTGCCCCTTCTTCCGTGCGCCTGTCCATCGGTTGGCGGCGCTGCAAGAGGCGAAAGAAACCAAGTCTGGCCCGGGATGTTGGCCCGGTCCGATTTCAGGATGGGATCGTCAGATACGTGGAGGCGCGCGGGCCTTGTTTGGGGATATAAAAAGTGTACGCCATCGCTGCCCGGCGGCGTGGATGGCGGCCAGTTCTGTATCGAGGGGTGCGGCCTGGAGGCCGATCGCACCGCCGGCATCGACAGGCATGCTGGCGATCAGGCAGACGTCACAATCGATCTTATGGTCTGCGTCATCGTGGTCGTGGTGATGCGCCACATCGTGGCCGTTGATATCTTCGAACGGATCATGGGTATGAAAACAGCACAGGACCTGCGAGACAACGAACAAGACAGCGAGCATGGCCACGAGCCCGTGGGGCTTCATGGATTTTTCAAAACGCTGAAAAATGTCGGTTCGCTGCATGCCGACTCCCTTTGCGAGGTTATACAATAACCTAATATTGGCGGCAAGCATATGCCGCATGGCCAGATATAGTGCAAGCCTTTGCTAAACAAAGGTTGCGCTCCCTGTAGATTGCTTCTCACTAGCAGGTGCGTTATGACATTGCTTATGGGGATCGGCACAGGACATACATTGCGCCTCGGGGGCGGTATCTTACCGTATGTATGCCTTTGCGCCTATGTAATGGCGCAGCTTTTCCTCTTCGCCGGCCACGAACCGCACCATCATGGGGATGATAGCCTCTTCATCTGCGATATATGTGTCGTCAAGGACACCGTCGATCAGTTCAAGAAACTGGGCCCTGCTGCTCTTGTGCCTTTTGCAGATTTCGAGAGCGAGTTTTTAATCGCGGCCGCAAGCCATCTATTGACGGTAGGGCTTCGCCGGGTTCAGCCAAGAGCACCGCCGCAGCGCGGCACCAACCCCATCCTGATTTGAAAACCCGGTCGGCCCATGCGAGGTCGGCAGGCTGATACGCAATGAAGCAGGGCCGACGCAATACCCTATGGGGCGTTCCCGCACAGAGATGATCGGTACCTGCTTGCCAAGATTTCCGGACGATGGAGAGTCTACATGCTGGAAGCACACAATCTGTCAAAGACATTTGGGGCGCATACTGCGCTCAAGAATCTGAGCATCACGGTGCCCGCCGGGGAGACATTCTGTTTCCTTGGCGCCAACGGCGCTGGCAAGACGACCACGATCAATCTGTTCCTCGGGTTTCTGGAGCCTTCCGCAGGGGACGCACGGGTGGACGGCAAAAGCGTCAAGGATGACCCTGAGGCCGCCAGGGCCGTGACCGCCTATATCCCCGAGCAAGTTGCGCTCTATCCCGAGCTGACAGGATTTGAAAATCTGGCTTTTTTTGCGCGACTGACAGGCAAGGAGGTTCCAGATGAGCTGCTGCAGGCCAGCCTTGACCGCGCCGGGCTCCTGCGGGAGGCGGTGAACCGCCGCGCTGCCACCTATTCAAAAGGAATGCGCCAGAAAGTGGGTATCGCCATCGCGCTTGCCAAAGGGGCGAAGGCCTTGCTGCTCGACGAGCCCTTGTCCGGGCTGGACCCCAAGGCCGCCAACGAGTTCTGTGCCCTGCTTGCGGACATGCGGTCTGATGGTGTGGCGATCCTGATGGCAACCCATGACCTGTTTCGTGCCCGCGAGGTTGGCGACAGGCTGGGCATCATGAAAGCGGGCGAACTTGTGGAAGTGATCGAGACCAAATCGGTGACGGGTCAGCAGCTGGAAGAAATCTATCTGGCCCATATGCATGATGGGCAGGAGACAGCCGCATGATCGCCACGACCATTGCCCGCAAGGAAGTGCTGTTGGTCCGCAGGGACAGGCGCTTCCGCTTCATATTCCTCGCGTTGCTTCTGGTGATGCTGGGGGCGGTTCTGTTGGGGGCGGCCAGGACCGACACCTTCGAACGGGAACGGGCGAATGCTCTTGCCGCGGACCGGTCCGTATGGCTGGACCAGGGGGCACGCAACCCGCATTCGGCGGCGCATTTTTCTCGCTATGCCTTCAAGCCGATTCCGGTGCTGGCCACGCTTGATCCGGGGAGCACCGATTATGCGGGGCTTGCCGTCTGGATGGAGGCGCACAGCCGCAATCCCGCGACATTCCGCTATGCCGAGGGAGGCGGGGCTCTCTCCCGCTTCGCCACACTCAGCCCGGCCTGGGTGATGCAAACCTTGACGCCGCTCGTTATCATCCTGCTTCTGTTTGCCAGCTATGCCGGTGAACGGGAAGACGGGACTCTGCGGCAGCTTCTCTCCAGCGGGGCCAGCGTAGGCGCCGTTTTTTGGGGCAAGCTGCGGGGCGCCCTTACCGCGCTTGGCTGGATCTATCTGCCGCTTGCGGTCCTGGCTGTCGTCGCGGTCACCATCATCGGCGGCGGTGCGGCGCAGACTGATTTGCTGCTGCGCCTTGTGCTGATGCTGCTGTCTTACGGTGTCTATCTGTTTGCCTTTGCCGTGACCGCCATGGGCATATCAGCCCTGTGCAGTACACGGCGCGTTGCCGCCATCGCGCTGTTTACATTCTGGTTTTTCGCGACGGTTCTGATGCCCCGCCTGTCTGCGGATGTGGCCACGTCTTTCGCGCCTCAGCCCGACGGGTTCGAGGTGTCAAACTCGATCGACCGGATTGGTTCAGCCTTCTGGAACGATGAGACGGTCCGCGCAAACGCGCGACAGGAAGCGCTGGATGAATATGGGGTTGCCTCTGCTGACGAGCTGCCGATCAACTATGCGGCCTACGAGTTGCAGGCCAGCGAAGTCTATGGGGACCGGCTGTTTGACGAAGAATATGCCGACCTGGATGCGGGCCATGCAGCACAGGAGGCTGTGGTGGACGCGCTGGCGCTTGTCTCGCCGACCATCGCCATCAAAAGGCTGTCGGCGGGGCTGGCCGGGACAGACCGGCTGCATCATTTGGCATTCCTGGCTGAGGCGGAGACACACCGCCGTCAGATCATCAAGCAGATGAATGACGATATGATGCATAATGCAGGCGATGCGGGCTACAGCTATCAAAGCGACCCGGCTTTCTGGCAGGAAATTGCCGACTTCAGTGGTACCACACCGCTGCTTCGAGCTCATCTGGCCACCTACTTATGGCCATTCCTGCTTCTGCTTCTTTGGGCGCTGGGGGCGTATCTCTTTGCCCGGCGCGCCGTGGCACGGGCCAGCAATCTGGAGAGCGCAAAATGATCAAGACCGTGATGAAACTCGAATGGCTGCGGTTGCGCCGTTCGCCGGCGGCCAGCCTCATCCTCCTGTTTGCGCTGGTGGCGTCCTTCTATGCGGTGTGGTCCGGCGCCCGGTGGGCGGATGGGTACCAGCAGTCGCTGGAGGCCTATGAAGCCCATATCGATGAGCGGATGGCGAACTGGCGCAGTCAGTTGGAAGCAATCGAGGCAGGTACTGCCGAGCCGTCGCCTTACGATGCAAGGCCGATGGATATTCGCCTCGCCGGGACGCATGCGCTCGGTGATCTCGGCCATCTTGCCATTGGCTACCGCGACATAACACCCGCGCGCCTGACTATCAGTGCCTGGCGAAACGATATCTCGATGGTGGAACGGTATGAATTCGATAATCCGACAATCTTGTCGCTCGGGACGTTTGATTTCGCCTTCTATATCATTGTGGTGATGCCGGTTTTGATGATCGCCTTGTCCTTTGACGTGATCGCATCGGACCGATCAAGTGGTCGCGCGCAGCTCTTGCTGTCCAATCCGGTCAGCGAGGCCGGCGTCATCCTGTCGCGCCTGTTGGTGCGCAACGGCTTTCTGGCTGCGGTGATGCTGTTGGCGCTTTTGTGGGGCTTCCTTGAAGCGCCGGCACTGTCAACGACGGGTGCGTTTCTGTGGGCTGCTCTCTGCGTGGGCCATATGGCCTTCTGGTTCGGCCTGATCTTCCTGGTCGTTGCAAAGGTGCGCAAGAGTGAAGGTGCGGCGGCGGGCCTTGTGGGTGCCTGGGTCATGATTGTCTTTGCCGTCCCTGCGCTTGTCGATACCGCCGTTGAGGGGCTATATCCGCCGCCGTCCAAGTTGGCGTATCTGTCCGTGGCACGGCTCGCGGAAGGTGAAGCGACAAAAAGGACAGCGGAACTGACAGAAGGCTTTCTCGCAGACCATCCGGATCTCTCCGTGGGCGACGCCAATGTGCCAGGCTTCTATCGCCGCGTATTCCTTGCGAACGAACAGGTGCGAGAAAATACAGCGCCAATCACAGCGGCATTTCGCCAGATCGCAGGCGCGCGAGAGCGGACAGTCAGCTTGTTGCAGTATCTTTCCCCTTCGATCGTGGTGCAGCGGGCGCTTTACCGCACGGCGGAGTCAGACATGGCAAGCAGCCGCCGCTTTCTGGAGACAGGTGGCGACAAGCTGCAAACTCTTAGTGATGACGTCCGGTCCGCCGTGATTTCACGGAACCGGATAACACTGGCTCAGTATGACGCTCTGGAGCCACTGCGCCTTGATGGGGCCGGCACGAGCACGGCCTCAGTTGTTGGCCTGATCTATCTGCTTTTGCTGACGGCACTTGGCGTGATAGTCGGCCGGCGGCTGGTCGGGCGCCGCCTGCCTGGCGAGGATTGATCGGGACATCCAAATGAATGGAGGCAAATGAATGGAGGCTGCCTCGTAGCTGGGGGTCGAGGCAGCCTCCAACACCAAGGGGAGTGATGTCCCAAGGTGTTTTCTTGAATTAGTCAGGCGGGGCTGCCTGGTGGGTGCCGTGGCAGCCCCTGGCACCCAGGGTTAATTGTTAACCCGAGGCGCGTGCTGTTGCGGGTCGCTGCAGCTGACCGTCCGCTTGAACGGCGGGCGGGTGGACAGCGGTGCCGTGATACGGGCTTCGCGGATGCAGCGTGCTACACTCTGAGCAACGGTTTGCTCTGCAGTCACGACGGCACCAGCGGTCACAGCCGTCAACATGGTCGATTTTTGTGGTTTTGCCTGGCTGGGCAGGCCGATGAGGAGGCAAAGCACCGCCGCACCGAAATGTTTGATCGTAGATGTCATCGGACTTGTCCCTTCTGATGCATTCTTATGGCGTTAAGCCGCGACGGATCCGCGCAGGCGGGTCTCGATCGCAGGGTGGTTGTGGCTTTTGGCGTCGTCGGCTGGCGTCATGCCCCAGCGGTCTTTCGCCAGCGGGTCGGCGCCGCGGGCCAGCAGGTAGGCAACCGCCATCTCCCGCCCTTCGGCTGCTGCCAGATGAAGCGGCGAACGGCCGTCATAGTCGGCAGCGTTGATATCGGCACCGTGGGCCACAAGACGGGTGATTTCTGCCAGGTCGCCGAGGCTTGCGGCGTGAATCAGCTGATAGGTCAGGTCAGACCGGTACAGTTCCTCGGACCGGATCGGGTCTTTCTTGTTGGTCTCTTCCGACAGGCCGTCGTAATTGTGGAAATTGTAGGTCTCCACGAGCTTGCGGCAGAATTCGATGCCGCGCACGCTGTTGCCCAGTTTGTCCAGGCGCGGCGACCAGATGGCGAAGCCCATCCGGTTCGGCACCACCACCATCAGCGCGCCCGATACGCCGGATTTGGCCGGCAGCCCGATGGTGAAGGCAAACTCGCCGGAGAAGTCATACATGCCGCAGCTATACATCAGTGACAGGCAATGCTGGACCGTCTCGGCGGAGAAGACCCGTTCGTTCGTCAGCGGGTTGACGCCAGCGTTCGCCAGTGTTGCGGCAACGATGGACATGCGCTCCGCCGTGACCTCGATGGAGCAGCTCTGGAAATAGAAATCCAGTGTCTCAAGAATGTCGGTGTCCGCAGGGAACGCATTCTTTTCCTGCATAAAGTAGGCGAGTGCGAAGTTGCGGTCTGCCGTGGCCTTCTCAGACAGATAGACCGGATTATTATAGCCTGGGGCCACACCGCCCGAGAGAGCCGTCCAGGTTTTCATCACATGATCGAATCGGTCTGACAGCGGTTTGTCAGGTTGGATCAAGGCGCAGGACATGATGGCGCCTGCATTGATCATCGGGTTATGTGGCAGGCCCTTGTCGTTGAGCGCCAGGTCATTGAAGCTGCGACCGCTTGGCTCACGCCCCACGTGGGAATGCACCTTGTCGACGCCGTTGAGCGTGAGCGCCATGGCATAATTGATCGGCTTGCAGGTGGACTGCACACAGAAGGACACATCGGTGTCGCCAAAGGCGGCGCGCTGGCCGTCGATCGTGCACATGCCAAGGCCGAACTGGTCGGGTGCCACCCGTGCCAGCTGCGGGATATAGTCGGCGACGGCACCGTCGCGGACATCCCGGCAGCTTTCGAACAGCTCCTGGATTTCCTGGCTGAAGCTTTCGAAACGCGGCACGATGAATTGGTCCTTGGCGATCCGCTCCAGAAAACCCACATCCCCGCCGAAAATCTTAATGAAGGCATCGATGTCGATGGCTTCTTTCGAGTGTTTCAGCGCGTCGAGTGTTTCCTTGACCCGTGGGTCGTCATCAAGGATGCCTTTCAGCCGGAACTGTTCCAGCAGGCTATCGCGGGAGACATAACCGTCCCGGCTGCGGTCCAGTGCCCGAAAGATTTTTTCAATCTCTGCCGCGGCATTGTGCGAGCTGGAGGCTTGAGGCGTATCGTTTGCGGCTACAGTTGATGTAGTGGCCGTCGTCTCATTGCCGGAAGCCGTGTTCTTGGTAGGTTTTTTTACAGTTGAACGAGCCATGATCGTTTCCTTTGATCAATTTTTCCGTGATGGAAGCGGCCAGCAGCCGCCTCCGGTCCGGGCTGTCAGGTTTCAAGACCTTTTGGGTTTTGTCCGGTCGGCCTGTTGCTGCCGTACCAGGTGTCGAGGAAGTCGAAATTGTAGGCACGGGTCCCCATTTCAGCGAGATCGGCCCCGACATCCTCGGCATGATTGTGCAGGCGGATGCCAACTGACCGCTTCATCACCAGCCAGATCACAAAGCTGGTCGCAAAGGTGAAGGCACCGATGGTGCTGATACCGATCAGCTGCACAAGGATCGAGGCGCCGTCATTGGTGATGCCTGCGATCAGGGTGCCCCAGAGGCCAGCCGCCAGATGCACAGGAACTGCGCCAACCACATCGTCGATCTGCACCACTTCCAGCAGCCAGGTTGCCGCCATCATCACCAGTCCGCCGCCCGCACCGATCAGGATCGCTTGCGAAATGGTGGGGGCGGAAGGCTCTGCCGTGATGGCCACAAGGCCGGCGAGGGCGCCGTTGAGGGTCAGCGTCAGGTTGGGGCGGCGGAAGATCAACTGGGTCGCGATCAGCACCGCCAGCACACCGCCCGCTGCGGCCGCATTGGTATTGGCGAAGATGTTGGCAACCGCAACAGCATCCTCAACAGACGAGAACGACAATTGCGAACCACCGTTGAAGCCGAACCAGCCAAACCACAGGATCAGGACACCAATGGCGACCTGCGGGGCAGAGGTACCCGGTAGCGGGCGCGGTTTGCCTTCTGCACAAAAGCGGCCACGGCGGGGCCCCAGAAGGATGGCACCGGCAAGGGCTGCCCAGCCGCCCAGCGAGTGGACGATCGTGGAGCCCGCAAAATCTGCGAATCCCAGCTTGGCCAGCCAGCCGCCGCCCCAGGTCCAGGAGCCGACGACGGGATAGAGGGCACCAGTCAGAATGGCGACAAAGGCCAGAAACGGCCAGAATTTGATCCGTTCGGCCAACGCGCCGGAGACCACGGATGCGGCCGTGGCGACAAAGACCATCTGGAAGAACCAGTAGGCATTCGCGGCGTGACCGAGGCTCAGGTCACCGGCGAGCGCGGTCGCGTCGTCCGGATGCCACAGGTGGGGATAGCCGTCGCCGAACATGATGTTGAAACCGACCACATAGAATGTGATGCCAGCAATGGCATAGAGGCTGATGTTTTTCGTCAGAATGACACCGACTGATTTGGTGCGGACCGACCCTGCTTCAAGCATGGTGAAGCCGGCCGCCATGAACATGACCATAGCACCGCAGATCAGCATCAAAAGTGAGTTCATCATGTAAGCCGTTTCTTCTGTCAGTGCCGCAGACGCGGGGCCCGCGATCAGGGCGGCTAGACATGTGCCTGTTATGATTTTGCGAAACATGAACTACTCCTGAGTACAAATCAGGTGCGCCCACCCCTTCCGCGGGCGCACCATATGGCGGGCTTAGGCCGCCAGGTCCTTTTCCTGACCTTCCGCATTCATGGCAGCAACGATGGCCGCGTCTTCGATGCCGCACACTGTGGCGGCGATCCGCGTTGCCACTTCGTATGGGTCAGCGTTGGCGCCGGGGCGGCGGTCTTCGAAATAGCCGTAGCCTTTCTGCTGTACCGGCAGCGGAATGCGGATGGAGGCGCCGCGGTCGGCCGTGCCGGAGCGGAATTCCTCGATGGAGCAGGTCTCATGCAGGCCGGTCAGTCGCTCAGCGAGGCCGTGGCCGTAAACTGCGATATGCTCCTTGTGTTTCGTGCTCAGGCGCTGGACGGCATCTTCGATGGCCGTCATTCCGTCCTTGGCTCGGGTTGCTTCCGTCGAGAAGTTGGTGTGCATGCCGGCGCCATTCCAGTCGCCCTTCATCGGCTTGTTCTCGAACGAAACGCTTACGCCGTGTTCTTCCGCGACGCGCTCCAACATCCAGCGGGCGATCCATACATGGTCAGCCACGTTCAGGATGGACGGGTCTTCGTATCCCAGGCCACGGAAGCCGATTTGGAATTCCCACTGGCCGGGCATAACCTCGGCATTCAGGCCGTAATACATGAGGCCTGCCTCAACGCATTTCTGGGCATGTTCTTCGGCGATGGCGCGGCCGAAGGCCACATCGGCGCCAACACTGCAATAGTAAGGACCCTGTGCGTCAGGTTCACCATTCACAGGCCAGCCAAGTGGGCGACCATCCTGGAACAGCGTATATTCCTGCTCGAAGCCGGCCCATGGCCGTTCGTCGGCGGCGCCTGCTTTCAGCGTGGCACGCAATTGAGCGCGGGTGTTGCTAACGTGGATTTTGTTGGCAGCATCATAGACTTCACACAGCACCAGATAGTTGCTGCCGCCGCGGAATGGATCGACCACGACGCAAGCCGGCACAAGGACGCAATCGGAATCGCCGCCTTCAGCCTGGCCCGTCGAGGAGCCGTCAAAGCTCCAGGTCGGGAAATCAAGGGGTTGTGGCTCTGGGTCATCAACGCGAACAAAGCGGGTTTTGGAGCGCAGCTGGCGTGTGGGTTTGCCGCCGTCGAGCCAAATATATTCTGCAAAGGACATCATCTTTACCTTTCATGGGGCCTGCTTTTGATTGTCCCGGTTGCCGCATTGCGTGTGTCACAAAAATGTAACCGGTTCCATTGCCTGAAGCAGGTCGTCCGAATTTCGATGTCTATCATTGAACCTGAATTGCCGAGCCAAGGCTTAAGAAAGAGATGAAAAGGTTTTGAATTTAAACTTTTTCTCTAGATCGATAGAAAAAATCTATATATTTCATATACTTGAAAAAAGTTGCATCTGAAATTATTGCCAGTTATAAGGAAGTTCTGAGGGCCTATTCCGGCTTATCCTGGAGATATGAATGTCCCAAAGTGGGCAGCATCGGGCAAAGATCGTCGCCATGAGCGGCGCTGGCATTGAAATCGATCTCGGCAATGAGATTGTGACGGTCAAAAGCAAGCCTGTGCATCTGGGCCCCAAGGCTTTCAGGCTGCTGGTCGCCTTGATGCAGAACGCCCAGACCCTGCAGACCAAGGAAGCCCTGATCCTGAAGGTCTGGGATGGCCGTGCCGTCTCCGATGCGGTCCTCACCACTGCCATGCGGGAAGTGCGCAAAGCGCTCAAGGACCCTGCGCGTACACCGAAATTCATCGAAACGGTCCACGGCAGGGGGTACCGGTTCCTGCATACCGTCCAGATGACTGAGGAGGAAACCCTTGCGGATACGGCTCCAGTATCACCGGAGGGGCCACAAGACGGAGCGCTCGAGACTCCGACAGCCCAGCACGCGTCGGCGCCCATGCCCCAGGCCCCGTCACCAAGTGCCATGCAGGCTGGGCCCCATGACATGGCGCCGGGTGCCGGGCACAGCAAACGGGTTCTGGAAGTCTTTGTTGTGCTGTCGCTTCTGATATCACTGGTGCTTTTCATTGCCTGGCCTGACGGCGACGGCGCCACAATGACCGGGACAGACAGACGGGCCAAACGTCCGCCCGCGGTGACGACCCCGGTGGTCGTCGATCTCAAATCGGTCGCGGTGCTGCCGTTCGCCAGCCGCAGCACGGAACCCCAGGACCAGATGTTCGCCGGTGGTCTTCATGATGACCTTCTGACTCGTCTGGCATCGATCGCCGATCTTCGGGTCATTTCCCGCTCTTCGGTGATGAAATATGACAATAGCACCAAAGCTGCGTCGGAGATCGCAGGGGAGCTTGGCGTCGCCCGGCTCCTTGAAGGGGCGGTTCAGCGCTTTGGTGACCAGGTCCGTGTTTCTGTCAAATTGATTGACGGCGGAACAGACGATCATCTTTGGGCCAACAATTTCACCGTGGATCTCAAAGAGGACAATATCTTCGAAGTCCAGGCCGACATCACCGAGGAAATCGCAAGATCGCTGAATGCCACCCTGTCCAGCGCTGAGCTGGCGGCCATCCGCACAAGTGGCACCAACAGCGTGGCGGCCTATGACGCTTTCTATCGCGGCAAGCGGTTGTTTGATCAGGCGATCACGGAGCCGCAACTGTTGCACGTGCTGGCGCAGTTTAACGAAGCCCTTGCCCTTGATCCCGATTTTACCGCCGCCATGGCGGAAAAGGCTCACACCATGCTGTCGATCTATTGGTATGGTGGGGCCGACAGAGTCTGGATCGCGCGGGCGCGGGATGTGCTGGACCGTCTGGAGGAAAGGGCGCCCGATGATGTGTCCACGCTGTTGGCGCTTGGCTATTACCACTATTGGGGATTTCGGGACTATCAGGCGGCCGCCTCGGTCCTGGAACGGGCCTCGACAATTGCCCCGAACCGGTCAGAGGTCTGGGAGCTGAGGGCCTATGTTGCCCGGCGTCAGGGGCGGTTTGAGGAAACACTCCAGGCGCTCAGGCAGGCGCGCCTTCTCAACCCGATGGAT
>Ga0310345_10005028_pt1 | contig 11856 bp, 10 predicted proteins | sample HC15DNA20500_MG_FD_204667 | JGI IMG/M metagenome (GOLD analysis project Ga0310345, IMG submission 204667) | Marine microbial communities from station ALOHA, North Pacific Subtropical Gyre - HC15-DNA-20-500_MG | ecosystem: Environmental > Aquatic > Marine > Oceanic | place: Pacific Ocean: North...
CGAATGCGGCTCATTTCGACCGCCACGCCCTCTTCCTCGAAAATACCCTTCTCCTGGGCGTAAATGATCGGGAAGATGGTGGCCGACACGGCCGGATACCCGAGAATGAGCTTGCCGTTTACAGGGATGCCGTTTCCGTTGGAACCTAGTTCCTCCTGCCCGGCGCAGCCGGCGGCCAGCAGTAGGACGATCAGCACGCCTGGAAGTCCTCGCATCCTGTTCCGTGATGTTCGATAGGTCATGGTCTCTTATTTTTACATTATTTGGAGTGAGAAAATAGCTTGAATTGTGGCAAAATGGGACGTCTTCACCTGGGATCATGAAAAAACTTATTGTCAAAGTTGTGGTCGCTGTGGTTGCCGTGGCGCTGTTGGGTGCCTGCGGGCGGCAGGAGGCCCTGCTCAGTATTGCCGCCGGGACCGATTCAGGGACTTGGCATCCTATCGGTGGGACCATCGGGAATCTGATCAACCGCAACCTGGACGGTGTCCGGATCAATGTGGAGGCGACCGAAGGAGGGGTGGAAAATGTCCGGCTTCTGGGGACCAATCAGGCCGACATTGGACTCTGTATTGCCGCCACCGCCCTGAATGGATACCGGGGGACCGCTCCTTATCGTCAGTCTTACAAGAACCTCAGAACTCTCATCTCCAGCTTTCAGCTGGGCTACCTGCACATGGCGGTACTGGATGAATCCCCCCTGCGGTCAATGGACGACATTCAGGGACAGCGGGTCGCCATCGGACCACCCGGACACGGATCGATTCCCAGGCAAAAAGAAATTTACCAGGAGATGGGTCTCTCTTTCGAGGATTTCACCCCGATCTATCTGCCCTTTCGAGATGCCCTTCATTCTCTGGGCGATCGCCGTTTGGATGCAGCCGTCCTCTATCAGGCGCTGCCGGCACCCTCGCTGATTGAATTCGGGGTCATCCATCAATATCGTCTGTTGCCGATCGGCCGGGAGTACCTGGAGCGGCTGGTGAGCAGGTATCCCTATTTCGTCTCGGCGGCCATACCCAGGGAAACTTATGACCGGAACCAGCCAGTGAGTACCATTGCCACCGCCAACGTCATTCTGGTTCGGGAGGAAATCCCTGAAGAGATTGTTTACCAAATCACCAGAACCATCCTGGAGCACCTGGAAGAGTTTCGATCCGCCCATCCCTCGATCAAGAATTTCACTCCTGAGATGGCCGTGCTTGGAAACGTCGTTCCCTACCATCCCGGGGCGGAGAGATACTTTAAGGAGATCGGGTTGCTGAAATGAGGGGGGGGAGCGCTGGTCTTCGACCAGCGCGTTCCAGGTTCCACGTTCCACGTGTCCGGAGTGTGGGAGGCGCCTCAGTGCGCCGATTCCGGAGAGCCGCTCATAGAGCGGCCGCTACACCGTCGTTGCCGAACAGCGGTGCGCCGATTCCGGCCGAACGCACCACTGCACTACAGCACTACAGCACTACAGCACGAGCTCGCGAAGCGGACTCATTTGAATTCTGAATTGACCACGGCCCTGGGTCCTTGTAGTCTAGCCGACAACCACGGGAGTCCTTTGACGGGTCCCTTTTACGAGGAGAAATCGCCATGAAGAAGCGTATTTGGATGCTGGTAACAACAACAATTGTGAGTATGAGCATGAGCTATGCCCAGCAGGATGCGGATACCATCTTGCACAACGGGAAGATTTTGACCGTTGACCAGCAGTTCAGCATCGCCGAAGCGGTGGCAGTCCGAAATGACCAGATCGTGGCCGTCGGCAGCAGCGAGGAGGTTCTGCGGCTGGCTGGCCCGGACACTCTCAGAATTGATTTAAAAGGTAGGACGGTGACGCCGGGATTGATCAATACCCACGTTCATCTGGAATCACCCGGGGCTTACGGGAGCGACCTGCCGGCTCCGTTGCGCAAGCAGTACCCTTTGAACTTCAGAACCGTCAGAACCAAAGACGATGTTCTCAAGCAGATCGAGGACATCATCACGGCCTTCAAGATCGAACCGGGCGAGTGGGTTTATTTTTCCGGCCGGCCCAGGGGAGATCAGGCTGGCCTTCTTTATGATGATCTGGACCGGTGGGAGCTGGATAAGGCCGCTCCCGACAATCCGATCGCCCTCGCCGGCGGGATACCGGTCGTGAATATGCTGCTGCTCAACAGCCAGGCCATTGAAAAACTCTGGAACAAGTACGGGGACTTCATCGAAACCTACGGCCGTTACTGGATCGACGATACGGGCAGGGCGGATGGGCATCTGGAGGCCCCGGCGGTGCGTATTCTTCTGGAGGATGAGGAGTTCATTCCGCCTCCCGAACCCAAAGATGTGGCTCCGCTCTACCGGAAAAATCTGGAGGAAAGGATTGCGGTGGGGAACACCACGATTTCAGGTGGTTTGCATACCTCCAGTGTTCGCGCCTATCAGTGGCTCGAGGCCCGTGGCGAGTTGCCGGTGAGATACGGCTATGGGGTCATGTCGACCTTCGGGCTTCCAGGCGCCGAACGGCAATTTGAGATGGGGTCCGGAACCGACATGATCTGGATCACTTCGATGAGTTCCCGGGCCGTTGATGGAGCAGGCTCCAGAATGTGCATCAGCATCGAGAGAGACTCCGCGGCCGCCCAGGAGGGAGGGGACTCCGAGATGATGGGCCTCTCTGCTGTCTCGGAGTGGTGGCCGCGCGGCCAGTGCCTGATGGATATCGAGTACGGCGGAGGATCCCGGGGAGCGGCGGTCAAGGCCAACTACTTCAACGAGTGGTATGCCCAGGTTGCCCAGGACGGTCTGCGCTCCGCCAACGTCCACGTCTCCGGGAATGATTCTCATTCCCGCGTGATTTCCCTGTTTGAACGGCTCGACCGGGCCAATCCGGGTGCGGTCAGAGGCTGGGCCATGGATCACTGCACGCTGATCGACCCCGCGGACGTGCCGCGGGCGGCCAGGCTGGGTCTGATGTGGAGCTGCAGTCCGCTGGGAGAAGGGGACCGGGCTCCCATGATTGCGGCGGCCTTCGGCGACCAGGTGGCACATACTTACGTGGCTCAGATCAAGAGCATGCTGGATGCCGGCATCAGTGTTTCCCTGGAAGGGGAGTGGCCGGCAGTGGAGAGCCTGATCACGCGCAAGGACTCCCAGGGCAAGGTGTGGGGACCCGATCAGCGAGTGGATCGGGAGACGGCCTTGAGGGTCGCCACCATCAACGGGGCAGCGTACGTTCTGAAAACGGACCGGCTCGGTTCCATCGAAGTTGGTAAGCTGGCCGATCTGGTCGTCCTTGACCGGGACTATCTGACGGTCCCTGAACAGGAGATTTCCGAAACTCGTTCCTTGATGACGATGCTGGGAGGGAAAATGGTGTTCCTGGACACCGACTTTGCCGGCGAGTACAACCTGAATCCCGAGGGGGCCCTCATTACCACTCTCGAGGAACTGGAGGGACGCCGCCCGGAGAGGAGTTTCTAGCCCATCGAAATGCAGAAAGAGATGAATCGATTCGTTTTTCTCAAGAGGATTGTTCCGGCCGCCATCCTGGTCGTGGCGGGTGTTGTTTCTTCAACACCGACCCGGGGGCAGGCGGAAGCCGCCGAGACCGCCCGTCTGGATCTGGGCTTTGACACCGAACAGCCGGGCCACGAGGTGGTGATGCCGCTGATGCTGGATCTCCCTGAGGGAGTCAAAGTTAGCACGGTCATCAGTGAAATCACCTTTCCCACTGATCTGCTTTCGTTTGACGAGTTCAGTGCCGGACTGTCGGCCCAAGCGGCGGGTGCTGAGGTCAGCGTCGTCGAAAAACCGGATGATCAAGATCCCGAGAACACGATCCTCACGGTGACCGTTTCGACACCGCAGGAAGGGGCCATCCCGAGCGGGATGGTCGCCGATCTGGTATTCACCATCTCAGAGGATGCCCCCATTGAGCAGACCATCCTTTTGGGGAACGCCGTGAGTGCCCTGACCACCGATGATCCTCCCAGACCCGTTGATCCCATCATGGGCAAGGAAGGCGAGATCCTGGTGAGCGCCACTTCTCCCGTTTTCGCCTGTTTTTTCTACATGCATTAGGAGTGCTGCCCTTCGGGCCGCGCGTTCCACGTTTCAGGTTCCAGGTTCCACATTCCAATTCGGCGCGATCTTGCAGCCTGTTGTAGGGGCTTTCGGGAATGTGGGAGGCGCCTCAGTGCGCCGATTCCGGTTCGGTCTTCACCACAAAGACACGGAGAAGATTTTCACTACAGAGACACAAAGACACAGAGAAGAAGACGGCGCAAGGGCGGGAAGCCCTGACCCAGACTCTGTCGCTCCTTCGGAGCGAGGTCTAACAGCCTCATGTTCCACGTTGCAGGTTTCGGATTTGGGACTTGGGATTTCGGATTTTCGGGCCGCTACACGACCTTGCTGTGGGCGCACTCGGTGCGCCCCTACATTTCCAATCCCGTCTGGGAGTTGCTCCAGCGGTCCCCCCGCGCCTATCCGATCCCCTCCAGCCCCTGGGTTGGTCCGCGCGTGATCAGGCGTCCGCTGCCTGCCGAGGCGGTGATCTGGCCTCGGTCGTAAACGATTTTCCCACGTCGGATCGTCATCTGGGGCCAGCCTGTGACCTGACGGCCCTCATAGGGTGACCAGTCGCAGCAGGAGTGCAGTTAAAAAACCATCTTGCTTTCCTGTTTACCATCCAATTAGACTGAACAGCCTCAAAGAAGACCATGGAAAAGAAGATACTCAAAGGAATCGCGGTCGGTTTGGCCCTGGTGTCGATGACGCTCTTCGCTTTGTACGTCAATCGCAGTGATCCCTATGGCTCACTGCCGGGCAAGCGGCTGGTCGGGGAGGAATCCACTGAACCGGTCGATGATTGGAGCTTCGTCGAGCAGTACCGTAGGGTTACTGTGGAGGTACGGCCCTCCAATCCCTATTCCGTTTTCGCCGGTTACGTTCTGATGGAAAAGGATCTGTATATTTCCTCGGCACACAGCCGTTGGGCCCAGTTCCTGCGTGAGGATTCCAACATGAGAATCAGGCTGGGAGAGAAACTCTACCCGGTGCGGGCCACCCAGGTGGAGGAACCAGACCATCTTGAGCAGGTCCACCGGGCTTATACTGGGAGATATCCCAACCGAACCATGGAAGAGGCGGCCGGGCGCTGGTTTTTTCGACTCGAGTCGTGCTGATTGGTGCCTGACAGGTTCCCGATACCCCAGCTGCCGCGGTGAAATAGATCGCCTTTTCTGAACTCTCATCTGGGAAGATTCTCCGGCCGGAAGGATTTTGAATTCTTGATAGTAAATCATGTTGGTGGGCAATGGCTCGCCGTTTTTCTGGGAGTCCTGCTCGTTGTAGGTGGGGACATTATTTTTGCGCAGCAACTGCGGCGCGTCTCGGCGGTTCGGGCGAGCGAACCCATTCTCATTGACGGCAACCTGGATGATCCCGCCTGGGCACTGGCCTCTCCCGCGAAGGACTTCACCCAGACCGAACCCCGACAGGGAGAGCCGGCCAGCGAGCCGACCGAGGTCCGGTTTCTCTACGACCAGGATTATCTTTACGTCGGGGCCCACCTCTTCGATTCGGGCGGGCCGTCGGCTCTGATGGTCAATGACGTGACCCGGGATTTCCAGTCCGGAGACAGCGATTATTTCAACGTCTTGCTGGATACCTTCGACGACGATCGCAATGGCTTCATGTTCGGAACAAATCCGAAAGGGGCCAAGCGGGATGGCCAGATGGGAGGAGATGGGGCTTATCCCAACTTTGACTGGGACGGCATCTGGCATGTCAAAGTCCGGATCACCGAGTCGGGTTGGCAGGTGGAGATGGCCATACCCTTCAAGACGCTGCGCTTCGAAGATTCCTCCAGCCAATTGTGGGGTTTGAATTTCATGCGCAGAATCCGGCGGAAGAATGAACTCGACCACTGGTCTCCCATTCCCCGGCCCTACATCATCAGCAGGGTCTCGCTGGCGGGGGAATTGGATGGGTTGGAGGACGTCGAGCGAGGAAGCAATCTCTATTTCAAGCCCTATCTCTCCCTCCCTGTATTGCGCCGGCAGGGGGATGATGTGGACTTCCAGCCCGAAGTCGGTCTCGACGTGAAACTGGGTCTGGGCGGAGGTCTGACCCTGGACCTGACCGCGAATACCGATTTCGCCCAGGTGGAGGCGGACGCCCAGCAGATCAACCTGACCCGGTTCAGTCTATTTTTTCCTGAGAAGCGGGAATTTTTTCTGGAAAATTCCAGCATTTTTCAGTTCGGCAGATCACTGCAGGGATTCGCTTCCTTTCGACAGGACCTGATCCCTTTCTTCAGCCGCAGAATCGGGATCTCCGGGGGACGGCTGGTTCCGATTCTAGGGGGAGGGCGCCTCAGCGGCAGGGCCGGCCCCTACAGCCTTGGGCTACTCTCTATGCAGGCAGACGAGTTCGAGGAGGAGCCCACCACGAACTTTTCAGTGGTTCGGGTGCGTCGTGATGTTTTCAAACTTTCGGACGTGGGAGGGATTTTTGTCAATAAACAGGTATCGGGGGGAGGTTTCAATCGAACCTTCGGAGCGGATCTGAATTTGAATTTTCTCTCCAAGCTGGCTTTCACGACTTTCATTCTAAAAACCGAGACTCCCGGGCTCGAAGGAGACGAAACGGCGGCTGATTTCGGCGTGCGCTGGAACGATCGACGGCTGGACTTTCAGGGGGAGTTCCTTTCGATCGGTGAGAATTTCAATCCCGAGGTGGGTTTCGTCCCCCGGCGAGGGATCCGAAAATCGCGCTCCAGCCTAACCTGGAGAGTACGGCCAGGAGACCGTCTTTCTCGAGTCAGGGAAATTCGTCCCCAGGCCAATATCGACTACATCACCGATCAGGAGAATGTGATCAAGACCCGGAACTCGCAGCTTGGCCTGGCCTTTGAACTTCAGAACAGCTCCGTCATCTTTCTGGCCTTCAATAGCCATTTCGAGCGGCTCGACGAGCCCTTCTTCATCCGGCCCGAACAAAGTATTCCGGTCGGAGATTACCCGATTTCCGGCTGGTCATTCTTTTTTTCGAGCGATAGAAGCCGAATCCTGGGGGGTGAGCTTCGAGTCAACTCAGGAGATTTCTTTGACGGGGAAAAGACGACCGTTCGCGGCAAGGTCGGTTTGCGGCCTGACTACCGTTTCAGTGCCGAACTGTCGTGGAATCACGACGACATCTTTTTGCCTTCGGGAGACTTTGACACCAATCTGGTTGCCGCGCGCCTTTCCTACTCCTTCAACACCAGCACTTTTCTCAATGCCCTGATTCAGTACGATAGTATGCAGCGGGAGGTTTCGAGCAACATCCGTTTCCACTTCATCTACAAGCCCTTGAGCGACTTTTTTCTGGTTTACAACGAGCGGCGCTCCAGCACCGGCGAGGTTCTCGAGCGAGCGCTCATTGCCAAGCTGACCTATGTTTTGGATCTTTGAAGGGTGAGGCTTTCACCACAGAGACACAGAGAAGACTTTTCTTTTCTCCCTATACCTTTGACTTGGGACAACAAGAAAGCTCTGTTCCACTGTGGTGGATATCTTCTTGGTGTCCTTGTGGTGTAGGCGAACCGGAATCGGCGCGAGATTTCGTTCTTTCTTGCGTGAAACGTGGACCGTGGAACGTGAAACGCGGCCGAGCGGAGCGAGGTCGCTACTAGGGTCGGATCGTTCCTTCCGCCGGTCGATCCACCTTCTCGACGACTTCCTGACCCTCGGCCTTCCAGTCACGGATGCCGCAAAACTGTCCCGCCTTGTAGCCCGCCTTGGCAAATTTTTCAGCAGCGCGCGCCGCGCGCCCCCCACCCTGTCAATAAAAAACCAGCGAGATATCCTTTGGGATGTCCTTCATCCGGGCGTCAAGTTCGCCCATCGGGATGTGAACGGCGCCGGCAATGGCCCCGTCTCTTTCCAGTTCCTCATCCTCACGGACATCGATCAGGAGAAACTCCTCGCCACTGTCAAGCTTCTGCTTGAGTTCAGAAATGGCGATGCGTTCCGTCGTGTTGTCCTGGGCCCAAGTCGAATGGGCTGCAAACGTCGTAGCAAGGACCAACGTAGCGATGGCTAGGATCCCCAACCTTCTGGCCATGGTCTACCTCCTCCACGATTCGGGGTGCCTGTTTCTGTTTTTGAACTCCATCATTTTAGATCCTGGGGCTCCCAATCACAACTTTATGGATAATAAGGGCTGGAAAGCTTAACATTGGTTGAGATCACACCCGCATCAGAAGACTTTATGGTCGGTAAAACCGTCAGCCACTACAAAGTTCTGGAAAAAATCGGCGAGGGTGGCATGGGCGAAGTGTATCGTGCCGAGGATACCAAGCTGGGTCGGAATGTGGCCGTCAAATTCCTGCCTGAAGAACCTACCCGGAATCGCGAGGCCCTGGATCGGTTCCAGAGAGAGGCCCGGGCTGCCTCGGCACCTGAGGTGCCTCCCACATTCCTGATTCGACGCCACTCCCTGGTTGAAACCGATGGTGTGAAGTTGTAACCTCCTCGAATGCCTCGGCGCCTTATCCGTCACGCACTGATTCATGTTTTTTTGACCCTCTGCTTTTTTCTGCCTGGCGGGTTGTTGTGGAATCGCGTGGACCCGCACCTGATGGGCCTGCCGTTCTCCGTGTTCGTTGAGACCTTTCTGCTTCCCTTTTTTATCGCGCTTAATCTGCTGGGATTGCTCTGGGCTTGCTGGCAGGACGACCAATCCCACATGCAGCAGGATCGGCAGAATTTTAAAATAACCAGCGATTCTGAAACGGAAAACATAGGGAATACCTAGCCCATGGATTGGTTATTAGGATACGGCGGTTCCATGATGGTTCTCGTCCTGTACTGCGCGGCCACCATGTTTATCGGCCTGGTGGCCTGGCGGTATTTTCCGCAGTCGGATCCTGAGGGCTACATTCTAGGCGGCAGGGGTATGGGTTGGTTCGTAGCAGCCTTTACCCTGATGGCAACCCAGTACAGTGCCCTCACATTCCTGGGCTTTCCGGGCACCATGTACCGCACTGGATTGGGCGGCTACGTCGCCGTCGCGGGCATGTACATCGGCGTTTCGGCGCTGTACTGGATGCTCTTTGCAGCCCGCACCTGGAAGGTGGGACGTGCCTTTGGTCACATGACCCCGGCTGAGACCTTTACACACTTCTATGGAAAGAAGTGGGTGGGTTTTGTACTGGCTGCGATGCTGATTGCAACGCTGATTCCCTATATCCAGGCCCAGATCATGGGGATTTCTTATCTGCTGAAGGTCGCCACCGGCGATCTGGTATCGTTCCAACTCGGTACCACGGTGGTTTACTCCCTGATGATTTTCTACGTTTTCATGGGAGGCCTTCGCGCCGTGGCCTGGACCGATACCATGCAGGGGCTTTTGCTCCTTGGCGGGGTCGTGGTGGGAGCCATCCTGGTCAGTTATGCCGCCGCTGGAGGGCCGGTGGCGGTTTTCTCGAAGATCCTGGAAAGCCAACCCGAACTTCTGACTCTTCCCGGTCCAGACAATGCCTGGCCGTGGGCCTACCTTCTCAGCTGGGTGATTCCCGTCGGACTGGGCTGGCCGATGCAACCCCAGATGTGGCTCAAAATGCACATCCCCAGGAGCGTGACCTATATTCGCCTCTGGCCGGTCTGGGTGACCCTCTCATTTCCCCTGGTAATGGGCGCCGCCTTTCTGACCGGGATGACCGGACAGGTGGTCACGCCCGGCCTGGTCGAGCGGGAGGCCACCGATACCGTGATGATCAACATGTTGCTGGACTATTTTCCCCCCATCGTGGGCGGGCTGGTGGCGGCGGCGGGTCTTGCCGCCATGATGTCCACGGTCTCCAGTCAGATACACAGCGTCGGTGCCTCTTTTGCAAGGGACTTTCTGAGCCCGTGGTTCCCCGATCAGGAGCCCGGTACCCAGGTATGGCTGGCCCGTATGGCGGTGATCGTGGTGGGTTTTGTGGGGCTTTATCTGTCCCTGACCCAACCGGCCCTGCTCACCACTCTGGGGGTCTTTTCAGCCGCCTGGGCGGCCCAGGCGGCACCCGCGGCGATTGGTGCACTCTCGGGCTGGCGGTGGGCCACCCCATGGGGTGCCATGGCAGGAGCGGTGGGCGGGACGATCGTGCTTTTCGGGATTGGATTGGGATTCCCGCAACAGCAGTGGCTCGGACTTTATGGCGGCTTGTGGGCCCTTCTGGCCAACCTCATCCTTTTTGTCGGAGTAAGCCTGCTCACCCCCGGATCCCGACCCGCAGACGATACGGTTGAGGCCTACCGTCGGGTGGGGTGGTAGGGGGTCTGACGGTTTCCCATGTTTGCCACCTATGCCGCCCAGCGAATGGCGGCAAAATATTTTTCTTAGCCTGGGTCTGCACTTGAAATGTTGAAGCGAGGAGTATGGATTTCATGATGAAGAAACTGTTTTCCCGTTTACTGTTCGGGCTGTCAACCATCAGCCTTTCTCTGGTGGCCAGTTCCTTTTTGAGTGGACAGGATCTGCCGCCGGAGGTTATTCGCTACGCTGATATGATCCTGCACAACGGTAAGGTGCTGACCATGGATCAGGACATGCCGCCCTTTACCGTCACCGAGGCGGTAGCAATCCGTGAAGGAAAGATCATAGCGGTCGGCCAGGACAGCCGGATCTTGAGAATGGCCGGACCCGACACCGAAAAGGTGGATATGGCCGGCAGGACGATACTTCCGGGTTTTGTCGATTCCCATTCCCATCCCAATAGTTACGCCTTGAGCCACCATGCCCGGGAATACACGGCAATGTTCGTCCGGTTTTTGCGGGAGAACAACATTCGATTTATCGTGGTGAACTGGGAATCCAGGGAAACCGTGCTGGCTGATTTCAAGAAAGCGGCGGAAGGCCTGTCTGAAGGAAACTGGATCTATTCCACGGTGCGTTCCAGTTCCGTGCAAAAAAGCCTCACCCGATGGGATCTGGACGAAGTCGTTCCGGATCATCCCGTCTATGTCCGGGTGGGGAACGCCATTTACGGGATGGTCAACAGCAAGATGCTCGAGATCGTCGAGGAAAGATACGGCGACCGTGTGCCCGGACTGATCCGGGACGACCAGGGGGTTGCCACCGGCCAGATCTACGGACCGCTCGGAGAGACCCTGGATGAGGAACTCATGCCACAGGTGCCGCCGGATCTGCTGGCACCGATTCTCAATAAAGAACTCGAGGAATGGATTGCTCTGGGAATCACGACCCTCTCCAGTCGCTTCAATGGCGGGGAGATCACCGCCTATGCTCAGCTGGATCGAAACAATGAACTGCCGCTGCGGCTGGCATACACCCACGAAGTGGGACGAAGAAATGTTTTTCTGGAGCGGGACTTGAAACGCTTTGGCGGGATCCAGGGACACGGCACCGACCGCATGTGGTTGATCGGAATCTCGATTGGAAATCCCGACGGCGACCCGCCCGGATCCCCGGGAGGGGGAGGCACCTGCACCACCATTCCCAAGCTGGTCATGCTGCCCAACGATCTCTACCCCGAAGGAAACTGCTTCTGGGATGATGTGCCGGGCGATACCAGTCGGGAGGCTCCCGCCATCGTGAATCGATTCAACTATCGGGTAGCGGGCGTGCACAACCTGGGAGATCGAGCGTCTTTGGTTCATCTGGACGCTTATGAAAAGGCCGACCAGGAGGATTCGATCGCCGGTAAGCGCTTTGCGCTCGATCACGGCATGATGGTCAGCCCGGACGTCATCAAGAGAACCGCCGAGTTGGATGTGGTGTGGAGCATTCAGCCCATTCAGCTTTACAACAATGCCCCCACTTTCAGTCGGGTCTATGGCGAGGAAGTGGCTCAACGATGGATGCACCCGGTCAAGAGCATGATCGAGGCGGGGA
>Ga0310345_10005029_pt1 | contig 11855 bp, 8 predicted proteins | sample HC15DNA20500_MG_FD_204667 | JGI IMG/M metagenome (GOLD analysis project Ga0310345, IMG submission 204667) | Marine microbial communities from station ALOHA, North Pacific Subtropical Gyre - HC15-DNA-20-500_MG | ecosystem: Environmental > Aquatic > Marine > Oceanic | place: Pacific Ocean: North...
AAGCTCTTCATCATAGCCGGGGACCGGGCTGCCATTGACTGCGCCTGCCCTGTATTGGCCGGTAACGGTTTCATCGGCAGCTACTGGACGAAGGGCGCGCAAAACCTTGACCTTTTCGTCGCGCACTGCGGTCGAGCCAAAGCTCGTCGGCGGCTCCATCGCCACCAGCGCCAGCAGCTGCAGCATGTGGTTCTGAACCATGTCACGCAACGCACCGCTATCGTCATAATAGGCTACGCGCGATTCCAGGCCGACGGTTTCCGCTACGGTGATCTGGACGTGATCGATGTAGTTCGAGTTCCACACCGGCTCGAGCAGTATGTTGGCAAACCGTAATGCGAGAAGGTTCTGGACCGTCTCCTTGCCGAGATAGTGATCGATGCGAAAAATGCGGTCTTCGCTGAACGCCTTGGCTACTGCATCGTTTATTTCTTCGCTCGATGACAGATCGATGCCGAGAGGCTTTTCCAGACCGATACGAACATTGCCTTTGGTCAGCCCGGCGTGAACAAGACCGTCGATCGTCGCTTCGAACAGGCTTGGTGCGGTCGACAGGAAGATCGCCAACCCCTTGACGTACTCGCCTACCTCGCGGGCAAGTTCGTCATAGCCTTCCAGCGTGGTAGCATCGACCGGCACGTAGCTTAGGCGATTGAGGAATTCGGCTACGCCGCCGCGTCGGTGATCCGGCAGGTATTTTTCGAGCGCCTCCCGAGCGAAATCCCGAAACTCCTTCGTGGACATTTCCGATCGAGCCGTCCCCACGATCTTGAGGTCGGGTTCGAGCAGCCCATCGGCGTCGAGAGCGCATAAGGATGGAAGCAGCATGCGCTGCGACAAATCGCCAGTCGCGCCGAACAAAAGCAGTCGATCTGCGGTCAAGGTCATGCCTGGGGCCACCCACTCACATCTTTTCTCCCTCGAGCGGCGGTTATCAGGGGCACGCAATGCATGCCAGCCGGCTGCATTCCTATTCTTTCGTAACGCGAACCGAACTTGAACGGAAATCATTGGCGCCGAAACTTGTCAGAAAGCTGACATCGGCGGCGTCCCTGCCTACGCCGATCTTTATGGTTTCGGCGGGGTCGGCCATGCCCGTGGCATCCACGAGCTGCCATGTGCCCCCGTCGCGCGTAAACGGATCGGCCAGGAAAACCTCCGCTACCGCGTGGAAATCGGGCGGATCGACGCCAGGCGCGTAACACGCGACATAGCGGGCAGGAATGGTGCTCGCGCGCGCAAGCGTTACGAGCATATGCGAGTAGTCGCGACAGATGCCTTGGCGAGCGATGAAGCTTTCGGCTGCACCGGTCTTGGTCGTCGAACTGCCAGGAACGTAGCTGAAATGTTGGTTAATCCAGTCACGGATTGCCGCGATCCTTGCTCCACCGGTTGTATCGGCAAAGCGCGATTCCACGAATGTCTGAAAGTCGTCAGCTGGGCAATAACGGCTATCGAACAGATACTCGACCACATCTCCGGGCATTTCATGCGGGGGAAGGCCTGACAGCTCTTCGAGCGGGGATAGCTGCCGATCGAGTTCGACCTCGGCCCGATACGTGACTTCGAAGTCGCCTTCGGTACGGATCCAGATCCTCTCACCGATGTCGTCTTTCGCAGGAACGCGCGCGCAATGGGCACTGCTGCCCAGCCGAGTATCGGTCGAAAGTATTCTCTGTTCCGGAATTTCCGCCGCTTCAAATTGCAGCAAGACATCTGTCGGGGCGCCGAGGTGAAAAACGAAGCGGGTTTCTATGATGATCGGCATATGCGTGTTGAACGCTGCACGGGGGCGTTCGTTTCACCAAGCCCAGAAACGATAAAGGGCTCCACAAGGGAGCCCTTTTAGATTCTCTCTTCGATTGTGCTTAGTCAGCAGTGAAGAGCCACTTCCAGATATTCCACATAGCCATAGCCTCCTGTTGGTCCAGGAGTTAACTGCCATTAACCATGTTTGTTTGTAAAGTCTAAACTGCGTTCGCCGAGGCTTGGCTATCCATTGCATCCTTTAATTCCAGAAGGTTAGATAGAGAAACGGGTCGAGAATACGCATACCCTTGTACCTGTTGGCAACCGATCACCTCAAGTAGATGAATGTCCTGCGGATTTTCGAGCCCCTCGGCCACCACATTGATTCGCGCTTCCCGGCCCATCGACGCGATGCTGGCTACAATTGCGCGAGCCTTCGGATCCTTGGCCATGTTGGAAACAAACAAGCGGTCGATCTTGATCTCGTCGAACGGTAGTTCGTAGAATGCCTCATAACTTGCAGATCCGATCCCGAAATCATCCATCGATACTTTGACGCCAATGGTCTTAATTTCATCTAGGATGCTAGCAGCTATTGAATAATCGGATATGCGTGAAGTCTCGGTGATTTCCAAAATAAGGTACTGGGGATCAAAATCGGCTGCCTGAAGCGCGTTTCGAACTAACCCAGCAATTCGCATATCTCCCAATAACGTCGCGGATATATTGACCGACATTGTGATTTTGTGACCGCGAAAGTGCAGTAACCTTCCTGCTGAGCATGCGGTTTGCAATACGAAGCACGTGAGATGCTCCATGCGCCCCGCCTTTTCACATTGCTGGATGAAATGAACAGGCGATATGAAACCTCGCGCTGGATCGTGCCATCGCACTAATGCCTCTACGCCAGCAACACTCTTGGACACTAAATCGATCTTCGGTTGGTAAACACAATAGATTTCACCAACTTCCATGGCTTCGTCGATGCGCGCTCGAAGAGAAATGTCCCAGAGAAGGTCGCTCTGCGATCCGGTTTCTGAAATGGTAATTGGATTGTGTGCTTCAGACGTCTCTTCCGCCGCTGCTACTGCTGCGGCAAGGCGTGCGGCAGGATCGCCTTCGACGGTAGCCACGCCAAATGTAATACCCACATCAACTGAATAACCACCAACCTGTATTGGTGCAGCAAATATAGCGCGCAAGCCTTCAAGATGTTCGATGACGTCGTCAGTCACGTCATTTGCGACATGCCAGCCCAAGTGGTGGCCTTCACTGTAAATGGCTAGCTTGGGGTCAGCCGCTCGAAGGCGGTCTACGAATTTCAGTACATATTTACCTTTATCTTCCGCTTTTAGTGTTTTTAAAACACGTTCATAATTTTGAATTCGCGCGATAACAATATGGCCGGAACAAACATTGTCCCTTAATAAGCGAGCTTCGAGTGCACGGAGTTTTGGCAGACCTGTTTCGCCGTTGACCATCTCAACACGGCGCTTCCAGCGGCTACGCGAGCGAAACCCTGCAAAGATTATTAGAAAACCCACCGTATACGAGAGGTCAACTCGAATACCCAACTTCGCTGTAACAAAAAGCAATATTGGTGCGAGTAGAGCTAATATTACGTAGCTTATCCATCGACGCTTTCTAGTGATACCGAGAATAAGAGCTGCGCTCAAAAGCGACGCAAAGGCACACAATACCACAGCACCGCTGAGGTATTGTGTGTGACCTGCCTTTAGCGTTTCACCGGCGTAAATGTCTACGAAGCTGGCCGGGGCATTAATCATCATCGGTATTGGCTGCTGCGTGCCTGCTACACGATTGCTGTGCCCCAAGACCACGACTTTGCTTGTCACGTCGATCGGCGAACTAGAGAGGCCAGAAGCCTCACGGTCCAGACTTTGCATAGCAAGGATGGGAATTTTTAAATGAGCAAAGCCATAATCCACGATGTAGGGAGAATTGGCGTCACCTTGTGCACCAGCAATCGCTGATCCGAAGCCACGAAAAGCAGTTCCATCGTATTTGTAAGCGTGGTGCAGTTCCCACGCAAAGCCAAACCAGTTTCTGTCAGTTTGGTCGGAAACTACTCTATCCGCCCCCCCTGCAATTGAGTTGGCTGTTGCTCGGCGCTCCTTAGTTAGGCCTGGTCCGGAAATCACGCGATCAACAAGAGTGATACGGGGCCCGAGGTGAGCGATAGCCTTCGCCAGTTCCTCATCTGCCTGCGCATCACTAGACTTTGGAAATGTTACATCCAGAAAAACCTTGCCTACGCCGCGTCGATCTAGTTCGTTCAGAGCGGAAGCGACCTTGAAACGGGCTTTCGGATCATCGGGGTCGTTCAACACCTCGTCGGAAGAGACAAATATCACGTCCCCCGACGGGCTACGATCAGCAATACGGGACTGGGTCAACCACAAGAATTGATCGATCGGATCGAAAAAAGTGATAGCAAACAGGGCAAGGCTAATTAGTCCGGCCCAAAGTACGTGGCGCAGACGTTCGAACACACGGCCGCTAGAACGCGTACGTGTGCGGGCAAGGAGATGCCTGGCAGGGTTCGAGGTGCGTGTTTCGCCCATCGAGTACCCTTATGGAGGTCTTAAGTTTAAAAAAGGTTTGACGAAGGATGAGAGAATCCACCGGGTTCCCACCAAACCGTGGGTTTCAGTGGTAAATTTGGCTTTAGGAATTACCGGTAAAGAACGCTGATACGTCGACAGGCAGTTGCGAACGCGGCGGCAAATTACCCTTGTTGCTGAACGGCATAAGAATTGTGGTGTCGAAGGAGCGCATTCGGGCGACGCCCTAAAATCGCATTAGGCGCAGGCTGCTCCGAAAAGATCATGCGCATCGCTATCTTCGATCAAAACATCCACGATGTCGCCTGCCGATAGGTCTGGACGTACATTGCGAAGGTAAACCGCGCCGTCGATTTCTGGCGCGTCGGCCTGGCTGCGACCGGTTGCGCCAATGTCACCATCTTCGTCGGGCTCGCCAACCTCGTCGATTATCACGGGGATCGATTTGCCGATCTTGTCGCGAAGCTTGGCGGCGCTGATGCGCTCAGTCACTTCCATGATGCGGGCATAGCGGTCTTCCTTGACGGATTCCGGCACCGGATCAGGCAGATTGTTGGCCTGTGCACCATCGACCGGTTCGAACCGGAATGCGCCGACACGGTCCAGTTGAGCCTCTTCCAGCCAGTCGAGCAGGTACTGGAAATCCTCTTCGGTCTCTCCGGGAAAGCCGACGACAAAGCTGGAACGAATAGCGATTTCAGGACAAATTTCCCGCCAGCCCTTCAAGCGGTCCAGCACCTTCGCCTCATTGGCAGGACGCTTCATTGCGCGAAGGACCTTGGGGCTCGCATGTTGAAAGGGTATGTCGAGATAAGGCGTCAGCAAACCTTCGGCCATGAGCGGAATGACCGCATCTACATGGGGGTAGGGGTACACGTAATGTAGCCGAACCCACGGTGGGGTGCCGCCGCCAATGTCGAGCTGTCCCAGTTCCCGCGCAAGATCGGTCATATGCGCACGAACATCACGACCCTTCCAGCTGCGGGTTTCGTGGCGTGTGTCGACGCCGTAGGCGCTGGTATCCTGACTGATGACCAGCAGTTCCCTCGTTCCTGCGGCAACCAGCTTCTCTGCTTCGCGCAGCACCGCATCGATCCTGCGGCTGGCTAGCTTGCCCCGCAGATCCGGAATGATGCAGAAGGCGCAGGAGTGGTTGCAGCCCTCGGAGATCTTCAGATAGCTGTAATGGCGCGGCGTCAGTTTGATATCCGGCTGGGGGATCAGGTCGACATACGGACCTTGGGAGGGCGGGGCATAGGTATGGACCGCGTCCACCACCTGTTCGTACTGATGCGCACCTGTCACGGCGAGGACCTGCGGATGGGCAGCGCGGATGGCGTCGGCCTCCTCGCCCATGCAGCCGGTCACGATCACACGACCATTTTCCGCGATTGCTTCGCCGATTGCAGCAAGGCTTTCTTCCTTGGCCGAATCGAGGAAGCCGCATGTATTCACAAGGACCACATCGGCACCGGCGTAATCCGGACTCATCGCATAGCCATCCGCGCGTAGACGGGTAAGAATGCGTTCGCTGTCGACCAGCGCTTTCGGGCAGCCGAGGGAAACCATACCGACCTTCTTCTGGTCGGGGATCGGGGTGGTAGTGGTGGTCATGATTGCGCGCGCCTCTACACCTCTATGCGCCATTGCGCTAGCGTCGTGCGTATTGTGCACTAACGGAAGGATGGGAAATGGGCGAAATCAACTGGTTGGCGGTGGTGCTCGGTGCTGTGGCGTTCTTTCTGGTCGGCGTCATCTGGTATGGACTGGTGTTCGGAAAGGCTTGGCAGAAAGCGGCAGGCCTTTCCGATGAACAGTTAAAGCACGGCAACATGGGCCTGATTTTCGGTCTCGCCTTCATCGCTGAACTGGTGATCGCACTTACACTTGGACATTCGATTGCGCGTAGCGGGGCGAGTGATCGTGCTGTGATGATGATGGCCGTTGGCTTCGGCGCCACAATCATGGTGCCGGCGATCGGCATCAATTATCTTTTTATGCGCAAAACGCTGACGCTCTTTCTTATCGATGCCGGGCACTTCATTGTCGGCATGGCAGCGATGGGCGGAGTTTTTCTGCTGTTCCGTTAGTCTATGCGTCGATCAGATCGTCGCGATCCCGCCCATCACCATTGGTTTCGCCATTCGGCGTGGGTATGATTTCCACCACCACATCGCCGCTCTGAAGAGTTTGGCATTCGTCTTCCCAGAAACCGAGCGCCCGCCCGTTGCGATAAACGCGCAAGCCGCGGCCGCCTGTTTTTAGCTCGCTGATGGCCAGGCCGCACTCTTCATCGGTAATCCGGCGTTCGACAAGCTGCACGCGGCCCGAAACGCTGGCGAGGTCGGCAAGATATTCAGCGATATGTTCGCCCTTTGCGCTTCCGGCGAGAAGCAGTCCGGTAAAACGAACGGGGTTGATCACATTGTTTGCGCCAGCCTGCCTGGCCAGGGATTCGTTATCGTCCGCCCGCACAACCGCGCTGATGGGCACATGCGGCGCAAGGGCGCGCACGGTCAATGTGATCAGTATCGTCGTATCATCGCGACCCGCGGATACCAGAACGTTCTGGGCTTCGCTGATGCGGACGGCCTTCAGCGTCTGATCGCGCGTCGCATCGGCAGCCATTATGTTGCAGCCCAGGGCTTCTGCCTCGTGAAGCCTTTCCTCGCTTGGATCGATAACGACGATGCAGGACGGGTCGGTTCCACGTTCGATCAGTTCACCGACAGCTTCGGAGCCGGAAATGCCGTAGCCGAGCACCACGATGTGGTTGGAAAGCTGTTCCTGAATGCGGGCCATGCGCCATTTCTCCCAGCTGCGCTTGATGATGAAATTGTAGGCCGTACCCACAAAAATGAAGAAAACCGCGAAGCGAATGGGCGTGACGATCACCGCCTCGACCAGCCGCGCGCGATCCGAAATGGGGGCGATGTCGCCAAAACCAGTCGTGGTAATGGAGATCATCGTGAAATAGATGACGTCGAGAAAGCTTACTTCGCCGTCGAGATTGTCGACCAGCCCTTCACGGTCCCACCAGTGGATCATGACGACCACGAAGATGAGGAACAGCGCGAGGCCGAGGCGGATACCAAGGTCCCCCCACACCGGTATCTTTAACGCGCGCCTTAGCGGCTGAAAGCGCGGACCGCGATAGGTGCGCACCGTGGTGCTGGCGGCAATCCGGTCGACCTGCTTATTGCTGCTCATGCTTACGCTAGGTGGGCGGGGAACGGTGCAAGGTCAACATAATCGCGCTTAGGAAGTAAAACGGTCTGCGAGCGCGCCGAGCGACGAGTGGTGGGTCAGGTCCAGCTGGAGGGGGGTGACCGAAATATAACCTTCGTCGATCGCCTCCAGATCAGTGCCATGATCCAGCGTGTGTTCAATCGCTTCCAGGCCAAACCAGTAGTATTTGAACCCTCGCGGGTCGCGGCCCTCAACTACGGTTCCGCGCGAGTAGTCATGGAAACCTTGCCGAACTGCGCGGATACCTTTGACTTCCGCTGGGGGAAGGGGTGGGAAGTTAACATTGACGAGGGTGCGCTGCGGCAGCGGTGTGTCGAGCAGCGGCGCCAGCACCTTGGCACCCCATTCGATGGCGGCGCTGAACGGGACGTCCGCGCCCATGCCTTCCTTCGCATAAACCTGACTGAGCGCGATTGAGCGGATGCCGGCTAGTGCTCCTTCAATCGCGGCCGAGACAGTGCCGGAATAGGTGATGTCGTCAGCCAGATTGGCACCGCGATTGACCCCTGACAAAATCACATCAGGTTGTGCGTCCATGACCTTGCGCATACCCATGGTCACTGCGTCGGTGGGTGTCCCGGTCACGGAAAAGCGGCGATCGTCGTGCTTGCGGAGCCGCACGGGGCGCGCGAGCGTAAGGGCGTGTCCCATACCCGACTGTTCTTCATCCGGGGCGCAGACCCAGATATCGTCGCTGAACTGGCGTGCGATGCCTTCCAGAACCCTGAGGCCAGGAGCGTGAATGCCATCATCATTGGTAAGGAGGATACGCATCAGGACACGGCCTCCAGCCTGTCTACTCCGCCCATATAGGGCGTGAGCGCATCCGGCACGGTAACGCTGCCATCGGCGTTCTGGTAATTTTCCATCACAGCCACCAAGGTGCGCCCGACTGCGAGGCCCGAGCCGTTGAGAGTGTGAACGAAAGCGGTCTTCTTTTCACCTTCCGGGCGATAGCGTGCATTCATGCGGCGAGCCTGGAAATCTCCCGTATTCGAGCACGAGGAGATCTCGCGCCAGGCGCCCTGGCCAGGCAGCCAGACTTCCAGATCGTATGTCTTTCTCGCGCCGAAACCCATGTCGCCGGTGCACAACAGTACGCGACGGTATGGCAGATCAAGCGTTTGAAGTAGCTGTTCGGCACACTCTGTCATACGCTCGTGTTCGGCAGCGCTGTCTTCAGGGCGGCAGATACTGACCATCTCCACCTTTTCGAACTGATGCTGGCGGATGAAGCCGCGCGTATCGCGGCCCGCGGCGCCTGCTTCCGAGCGGAAGCACAAGGTGTGCGCCGTCAGGCGGATCGGTTGGGTGAGATCGGGCAGGATTTCACCCGCAACGGAAGCCGTGAGCGAAACTTCCGACGTCGGTATCAGCCAGCGGTCGTCGGTCGTGCGGAAGCTGTCTTCGGCAAACTTGGGCAGTTTGTCGGTGCCGTACATGGCGTCGTCATTGACCAGGACCGGCGGGTTGCACTCGGTATAGCCGTTCTTGCGGGTCTGCGTATCCAGCATGAACTGCGCCAGCGCGCGGTGGAGCCGCGCCATGTCGCCGCGCAGGAAAGTGAAGCGGGCGCCCGACAGCTTGGCCCCGGTTTCGAAGTCCATACCCAGCGCTGGGCCGAGATCGGCATGTTCCTTCGGTTCGAAATCGAATGCGCGCTTTTTGCCCCATTGATGGACTTCGACATTGTCAGCCTCGTCCTTCCCATCGGGCACGTCGTCGGCTGGAAGGTTGGGAAGCGTAGCGAGCAGATCGTCGAGTTCGCTGCCGGCGGCACTTGCGGCATCTTCCCATTGCGGCATGCTGGCCTTGATGTCGGCAACTTCGGCCTTGAGCGCTTCGGCCTTGTCCTTGTCGCCCTGGCCCATGGCCTGTCCGATCGCCTTGGAGGCATCATTTCGGCGGCTCTGCGCCTGCTGGACCTTGGTGCTCGCTTCGCGCTTTTTCGCGTCGAGGGCGATAATGCGATCCGCCACAGGATCGGCGCCGCGACGTGCAAGAGCGGCGTCGAAAGCTTGCGGATTGGCTCTGATATAGGCGATGTCGTGCATGGTCGCGGCCTATGCCTTTTCGTACCATGATTGGCCAGCCACTTCCCGCGTGGACCCCCTTTTGCGGGCACGACTTGTCGAAGAATACGTTGAGGGGCACCTACCACAGTTCGAGAGGCCCCACCTTGATCGACCAGCCAATCCAGCCGCCGCGACGTACGCATTTCATCGACGTGGCGGATGGCGTGATAAGAGCGGGTCGCAAGCTAGGGGCGATAGATCCTGCCCAACTGGATAAGAATGCATTGCTGGACGGTGCGATGCAGGCAACCGGTCTCGATGATTTCGGCGATGATTGGTTCGAGCGGCCCTTCGATGCGCTACTGGACAGCGTGAAGGACGAGGCGCGGCTCAACGCGGCGGGCGATCTGTCAGCGATGAAGCAATTTCACCATATTTTGCGCGATCGGCTGTATGCGCAGATGTGGTTCAAGCGGCACCCTGAAATTCTGGCTCGGCCATTGAGGAACCCGGTTGTGATCGTCGGGCCCATGCGGTCCGGAACGACGCGCCTTCATCGTTTGTTGGCGGGAGACAAACGTTTCGCGCATCTGCGCAGTTTCGAGACGATCAGTCCGGTACCACGTCCGGAGTTCGAACAGGTGCTGGCCGGAGAAAAAAAGGATTTCCGCCCGAAGCTGGCCAGCCGGATCATGAAGGTTGCGCGGCTGGCCAATCCGCGCACTCTCTCCATCCATCCCACCGGCCCGTATGAACCTGAAGAGGAACTCGGTCTGCTGGTGGCGAGCATGTGGAGCATGAAGCACGACGCCCAGTGGCACGTGCCCTCCTATGCGCAGTGGTGCGAAGACGAAGACCCGGTCCCCGCATATCGTCACATGGCGAACCTTCTGCGTCTGATCGGCTGGTCACAGCAGGAAAGTTCCCTGCGCCCGTGGATCCTGAAAACGCCGCAGCATATGCTCGACCTGCCAGCCTTGCTCGAAGTGTTTTTCGATGCACGGTTGATATTCACTCATCGCGATCCAAAGCAGTTCGTGGCCAGCGCAGCCTCGCTGGCCTGGAATCAGCAGATCATTTATTCGGATCATTGCGACGCTGCGCGTACGGGCCGGGAATGGTTGGGCAAGACCGCCACCATGATCGAACGTATGCGATCTTCGCGCGACATGATTCCGGCCAACCGCAGGATCGACATCCAGTACGAGGATATGGAAAGCGACTGGCGCGGAACGATGGAACGTGTCTACCGCTTCCTCGGACTCGATATGGCGCCGGCAATCCCCGCCATGCAGCGCTATCTCGACCGTTCGGCGAGGCTCAAGCGCCGACCGCACCGCTACAGTCTGGAGCAGTTCGGGCTAAGGAAGCAAGAGGTGAGCGAACGGTTCGCCGATTATACCGAGACTTATGGTATTTCGACCGGCACGCCGATCAGCGATGCGAAGCGTCTTCGGTCAGGCGCATGACGAAAGGGGCGGAGCAATCGCTCCACCCCTTGCATTTACATCCCGCTGAGTTTTCGTGTGGTCAGAATTTGACCTGTCCAGTCACGAATACGCGGCGCGGATCGCCGTAGAAGGCAGTCAGGTTACCCTCCAGCCCGAGGACGGATCCGGTGACGAAATCGTATCCGGACACGATGTAGCGCTGATCGAAGAGGTTTTTCCCATGGATCCCGATGGACCAGCGATCACTGTCGTCGGTGTAGACGATGCTGGCATCGACCAATGCATAACCATCCTGGTCAAGCGGCCCGGGCAGTTCGAACTGGCTCGCGTCTGAGCGCAGCGAGACCGAACCGAGGAAATCCACGATCCCGCTGGCCACGGGAATGCCCAGATCGAACCCGGTATTTACGGTCACATCGGGGGTGTTCTGGAATACGCGCTGATCCGCAACGTCATTGCCGAGAGCGTCGATGAATGTGTTGTATTTGGCATCCAGCACGCCCAGCGCCCAGTTGAAGGTCAGGCGGCTGCCGGGTCCGGCAAAATTGCGGCCGACAACGGCCCGCCCTTCGAATTCGACGCCGTTGACGTCCGCATCGCCCGCATTGGATGTGATGCCCACGAAGCTGTCGCTGATGCCATCGCCGTTGCTGTCGACGCCGACCGAGCCAGGGATCTGCACGTCGGTGTAATCGCCTTTGAAAGCGGCCAGGCTGATGAACAGACTGTCGTCGAGCAGGGAGGCTTTCCAGCCGATTTCGTAGCTGTCGACCGTTTCGGGCGCGAAGCTGAGAAATTCATACTGG
>Ga0310345_10005030_pt1 | contig 11855 bp, 23 predicted proteins | sample HC15DNA20500_MG_FD_204667 | JGI IMG/M metagenome (GOLD analysis project Ga0310345, IMG submission 204667) | Marine microbial communities from station ALOHA, North Pacific Subtropical Gyre - HC15-DNA-20-500_MG | ecosystem: Environmental > Aquatic > Marine > Oceanic | place: Pacific Ocean: North...
TGAGCAACCCGCTCAGGGTAAGTATTCCACTGCGAAGAATCAGAATGCGGAACCAACCCACCCACCACAGGATCATCCTCACACACAGGAAGACCCGAATGCCCCGTACCAGTCTCGAAATACCACCTAACGTCCTGATCGACAATCACCAACACCCCAGAAGGCACCATGACCTCCCGAACCCGGCGCAGTAACCCACCAACCTCCCCCAAAGGAACATGATTCAACACATAAGACAACAAAACAACATCAAACTCCTGCCCCCAAGGCCACACCTCCCCCCAAACCAACTCAACAGGAGCAGGCCCCTCCCTCAAACACGAATACGGATAATCAGCATTCACCCACCCCTCCCGAATATCCGCACCACAACCAAGATTCAACTTCCTCACACCCCCACCCTACAAAACACGGGACTCCTAAAACCCCACAAAACCAAACAAACCCCCTACCCCCAGTAGACACTACGAAACTGTTACAAAAATGCCACCAGGGTCAATCCGGGCGATACCCCCCCTTCCCTTCCGTTTCGCTTGCCCCGCCTACCCCCCCGCCGGTCGTCCCCGCTCGTCCGCCCCGAGGTACAACCGAGCACCACCGAGCGCGGGTGAATCGTCCCCGCTGCCGAGGTCGCCGGGGTAGTCGTCGGGGGTAATCGTCGGGGGGTAGCGGGAGGCCTACCCCGCGCCGGGGAGGTGGTCGGCCTACCTCGTCCCCGCCCGCGATCGCGTCGCCGGGAGGGGGTCGGTCGTCCCGCGATCGCGTCGCCGATTATCGCCGGGGGAGGTCGTCGGGGGTCGCGTCGATTCGGGGGTGACCGAACGTATGTTCCCCCCCTTCCAAGATTGACTTGTAATCCACTGCTGGGTGACCGATAATGGAGGGGCACCGGGGGCGACCGCCACCGGCCGAGATCCGAAAGGGGATCACAATGACGAACACCCGCACCACGAACCAGAACCACCGGGGGGCCATCCGAGTCACCGTCCTTCCGAACTGGGCAACCGCCCTACTTCGGCAGGGGATGACATGGACCGCCCTTCACCGCCTCGCCGGTAACGGCGCGTTCCCCGTCACCCGCACCGATCACATCACCGCTGCCGAGGTTGGCGCGGTCGTCCGAGTCGGCAACCGCGCCGGGTTCCCCGATCGGTCCGAGGCCGCGGCGAAGGATGCTGCCACTGCCGAGGCCGTCGCTATTCGGTTCTACCCCGAGGGCAACGCTGCCAAGGCCAAGGCCGAGCGCGAGGCCACCGAGGCACGTGAGGCCGACGCTGCCGGTGAGACCGACACGGCACCGAGCAACACCCCCGACAGGGGCGAGGCCTACACCGAGTCCACCTCGGCATGGGTCGGGGACCTCGGCTAGCGAGTACCTCCCCCCCGCACCACGTAGGTGGCACCGGTTCGCGACCGGAGCGGGGGACGACCGAGGGAACCTCCCTCGCTCACCCTTGAAAGGGGATCACAATGACGAACACCACACACACAACCTCACCACTTGCCGAGCCGAGCGGGTGGGTCAATAGCCACCGGCCGACGACCTCGGACCTCGTGAGCGACTGCCCGACCTACCCCGCCGACCCTGCCGACTTGAAGCGTGCCATCCGCCGGTGGATTGAGGACCGCCGTTCGTGCGGGTTCGAGATCACCGCCTACACCTACAACGGGGACCGCGTGTGCTGGGTCGCTCGGGACACCGGGTGGACCACTCACGGCGCGCCGGTCTCGGCCATCGTGACTAGCACCACCTCGGGGACGACCACCGGGGTGGTCGCCGTCCGAGATCACACCGCGCCGGTCACCGGTGGGGCAACGTGGAAAGTGACCGAGGCCTACTCGGTCATCCTCGGGGAGGACGTGACCGCCGACCTCGGCTAACCGACCTCGGCACCCGCCCCCGTCCCGACCACCGGGGCGGGGGCGGTTCCGCGTGCGGGGTAGGTGCTGCCACCTGGCCGACCGTCTAGGCCGTCTATCCGCCCCCCTACGGCGTCCCCGTGACACGGGTGGGGGGGTAATAGCCGGACGGTGCCGGGAGACGCTTAGAGAGGCTCTACGGCGGTCTCACGAGAACCGCCCGACCGAGGGGGGAGAACCGCCCGACGGCCGAGCGCGAACGGCCGCGCGCCACTGGATACAGCCCCCGGGGAACTGGCGCGTGTGAATCCGGCACAACCCGGGGCGACTGGGCGCGTGTGAATCTGCGTGTGAATCTCGGGTTACGGAAGTGTGATCCGCTCTCCTGGCCAGATCGCAGAACGCCCGCCGAGTTGCGCGGTCATCCTGTCGACGACAGGCCGAGGGTCACGGTTCGGGTAGTGCTCTTTGGCAATGCTCCAGAGGGTGTCGCCGGGTTCGACGACTACAACCTGTCCGGTATCCGGCCCGGGGCCTGGGGGTGCGAATGGGGCTTTGAGTCCCCAGATCACCCCGAGGGTGAGAGCCGTGACAATGGCTAGTGCTGAGATGGTGGTTCGCATGGTTCCTGTCCTCCGTTTCATAACTCCAGTATAGCGGTCCTATCCTCAATAGTCAACCATTTAGAGAAAGAAAGTTGACCGTCGGGGGGCTGTAGTAGCCCCCCCAACGGACCGCCGAGCAGTGTCATTGATTACTCGCCGACCGACCTTCAACCTCCAAGAGCCTTTTAGTTCTGTGCTGACTCTCAGCGAGGTGGTCGTTTTAGATAGTGCGGGAGGCAGGGAGGAACCAGTTCCCTACCCCCCGCTTTATTGACATCGCGTCGTGCGGAAAGGAGGTACGCACGAGCGATTATCTGATCTGTGGTTGCGCCCGGTATTCCGGGCCTTTGGTTCGTATGGTTCGATTTGTGTGGTGGCCCTTTTATGTTGCCAGGGAGAGCCGACCCCCCGAGTCTTAGTCAGTTAGTCGGAGCGCCTAGCCAAGCCGACCACTGTCCGAGACGGTAGGTCGTATTGGCGGTGCGGCAAAGTCCGTCCTTAACGCTGATCCATTCGATCAGCGAAGAGCGGAGGTAGCCGCCGTCCGACGTGCCGAGAACCGGATGATCGGTCACCGACTCGGCTACGAGAACGAAGCCCAGTGACTGATCGGGTCCGAAGCGGAGTATGTCCCACTTCTCGACGGTTGGGATGTTGGGCACTTAAGCCCCCTTTCGGAGAGAACCTCTCTCCCTGTGATTACTAATGTACACTACTGGTAGACAGAAAGCAACCTCTAATCCCAGATTTCTCAGATTTCTTTTTTATCGAACGTGTGTTCGGTCCGGTTCCGGGCGGGCAGTCTTCTCCTATGGTTTGTCCTTCTAGTAATAGTATACCCTACCTAGATGGTATTGTCAACCTCAAATGGAAGATTTCTCAGAAAAGATTATTTCAAGATTTCTCAAGAAATGTGCCAAATGGCGTTGCTATTGTCTACCAGTAGTGTACACTTAGGGTATCGGAGGTCGGAGGTACCGACCAGAAAGAAGGAACCGATGCCAACTATTACCCCTAACCCGAAGCCTCGCAAGGACCTAGGCTTCGCTTCACTGGCCCACTACCTAGAGGTAAACCTCAAGGGAACGGACCACGAAAAGCGAGAGCATGACGGTCACTACGGCGAGGGTCGGATCGTCAAGTTCTTTACCGGGGTCAAGGCTCCGCAAGGGGAACTAGCCATCCGACGGATGGGGAACGGACGCTGGAAAATCAGCATCCTACGCCCCGCGGGTCGCGGCGGAATCGCTACTGGCACTAGCGAGGTCCAGAGGGTCTACCTCTGCGATTCACCCGACGACCTCTACGCCTACGTAGACAACTACGACAGCCGGAGCCCTAAGGCTCTAGAGGTCGAAGCGGTCTAGCGCCAACCGGAGCGGGTCGGCCCGAGAGGGTCGGCCCGCCGAGGGCGTCCGGTGTTCCCGGGTACAGGGGGGATCGTGTGAATCTAGGTGTGAATCCGGGTACTTTGCTGAACGGCTGAACAGGTGTGAATCCGGTGCCTCCGGGTACATCCTGGTGCGACTGTGCTCGTGTGAATCTAGGGCCCGAAGGGCCCGGGCGGCTGGACAGGTGTGAATCTGGACCCGGGGCCGGGGCGTGGGAGTATAGCAGGTCTATCCCAGAATGTCAACCCCAAATGGAAAGTTTCTCAGAAATCTTCCCGGGCCCAATCGAACACCTGTTCGATCGCTGGGTAGTATAGCAGGTCGTGGGTCATTTGTCAACCTTAGATGGAAGAAATCTTGAGAAATATTTCTTGGGGGATTCTCCCTATTTCTTCCACTTCAGGTTGGTATTACGAATCAGACCCCTATACTGAAACCATAAGCAAGCAACCGAAAAGAGGAACCATGCCAACAATCACCCCCAACCCTAAGTCACAAGCACAGTTCGCTTGGGCATCATTCGCCGCGTATCTCGAAGTCGAGATCAAAGGCACCGAGTCCGAGCGTCGCGAAATCGACGGCCACGCTGGCCAAGGTCGAGTGGTCAAGTTCTTCCAAGGTCGAGGCACTCAAGGCACGCTTTCGATTCGGAAGATCAACGGCGACACCTACAAGGCCACGATCCAACGGCCAGCAGGTAGGGGTGGCATCGCAATCGGGACCAAGAACGTCGAGCGGGTGTACCTGTTCACTTCCCCCGAAGATGTCTACGCCTACGTCGACCAGTTCGACCACAAGGCACCAGCCACGCTCGAAGTCGAGCAGGCCTAACGGCCACGGCTAAGGGTGGGGGTCGGTCCTACGGGATCGGCCCCCACGGGGCCTCCGGTCCCGGGTACTTCCAAGACTGCAAGACTAGGTGTGAATCCGGGCCCTGCCTCCGGGGATGTCCCCGGTACATCCGACCATTATTCGGCGCGTGTGAATCCGGCGGCCAGGGGGCCGAAGCCCCCCAACCTCTGGGATTAAATGTGGCCGGGAAGTGTGGCGTCCAGTTCGGCTAGAAGAATCGTCTTCCAACCGACCGGCTCCACCTTCCAAGCAGTGATGGACCAAGGCTCGCCGTCCATCAGTGTCCGGCGACACTCCAAGGCGTTCGGCTCGAATGTCGCTACGTCGTAGCCGAGCACGTCGTCCTTCATGTAGGCGCAAACCTCGACAATGTCACCGACCGACAATGAGCGGGTCCCGTGAATGTCGGGAAACTCCCAACCCTCTACCCGGTTGTTGATTCGGAAGCAGCCAACGTGCGGCTGATCCTCACCCATCACCTGGTACTCCGGGGGCAGGTCCTGGAGGACGTATGAATACATCCAGTCAGTCCGGCCGTCACCGATGTCGTGGCGAATCGTGATTTCTATGACGCTTTCGATTTTGTCGAACATCATCAAGCCCAGTCACCAGCATCGGCGACCCACTCGGACTTGCCGGTCGTGTGGTTCAGCAGGTAGGTACCTGATCCCATGCCACCGTTGGCGTTGGGGCGGGCATGCCAGCCCTCGTCGCCTTCACGCACTACGACTGTCTCGCCGTATGCGTTCTTCAAAGTCTGTGTCTTCTTCATGTCTTAGGTTCCCCTTTCAAGGGCTCGTTTTCTTGCTTGATAGCAAGTTTACAGGGTAAATCAGGGAAACCAACCTCTAGTGGAAACTATCCCAGAAAGTTGTCCCGGGGTTAGGAGCGCCCGGGGTCGGAGTCGGCATCCGGGGATGTCTCCGGTACATCTGGCTCTGTGGTGGCGCGTGTGAATCCGGCCTTCTCGCGGTGGCGAAGGCGTCGACGGGCCGGAGCCTTGTCTCGGCCCTTTTTCCCGTCCTCCCACTTGTAACCGTTTCGCATGTTTCTTCCTAACTGTTGAGCGACGGTGCCCCGGAGGGTGAAAGGAGGAAAGTCCCTCCGGGGCCACGCCTGGTGGTGAGATTACTACTTTGTGAGCCGACAGGGAGTTGAACCCTGCGATGCCCGGGCTACGTAGGTTCACTGTGACACCAGCCGAACTACGCATTGTCATTACCCGAGCGTTACCGTTCCTTTGGCAGCCCTTGTATTATCAAGTATACACCAGTGGTTGACGATTTACAACCTATTCCGTCTTCTTTCTCCACTCAAACAGGCTGCGATGCTGACGCTTCATGTGCTCCCGGGTCTCGGGAACCAAATGGGCGTACCGCTCATCTAAGCGCTGCTCTTCGGTCATGTCCGGGTCGCTCATGGTAGGAGCCAAACTTCCACATAGACGTAATCGCCCAGGTGGGGAATCTCCATGCGCCAAGCGACGCCCCAAGACACGCAGACGCCCTCAGAGGTGAGTCCACCCTCCGGGCACACGGTCCCGCAAGTGACATCACACTCGGCGTACTGAGCGTTACCTTCGACGACGTAATCCTTGAACGGCATCGGGCGGTGGAGTTGTAGAGCGTTCAACGCAGCCATCAGGCTGTCCCGGTAGGCGGTGTCGTTGTATGCGAAACCGTGACGGTCCCATACAACGTCACCGACGGTCCCGGCACCGGTACTGATCCAACGGCCACCATAGGCAGCGTTAGTATCCTCCGGGGCCCAGCCTTTGTGCCAGCGGGTGTCTGTTTTGTATTCAGTCGTTGTGTTCATGCCATCACCTCCGTGACGAAGTCTTGAATGATCTTGGCTTGCTCATCGGTCATGTCCGGGGTTCGGTACACAAGCACCGGGTCATAGGTCCCGGCGAAGTTGCCAAACCTCAAACTGAGTTGGTAAAGGATCGTGAACGCCTGATCCTCAGTCACCTCCTGAGTATCCCAAGAGGTGATGAGGGTCCGGTTTTCAGCAGGGTTGTCGCTCATGCCTGCGCCTCCATGTAGATCCGGCGTGACTCGGCCTGAGCGTCTGCCACCTCCTGGACCGTATGAAAGAGCAGCAGAACATTCGTCCCCGAAAATCGGGGCGTTAGTTCCATGCCCTTTTCCATCTCGTTAGCCGTGAACCCGGGCAGACACGGAAGCGTCGCGCCGGTTTCGTCGTTGTGGCTTGTGAACACAGCAGGCCCTACGAGGTCGTAAGGCTGTCCGGTCCACTCACGAACGATGTAGGTAGCGAGGTGGTTGTATGCGAAGTCCTGCGGGTTACGCAGCAGGCCCTCTTCGTTGACCCAGCAGTCCATGCCTCCGGGCAGACCAACACATTCGATCCAGCCGTCTACCAAAGTTTGGAGGTCGGCCAGCGAATCGTCTCCCGGGGTGGCAAGCCTCGCGGCCCCGTTGTCGTCGATTACTAGATAATGAGGTGTAGTGATAACCATGTCGGTTTCCTTCTTTCAGACCCGGGGGTCGGTTGAGATGTGGTACAGGTAGGCCTCGTGCTCGTCGCACAAGTGGCAGCCTCGGTCGTCGCAGTTCTCGCAGGCGTCCGGGGCGTCGGTGTATGGGCTTTCAAGCCATGCGTCGTATCCGGGGAGGTCGTAACTCATAGTCCCTCGTCCTCCTTGATGGCTTTTGCCAACTCCATGGGGTCCGGGGTGAAGTCGTCCTCGTCGGCTACCTCTACCTCTACAGTCCGGCCGTAGAAGAGATTACAAATGGCGTCAAAGTCCAGATTCCAAAGTGCTTCTTGGTTGCTCATGTCTTGCCCCTTTCTGGGGTTTCGTTTTCTTGCTTGGTATCAAGTGTACGGAATGAATCTGGAAAACCAACCTCTAGTTGAAGAAATCCCAGATTTATTTAGTGGACCTGTCGGGAATCGAACCCGAGTACCCGGGGGAGCCGCATGCGGATTTTCCCCAAGTCGAAGCCAGTTCAGGCCCTAGTAGGGCACCCGGGGGAGGGGGATCTCCCGAGTGCCCCGATCTTAGGCTGCCACTACCTGATCGATCCGGGCGGTGGCTGCGTCTGTTATGAAGTCGACAGCCTTGGACGCCTTGGACGCTGCGTCCCAGACGAACTTGGTGTCTCCGGCCAGGGCTTCCAGCCAGTTCTTGATGTATTTGGCGTGGTCCGGGCGAGGCTCGGTTTCCACTCCGTGAGCGTTACAGAGAAACACCGCGCCAAGTTCGGCGACCAGTTCCTCGAAAGCGTAAGCGCTCCGTCCGGCGACCCGCTTGTCACCATGTCGCTCCGTCCGGGTTGTGTGTCCCGTCCAGTGCGTGAACTCATGGGCAACGGTTCCGAACCATCCGGCCACACTCTCGAACTGTGTGTCCTCCGGCGTGAAGATGAAGTCCTCGGTCGGATGGTAGTAAGCCATGTCTCCGGGGGCCTCGCGCCAATCGGCTCCGATGCTCTGAAAGAACGTCCGGTGAGTGTCCGTATCGATGTCGGCGTTGACTACCGGCTGTGACCACTCCGGGGCTCCATCGGCCTGTGAGGCATGGAACACGGAGTAGGCACGAAACACGCTCCGGGCCTTCCAGTCGTCCCCGAGGTTGCCCGGGTCGCTGCTCTTCCACTTGCCAGTTTCGGCGTTGTAGAGAGATTTGCCGACGAACAGGATAGGGGTCCCGGCCTCGCCCTTCCGAACCTGCGCGCCCAGTTTGCCCCACCCTTTATAGGTGGACCAGCGAGGATCGCCATCCGGGGAAAGTAGCCCCAGAATCATTCGGTTCCCGCCAGAGTAGCGAGTCCCGGTTTGCGGGTTCCTTGGAGAACCAGAGACACCCTGCCAAGGCTTCGTCCAGCCCCCGGGGTCCTCGTTCATCGCGGTAATGACGGCTTCGGTAAGTTTCGCCATCACCGCTTCGGTCTTAGTGCTCATAGGTCTTGCTCCGTTTCAGTAGTTGTTCTGTATAGGTCCATTATAGGACCCTGACACCAGAAACCAACCTGAGGTTGAAAGAATCCCAGATTTATTTATGGGCCGCCTCCGGGCTTACCTACAAGGGCTCCCGGGGTCCAGGTGAAAGCGCTCCCGGGTATCGCCTCCGGCATTAGTGCGTCCGGTACATCGTGTGAATCCGGTACACGTGTGAATCTACATCCTCGTGTGAATCTCAGCGTGTGAATGTGCCCGGGCGCGAAGAAGCCCCGCACGGGACCAGAGGTCATAGGCGGGGCTTCTTCTATTCTCAGGCTCCGAACCCACAGTACACGGTCACCGATTGTTCAGTCTCGGCCCCGGGGCCTGTCCTGAAATGTTGCCGAGTCCCCTGTGGGATGAACTCGGCCCCTTGAATCGGTGAGAACTGTACTTCTACCTGAGCGTTCTATGGGGCTATGAGGTGATAGTCACGGCCATCACTCGTCACAGCATCTGTAGGGAGAACCTCGACTTCTTCCAGCACAACCTGTCCGGTGTCGAAATGCTTCTCTATGTATGTTTGGGCAGCCTGTCGATAGAACCAGACGCTCCCCACTTGCCTAGATGGTGTTGCGTAAACCCGGGCAAGGATCCTGAAATAAGGATTAGGCACAAAGGGAAGATCCCCGTCCCGAACTATCCAGACTGGGGTTGTCCCGGTCTTGACTCGTAGTCCGTTCTTGAGATCCCCCCTGAGGGCCCATCCGTGTTTTCTCAGGCCGCCTGCGATTCGCGCTTGGAAACGGTGTACTCGTCTCCGGCGATCGCAGTTGCCAGAACCTCACGGGTAATCAGTTCGCTGAAGTCGACTTCCTTAAGGGCGTCGGCAATCATCGTCTGAACGTCGTAAGTGTTGGGGATGTCATAGTCACCTGGGTCGAAGTCGTCCCGGGTGAGGATGCCATAATCGGAAGCGCTGTAACTCAGCACCTCGTCGATTTGGTCGGCTACGTTGTCTCGGTTCACGAGATCGTCAGAGTTCTGAACCCATGACTCAATCGCGTCGTCTACGCTGTCTCCGGTGAGGACGTTCTCATTTTCGAGGTAGTCGCTCACGATGCTGACGATGGCTGGTTCGTTAAGCGTCTCCGGGGTTCCCATGTGGGGAGCCAGAGCCGCGGCGAAAGCCTTCAGCAAATCGGTGAATGTGCCCATCTCATTCTGGGGGCTGGTATCGGTCAATGTCTTTTCCTTACTGATAGGTGTTACTTACAAGATTAAGTGTACGGAATGAATCTGAGAAACCAACCTCTAGTGGAAGAAATCCCAGATTGTTTAGGATGAGGGTCCCGGGCCACAGCGAAACCACCACACCATGACAGGTCCGGCCAGGATCACAAACTGGACGATCATGGCTTGGCCAGAGCGTTGATCCGGGCTGAGTCATAGCGCTTGTGTTCAGCGTTGATCTGGACCCAATCGTCGTAGGACAGATCGCCCCGGGCCCAAGCACTGAATGCCTCGATCCGGGCTGGGGACCAGTAGTCGCAGAATCCGCAGGGATAGCAAAGTTCGCCGTCGCACCCTCCGGTGCATTCCCATGACGCGCTCACAGCGACACCGGCTTCACGAACTGATCCATCCCGGGGATGATGTGCTTGGCGCGGCCTTTGGCATACAGCCCGACGATCACTCCGGCCGGATCCTCATACCGGAAGTCGGTCAGGTCGCCATTAATCAGCGGAATGCCGAACCACTGGTCCGGGTATGGGGTGTCCTTGTACTCGCTCGGGAACACCACGGCCACGTTCCGGCCACTGTCGGTCATCTCACGGATGTCGTCCGGCGTGTGGTACTCGTTAGCCGAGAACGTCAGCCGATAGCGATCGGCAGGCTCCGGGTCACGGTCCCAATGCTTCGTGTAGTCATAAGTGACGACAGACTCCGGGGCCTCGGTGAAAAGCCATGGGGCGAAGTCTTCAAATCGCAAATCTGTCACGAGATTCAGACGACGAGCGACGGCCTGGTCCGGGTAGCGCTTGGTGAGGTTCATGGTCTCCCAATGGATCAGGGAACAAGCCTCGTCCGGGTGGAGTCTTAGAAACTCGATACGGTCACGGCCTACCTGTATGGCATAGGGGAAATCGAGTCGTCCGGTGTAGCGGATACACACGTTTCGGCACGCGATGGTGCTATCGGTACAAGCGTTGCGGACTCCGGTTCTCGCCGGGGCCCCAGTCCATGAGATGGTGGGGATCCGGTTCAGTTTGGTTTTCTTGTTGTGGTTCTCCCGGGTCATGTAGTCAACTCGGGGCGTTGTGTAGTCCCGGGCAGCACGAAACTCGGCCCAGCAGTCCCTAGCCTCACGATGAGGAACAAGGTCTGTCCGGGTCTCAGTTAGGTACTCGTCTAGGGACGCTGTACGGGTGATGATTAGTTGGGTAGCCATACATAAAGTGTACCAGCAGTTGACGCTACTTCCTCACGGATTCCTCAGATTCTCCAGAAAGTCGTCCCGGGGTCCAAGCAGAGCCGACCCGGGGTGTTAGTCCGGGGCTCGCTCAGAATCTGGGATTACAAATCTGGGAATACAGCCACGTGTGAATCTGACCGTGTGAATCCGGCAGTTGAGGGGCCGAAGCCCCCCAACTAACCAGTCACCCCCGTGGGCGATCAGAGGTCGTACAGGGTGTCCGACTCCAACAGGCAGTTCTCGCAAACCGCCCAGAAGCCTTGATCCTCCGCAGGACCACGCTGGCCATCATTGACCCGAATCTCACAATCAAGGTCAATCAGAACCCCGCAACGCTCGCAATCCCAGCAGCAGCAAAGGACGCAAGTGTCGCCGAGACTCAGATCGGGTTCCTCGCCCATCTTGATAGATGTGCAAGTGAAGCCCGGTTCCTGGTTGCAGCACTTCTCAGTTGTCAACATGATGCCAGTCCGAAGAACAGGAACGTCTTCGACCCGCGAGGCAGGTCACTCCAACGCTTCTGCTTCTCGGCTGGACTCTGTTCGACGGCCAGCGCCGGACCCCACTTGTCATCGTAAATCTTGCAGAGGTCACGGGCATCCATGACACCTTGCTTGAAGCCACGGGGCGGGTACCAGTTGTTGAGTCGGTCCCACGCACCACGACACCTTGCTTTGGGCTTGGCGTATAGATGCTGGTACTTCTCGTCGGTGTCCAGCCAGAACATCCACTGCCGAGCGTCGACAATGGTGTCCACCA
>Ga0310345_10005031_pt1 | contig 11851 bp, 14 predicted proteins | sample HC15DNA20500_MG_FD_204667 | JGI IMG/M metagenome (GOLD analysis project Ga0310345, IMG submission 204667) | Marine microbial communities from station ALOHA, North Pacific Subtropical Gyre - HC15-DNA-20-500_MG | ecosystem: Environmental > Aquatic > Marine > Oceanic | place: Pacific Ocean: North...
GATTGCTGGAACTCCCACGTTATTTTCTGTTTCTGATAGTTCAGTTGACGATTCATCAAAAGCATCTGATGCGGTTGAAACGTTAGCCGCTGCACTCGATCAATTGATTGAACAACAAGCACGAATTGGTGCAACTATCCGTAGGTTTGATTTTACCATAACCAACTTGGAAGGTATGGTCTTGCAAACGGAAAACAATAAGAATAGTTTGACTGCATTGGATGAAGCTAGAGAAATCACTGATTTGTCAGTGAATCAAATTAAACAACAAACAGCATTAGCGATGATGGCACAAGCACAATCACTGTCACATGCAATATTTCAACTTTTACAGAATCATTAAGGAGATATAATATTTTATGGCACTAACTGAAGAACAATTCCTTAAGGTAATAACTAAGCATACCAGCAAAAGTTTTTCTTTAGGGGTTGAAACAATCAAACGTGAATGGGAACTGAGTAGTTATGTTGATGCGGTGTTTGCTTTTTGTGATGAAAATGACATTGAGGCTGATATAGTTCCAAAATTAATAAACAAGTCACTGAAGGATAAATTGGAATTGGAAGCAATGGAATTGAACCTATTACCAAGAACGGGTGCATTGCCTATATGAATCCTTTGGATTGCTATAAACAGTATATGGCAATTAGGTTACATTTTTATAGCAAGAGTTATGATTATTTCAAGTACAACGGCAAGGTACGGGCTAGTAATGAATCCTTTTACAAACGAAGGGATAAGTACAGGTTCGATCACCTTTGCCGACAGTACAACGAAAAGAATATAATGCAGTTTTTTGTGGCAAATTTTTCCAGTGGTGATAAGTATGGTGGTCTGCATACAGAAGAATCAGATCAGGTTTATCAGGATTGGAGAAAACGAACACAAAGATTGCGTTATCAATTCAAGTCGGACATATCTAAATTACTAGAGATGTCTGATTTAGACCAACTGTTCATGGTCGAAGATGGGCAGAATCCGACAATATTGACCATGTATTATCGTGGGGAAATATCGTTGGAAACATTTGTGATAATGAACCAGATTTTGAATTTCTTTCCACAATTTGATAGTCAAATAGAAGATGATATCATGTGGCCAGACACAAGAAATCTGTGTCATAAATATATTGGATTTCTCGATGTCGATGTGAAAGTTTTTCGTGAAATATTGAAAAATAAGCTTGACATCTGATGAATTTAATGGTATAATTACTTTATACAATCAAGAGTTGATTGTATTGTGAATAAGAAGCATACAACTAATACGAAAATACGGAGATATACGAATATGAGTGGATTTCAATCCATGAAAAGCAACCGACAGTCTTTCCTAGACAGTCTTTCCACCGAATTAGAAAAAACCCAAACTAACAATAGTAACTCATTTGAGGATGAACGCATTTGGAAATGTGAACGTGATAAATCTGGTAATGGATATGCGGTCATTCGTTTCCTACCACCGATTGAAGGTGAATCAACGCCGTGGGTACGCATTTTCTCACATGGTTTTCAAGGTACTGGTGGTTGGTACATTGAAAATTCGTTGACTACGTTTAATGAGAAAGATCCTGTTAGTGAATATAATACATCCTTGTGGAATAATGGTACAGAAGCAGGGAAGGAAATAGCACGTAAACAGAAACGTAGGTTGAACTATTTTAGTAATATCTATGTTGTTGAAGATCCATCAAACCCACAAAATAATGGTCGAGTTCGTTTGTTCAAGTATGGGAAGAAGATTTTTGATAAGATCAACGATCTGATGAATCCAGAATTCAAGGACGAAACTCCTATCAATCCATTCGATCTTTGGGGTGGAGCAAACTTCAAAATTAAGATTCGCATGGTTGATGGTTTTGTCAATTATGATAAGTCTGAATTTGATGCAGTTGCACCGTTGTCTGAGGATGATGGTGAATTGGAAACAGTTTGGAAGGGTCAGTACAGTTTGCAAGAGTTACTAGAACGTGATAACTTCAAAACTTATGACGAACTAAAAACTAAATTGGATAGAATTTTGGGGTTGGTAGAAGATCCAGCAACTAAGTTCGATCCAAGTGATTTTGAAACTAAGGAAACACCAGCACCAGTGACTGCCGAAACGGTTAGTGCTGATGGTGATGAAACCTTATCATATTTTGCTAATTTAGCAAATGATCAATAGAAGAAAAAAATAGGAGAAAATATGAGTTTTTTGAAAAATCTGCCGTTTGCTAAGGCAGTTGGAATTGCAGCTATCGCAGGGATGTTAGTTGCTGGTACAGTCACTGTAGCAGAAGAAGGTGAGAATAGACGTAAAAATCGTAGGGAACGAATTGAAGAACATATTCCTGTAAGTTCGGAAGTGCGATTCAACTATCGACAACGAAATTTTGTGCAACGAACAGTTACTAGTTGGTTTATTGCATCCTTTTCGTTGGATCTATCCGATGAAGAATTCTTGCGTTTGCGTGATGTGTATGCAAGGGTAATTAGCAAATCGGGAGTTATCTTCAAAGGGTACGCTGATAATCCGAATAACATTTCACCATCGGAAAAAAAGAACACTAAAGGTGAATACGAGACTATCGTAGAGGAATTTACGGGTCAGGTCAAGCAGACCATCGGTGTAGAAAAATACAACCTATTGGTAAGTATGACAGATGACAAACGTGATGGTTCTATGATGCGGTTTCGTAGAGGTAGACGTATACAATAATTGCTCATAAGCAATTAGTAATGATAATACCCAACAGAAATGTTGGGTATTTTTTTTGTCTATTAATATGTGCTTGCTGATGCTCTGAATCCAGCATCGGTAGGTGAATCTTGTACGATGACTGCATTATTAGTGACAGAACTGGCACTGGTAGATGTTATAACGTTATTGGTTGGGGTTGCAGTTGCCATAGTTGTTTCATCTCTAATTTCAGCAGTTTCTACTGCTTGTTCAATCATAGAGACACCTCTATCGGTTCTAGCACCAGAAAAGGATACAATGTCCACTGGTTGAATTGCATCGGCAACTCCACCCTTGACAGTATTGATTACATTTCTTGTTTCTGTTTTGGCAATTTGTAGATCTAGTAATTTCCTTGCCATTGGTATAAAACTCAATGCTATCATTGATGCGACTATACCACCTAGACCTTTTGCATCTTTGGAAAAATTTTTGACGGCATATCCTAATAGTTTGAAACTATTGGCAAGACTCGCAAATCTATCTTCTGGTATTGCTACCAATTCAGCAAGACCTTTGGATGCTATACCGAGTGCCACCATCGCAGGGATTGCACTAGTGGCAAATAGTGCAAAAGTACCAAGTGCCGGCCCGAGTAGCGCAAATCCAATAGCAAGTTTTAGGAAGTTGGCATCACCCAGTGAAACCAATGCTTGGGCGAAAGTAGTAATAAAGGAACTCAGTGCCGTACCAACAGTAGTAATAAAATTACCGATGCTAGTGAAGAAATTGCTAACGATACCTTGAAGTCTATCTAAGAAATTACCGAATGCACCAAGCATGGTGGTGATGGGTGGTACAGCGGTTTCAATGGCAGGGGCAAGCAATCCTAATGCCAATCCTAAACTAGTAACACCAAGTGATAAACCGAGTAGTCCTGGCGTGGCAATTGTCGCGGCAACACCAAAAGCAGCTAATGGAATGACAAGAGCAGCGAGTCCACCAGCAAGTGATAAGAAATTACCAAACGGTATTTTTGATAATTCTTTGATGCCACTGATGAGTGCCTTGAATGAATTTAGTAATATCCCACCAACTGTTTTGACCAGTGCGACGAATCCATCAACCACTACTTTGAGTGCAGGGGCCATTAGTTGTAGTGCCTTACCCAATCCCATGAAGGCAAGGGTTATGACACCTAGTGCAGCTGCACCGATTGCCAGTGTTATTGGATCGATTTTTCCTAATGCTTGGAATAGTGCGGCTATACCTTGACCAGCAAAAGTCATTAAATTGACAAATCCTTTACCTACAATATCAATAACTTTGGATAGAATTTTTCCAATACCATCAACCAGTTTTTCGACAACCTTGAGTGCTTCTTTTATGATGTTGCCGATACCTTTGATGAATTCTTGAATAACTTTGAAGATGCCTTTAACTATACCTTGTAAGGATTTCAGTGGATTGAATTTTCCACTAGCAATTTTTTCCAGTGTGCCTGTATCTTGACCTTTAATATTGATGGTCTGTTCTTCTTCATTAGAAACTATAGTTCCCAGTGCATCAGCCATCCGTTCTTGGGTTTCTGCTTGTTCTGCTTGTATTCCAGCTGATTCATTTGCTTGTTCTTCTGCAAATATATCTGTTGCAACAGGTGGTGTCGCGACAACTTCAACTCTTTGTGGTTGTGTCGTATCTACGTTTTCTAGTAAATCACCTGCAATGCTTTGTTGTTTTAATGTCTCACCAACAATTCCACCAAGTCCAAGCATTTTCAGTGAAAGTGACACCTTTTCTGGTTCTTTTTGTTCTTCTGCTACCTTTTTTTGTATATCTTCATCTGATAATGTTGGTTCTTCTGTTCTAATTTTTTTCTCGATTGCAATTGCTTCTTGTTGTTTTTTAAGAGGATCTTCTTCTTTTCCTATACCCAATAAATTCATTCCAAAACCAGTAACCTTACCGAGTGCTGTATTGGAAAATCTTTCTTTTATGCCTTCGGTAAATCCCAAGACTACTTTATTTGCACCTAGTAATGCACCTTTTATCCCTTTGATTTGTTGGTCCTTTATTTGAGTGAGTTTTTCTTCTTTATCTCCAAGTTCTTTTAGTTTTTGTGCAGAACTTTCTTGTGCTTCTAATTCTTTTTTGTGCAATTCGTCTGCTTTCTGTTTTTCTGTGAGAGAATGTGCTTTTTGTTGTGCTATTACCTGTTTAGTGATTTCATCTCTGACAGATATTTCTTCTTTCACACTATTAATAGTAACGTCATGTGCTTCTTTTATCCTTTTTTCTTTTTCGGTTTGATTGTGTTGTTCAGATGCCAGTTGTCTTTCAAGTGCGTCTATTGCAATTTGATCTCTATTTGCTCTTGCTTTATCAATCCTTTCTTGTGTTATTTTGATCTTTTTGTTGTTCTGTTCTAAATCAGATTGCAGTTTTTCTTCTGCTTTTAATTGTTTTTCGAGCAAATCTGCTTTGGCGTCTTTGATTTTTTCGGCATCGATGTTCTGTTGCCGTCTTTCATCCACAATTCTTTTTGCTCGTTCTTCTTCTAACTTTTTTATTTCGTCTTGTAATTCTGCCATTTTACTATGCCTTATTATTGGTTAGATCTTCCATTAGTTCTTGGGTTGCATCTCGTAGTTCTGGTGAACCATGTGTTTTCACCAAAGATGAAATTTCTGCAATTGCTTTGCTATGTTCTTCCAGTAGTTTGTCGTGTTGTTGATCTCGGATTAGGTTTTTCTCTAATTCAACGTCTTGTTCTACATCACGCATTTTATTTTGGGCAATTTTTTTATCTTGATTTTCATCAATCGAAAGCAATTCTTTCAGTCTCCTACCCTGTTCTGCTTCAGAATCATAGTGTATTTTATCACTAACCATCTTTTCCAATTTCATCTCAAAAATGGATTCGTTGGGTACAAATCTCCAGATATATCCACGACCATTTACTATTCCGAATACGGTAGAGGATAAACCAATCTTGACTATAACTGCTGGTTCGTTTTCTAACCAAACTTCATCACCCTCTTGGAAATGTGGATCTAATTTGAACTTCAACCCTTTGGAAATCTGTAGGGCATAATCTTTGAACCACATAAACATAACTACCGATAGCATAATTCCCAGCCATGGCAGAATCAGGTCAGTGAGTTCTGGTATTCGATTAATAAGTTCTTGATCCATGTTATCCATCGTTTTATTTAAATTGGGTCAACCAATGACCAAAATTATAGACATCATGTATCATAACGGGGATGGTTGGGAAATCTTTCCATTTAGGATTCATGGCATCAATTCCCCATGCGGTTTCAAGTCGCCATAGTAACCATGCTTTAGGTGGGATGGGCAAGAATGGAAATTTGTACCACCATCCTTTGCGTTTGACTAACCATCCGTACCTCAATAATCTTATTATGACTTTGATTGTGCTTTTCTCTGTTGCGACTTTATTCTTTCGTTTTCTTGTTTAATAAAATCTGATAATAGGGTAACGTATATTTCCCTTTCAAACGGTATCATATTTTCTAGATCGTTTAGGTTGTAGTTATGATGTTGCATCATTGCGAAATTGGTTAGGTACATACTCTCTAAGTTTTCATGTCCTAACCCTATGCGAAAAAATTCTGCAATCCTTCTATTATTAATGGTTCGTTATAATCGCATTTACTACAATCATATGGTACTGTATGTGATAGTTTGGGCATAGTATCAAAGAATTCTTGTACCTTTTGAAATTGTTGTTGAGTTAGGTTATTTATGAATTCGGCAATCTCATCTTTGGTGTAATCGTTGCTGTCGTGGATTTCTTCACCTTGATAGATGGAATCTATACAGGAACTAACTACATTGAACATGGTATCAACATCAGCACTTTCTAAATCACTTATATTTATGGAGTCTAGTTGTGGGTATTTCATTATCAATCCAATTTCATCGGTTAGTTCCACTTTATTAGTGTGGTCATCGTTGGTTGTGACTTCAACTTCTGATAGGTTAATTTCGATTTTATTTACTAAATTACAGGTTGGACATTTGAAACCAATTTCAGAAATTTCATTTACCGATTTGGATCTCAGTTTTAGAAATATATATTCCACATCAAAAAGTGGCATGTTGTCTGTATTGTAATCATCTTGTAAGCAATTGCCGATGATTTGTTTCATGGCACGAACCATCTCTGCTGGTTCTTCACCCTCGTTTGCCATCAAAAGTATTTTTTCTTCTTTGACCAAAAAGGGTCTGTATTGAATGAATTGACCAGTTGATGGTATCCTCAACTCATAGTGTGGTGCATTTATTACAGGTAAAGGCATAATTTATTTCTCCTACTTGGGATTTATTTGTTCTCTTTTGAATCGGTCATATGAAAACGTTACTTCAAATGTTATTAGTTCTTCTGAATCGTGACTGAATTCTATCGCACCCAATCCAATTGGATATGCTCGATCAAAAACATATGTTGCGAGTTTTGTATCCTTCTTTCTTTCATCTGATAGAATAGAGATTCTTACATCGGTGCTATATTCGTTGCTAAATCCAATTAGCATATTGTTATCTTCTATAATGGATGACACCCACCATTCAAAAAATGTTCTTTCGGGTAGTGCAAAATCAGTATTAGTTCCTTTAGTGGTCAGGAAAGTGATAGTAAGATCTTCATAGACATCCATATATGGGTATTTCTGTTCTGGACCAGAAGCAGTAACTTCATTGGTGCTGAGTGTCTTGCTTGGGATATTTGCGGATCTTGCGGTGAATGATAGATTGTTCAGTACTACGTTATAGTAGCTAATTTGTGCGTGTTCTCTCATAATAGGTGGTGCTGTGATTTCGACTGCAAATCGGTTTAGGTGTGCAAGACCACCTTGTTGCCCAATGTAATTTCTAAAACCATTAACTGTTTGGTTGATATTCATGTTAGTAATTCCCTCGATAATTTCCAAACTGCCTTCTTGTTTTTCTTGACAAATCGTTCCACTGGCAAGAATATTGCTGTTTCCCATTCATCTGGTTTGATGTTGAGAAATCGACTTTGGACGTGGGTTGCCAAATACCGTTTCAATGTTGGTTTGAAATATCTATGTTTTTTAGTGGAGTTCAATATGTTATATGTGACCATCATTCGGGTACTGTCATTCATAGTTTTGTTATTAGTAATACTCATCAATCCTTGCAACAGACTCAATCTCAGTTTAGGTGCAAGATAGTGCATATTTAAACCAAGAAATCCATCAGAATACCTTTCAATAGGTATAATTAGTGGAAATGTATCATAGTATGGCAACTTTTGTTTATATTTGGGGTCATAATGAAACATATACATTTTCCCCATTTGCATAGCATTGGTTTTGTTGTCGGCATCACTCATTAGTTTTGCTGGTGAAATATTACTCAGTTTGGCGGCATTCTGCCTTAACCATGTAATCGCATTTTGCCCTGCTTGTTTCAGATTATCGAATATGGTTGCCATATGGTTATTTATGTCCTATTTTGAGTTCCTTTTCGGTTACTATCATGAATTTCCATTTCCGTTTTTCGCAGTATTGTGTTGCCGCTGCCCATTTTGCTTGATTCTTAGTCCACGTAAATTGCTCATATAAATAGTTGCGTCTACTTTTGCCTTTTTTCGGTGGTTTGGTTTGACGTTTCGGTTTCACTTCAATAATGAACTCTTTTATGTTCCCATTCGATTGTTTAACTTTCATATAGAAGTCTGGATAATACCTGTGCCATTTTCTGTCAGTGGGGCAAAAGTATTTGATGACAGGGTTTTCACTGCACCAATTTAGCACATTTGTATTTCGGTCACAATAGACCATGAAATCCTTTTCCCATAGAGAACGATATGTTACTTTACTAGGATTTCCAATGTACTTGTTTCTGTTAATAACGAGGTATTTTCCACTATATGCCATAATTATATTTATAAGTTTGCGATACTTATAAATAGAACAAAGGGGGATGATTCTATGAGTTGGTTAAAACCTGTTCTTAAAGTGGGTGCGGCTGTTGGTGTAGCATTCGGAGCAAACAAATTTCGTGAAGGTTTAGTAAGTCAATTAGTACAAGATGTGGATCAGGATCAGAGATCGGTTAAGAGTCCAAGTGTAAAAGATTTAACTGGAGCATTTAGTTATCCAGATGGTATTACTAAAGATGTGTTAGGATTTGTTAGTTATATGCCGTATGAACACACTATTGCACAAGCAGGGTTACAAGGTGCGAAAACAGCAGTAATGAATCAACTTTCTGGTGAACCAAGAGGACAAGGTGGTCCGTTGCAGATCAATTTACACATGCCAGAGGATTTGAGTGACAATATAGAAGCAAAATGGTCGGCAGAAGAAGATGCTATTAGTAAATTGACTAAGGCTGGTACTGCTGGTTTTGATGCAGCGGCAATTGTGGGGGGAGGTAAAATAATAAAAGCATTGGGTGGAGAGGATGCAACAAAGGGAATGGAAAGACGTATTGGAGTTGTTTCACGACCATTTGAAGAACAATTTTTTGGTGGTACTGATTTTCGTACTTTTGATTTTACACATAAATTGATTGCATTCAATAAAGAGGAAACAGTTACCATCAATAAGATTATTAAGATGCTCAGATATTATTCATCGCCTGGATTGGTTGCTGGTGATATGATGTTTTCATATCCAGCAACTTGGAGAATACGTTTTTACAATGCAGATCCTAATAATGATTTATCTCCAAAGGAATCGCAATGGTTGCCTACATTGCATAGATGTGTCTTGACTAAAGTTGAGGTTAAGCATTTCAATTCGGGTACACCATCATATCATACTAATTTAGCACCAACCGATATTGAAATTACCCTATCATTTATGGAAACAAAATATGTGACTAGGGAAAGCATAGTGAAAGAGAATCAACCAAAGTGGGGTGGTGGTAGTGGGGGAGATTTAGTAATATAAGAGGGGGAGAGTTATGTCAATTGAATATTTTGATACATTTCCAAGGGTTGATTATGATATAGGTAAGGATAATAAGACCAGAGAAGTGACCGATATCCTAAAACGGGTTGGGATTCGTGGTGATTTCAAGAATCTATTGCCATCTTATTATATGTCTGTTTTATCGTCCAACGAAAGACCAGAAATTTCATCTTACACCAATTATGGTGACATATTTTCGCATTGGGTTTTATTGCACATGAATACCATTACCGATCCATACCACGATTGGATAATGGAAGAATCTGTAATGAATGAGTTCATAGATTTGAAATATCCAGATAGTAATTTATTGTTGGAATCGACACACCATTCTGATACCACATATGGAGCAGTACTTGATCCATCAACAAAACGATTTTTCGTCAAGGGTGAAGTTATAAAGGAATATGATGCAGATGGAACTTTGGTTGATACTGATGTAGGCACTGGAACTATTATGGATTTTGATGCCACTTTGATTCAAATAACTTATAAATTGACTGACAACACCTTTAATGTTGGTTCGTATCTCAAGGGTGATGATAGTGGTGCAGTAGGCAAGATAGCAGGGGTTACTACTGAACGGGCTGGTGTGCATCATTATGAAAGTGCAGATGGTATACAGGTTGGTCGTTCACACAGTGAAGCAACGGCAATAATCAACGAAACCTTTGAGTTCGATGAAAATGAAAAGAAACGTGAAATAATGTTGTTAGATTTTGGTTATTTACAGCAATTTGAACAAAATTTCGAGGATTCGATGAATGCATAGCATTAGATCAGATACCGTTGTTGGTGGTATAATAAAAGTTAATGATATAGTTTTGCGTTCTGTAAACATAGATAAGGAGTTTAGTATTACGGGATTGGTAGATTCTTTTAATCTTTTTGAGAATGTATTTACTAATACCCTAACTGGGAATCTACAAATCGGTGATACTGCAAATCTAATTTCTAATTTTCCTATAGTTGGGCATGAAGAAATTGTTATTACAATGGGAACACCCAACATAGAACGGGTACAAACAAAGAAGTTTAGAATTTATAAAGTTACCGATATAGATTCGACATCAATTGGAATGCGTAGATATGTTATACATTTGTTGTCTGGTGAGTTTTTTATGAATCTAAAGGGTTCTGTTAGTCGTTCCTTTCCAAAAAGCACGACATCAACCATTGCAGAAAAAATTCTCAGAACCGATTTGGAATCAGATAAAACATTCGATATTGAAGAAACACAGAATGTTCATGATATAGTAATACCCAATTGGAAACCATTTGAAGCAATAAATTGGTTGGCAAAGAGATCTGTTGCAGAACATAGAGATGGTGCTAACTATTTGTTTTACGAAACCAGAGATGGGTTTCATTTTAGGTCGTTAGAATCACTTGCCGAGTCGAACAGTGTTGGAAATTACAAAAGAAAACCATCAAATGTTACAACTGGAAATCCAGATGAAGAACAGTATAAGAATGTCAACAAGATAGATATATTGAATTCATTTGATATGGTAGCAAACATACCTAATGGGATGTTTGCTAACCGTTTGATTATCCATGATATGATAAATCGAAAAACGGAAACTCTGGATTATGATTATAGTAAAGAATATTCTAAGATGATGCATGTAGAAGATAATAAGAAAACCAATAAGTGGAGATTATCGGATGACCAAAATATAAATGGGCAAGGGTCGAGTATGATGGTACATGAAACTGCTGATAAACTAACAACTAGTCCATTGAGTAAGCAAACTCTGGTTAGTAGGTTTGATGATATTAATACGTATTATGAAAGAACGTTACAGAACCGTATTTCACAAATGCAACAAATAGATAACATAAAACTAAATATTACTATATCTGGTGATACCACTCGAAAAGTTGGTGATGTCTTGAATTTGGAATTGCCATCAATTGAACCTGTTTTAGGTGATGGTACAATTCCTATGGACAAATTGTACAATGGTAGATATTTGGTTACAGGTTTGAGACATAAAATAGACAGTTCCAGCCATGTGATGGTGATGGAAGTTGTTAAAGATTCATATTTCAGTTCATTACCAACAGAATAGGAGATTAAAATGTTAGCAAGAGAATTCTCGAAACTGGTGGAATCGACAACAGATGTGATGTTGGATAGACCACACCATTTCAAATCAATAATGGATTTAGTAATTGCCACTATGAATGGCAAACAGGAACAGATTGATGAAAAACT
>Ga0310345_10005032_pt1 | contig 11851 bp, 8 predicted proteins | sample HC15DNA20500_MG_FD_204667 | JGI IMG/M metagenome (GOLD analysis project Ga0310345, IMG submission 204667) | Marine microbial communities from station ALOHA, North Pacific Subtropical Gyre - HC15-DNA-20-500_MG | ecosystem: Environmental > Aquatic > Marine > Oceanic | place: Pacific Ocean: North...
GGAATCAAGGTGACCGCCGAGAACAGTGTATAAGAACTCTGGGTCCGCGGTTCGTGGAAGTGCGAAATCGGTTTCAATCGCTCGCACCGGTCGACCCACACTCTTGATTTGTCGGGACCCGTCGACCAGAAGGCGGTACTGTGGCATTTGGTGCATGGTCGCAGCAAAGGAGAGCCTCCCGGGCACCGTCGCAAGAGCTAAAACTAAGAGCGCAACAGCTATAGGACCGACAAGACGTGGCGGCGGCAGTGCCGTTGCCGCCAGCACGAACATCAGGGTGACTGCCGGCATCAGTGAGAGGTAGTAATAGTGATTCAGATCGCCGAGAAACAGCGAGTATCCAGCAATAGCAGCACCCTGGGGCAACAGAGTCATCGCCAACAGCGAGCGGTCGCGACGATAGCGGACGGCCACGATCCCGGCACAAACGACGAGCATCCATCCGACGAACGGGACCCGCCATGGCTCTATTGCGATAAAGTGGACGGCATCGACGTAACCAGCGACGCTATTAGCAATTGCTGGCTGCGCTCTACCAGACAGAATCCTCCCCACGCTATCGGACACGCCGCCCATGGCTGGATCGATGAACTGCTCTGACAGTCGATGCATCATATACGGTGTCTGCAAGAGCGAAACTGTCATCACAACAACTCCGCCAACTCGTCTTACATCCATCCAATTTCGTCGGATGATTGGATCGGCAAGGATAGCGACAAATACACTGACGGCAACAAAGATCGCGCCGGTGTAGGCGTGAACGGCGCTCCAAGCCACTGCGGTCGTCGACGCGATGCGAATCGTCGATCCATCGTGCCATCCCAACAGGACCAGCGCCATGGCGACTCTCGCCAGCACCGATCCCATGGTTGGATTCCACACGAGCGCCGACAGAGCGAGATCATACGCTGCCGTAGCAACCATTACGCCGGTCGACAGCGCTATCCAGGGTGACCTCGTACGACGCCAGATTGCCACTACTAGCAACGCGTCTGCTCCAGATTGCAGCATCGCCTGGCCGATACCGCCAGCATGAGGTAAATTCTGAAACCATGGTCCAAGGGTGATACGAATAGCCCAGAGAATCCAGTAGAAAGCTGGACCGATCGTGTAGCCATCGAAGTGGGTCGGGGAACCTACCAAGGGGAGTTCTGAGAATGAACTGAGCGCAATAGACCAATCACGAATCTGATCCTCGAGTAGCCAAAAGTGGTCGCTAATTCCTCGAACACGGAGAGTAAACGTTACTCCGAAGATCAGTACCGCCAGTGCCGCAACACGCCTGGCCATGTTCATCTTCATCCGTCGTGGACTGAACTAACTAAGACAGGTACAAGTTCATAACCACTTCACCCTACAGGATCCTTCTGCGCCTTCCTGGGCGGGCGGTCACGGTGATCGTCAGCCGCTCTTTCGAGACCCGCGAGCGCCTCGTAGTGCTCGCGCTCCTCCAGCGTCAGATGGTCCGGAACCTGCACATTGGCTGTTGCATACAAGTGGCCGCGCGCGACCCCCTTTCGAAGTGACAGCATCCCCCGCCCTTTGATCCGGAAGACCTGGCCCTGCTGCGTGGTCATCGGGATCTTCAGACAAACGGTCTTACCGTCAATCGCGAGAAGCTTTATCTCTCCTCCAAGGACGGCGGTCGTAACCGGCACGTCGGCCTTCATGTACAAATCACACCCTTTACGTTCGTAAACCGAGTGTGTCGCCAGCTTTATTCGCAGAAACAGGTCACCAGTAGGCCCCCCACCAGTTCCGGGCTCTCCTTCGCCGACGATGCGCACACGGCCATCATCGCCAACACCGGCCGGAATCCGAATATCAACCGAACGTGGGCGACCACCAGTCCTCAGAGTGAGCCGTTGGGTAATTCCTGTGTAAGCCTGTTCAAGAGTCAGCGTAAGTTCGTGCTCAACGTCGCGTCCTCGACGCCTTGACGTCCGCGGCGATCCGGCAGATGAACCGCCGGAAAAAAATGTCTGAAAAAAATCGGAGAACGGATCGTTGCCGAACACCTGGCGTGCATCTTCCTCCGACATTGTCCGAAAGCCACTACCAGCATCCGTGCCACGAACATTCCACTGAGCACCACCACCAGAGCCGCCGCTGAACGGCCACCCGGTGGCAAACGGATCCTTACCGGTGGTCTTGGCCCGCTCAAACGCCTTCCAATTAGAGCCGAGTTCGTCGTACTTGCGGCGTTTCACGGAATCGCCGACGACCTCGTAAGCCTCATTGATCTCCTTGAAACGGCGTTCGGCAGACGGGTCACCGGCATTGACATCGGGATGATGTTTCCGCGCTAGCCTACGGAAGGCCTTCTTTAATTCGTCCGCAGACGCGGTCTTAGAGACACCGAGCGCCTGATAATAATCCTTGAAATCCATAGTGATTACGCGAGTCCCAGGATCTCGCGCAAGTGCCAGCCCTCCCGCACCAGACACTGACGCTCGCCGCGCCTCGTCAGAGCATCCTCCGATGACAGCAAATCGAGCCGCTCAACGACCTCGACAACCGATAGCAGGCGTCGTACGCCGGCAAGGTTGACACCCAGTTCACCGACTAGGTATTGATTCATTCCGTATCAATATTTGATTGTACCGCACCCCTGACCAAACGGCTGTTTGACAGTCCCCAGGAAACGCGCCTCGATCCACAACTTGACGGGCTGTGATTCACCATCGCACCGTAAGAATCGTTCAATGGAGTCAGAACCTCATGGTCGGAAGGGGGTTGAGTCCACCGTCACCTGCAATCTTCCAGGCTACCGGCAATGGCCAAGCTGGGGTTAGTCGTATAATCCGGCTTACTCTCTCGCGTTACTACTTCTGGGGGCAATAATGCGCATACTCTTCCAGCTTCCACTCTTCGCTGTGCTCACCGTGATTCCGGTCTCTGTACTGGCCCAACCGGAAGACACTCTCCGGGTCTATCTCGTCGATGTCGAAGGTGGCAACGCTACTCTCTTCGTAGCGCCAACAGGAAACTCGATGCTCATCGATACGGGTAACGGTGGTGCAAACGCCGAACGAGACGTAGGTCGAATTATGGCAGCGGTCGAGGACGCTGGCTTACGACAAATCGATCACCTGATTACGACCCACTGGCACGGTGACCATTACGGTGGAATGTCTGAACTGGCAAGACGGATCCCGATTCACCATTTCATCGACCATGGACCAACGGTGGAAAACAACGAGCGGACAAGGGTATTTCTCGACGGTCCGTACCGTGAGCTCTACAGTCAGGCTCGGCACACCGTGGCAAAACCTGGAGACAGGGTGCCACTCGCCGGAGTGGAAGTCATCGTTATGGCCTCAGGTGGTGAAGTGATCCAAACTCCACTGAACAACGGCGGGGCACCGAACCCGTATTGCGCAACGTTCGAATCCCAAGCGGAAGACTACGGTGAGAACGCACAGTCGCTCGGTGTCCATTTCACGTTTGGCAGGTTCAGCGGAGTTCATTTGGGCGATCTAACGGTCAACAAAGAATTCGAACTAATGTGCCCAGAGAACCCTATCGGCACGGTTGACCTACACATCGTCTCCCACCACGGACTGGAGACCTCGAATTCTGCCGCGTTGATCCACGCCATCGCACCGCGTGTCTCAATCATGAACAACGGGACGCGTAAGGGCGGCACGCCAGGGCCGATGACCACCTTGCACAGATCACCAGGATTGGAGGATCTGTGGCAACTCCACTTCTCGGTACTTAGTGGGCAAGAGTACACGGTACCCGGTGTGTTCATCGCCAACTCCGTCGACGATCAACCGGACACGATGCCGTTAGCGCCGATGCCACGGCCACAGCGGGACTCAGCCCCAGGGCCACCACCAGCCCACAACGGTCCCGCACACTGGCTGAAGGTCGAGGCGCGTCGGGACGGCGGTTTCACGGTTACGAATAGCCGAAACGGGTTCTATAAAACATATTAACGCAACCTGAGTACTAACGGACGAACAGTCTCTCGACCACAAACGTCAACCATTTATGACACGTTTCGTAACGTCTCACGGCGCTGTCTAAAACACCTATGTCCGGAGAGGTTTAGTTAAACGAAGACGGTTCGGTGCAGACCCTCGGACTTAAGACCTTGTTGGTTGAATTGGGTGCCACGCCACTCAGCCGTGACCACGTGACACCACCAGCCCCAATGATGGGCAGCAAACTCGATGCATTTCTCAAGAAAGCGAGCCAACCGTGAGACCTACACCGCACTAGAAAAACAACGAACGAAAACGACCGCCACCGTAGAAATCTATGCACAGGTTCCGCTACAGTGGACGCTGCTTGCCTCGTTGCGGCAAAGGGGAAATTCGTGGGCCGGCCAATGTTTGAACGTCAAGCAATCACCACATGGCTTGTTGCTCTCGCACTATTGGGAGGAGGAATAACCGCCGCCGCTCAAAATCGTCGAGGCGCGAGCGCACTCCGTGGCGTGCCCGCGTTACCGCCACCAGAGAACCCGGTGGTCCTCTATACCGCTGAACAACCGCGTATTCTGGTGGTTCCCATTGTCGATGGTCTCGAACATCCCTGGGGCATGGCGTTTCGAGCCAACGGCGACATCCTCGTGACGGAACGTGACCGAGGCACACTGCGTATTATCCGCAACGGACAGTTACTTGACAGCGACATTCCCGGCGTACCCGAGGTCTTTAGCGACGTTCTGTTCGCCGGCTTGATGGGTACATCCCGAGGACGACACAATCGTCTATTTGACCTACTCAAAGGCAGAGGAACACGCGGGCAGACAGGGCGCATTACAACCTCGGGCTCGCGTATCAATACGGCAACGGTGTACCAGAGGATGTTGTGCAGTCGCACATGTGGTTGAACCTCGCTGCGTCACGAGAAACGGGCGAGGCTCGGGACCGATTCGCTAACCAACGCGACGCTGTTGCGAATCGTCTGACCTCTGACCAACTTGTCGAAGCCCAACGCCTCGCCCGCGAATGGGACGACGCGCATCCGCGCGACTAACTACCGTTTGACACACAAGTTGACACACTACCGGCTGCACTTTTACGTACACAGCGGATACCGAAGGACTGTGATTACCGTTTTTCTTTAAATAATTAAAACTATGGACACGCACGCACAGTCCTCGGGGTAACTCCTAACTGTCTATCCAACAGAAACGGGGAAAACCAACCCGGACTGCGACACGAAAAGAGGATCTCCCTCCTCGATATCAGAAAAACGGTGAAACTATCGATGAGTTTTCAATGGATCAGGTCCGTGGATCCAGTAGCGTTACGCCTCATCGAGGGCATGGTATTTCTAACGAGCCTATCAAACTTACCTTTCGGCCGGCCATCCTTCATCGATTGGTTTCGAGGGGTCCGCCGTAATCTGAAGATGAGCGCAATGATGATAGGTGTATCCTCCTGGATTGTTGAAGCGATGGTCTGCCATCCACTGGATTACCTGAAGCGTACACTTCTCACAGCTAATGTTGGGGATACGGATATCGGTTTCCCACGGTTCAGGCAGCGATCTCGAACCTGTCGGACGAGTGTCGTGAATAAATAACCCGTCGGCCAAAACCGGAATTTGACTGGGACTCTCGATCTTTGCTGACACAGACCACGGACCCCTTTCTGTATCCTGCGTCTCGGTTTCAGGATCCGGTGGCAGTTCGGTCACCGAGTTCACGGCTAAAGCTACGCGATAGTGGCCTGGATGGTAGATGGTTTCGTGAAGCTTGAGATGCAGCATCTCCCCACCGACGACCTCAGTGGTCATATGGCTCGCGGTACCCCAATCCGTATTTGAGCCCCCACAGGGGCCTGCCTTTTGAGGATCCCCGCGATCGTTTTCAATGAGCCACGATGCCGGTTCCAAAAGCTTGAAGTGGGAATAGGTGGCGGATTGTGCAGCCAAACCCAGCGCGCTAAGCAACAGAAAAAATCGAGCGAAATACGCCATCAGAACTCCTTTACTTCAGGGCGACAGAACCAACCTGCATTCCGCCCCAGTTCCCAACCGAATGGACAAAACTGCCAATAAACGATCTCCGAGGAATCCCCCAACACGAGGGGTGCGCGGCAGCAGGTCATCAGGTCCCCTACGACCCGGAAAACGCAATCGCCAACCCAAATCCTACTGCTGGCTAACGACGGTTACAATGCTGAGGCGGAGGAGGGGCCTCTCTGACGCTTTGGAACGACTGCGTTGGCGTAGTAACAGTCACAGTAAAACTCAGGGTCTACTAATATCAGATCTTGCTAACCAGCTAACACAAACATCAATACGGAGCGACCAATAAGGGTGAACACCGACTGTGCTAGAAAGCTCGATCAGGCGAACGAGGACGGACTCATTCGAATGCTGTCCGATCAGGTATTGTTGTCTTACTGCCTCGTAGTCGCCTTCAGGCGACGCGCTTCAAATCTCCGCAATCAGGGAGCTGATCGGGGCGGGGAGGTGATGCCACCCGCGTCTCATGCCAGACAACAAAAACCATCAACCCCCACAACTCCCACCCAATGGCACGCCGTCCGGACAAATGTGCCGACACGGCAGCATCGATCGCAACCGGATCCAACACCGAAACAGCATCGACACGGCTCCGATCGAGAACACTCACTAGAAGATTTCGTCCTCGCCCGCACAACCAGCGATGAATTGGAATGCTGAAACCTTGCTTGGGAGCACGCGCGTGCTTGGCTCCGAAATGCCTTTCGCAGAGGGACCTAAGCGAAACCTTGAGACCACGGCGCCAATGGACTCTAAGATGTGGTGGCAACGATAAAGCCAGCTCAGCAATAGTCGGATTCAAGAGCGGGGCCCTCGATTCCAAGCCGTGGCCCATTGTCATCCGATCTACCTTCGTCAGGATATCGTTCGGCAAATACTCTCCAGCATCGGCGCACTGTAATGCGTGAACCGTCGGATGATCCGGTAAAGCGTGGGCCTTCGCCAACCTGCGTAGAGAATCTCGAACCGTGGAGGTGTCGATGCCGTCACGCAGCAGCTGTGCTGCCTCTTCCGGAAGCCAAGTCCCGTTCCAGGTGAAGTGAGCTTCAGCAGTCGATAAATCCAGCGCACGAAGAAAGCGCTGCAATCTGTAACTCCAAGACACCTTCCGACGATCGTTTGTGGGTATCCACTCCGCCGTACGGGTCAACGAACGCCGTAACCCGAGAGGTAGAGCCGCCGTTAGCTTACTGTGTGCAACCGAAGCGGCATAAGTGAGATACCCGGCAAACAACTCGTCGCCTCCATCACCACTCAGGACAACCTTAAGGCGATCTGACGCCGCGCGAGCGATTGTCCAGACGGCCATAGCTGAAGAATCAGCCAGCGGGTCATCCGCGTGGGCAGAGACCGTCATAAATTCGTCGAGCACGTCTTCCGTAAATGGCACGCGGACCAGTTCCAGATCCAAGTGCCTTGCTACTTGCGTTGCCGCGGGTAACTCGCTAAAACCAGTTTCCCCCACGTCCAAACAAAACCCGCATTCCAGTCGCCCCTGCCTAACAGCGCTCTCTGCCACCACCGACGAATCGACCCCACCGGAAAGAAAGAGTCCGACAGGCACGTCACTTCTAAGCGTAATTTGAATCGCACGATCTAGGCGCTCCTGTAGAACGTCCAAGGTGTCGCCATCTGACATGTTCCCACTCGAAGCCGGTTCGGACGGAGGGCTCCAGTATAAACTTCGACGGACCAGACCGACTTCCCCGTACACGCGCCATTCACCAGGGCTGAGGCGTTCGACCCCTCGAAGCATGGTTCTCTGTCCCGGTACGTAGTTCAGACATAGGTAGCCCGCGAGTGCCTCTTGGTCGATCTCGCGGGTTCCCGGAAAAATAGCAGTGATGGGCGCAAGTTCCGAAGCAAACACTAGTCGATGGGACCCGGGCGCTAAGAGTAGCGGCTTCTCGCCAAAACGGTCACGCGCGAGATAAACTGTTTGTTCAGACTGATCATAAATGGCCAGGGCGAACATCCCGACGAGTCGGACGGCCACCTCCGTACCCCACTCACGGTACCCTGCTAGTACCACTTCGGTGTCTGAGTTGGTGCGGAAAGTATGACCAAGGGCTTTCAGTTCCTCACGCAGCTCGACGTAGTTGTAGATCTCACCGTTACAACTGATCACCCATCGTCCATCAGCACTGACCATTGGCTGCTGGCCTGACTCAAGGTCAATGATCGAGAGCCGGCGATGACCCAGAAAAGCCTGGCCGTTACACCAATACCCTCCACCATCCGGCCCACGATGCCGAAGCAGATTAGTCACCCGACGTAATTGATCGACGGCCGGGAGTTGGTTCCGCCACGACACGTAACCGAGAATGCCACACACCTTAGAACCTATTGACCAGGCTGACGACCCGCAAGTTTTTTCGTCCTAACGTGATAGGGCGATGTCCGTTGCGGGTAGAAATATATCCGCACCAAAATTTCTGAGACTACACCAAAGAGAAGAAACTGCAATCCGCTCACATACATAACAAGGCCAAGCATGAACCACCCACTGTGGTCCCGTACGACCGGCACGTCATGCACGATATAGAGCTGAGCCAACACCCCTGTGATGACGCCAGCCACCACGAGCGTCACCAAGCCAATTCGTCCAAAAAGACGAATCGGACGATCCAAATAGTGCACGTAAAAAGCTAGAAATAAAATATCGAGCAACACGTTCAGCGTCCGTGAAAGTCCGTAGTTCGAACGACCCAAGCGACGCTCAACGTTCTGGATCGGAACCTCAGTCATCCGGGCACCTACACCACGCGCGAAAATGGGAATAAACCGGTGGTTTTCACCCAAGAGCGACAGGTCATTTACGACTTCAGTACGATATGCTCGGAACGTCGTACCGATATCGTGAACCTGTATTCCGGTCACCATACGGATAAGCCAATTGGCAACGGCCGAAGGCCAGCGACGAACGATGCCCTCGCGGCGCTGACTACGCCAGCCGCAGACCACGTCAAAACCTTCTTCAATCTGGTCGAGAAAAAGTGGGATGTCCTCTGGAAAATGCTGCAGATCTCCGTCCATGGAAACAACGATTGAACCGACGGCGTGTTCGAATCCAACCTGAAGCGCCGCGGTCTGACCATAGTTACGTCGAAGACCGATCACGCGAACCGCCGACTCGCGTTCGGCTAGGTGTTCTAGAAAGTCAACCGTAGTATCCGTACTTCCGTCGTCGACAAATACAAACTCGAAGTCATAGCGAGCCTTGAGGATTTCAGCAACCCGGGCTAAGCGTTTAAACAGCTCCCCTACTAATCCTCCCTCGTTGTAAAGTGGGATCACGATGCTCACGAGTGGCGCGCTTGTAGTAGTAGCGGATAGAGGTAAACGACCGTCCATCATGCTATCCGAGCAGCGATGCCCATGACATCGCCGAGATTAATAGTGAATCGTTTAGACGCGAGAGTCAGGCTAGGTCTTGAGAAAGCTCCCAATACCCGCCATAGCAGGCTCGTTCGAGCCAAATATCTCATCCGCTCCCTGACGTACGAGGTGCGGTAGACGCGACCAAAAGTCTTAAACACACAAACACGGAACCCAGCCCTTTCAAGTAAACGTGTGACATTCTCCTTGTTAAATACGGACACGTGCTGCACCAGGTCAAGGTAGTGCCAATGCCGCCCCATCGCACGGGCGATCGGGCTTCCAGCATCTGGTGTAGTCATATAAAGCATCCCGTCTGGTTTTAAGAATCGTCGGACAGCCGCGCACGCACGCGCCGGGTCAGATAGGTGTTCAATCACATCCCACATAGTCACCACATCGAAGCGCCCGTGAAACTCTGGTCGCTGATCATAAATCGACCCAACATCGAGGCGAAGACCAAACTCTTCTTTCGCCCAACGTACAGCAACAGTACTCGGCTCAAGGCCTCTTACCTCCCAGAACGAACCCGCCACCGCCATGAAATGTCCGAAATTGGCACCAACGTCAAGCAGCGACCCACCAAGAGGAATGATCTCACGGAGCCAGGCGACCTTTTCCTCCGCGTTCCACCGGTTACTCTCGTCTAAGTAGTAATCTGTGTTGCCCTCGGAAAGAAAAATAGGCGGATCCTGCTGGTAAATCGTAACCCCGTCCTCAGAAACCACCCCCTGGGGTACCCACAGAAAACGACAAATAGCACAGCGGCGTAGGTCGCGTGACCCCCGCTGCAGCCAGACATGCGACTCGCCACAGCAGAGTGGACACTCAACAATTCCGGCACTCCGTACCGATTTGGTCATCGCTTGGATCGGCGCCAGCCTACCATCGCCACGACCGTGAGCACGATAAAAGTGGTAGCTGTAATCGCACCGCCAGAAATGAGAGACCAGGGCTTAAACCGGAGCGTCACACGGTGCAACCCAGGCGGAACTTCGACACCCATCAACGCATAATCCGCACGAACGACAGGGACGTCGACACCATCGACGTCCGCAACCCAACCTGGGTACCACAACTCACTAAAAACCAGGAAGCCGCCATGCTCACTCCCGACTCGTGCACTGAGACGCCCGTCCGTTACGGCCGTCACGGCGACTAGGGTCTCTCCCGGCGGGAACTCGGTGCGAACCGTCGTCCCTTCGTCAACGAACGCGGTAACCGCCGGGTCGAAGGGCTTGCCATCTGGTAGAACAGAGGTTCGGACAGCCATCAAGCCGTCGTCCTCGGAGAGTCGCTCTACTCTATTGACCATCCACGCGCGCGGCAGTGCATGCGCATTCTCCAAAACGAGAAACAAATCCTCCCTGGGCGAATCCTCGTCGGTTCCTCGATCGGTCGCCCGAGATGTCCTGAAGGTACGTACCTCCCGCCATCGACCTGGTAGATCAAGCGCCGCCCCAGGGAATCCGATCGGTCTATCACCAGACAATCGATCAGTCAGAGTGATCCGGTCCAACACGAGCCACCCATGCATAGCCGCCGAAGTCACCTCAAGTCGATCGGCATCAATAGTGGTGTCTAATGCAAAACTGGAAAGATAGGTAGCGACTCCCTCACCGTCTCCCTGGCCGTCCTGGTCAAACACGGTGGCAAGACCGTGCCGCATCCGTGATGTTACCTCCGGCACTTGATGGTACGCGTCAGAAATGTCAACGCCGGCCAGAAGAGGATAGCTGTACCTTTGGCCGTCAAGACCCACGATAGTAATCGTTCCAACCTCTGTGTCCTGAGGAACATCTTCAGAACACCGAAGATGACCGACAAACGCGAAACGGCGTACCCGCGTGCCAGCAGGCAGACCCAGAGGAACCGTCGCTGGGTATGGATAACCGCAGTCCCGCCGCCCAACAGATACATCGAGCGTACGGTTAATCCAGTGCATACCTCTGTGGTCGAAAACTTGCTCAGTCTCGAGTACCGAATCACGCACGATCAAATAACGTACCGCCAGGAGATCGAGCGAGCGGTCTCTACTGAGAAGGACTTCTGGCTTGACAGTACCACTGGTCCCCATTTGTACCAGGCGAGCAAGTCGACCGGGAAGCAACGGCCCGTAGCCACCAGCACTCGCGATACGCCATCGCCGGCTGAAAACTCCCATCGCAACCGGGTCGCGGCCGCTCCCTTCAAGGGGTAGGACACGTGTGAAACCCAGATCGGTCATCTCTTTGAGCCACTGGGTGTGTACGCTTGGCCCAGTTAGCATTGCCGGTTGGATCGACGGCGCTTCGATACCGAGGCGACTCACAGGGACGTTTTGACTATGAATCAAGTCGAGTCCTAGTAAGCACACCAACAAACAGGGCTTGACCGGCGTGGAGGCACGCGCCACCAACAAGACCCCCCCAAGTGTCAGTAGCCAGAACACAGCCTGGACAGTAACGGCAGATCTGAACAGCTGCGGCAACGCTACGATATC
>Ga0310345_10005033_pt1 | contig 11848 bp, 20 predicted proteins | sample HC15DNA20500_MG_FD_204667 | JGI IMG/M metagenome (GOLD analysis project Ga0310345, IMG submission 204667) | Marine microbial communities from station ALOHA, North Pacific Subtropical Gyre - HC15-DNA-20-500_MG | ecosystem: Environmental > Aquatic > Marine > Oceanic | place: Pacific Ocean: North...
ATAGTACCGCCCCTCACCATTTGCAATAGGGATTGGTATTCTTTGATCAAGTTTAAGCTTGTTTGTAAACGGAGTTTTGTTATTTTTTACAATCAAATTCGTCCATTCACACATAAAATTTAATGAATCATTTTTTAACAGAACACCAGGTAAGAGATTAGATTCTACTAAGATCTGAAATCCATTACAAACTCCTAAAATTGGAACTCCTTTATCTGCCAATTTTTTGACATCATTAATTATTGGACTGTTTGCAGCGATTACACCAGCACGTAAACGATCACCGTACGAAAATCCACCAGGTAAAATAACAGCATCGATATTAGTTGGCAAATCTGCCTGATGCCAAAAATATTGTGTGTCTAAATGAAAGACGTCAGTTAGAACATGAAACATATCACGGTCACAATTACTGCCAGGAAAAACTATTACCCCGACTTTCACAATTACACTATAAACTACGCCTATAAAATTGGTTAACATGACCATGTTTTTATTTCGGATTATAACATCTCCCACATGGCACAGATCAGAGACATAATGCAAAAAAATGTCATAACAATCGAACATAATAAAACTGCTCATGATGCTGCATGCTTGATTTCTGAGAAAGATATCAGTTTTCTAGTGATCATGAAAGACAATATTCCAATTGGAGTGCTAACTGAGAGTGATTTTGTTAAAAGATTATCTGCAAAGGACAAAAAAGCCTCAGATGTTATTATTTCTGAAATAATGTCAAACAAATTCCGATGGGTTAACCCAGAAACCGAAATAGAGGATGCTATACAAAAAATGCTTAATAATAATATTCGAAGATTGCTTATTTTAGATGATGACAAGCTGGTTGGAGTATTAACACAAACTGATTTAACAGAATTTCTCAGAAATAAGTTACTGGTTGATCAAACAGTAAAAAACATTCAAAAAACTAGCTAGATTTGGATTCGATTAAAACTTTGCTAACAAGCGGATTATAAATTCTTAATTCCTCACAAATATTTCCAACTGTATTTTCTGCAGATTTTTTATTTTTTGCTATTATCGTAAATTTAAGGATTTTTCCAGAACGAATTTTTTTTACTGAAGAGTTTTTCCCTTTTAAAACTAAATCATTTAGAATTGTGTCACCCTCAGGATCACTAATGCCTGGTTTGTTTTCTATTATCACATGTACATTATACGTTGGCATAATCATCCTTTTAATTGAAACATAATATGTTTAACGCGAACGTATTAGTAATAGTTTAGTTGAATCAGTTTGAATGGGCCGTTCCAGATATTGGAAACTGACAGCAGATGAAGTTGAAAAGCTTACACATAATCCTGATAAAATTTTAAACTGGGAAATAAAGGGTGTAAGAAAACCTGAAGAAGAAGCCAAGTTTATTGGTGTTTTCATATACCGTAAAGGTACACCGCTTGATTACGAGTTAAAAAAGGGTATTGTGTATTATTATAATAACATAGACAGAAAGGAAATTCCAGAAATTACAAAGTTTCTTGAAAAGCGTTATGGAGGTGAAAAAATCGAAAAAAGTGAGAGAGTATTCCTAGATGGATCAAAAGAAATCTATGCGGGAAAAGAAATTGCTGACCTTGCACGTGCACTTGACGAAAGATTTAACACAACTTCTGCCATCTCGATTGAATTAGAGGATGTCACACAGAAACAGCTTAAGGAATGGGGATATCCAGATGCTAAGCTACTGCCTATTCCTGGCAAATAATTAATATGAAAAAATCTAACAGAGAATCTGTATGTCAGAACTAAGCGAAATTTATACTCATTTAAATGAACTTAGAAAACGTGTTTTACGAATAGCGATTGTTGTTGGTGTAATTGCTGTATTTCTAATGACGTTTCATCTTGAACCTATAACATATAATGAGATTATGCTTTTTTATCCTACTCCAGAACCTCTTGATAATATAGCTGCACAACTTACTGACTATTTTAGAATTACACTAGTACCAGAAGGTGTGCAACTAATTCAAACCGCACCAGGTCAGGCATTTTTTGCGCAAGTGTACATTGCTGCACTAGTTGGGCTTGTTGCTGGGACACCTGTAATTATTCGAGAAGTTGTAAACTTTCTAAAACCTGCCCTGAAGGAAAATGAGATAAACATTGGTAGGACTATCACCGTCCCCATCATGAGTCTTTTTATTTCTGGTTGTCTTTTTGCATATTTTGTAGTAGTGCCATTCATGCTAGAATTTTTGTACAAATACGGTGCATCTGCAGGACTTGTTACGTTTTTGAATATAATGGATTTTGTCACATTTGTTTTGCAGTTTCTTTTGGCATTTGGATTATCATTTCAGTTACCAGTGATAATGTATGCATTTAGTCAGGCTGGTGTAACAGCCGCAAAATTTTGGCGTAAAAACATACGATATGCAATTGTCATCATTGTGATTTTTGGTGCAGTAATAACCCCTGATGGTAGTGGTGTAACAATGTGGTTCATAGCTGGTCCAATGATTGGATTATATCTAGCAGGCATGGCTCTAGTGGAACGTAAAGAAAAACAAACACTGAAGACTTAAATCTGGAGTTTAGGAAATGGGATTGAATGTTTGAATCGTTGACACTCTTTGTTGCTGGACCTGAATTAATTATACTTGTAATTATAATTGGTATCTTAATCTTTGGAGCTGCAAAAATCCCTAAACTTGCAAAGACGTTTGGTAAGGCAAAAGCTGAGTACAAAAAGGGTGAGATTGAAGGCGATAAAGAATTAAAAGATTTCAAAGAAAAAAACGACAAAAAAACATCTTAATTTTTAGTTATTAAAATTAATTAGAACCCCATCTAGTGAAAAGATCATGCTCTATGTTGAACTGATCTAAACACTTGCCTATAATGTGGTTAATCATATCATCTATGTTCCTAGGTTTTGTATAAAATTCTGTTACTGGTGGCATTATTACAACTCCAAGCCTAGCCAATTTCAGCATGTTTTCCAAATTGATAGCAGTTAGAGGTGTTTCTCGAACTACAAGAATTAGTTTTCGTGATTCCTTTAAGATTACACCTGATGCACGTGCAACTAACGTCTCATCATAACCATTTGCAACACTAGATAATGTTTTCATACTGCATGGAATGACTATCATTCCATCAGTCTTGTGTGTGCCGCTGGAAATATTAGCAGCCATGTTTACGTCGTCAGAAACTTCAGTTGCAAGAGATTTTACATAGTTTAGATCATGCTTTGTCTCCATTGTAATACACTTTTGTGCCCACTCTGACATAATCAAATTAGTTTCAATTCCCAGTTTTTTTAGCATCTCAAGCAATCTAACTCCATAAATAACACCAGTACTGCCTGTTATTCCTACTACTAATCTCATGTATCTACTCATAGTCCACATAATTTTAAGGAATATGTAATTTCAGATATTATGTAGTAGAATCATGCTCTGCACCAATCTCAAATTCATCAGATTTTTGTTCTTTACGTTTAACCAACCAAATTTTTACACCACCAGCAACCATGGCAGAAAATAAAATAACCCCTACAAGAATCATCTCAATATTCATTTTATTATACTACAGGCATTAATGGTTAAAAACATGCTCAACTTCATATTATGGTTATAGCTTGAGCAAAACATGATTAAAAGATCAGAGATTCAAAAAATTATCAATGGATATGATGATCTTAGAATTGCGGTTCTTGGAAGCCATTCTGCACTAGAAATAATGGATGGTGCGAAGGACGAGGGTTTAAACACAATTGTTTTTTGCCAGAAAGGAAGAGAAACACCTTACCAACGATTTGATAGAATTGCTGATGAAATTAAGGTCTTAAAAAAATTTGGTGATATGGCATCAGCAAAAAATCAAAAAATGTTAAGAGATACAAATACAATAATTATCCCACATCGTTCTTTGACAGCGTATCTTGGTTACAATGTAATTGAAAATTCTCTCAAGGTGCCAATATTTGGGAACCGAACACTGTTTCAAGCAGAAGAAAGAAACAGTAAAAAAAATCAATACTATTTACTGAAAAAAGCTGGAATAAAATATCCAAAAATTTTTAAAAATCCTAAAGATATCAACAAACCTGCAATAGTCAAGGTACAAGAAAAAAAACGAAAGCTAGAAAGGGCATTTTTTACTGTATCGTCATTTTCTGACTATAAGAAAAAAGCGGCTGATAAAATCAAGCAGGGGATAATTGCAAAAACAGACTTAGAAAATGCAACAATAGAACAGCTTGCAATAGGAACATATCTTAATTTTAATTACTTCCATACACCAATTTCAAAAAATGTTGATTTTATTGGAATAGAAAGAAGGCTTCAGACAAACATCCATGATTATAATGCACTTCCGGCAAAACAACAATTAGAACTAGATATTGACCTACAAAATATAGAAGTTGGTCACACACCTGCCAGCATTCGTGAATCTCTTCTTGAAAAGGTAATTACTATGGGTGACAAATTTGTTACTGCTGTACAAAAGGAATATCCACCTGGAATTATTGGGCCTTTTTCACTACAAAGTGTGATCACAAAAGATTTGGAGATGATTGTTTATGATGTATCACTTAGAGTGCCGGGAAATCCTATTCTGGCTACAACAAGTCCTTATACAAAATATCAATATGGTACAACATTTGGAATTGGTCGTAGAATTGCAATGGAAATTAAAACCGCTCAAGAAGAAGGGAAATTAGCTAAAATCGTTACTTAGGCTTTCATAGTTTCTCGAAGTAAATTCTTCCTAACTAATATAGGTATTTTGTAATATGTAGCAAGTGCTATTGCATCTGAGGCACGATAATTTCTTAATACCATTTCTTTCTTCCCTGTAAAGTATAGATTTGCTCTAAGTGCTGCTCCACTTTCATAGATTTTGACTTTTACAAGAACTGTTTCATTTTCTTCGCAAATTTCTTCAAGCATTCTATAAATCGTTGGAGCAGATTGGTCATTCTTAAGAAAGTTTAAGATGTGTGTAGCAACTTCACCAGAAAAAGCATTCATATGAAATTCTTTTCCATCATTATCTGATAGTAACATCAAGCCTTCAATTCCATATTCATCTAAAAAACCAATATGAGATATTTTCACTATTTCATAATCTTTCTCTTGTGCATCGTCAATTTTCAAGTTAAAAAACCTAGTTTGCATGGGTATATCTTTCTAATAAGCATAAATTGATGTATGCAAGAATTTTTTACATATGACAAAGCATAAAATGCAGAAAAATCAAAAAGATAGATCGTTCATCCTACTAGGTTTTGCCACTATAGCAACACTGTTCTTATTATATTCTAGAATACAGGACTTTTCAATAACATCTGATTCGTTACAGTCTATAGAAAGACTTGCCATTATGTTTTTTACACTTTTGCTACTCTCGTTTATAATTATTGCATATGGTCTGTACCGATATCATCAACGGAAAATGACGGAAAATCTAAACAATATATTATCAATAATTGCGAGCACAACTTGGAATAATAAATCAAGAAAAATTTTTGTTGCTACATTCATTTCATACGGAATATTTTTTGCATTTACATCAGGAATGATTGTATATCAGCCAGATGTTGTGTTTTCATACCATTATAATGCTATAATCCCTTCAGCTCATTTGAATTCATGTTGTGGCGAACCTGGATATATGCCTGAAATTATTATATACATATCAGAACATGTCGGTCTCCAGATCATCCCAATTAACTTGGTACTTGTTGTGGCAGTATCATATCTTGTGGGTCTAAACACATCACTTGCAATAAATGCTATATCCATTACAAAAAAAAGTGGTGGCCTAAGTAGTATAGGTGCAATTACTGGTCTTTTTGTTGCTTGCCCAACATGTGTAAGTACATTTTTTGCTATATTTATTGGCTCTACTACTGCGGTCGCATTTACCGTATTACTGACACATCTTCAAACTCTATTTATCGGGATAACAATACCTATACTTTTACTGACACCGATAATTATAGCAAAAAAAATAAAAGCACAAACCGATAATTGTGTAAAAAAATAGTTTAAGGTTTTATCACTAAATTAATTATAATCCTTTAATTTTGCTAAAACTATTTTAAAAATTTCTTCACTATCAAGCAATACACATGGAATGTTATTTTCTTCGCATGCCTGACCATTCTCAGTATCACGTGTTACTAGAATCATTTTATTTTCCATAGCATAATTAATTACAGAAAAATCTGTATGAAGTTTTAATCCACTAGCTCGTAATTTTTTCACACTAAACGCATCATACCCAATATTTCTTAATTTTTCATCCATGCCATCATCCATTTCATCAACTAAAATTTTTATTAATTTTTTAGACATATTCATAATGATTAATAGTGATTTATTGGTTTTTCAGGCAGAAACTATAGATGTGAAGTCATTTTTTTAATTTTTGTTACTATTTCTAACTTTCTTTTAATACTTAGCTCTGGTTCCATTGTTACAAAAATTGTGCATTCTTTAGGATAAACTGTGATTTGTGTTACATTTTCTCTTTCTGTATGAGTATACCTAACTCTGCCCAATGAGCTGTCATAAACTTCTCGCATAGTTCTTGCTGTTGCAGCATCATTACAAAATTTTTCCTGCATTTTTTGTGACTCTAATGATGTCTTTTTTTCTTTCATAATTGCTTCTAAAATATTTCCCTCTAGATCAATTATTGCCGTAAATCTCATTGCATCATCCAATTGTAAAATATCTTCAACAATATCTAATAATTCAGATTCAGCATGGTAATTCATTACGAGAAATGAAAATATAGACTATATAATTTGATACTCTTTATTTGATTTTAATGCATTTGACTAATAAATAATCAATCAGTTTTTCCTGTGAAGCCTTTTTCATTTTCAATAATGATTTAAATAAAATATTTTCTACATAAGATGGGTATTTTTTTAATATAATATCTTGTAGCAATTTCCTATTTTTTACATAATAGTCTGTTAATGGTTCAAAAACATGTGACCCAACTTCCATTTTTTCTACCACACTAAATTTTTTTGATGTTGCATCAATTATGAAATCTTTATCATAATGTTCCGAGGACCAGGTAAATGATAACATTCCAAGATTTTTTATATTACTTTTTTTCCCAGTTACTGGAATTGCAAAAGTGAAAACACCATCTTTTTTTAGAATTCTGTTTGATTCAGAAATAAAATCTTTGAATGGTTTAAAATGTTGGGCAGATTCCAAAGCAATAATCCTATCTACAGAATTTTTTGAAAAAGGTAGCATTGTAGACGTAGAATTAATTTCATAAATTGAAAAATTTGGAATTCTTTCTTTTAGATGGTTTTTTGCTGTTTGCAACTGATGGTAGTTAATATTTACACATGAAATTTCAATTTTTGGATATGACAAAGCCCATCTTAATGCAGGAGATGATAAACCACTACCAATGTCAAGTAATGAATTTGCTGAATCTAATTCCGCCATATTACCCATTAAATCACATAGTTTATTCTGTGCCTTAATTGGAGATGATGTGTTCTTATCCCAGTAGCCAAAATTTAACATATTACCATTAGTAGCTAATTGCATTACAGGAGATAATACGTTATACAGATTCACAACATCATTTTCGTTTCTTCTAAATGTCCATAATATAACATCAAGAGGATTGATTTTTATCATAAAAAATAATCAGTTCAACGCTATATACAATTTCCATTATTAGATGATTATTAGTGATATTTCATTCACAGAATAATTGGTTAAATTTTTTAAATTAGGATGTGAATCAAAAAAGGCATAGTTAGTGTTATAACACAAATTAAAATATAAACAGACCAATATTGCTTGAAAATAATATTAAATATAGTGACAATGGCTTTTGGATAGATGCACATCACTATGTGATAAATTGTGATGAAACACATTTTGCCCAGGAAATTGCATTTATTATGACCACATTACATGATGAAGGTTGCTAACTTCTCACTTCAAAAAATATTTGTTGAAATAAAAAATAACTGTATTACAATATCAAATTGAAATAAATTCAATTATAGATTTATCAGAAATATCAAATTTATCCACAAATCCTGCTGTCACCTCTAATACATACTTGGCATTATCACTTGTAACACCATTTTCTCTACATGTAACAACTTCTATAGTTGTTATGCAAGGAGGAACATTTTTTTCAATATGAACAATATCCCCAGACATATCAAACCAAATAATATCAATTGAGAATTGCATGTTAAGCATCCACATGGAACGATTTGCAGGTTTATCAAAAATGAACAGCATTCCTTGATCATAGGGAAGTTTGTCTTGGAACATCAATCCTCTTACTCTTAATGAATCATTGTCTGCAATTTGTACTTGTAATATTTTATCATCGAGTTTGATTGTTCCCATAGGAAATTCTACTGATTCTAATTTGGCATCAGAGGGGATATTTAGTACGCCTACTATACCTACAATAAATGCAGCAGCTGCTATTGGAATTATGATTTGAGCTCTTGTTGCCATAGAATATTGTTATAATGATTTATTTAAAAACTAAAAGAAATGTCACATAATTGAACGCTTAAAATCATGAATGGTAGATACTGTATTATTAGTTTGATGCGCAATATCAGACAATTTAGAACCGTTGTATATTTTATCAAGATATCTTCCAGCTAATATCATTGGTCCACCAATAGCACACGTAATACCAGTTGGCTCCGGTATCCATAACATAATAAATCCAATTTTTTGGATTTTTTTACCTGGTGCAGGTGCATTGTGTAATGCTGATAGAGAACGTTTTGTCTGTCTATTATCCAATTTTGCTAAATCTGAATACATGTTATTTCGTCTTTTAGCAGATTCTGCTATAATTTTCAATTTATCAAGGTGTTTTTTCAAAGGATCAACCATATTTTCATTTTATAAAGAAAATTAGTTAAAGACGGGTGTAAAGTTCAATACAGCAAAAGTCAAAAATGTTTACCACTCACACTCACTAAATATCTAATACTCGTGACAGAGACGAGATTATATAGTATAACTTAACATTATAAAAATTGAAAAAAATAGATAAAAAAAGATTAGAGTCCATCAAAGCTGCTCATAAAACCATAAAAAAGGAATCCGAAAGAAGAGAAGATTACTTGGAAATTATTTCGGAGCTAGTTGAGATGAAAGGGTATGCTACAACATTAGATATATCTAGATACATGAATGTTAGTCCTCCAAGTGTAACAAAAATGCTTCAAAAGTTAGATGAAAAAGGATACCTTGAATATGAAAAATATCATGGAATCAATTTAACAGAAAAGGGAAATAAGATTGCATATACCATTCGCCAAAAACATGGTATATTATTAGAATTCTTTGAGATTTTAGGTGTGGGAAATGAAACAGCTAATCAAGATGCTGAAGGCATAGAACACCATCTAAATCCAAAAACTATTAGACAGTTAAGAAAATTCATTACATTCTTAAAATCAAACCCAAAAATAACTAATGAATTTAATGAATTCTAGATACAATAAATTTAGTTTATGTTAAATTATGGATATTTCTGATGCGAAAACACGAAATAAACAAAATAAAAAAGGGAAAAAAACTCCGTAGAAAATCAGCTAAATCACAAGTGGAGAGAAAATTTAAACGCAGATATAAAAGTAAGAGAAGATCTTAGAGTTAATTTAATTCCTAAGGCTTGAAAACATTCCTAATCCAAAGTTGCTTATAAGAAGCCAAAATGCGACAGTCATAGCAACTAACCCAATTGCCCAACCTATGTTTTTTTTATTATAACTAATCCAGTCTCTTTTATCCATGACATATTTACAAAATCAATAATCAATTAAAATGGTTCGTTATTATCTTAGATATTGTATAATTACTCATAATCATGTGCGATCGTATACATGATTATAATTTTTCAGCACATTGTTCCATGTATAGAACAATGAATTTTAATTAGACAAAAAAGATGGTATTTTATTGACATTTACAACGGAGCTTGATGACCTGATAAGATTTGGTCATGGTGATGTAAAAAGACTGAGGAACATTAGAGATACTGTAAAACATGATAATTTTATCACAATTGAAGATAAAAAATATGTTGAATTATTGATTTTAACGCATTTAAGAAACCAACCACTTGATGAATCAGAACCTCAAACTATACGTAAACCAGCTCCTAAAAGCTCAGTTTCAACAGGCACCTCCACATTTAATTTTTCAAATAATAAGAAACTTGGAATCACAGCTGGTGTTGCAGCTGCGATTGCGCTGATTGTAGTTGCAGGTTTCTCTATCCAAACAATGGATCAGATAGATACGCCAACAAATTCAGAAACAATAAGCACATCAAATATACCACTTACGATAAATATTGATAATAAATCATACAAAAGAGCAGATATAATTTCTGTATCTGGAAATCTAAAATCAGCTAATACAAATTCTATTGAACTATCGATAGAAAATACAGCAGGAGATAAGATATGGAATGAATTTGTTAATGTTAAAAATAATGGAAAATTCTCAACACTTGTTATAGCTGGTGGAGGTGGATGGGAATCTGATGGTGTTTATACACTAAAATGTAAACAAGGTAATTTACAAAATGAGCTAGAATTTAAATTTACTACATAATAAACTGGAAATACAATACAGCATATGGAAAACTATATGTCACTTAAAGCAATACGACAAAAAGTCATAACTTGTAAAAACTGTGATCTATGCAAAACCAGAAAAAATTCTGTTCCAGGAACAGGTAACCAAAATGCAGATATTGTTTTTGTTGGGGAAGCACCTGGCAAAAGTGAAGATCTTCATGGAAAACCATTTGTTGGTAGTGCAGGTAAAAAACTTGATGAAGCACTAGAATACTCTGGATTAACTAGAAATCAAGTGTACATCACAAACATTGTAAAATGTAGGCCGCCAAAAAATAGAATTCCAAATGATGAAGAAAAAATAATGTGTGGTAACTACCTTGAAGCTGAGCTTTCAATTATAAATCCAAAGATAATTTGTTTGATGGGAAATACTGCTTATGGCTCCATCTTGAATGGAAAATGTGTTTCAAAAAATCATGGAAAAATAATTGACAAAGATAAACGCATGTATTTTATTTCTTATCATCCTGCTGCAACCATTTACAATCCTAAACTTGGGAAAATTTTCAAAAATGATATCAAAAAATTAGTTAAAATTATACAAAAAAGTAAGAGAAATAATTAATTTGAAAGTTTTATCTAGGAAATTTTATAGTAGAGACACGGTTTGTGTTGCACGAGAGCTGCTGGGAAAAATTCTGGTAAGAAAAATTGGTAGGCAAAAATTATCTGGTATAATAACTGAAACTGAAGCTTACAAGGGAAATAATGATCCTGCAAGTCATGCAGCAAAAAAAATTACTGAACGAAATAAAGTGATGTTTGGCCAAATAGGTAAAACATATGTTTACTTTACCTATGGAAATCATTTTATGCTTAACGCTGTGGCAAAAAATGAAAAAAATAATGCAGGTGCTGTTCTTATTCGCTCGATTGAACCGCAAAATGGAATTAAATCAATGATAAAAAATAGAAAAACAAGTGTGATTTCAAATCTAACAAATGGGCCTGGAAAATTAACTCAGGCTATGAATATCACTAAAGAACAAAACAATATTGATTTAACAAAAAATTCACTAGTTTTCATTACTGATGGAATTAAACCAAAAAAGATTTTAAAAAAACCAAGAATCGGCATTACAAAGGGCACAGAAAAACTATGGAATTTTAGCTTTCAAACCTAATTTTGTGTAGCATCTTCATCATCATCAAGTGTCCATGGTGCGACTCTGCCCAAAATTCTTGCC
>Ga0310345_10005034_pt1 | contig 11844 bp, 11 predicted proteins | sample HC15DNA20500_MG_FD_204667 | JGI IMG/M metagenome (GOLD analysis project Ga0310345, IMG submission 204667) | Marine microbial communities from station ALOHA, North Pacific Subtropical Gyre - HC15-DNA-20-500_MG | ecosystem: Environmental > Aquatic > Marine > Oceanic | place: Pacific Ocean: North...
GCTGGCCTGATCGCGGCTCACGAACCAAAGGTCACGAAGGCCGCCTTGCTTCTCACCGGCGGCAGCCTCGCCGATATGGTGTGGACTGGGATTGCCACGCGCCACATTCGCGCAAGCCTCGACGGCAAGATCGCCCTTTGCGAGCTACGCCGTGCGTGGGCGCCGCTTAATATTGAGAGCTACGCCAACAGACTGGCCCGTCCTGGTCTAGAAATCCAGATACTGCTGGCAGAGCGAGACACTGTCGTGCTGCCCGCTTTATCGGAGAGCCTGGTTGACGAACTGGATCGATTGGGGGCGCGGTCGCATGTTACGAGGATGAACTGCGGGCACTACTCCTTCGCCCTGCCACCTTACGTCATCAAGGCTGGAATAAGCACCGCGAAATTTCTCAACCGAAAGGTGTGATTGGGATCGACAAGGAAATCGACAGTCATGTCCATTATCATTGTGTGAACAGGCGTGCAATTTTGGCCCTGACTCAAAGTTGATGCACCTCAGTGTGTTGATTTTCACGGAGACGTGACCCGGTTCGGGGCATAATTTTCATTGAGAATTGACCCATGTGATCCTTCCCAAAATGCGGCGAGCGACGGGGGGCCAAGGAGTGATCCACAGTAACCGATGGCGAAGTCGACGAGCGCTACGTCCAGAAGTAACGTCGACACGCCGGTGCTGAGATGCCCGGCCGCAATCAGTGCAGCCGCGACCGGTTCCGGCTGAACCTGACCAAGGCCGCCGGCCTCTGAGTCCCTGCCCCATCACGCGGGCTGCCCGCTGAGTCTGCCATAGAAGCTGCGCTCGAGATGCAGCTGCCCTGCCCCGGCCTTCTCGACCATGCCTCGCAGGTATCCGCCCGGCGAGGCGACCTCACCTGCGCTATGCTTTTCGAACACCAGCGCGAAGGCTGCCGTGGCGACCTGTTTGCCTAACTGGTCTTGTGCGACATTCCAGGCATGCTCCGAGATCCCGATCATCGGCCTGAGTTGCCCGGCAGCCCGATGCAGATCGCCCCAATCCCTGAGAAATCCCCCGACATTGCGCGACCAGGACGCGAATTCCGGACAGGCCTGCATGATTGTCGGCAGATCAAGCGCGGTTCGCTTCTTGCTCACCTCGGCAACCCAGTCCTGCAGATCCCTGTCAACCCGCTTTTCGGGTAGTGCATTTGGCACCACGCCCGCCGCTTCCTCTTTTTCGGAGGAATTACTAGTTACAGGATCAAGTTGGTTTGTAATTAGTATATGGGGTTCAGAAATGACCCCCCTGGGGTTCATTTCTTGGGTCTTCTTCGTAACTTGGGTGTCGTTGTTGCTGGGGTTTTCCACAGGTATTTCCCCGCCAGTCGCCTTGAGATATGCCGCCTCGACCCTAACCTGAAGGTCCTTGAACCCGGTGAGTATCCGCTCCAGCTGCTCTGGCACTTCATGCCGGCGCGGAATCCGATCGAGAAGTTCTTCGAAGAGGCCAGTAAACTGCGTCCACGGCCCGCGCAGAGCGCCGCTAACCGCGGCTTCGATCCGGGCGCGGATCATCCGGCGTGCCACTGTGATCTGACGCTTCAGGCGCTGGCAGAGCTCGCGCTCGGCCTGCAGCTCGGCATGTAGCACCTCGAACTCTTCGACCCGAGCCGAAAGTGGCGACAGGTCGAAGCCGTAGGCCTCGACGATACGCCCCTCAGCATCCCTGCGGCCCCAACGCTTGCCATTTGGGCTATCCTGGAAGGAGATCACGCGGATCTCTACCAGTCGCCTCGCATGGCGCTTGAGTGCCGACAGGGAAAAGCCCGTCTGCTCCATCAAATAGGCGTTCGACGCCCAAACGATCGGGCGTTGCCCCTCCTCCCAGTCCTGGGCTTGAGTGAAGGCCCCCAGTGTATCGAGGAGCAAAATGTCGCCGGCCTTCAGGCCAATGTACGCTCCAACGCGCTTGAGCGCGACATATGCCCGTGTTTTGGGTAATGCTACCCGTTCACCGACTTGGGCAAGCTGCTCAGCAACCCCAAGACCCGGTGTCGGCTTGCGCCAACCTGTATGTTTCATGCCTGTATCTTACCTCCGTGGATTATGGAGGCAAAAGGGTCCCGTTCGCCAAAACGACGTTCTTTCGTTGACAGTGATTCGCGGGAGCGGTATCCAGTAGGTGTCTAATCTAATCGGATAAGCTCTCGGGCCGGATCGGCTTGGGGGCTTTTCTTTTGCCTCAGGTCATGATGACGATGTCTCCTCAGTTTGAGCGAGAAAATCCGCATAGAGCCGATCGAGGTTCTGCGAGAGAAATTCTCCGAACCCCGCGGAATCTTTGGCTGTCAGCGAGATATTGTAAGCCCGGCCAGACCGTCCAATCACACCCTTGATCCGGCCCTCCCCGGCGGTCCATGTGCGCTTAGCCGGGGCGGCCTTGGCCGTGCGGCGCTTGGGTGCCCTGCCCGCTTCCGTCACCTTGCTGTGCAGAAGTTCGAACTTGGTGTCGCTGTCGAGCCGGTCGAACCCTTCTGTGGCCAGGATGCGATCGGCTACTGCGAGATTGCTATTCACCGTAATGAGCTTCTTGAAGTCTTCCCAGCGATCCCGGCCGATCTGCTTGGCCGGCCCGATCGCCGCGATGACATGGGTCGGCACAGCGCTGGCAATCGACAGCATGCGGGACAGAAGCGTGCCGTCGATAGTCAAAGCCTGCTGGATTACATCCTTGGCCTGGCCAATATCGGCGAGGCTCTTGGCAAAAAGCGCTTTCTCAATGAAGGAAAGATCCGCCCGGGCTGTATTTTCCTGACCCTGCGCCAGCACATGGGCGACATCATCCATCTCCCTGACCACGGCCCGTACAGGACGCCCGAGTGCGCGAGCGGCGCGCACTCGGCGGTGCCCAAAGACCACCATGTATCGGTTCGCAGCCTCGGGATGCGGCCGCACGAGGACCGGTGTGTCCTGCCCACTGGCCAACATCGAGGCTTTTAGCTCCTCGAAGGCTTCATCATCGCCGCTCAGGCGGTCATTGACGAAAGAAGCATCAATGAGACCGGGATCGATCTCGACGATGGTTTTGCCCTCGAGGAGGCGTTTGGAATTCTCGGCGAGGCTGTCGATCGAGACCTTCATGGACTTCGAGGCGCCGCGCATGGCATAGTTCGAGCGGCCCCCATCGACGGGCGTGTCGGTCGGTTGCCCGATCACGGATTTCAGCAGGTCTTTTCTGGCCATCTCGCCCTCCTCTCCCAGGTTCGAAACTCATCGTCTGCACGGCTGTCAAAACGCATCTGCACGGCTGTCAAACTCATGGGATGTCGCGCCCCCAAGCCTGATGCACAAGACCGGCGATTTCGTCGTTCACCGCGTTGAGAGAGGTGATGGCTCGATCATAGGTCGAGCGCACGAATTGCGCCCGCTCGACCTCGTAAAGCGTCTGTTTGGTGATCCCGGCATCCGATATCGCCGTCGATTTCAGCATCTGCGCTTCCAGCATTTGGTTGGGAAACATCGCTTGCAGGAAGCCAACCATCTGCTTTTGCGGCCCGTCGGTGGGCTCGAAGCGGGTCACAAGGTAGCGGAACCATTTCAGCCGCATATCGGCCCCGGCTTCCCGGATGGTGCGCAGGATACCGCCCAGCATCAGAAGAAACTGGCTCATCGACATCACATCGAGCATCTGCGGATGTACGGTGATCAGCACGGAACTCGACGCTGTGAGGGCGGTCAGGGTCAGATAGCCAAGCTGCGGCGGGCAATCGATTACCACAACATCGTACTGCTCCTGGACCTCCTCTAGCGCTTTCGAAATGCGAGTGAAGAAGGCGCGTCCTTCGGTGGGATCGCGACTCGTAAGCGCCACCGGCGTGTCGTACTCGTACTCCTGCAGGTCGAGGCTGGCCGGGACGATATCGAGGTTGAGAAAATTCGTCGGCCGGATCACCGCGCTGATCGGCAGACGATCATTGTCATAGCGCAGCGTCTCGTAGAGCGAAGACACAGAGTCTAGTTCGGGCTGAATTCCGTGTAGTGCGGTGAGCGAGGCCTGCGGATCGAGGTCGATGGCGAGGACGCGATGACCCTTGAGGGCCAGATGCTGGGCGAGATGCGCAGCAGTCGTCGTCTTACCGCTGCCACCTTTGAAATTCACCACCGAGATGACGTGCAATTCTTCTCCCTCGGTCCGGTGGGGCAGGTAGCGGCGTTTGCCCGGGCGGCCATGGGCATCGAGATAGGCGCGCAGTTCGAGCATTTGCGCAGCCGAATAGGACCGACGACCGGAGGCGGAGGTCTCGGGTTCCGGGCCTTTGCCCTCCAGATGCAGTTTCTTGATCGTGGATTGCGTGACCCCAAGGAAGTAGGCCACCTCGGCCAGCGAAAATTGCCGCAGACCCTTCTGGGCATCCGGAGGATATTGTTCCTGACGCAAGATATTGAGCCTATCAGAAATCAACTCTCCCTGCTGGAGAATGATGTCATCGAAAGCCAAGTCGCCCGCATCCTGCTGGAATGGTTCTGTGCCCACTCTTTAGCCCCGTCTAATATCGCTTTTATCGCGATTTCGTTCCTTAAACTGTGACTACAGCGGAATTTGGTTATCCACAACAATTATTTCAGCAAGCGGCAATGCGCAGCCGGATCATGGCAGAAATCGGGACGACTACAAGAACGCGAGAGTTGCGCGACAGGTGCCCCAATATATGGTGTGTGAGCGCGCGGCCTGCCAGATCCGAGCACGATGGAAACGACCCCGTGCGATGCGTATTACATTGTTTTAATTTCGCTTTATGCGTCCTGCACGGCTGTCAAGCCTCCTCATGTTCCCCGCATTCGATAAAACCTCGCTCTGCAGTCTACGCGGCGGCGCGGCTTAAACTCATGTACAAGCGCGACCCCATTGGTCGGCGCGCCTGACGCACACGTCTCCCCCGTCATACGGGGGTCATTGAAATTGAGGCGCCCACACAGCCGAAGAATCGGTCGTCCGATTCTCCTGCACGGCGCAAAGAGGTTGGCCAGGTGTCCGGCCAACTGTCGCCTCAGGCGACCTCCTTCGGACGCCACGTAACCACTGTCTGCAGGGACAAATTTTCCTGATACGCGGCCTTTCCAAGGTTGGCGTTGAAGCCGTAATCAGGGATCGTCAGCGTGAAGCAATCGGCCCCGGACTTCCGACTCTGCTTCTTCCAGATGCCGATGCTCTCAACAATGCGGTCTTACGAAGAACGGACGATAATGCGATGTGTCGGCACCATGGGATTTTCGCTCGTGAGCGGTTCTACGGAGATGTCGATATCGAATGTGAGTGTGGAAATCGATTCGACATCCTTGGCGGTCTCAATGTCGGCACTGTCGAATCTGAAGCAGTTGGCTCTCATAACCTTGCTCGTGTGATCGGTGTTGCAATGGTGTTCAACGGCCCGCGGGACGCTGGCCCGGCCCGACAGAAGGCGCAGCGACGCGCAGAAGGAAACATACAAGGGGAGGGGAAGAAGATGGGTGACAGCCGTTGTGGATAGGCCGATCGCTGCGACGTGCATTGCATGCAACCGGGCCACATCGGGAGACTTGCGGAGGCCGAGAAACATGCCGCAGGGAAATTGACCTCGTTCCTTAGACTGACCAAACAAGATCTATTTGGAGAGGCCGAGAGCCGCCGACTACGAACATCTGTCATTCGCTCACGTGATCCCGAAATCCTACGGAACTAGCCGAAAGGTTGCCTTTGGTCTAGGTCGTGTTGACAAAAGGGATTCCCCTCGGGCGTAGGGCATGATTCAAGCTGGCATCTGCGATGGAGACCAGCTTGGCACGAAACCTTATATCGGACGAGGAATGGGCGTTCTTTGAGCGCTTCATCCTCGCCGCCCGCGCCCCGAACGGACGCAAAGCCACCAACCACCGCCTCGTCCTTGATGGGATTTTCTGGATTGCCCGAACCGGGGCGCCATGGCGGGACCTACCTGGCGAGTTCGGCAAATGGTCAAGCGTTTACCGACAGTTCCGGCGCTGGACACTGGCGGGCCTCTGGGAGGACATAATGGATGCTCTGAACCAGAGCGGAGCCGTGCCAAGCGCCCTGCAAATGATCGACAGCACCGTGATCCGCGCCCACCATCAGGCAGCGGGCGCTAAAGGGGGACTCCACGACAGGGTTTCGGCCGTTCTCGAGGTGGCTTTACGACCAAGATCCACCTCCTCGTCAATGCACACGGGCTTCCCATGAGGACAGAGATCACGCCAGGCCAGACGTCGGACTATCTCGGCTTCAATCTGGTGATGGCGGATAATCTGCCCCGCCCGAGCGTGCTGCTCGCGGATCGCGGCTACGATGCAGACAAGATCAGAGGAGGCATGGAGGCGCGCAACGTCCTGCCCGTGATACCGATGCGCAAGTCCCGCAAGAAGCGGATTGGTGTCGATCGCTCGCTGTATCGCCTGCGGAATCTGGTCGAACGCTGCTTCAACAAGCTCAAGAACGCCAGGCGTGTCGCGACCCGCTACGACAAGACGGCGGAAAGCTTCCTCGGCTTCATTGACATCACGTCGATCCGTCTCTGGATCCGCCATTTGTCAACATGACCTAAGTCCCTGACACCTCGTGCACCGCGCAGCAGGAGAACCAGCGCTGCGCTAGAGTGCCCTCAACAGCCCAATTCCGTGTTCGAGAGGCATTGCACGAACGCCTTCGGCCACGGGGACATCACGCTCTCCAGCGTAGATCAGCAACTTCCGGTTGGCCTTGATGTCTTCCGCGCCCGTGTGGAATCCGCGCGAGACCTTCGGCGCAGCCGTTCGTTTGATCTCGATGGCCCAGATGTTGCCATCGGGCAGGCGCAGGACCAAATCAAGTTCAGCTCCGGCAGAGGTGCGATAGAAGAAGGGTTCGGTGCCATCAGGTGCTGCGGCAAGAAGGGCCTCGATGCAGAACCCCTCCCAACTGCCGCCGACGACTGGGTGCCCGAGCAAAGCTTCGATCGTATCAATACTCAGGAGGGCGTGCACGATCCCGCTGTCCCTCACATAGACCTTTGGCGATTTCACCAGACGCTTTCCGACATTCTCATGCCAGGGCTGCAGCCGCCGCACCAGCATAAGATCAACAAGTAAGTCGAGGTAACGGCCGACGGATTGTCCGGAAACACCAAGCCCTTCAGCAAGTGCGGCGGCATTTAGCAAGCCGCCTTGCACATGCGCCAACATGGTCCAGAAGCGTCGCAAGGTCGCGGCCGGAATGCGCGGACCGAGGGCAGGGATATCTCGTTCCAGATAGGTGCGCAGAAAATCCAGACGCCAGTCCATGCTGGCCTGATCACTCGCAGCCAAGAAACTGTCAGGAAAGCCTCCGCGCAGCCAGAGGGCATTCAACTGATCAGCCCCAACCTCGGTAAGCTGCAGAGGGGGCATTTCGATATATCGGACACGGCCAGCGAGGGATTCTGCCGATTGTTGCAAGAGGACATTGGAGGCTGACCCCAATAGCAGAAACTGTCCCGTCCGAAACCCGGCGCGCCTGCGCTGGTCGATTTGGCCACGCAGGCTCTTGAAGAGGCCAGGCATCTGCTGCACCTCGTCGAGGATGACGAGTTTTCCCGCCTGTTCATCCAGATAGAGATCCGCTTCGGTCAGGATCTGCCTGTCCGGCTCGCGTTCAAGATCAAGGTATACCGATGGTTGCTCAGAAGCGATGTCGAGGGCAAGCGTCGTTTTCCCAACCTGTCGGGGGCCGAGGAGGACAACGGCGGCTTGGTTCGCCAGTGCGGATTGTACAAGTTGGTGGGCTTGGCGCGTATACATACCTTGCAATTACTCCATGTTATGGAAGATTTGCAAGGTTGAACTACATACGGCTAAAATTGCAGGCCAATTTGAGATGTAGCATGAAGTGACAAGCAGGCTTTGCGCCAAAATTCACTCCAACAACCCCAGCCTCTCGGCCCGCTCCAGCAGCATCTTGACGGATGACGGCTGCCAGCTCGTGCGACCGCGGGGTGTCTGCTCACGCATCGCCTTCAGGCGATCGCAAATGGCTTGAAGGGTGATGTCAGGATCCGCTCCCTTGATGGCGGCAACGATTGCAGGCAGCCGATCGTCGGTTTCGCGCCGCCTGGCACGCGTCAGCACGGTCCGGGGCAGAAAACCGTCCCGCACATAGGCCTTCACGGCACGGAGCAGGCGGCTTTGTGTCCAGCGCCGGTCGTGGGGCAGGGGGCCATTGATGACCCGCAGCAAATCCTCCCAAGGCATATCGGGTCGCAAACGGCGCACATGTGGCACCCAGTCCTGCGCGGTCTCGCCCAATCGCTCGATATAGCCATCTTGTCGCGCCAGCTGCACCTTTCGCAGCGCGGCCGGGTCTCTGGCGCGGAGCCCGGGATTGCCACCCACACGTCCCTTGGACCGCGCGCTGGCAAGTCCGGCTTTTGTGCGTTCGCGGATCAGGGCTCGCTCGAACTCGGCGGCGGCACCAAGAACCTGCAGCGTGAACTTGCCCTGCGGCGATGCCGTGTCGATCGGGTCCTGGAGCGACCGGAAGAAAGCGCCCTTGGCTTCAAGCCGATCGATCACCTCCAGCAAGTGCGACAGAGACCGCGCCAGGCGGTCGATGCGCACGACGACCAGCGTATCGCCCTTGCCCATCCGTCCCAGAACCCGCGCCAGTACAGGCCGGGCGCGATTGCCGCCTGAGGCGTGTTCCTGAAAGATCTCAACACAGCCTGCAGAGCTCAGGGCCTCAGCCTGAGGTATTGGGGTCTGATCTTCGGTGGATACGCGGGCATAGCCTATCAGGGGCATTAAAACGGGCCGTTTGCAATTTCTATAGTCGCTATCAAACGGTCGTTTGTAAACGAATGCAAGCGCCTTCTCTGTCGTGCTGTTCGCAGCAATTGCAGGGACAATCCTTCAACGAACTCGATCAGAGAACATTCAGGCATCCGCGCGCCCGCGACTTCTGAATAGGTGTGCGAGCACCATATGAAAGAACCCTTTTGTGCCATGCGTTATTGTGCTATTTTGCGCATATGAACACGCGCAGCCAATTATTTCTTGAGGACTGTGATCCCTTTGAAGCCGGTAGGGAGGACGTCGAACAGGCTTCTGAGGACGATTTGTGGTTTTTGCCCGGTCCAGCGGAGGAGGAGCCGGATTATTTGCCGCCCGGCCCGCGGGCGGAACCTAAAGAGAACGAAGTGTACGGCGATTGGCAGCGCGCCGAAGCAAGTTGCGCAGCGCGTCTGGCGCGGGTGGCTGGACGGCTCGGTGCGGTGGACGACCGGCTGCGTCGCGGCCCGGAAGGATGGCGGCACCGGCTTGCGCTGATCGAATCTGCCGAGCTCAGCTGGTTCGTGGGCGACAGGATCGGTCCGGACCGGCTGGCGCTATGGATATCCATGCGTCTGTCGGGCGTACAGGAGGACACGTCCGCTCTAGCGAGGATCGGATGGGCTGTGCGGCGGCTCACTGGCGGACCGGGACCGGAGGACGATCTGGCCGCCTTCCTTGATCGACGGGACCCTGAGAGCATTTCCGACGATGAAGAACCTTTTTCCGATCGCGCCGGTGCGTGGCTCGATCTGATGACAAGGGCCGCTGAACTGCATCCGATCACCCGTGCCTGCATGGGCTTCCATGTTTGGAGCCTCGCAGGCCTTGGGCAACACTCTGACCAATTGGAGGCGGCCGTGACAGCCGGGCGCATCGCCGCAGGGGAGTTCAGGGGGGTCATCTTCGCGCCGCTCGCGATGGGTGGAGCGGGAGGACTGCGCGCCGGCGGTTCGCCGCGCGATAGATTGGTGCGCTGGCTCACCGGAATGGAGGAAGCTTGTCTCACCGCAATGCGGAATCTGGACGACATTGAGGCATGGTCCACGAAAGCAGAAACCAGAATGAGTGCGCTTTCGGGTAAGACGCCGCCAGCCTTGCGTCGGACCTTGGCCGAATGGCCTCTTGTCTCTGCGCCTATGGCGGAGGCACTGACGGGTGCAAGTCGGGCCGCCGTCCAGCGCAACCTCGCATGGATGGAGGCGCGCGGTCTCATCCGGGAGGTGACCGGACAGGGTCGGTTCCGAATGTGGCGAGCGGCGGCGTGAGCATGACTGGGACCAGGCCCCTACACGGCTGCACAATTGAAACAGAAGGCCAGATTTGCTCGATGAACGCTTGGCCGGTAAGCTTGTTGGGCCTATTCCACGGGAGTTGTCGGTCATGACTGAGCCTAAGCTGACGACGGGCACGCGGCAGGCCTATTGGCGCAAGCAGAATGCTGCAAAGTACAGAGCCCATCTCGCGGTGCAGCGCGGGCTCAAGAGCGGCGAGCTGGTCAAGCAGGAATGCGAGGTCTGCGGACATTCCCGAACAGACGCGCATCATGACGATTATGCAGAGCCCCTTCAGGTCAGATGGCTCTGCCGGCAGCATCACGTACGACTCCACAGAGGCGGCGAGGATCTATTCACAAACGGGCCCAGGCAGCCAGCCTGATCCAGACTCAAAAGCTGCGCGATTGTCCTGAGCCTTCTGTATCTCTAGTTTGCTAACCTACTCCCATCAGCCGCCTTGACAGAGGTGGCTGATGGGATGGTGTATGTCTTTGGCGGGTTTCCGTTTCCCGGGCATCAACTGACATTTCGGGAGGAAATGACATGAAGATGCACACGACATTGATGGCAAGTTGCGCCCTGGCGATCATGGGGTCGGGGGCCTATGCCGACTGCGCCGAGGAACTGGCCTCGCTGACCGAAGACGGCGCCGCCGGCGCCGCGACCCAGGGCATCTCGAAGGACGGATCGCTGGCGCCCCTTGAACAGCCCGCCGAGTCCGAAGATGCTGCGGAAACAGACGCTGCACCTGCAGCGGATCCGAGCGATACGACCGCAAGCGGCGGAACCTTGATGTCGAGCGATGGCGAGAGCGCGTCGGGCGAGACAATGGCCGCTACCGACGATAGCGGCGCCGAGGCATCTGCCACTGGCGATGGAATCTCCAAGGACGGCACGCATACTCCTCTTGAAGGAGAAGCCTCCGGAAGCACGGAGATGAAGGCGATGTCGGGCGAGGACGCCGAGGCGCAGCAGGATGGCGAGCCAACGGCCGCGGAGGAAGCGCAGGCGGACTCAGGTGCAGAAAACCCGGCGATGTCGGAATCCGCTGACGCGGCCGATGCCGCCTCGCGGGGGCCCTCGATGGAGGGCGATGCCGATCGCGAGGCCCTCATGGCCCGCGCCATTCACGCCTTGGCATCGGGCGACGAAGAAGCCTGCATGGCGGCCGTGGAGGAACTCAAAACCATGTAAGCTGATCCGGACGGGTCGGGTAACGGCCCGCTGGATTGAGACACGCGGTTTCCTCGCTGTCTTATTCTGCCGAACGAGGCCAAATAGGACGATCCGGGCAGCAAGCACGCAAATAGTCAGGATTGAACCTTCCATGTCGCGCGAGTTCATCCCAGCGGGAAATCACCACCCGGCCGCCCGCCCAGGTCATGATGTTTTCCCGCCTCAACGCGCGCACGATTCGGTTGAAATGAACTGCGCAGTTTCCAAGATACCCCGCAAGATCACGCTGCATGAGCGGCAAAGTAAAGGTAATGCTGCGAGCTTGCCCATATATTCCCAGTCTGGTGCTCAGTTCGCAAAAGAAGTGCGCGACACGTTGTGATGAGGAGAGGCAGTTCAGGTTCAAGACAGCGTGGTCAATAAGCGTCTTACGCGCGAATTCGGCGCGCTGTAAATAGTTTCGACAGATTTCAGAATGGAGAAATGAATTTGCGATATGGTCGGGATCGTAAATCTCGAGTTCAACGGCTCCCGCGGCAGCGAAGGATACGAGCCGATCCTCGAAAAAGAGCGCCTGACCATTCACAATATCCCCTGGG
>Ga0310345_10005038_pt1 | contig 11835 bp, 10 predicted proteins | sample HC15DNA20500_MG_FD_204667 | JGI IMG/M metagenome (GOLD analysis project Ga0310345, IMG submission 204667) | Marine microbial communities from station ALOHA, North Pacific Subtropical Gyre - HC15-DNA-20-500_MG | ecosystem: Environmental > Aquatic > Marine > Oceanic | place: Pacific Ocean: North...
GGGCCGGTCGAAATGGGCGTCGACGCGGGGGCCCACGGCCTGGATCAGCAGGCGCATCGGTTTGCCGGCGACGGCGGCGAAGCCCTTCACGCGCAGCAGGTCGTGGGCGGCGATGATCTCCGAGACCGAGGCCTGGAAGGCGGCGGGGTTCGGGATCTCCGGCAGGTCGACGTGAAACGATTCGAACTCGTCGTGGCCGTGCTCGTGCTCGTGGTCATGATCGTCGTCGTCATGATCGTCGTCGTGGTGGTGATGGTGGTGCAGCTCGTGGCGCGCCTCCATGTCCGACTCGGCCCCGACGCCGAGGCCCAGCAGCACCGCCGGATCGACGGCGCCCATGGCCGCCTCGATCACCTGCACGCCGCGCCGCGCGCGGGCGCGAAGGGCGGCGGCGGTCTCCCCCGCGCGGCCCTCCATCAGGTCGGCCTTGTTCACCACGATCATGTCGGCGCAGGCGAGCTGATCCTCGAAGAGCTCGGAGAGCGGCGTCTCGTGGTCGATCGAGTCGTCCGCCTCGCGCTGGGCGTCCACCGCGGCCTCGTCCGCGGCGAAGCGGCCGGCGGCGACGGCGGGGCCGTCGACCACCGTCACCACCCCGTCGACGGTGACGCGGGAGCGGACGTCGGGCCAGTTGAAGGCCCGCACCAGCGGCTGCGGCAGCGCCAGGCCCGAGGTCTCGATGACGATGTGGTCGGGCGGGTTCGGCCGGTCCAGCAGGGCCTTCATCGCGGGCAGGAAATCCTCGGCCACGGTGCAGCAGATGCAGCCGTTGGCGAGCTCGACCACGTCGTCGTCCGAGCAGCCCTCGATCCCGCAGGACTTCAGGATCTCGCCGTCGACGCCGAGCTCTCCGAACTCGTTGACGATCAGCGCGATGCGGCGGCCGTGGGCGTGGGTCAGCAGGTGGCGGACCAGCGTGGTCTTGCCGGCGCCGAGAAAGCCGGTGACGACGGTGGCGGGGATCTTGGCGGGCATGGGGGGCCTCCCGTAAGCGCAGCGGCGCGGCGAGCGTCAGCCCGCCGCGCGCGTCATGGGGTCAGCAGAGCGGCCGGACGCGCCGGCCGCGGGGGCCTCAGGCGGCCGAGAACAGGCGCGGGGTCACGAGGCCGGAGCCCGCCAGCCCGCGCGCGCCCTTGGCGGCGCCCAGCACGGCGAGGTCGACCAGCGGCTCGATCAGCACGACCAGCAGGTAGGCGCCGCCGAAGGCGCCGACGGCGGCCAGGTTGGAGGCCGCGAAGCCGTCGCCATAGAGCGCCCAGAACGCCACCCAGGCGACCACGCCGCCCTGGTAGGCCAGCGACAGCGCGAAGGCCTGGGAATAGCGCAGGTCGACATAGGCGGTGTTCGGCGCGATCACCTTCTTCGCGGCCCAGCCCAGCGCGAACAGCGGTGCCAGCAGGGTGGTCACGTTCATCCCGTACTGCGGCAGGTCGAAGGGCGCGAAGGCGAAGCCCTGGATGGCGAGGCCGGCGGCCAGACCGATGGCGGTCGGGGCCGCGCCCAGCACCAGGAACAGGGTCGAGCCGAGGATGAAGTGAACCTCCGACACGCCCACCGGGTAGTGCGGCAGCACCTCGAAGAACACGAAGACCAGCGCGGTCGCGAGGACCGAGCGCAGGGCGAGCGAGACGAGGCCGCGCTCGCGCAGCGTCTCCCAGGCCATCTTCGCGCCGACGGCGGCGACGCCCGCGGCGGTGACGTAGGAAAGGGCGAGCTTCGCGCCGGTGACGACGCCGGGTTCGATATGCATGGTCGTGCCTCCTGTCCCGTCACACCCGACGGGTTGGGTTAGATCGGGCGCCTGGCAGGTCTCCTGGCTCGCGGCTTCGCAGCGGCCCGAAGGTCGCTGCACGCCCGCCCCGCCTTCCCGTCTCCGGTGGCCCTGGGGCGCGCTCGCCGCATACAGTCGCGGGGGCGGCTGCGGCATCGGGCCCCCGACGTGGGTCGGCCCTCTCCGCATTCCCGTTTTCATCCCGGGCGGTCTTGAAAGACCGCCCATCGGAACCATGCGCTGGGTGCAGGTTTCGTCTCCCCGCCCCCCGCTGTCAAGCGACGCGAGGCGGCGGGCCGCCCGCCTCAGCCCTTGGTGGCGACGGCGGGCGGGGTGGTGGCGCGCTTCGCCGACAGCCGCTCGCGATGGGCGATGTAGGTGGCCGAGGCGACCACGATGCCGCCGCCCAGGATCACCCAGGGGTCGATCGGCTCGCCGAAGGCGACGATGCCCAGGATCGTGGCCCAGACCAGCTGCAGGAACTGCACCGGCTGGGTGACGGTGATCGGGGCGCACTGGAAGGCCTTGGTCATCGTCCAGTGCCCGCCGGTGGCGAAGACGGCGCAGAGGCTGAGCCAGCCGATCATCTCCCAGCTGGGCGGCACCCAGACGGCGAGGGCGGCGGGCGCCAGCGCGATGGTGGTGAACAGCGACAGCATGGCGACGATCACGGTCGGATCCTCGCGCCGGGTCAGCCCCTTGGCGATCAGGAACGAGGCCGCGAAGCAGGGCGCGGCCCCCAGCTGGGCGAGCTGGCCGAGCTTGATCTCCTCGAACCCGGGGCGGAGGATCACCAGCGCGCCGACGATGCCCGCGCCGATGGCCAGCATCCGCGGCAGCTGCAGCTTCTCGCCCAGGAACACCGCGGCACCGACGGCGACGAAGATCGGGGCCACGTAGCTCAGCGCCGTGACCTCGGCCATGGGGATGTGGGCCATGGCGTAGAACCACAGCATCACGCCCATCGCATGCACCACGCCCCGCGAGGCGAAGAAGCCCCAGGCGCGGCGCGAGGGCGGCTTGCGCATCATCTGGCGCAGGATCGGCAGGATCAGCACGATCCCCACCCCGTAGCGGATGAAGGCGACTTCCACCGCCGGGGCCGCGGGGCCGACATGGCGCACGATGCCGGTGACGCAGACGAACAGCAGCGTGGTCACCACCATCCAGCCGATTCCGGTCAGGACCTTGCGCCGTTCCGCCTCTGCCTCGGCCTCGGCCGCGGCCGCGTCGGCCAGGGCCCGGTCGGTCTGTGCGAGGGCATGCGCCATGGAGCGAACTCGCCTCCCCTTTTCGCCCCGCGTCCTGGGCGGCCCGGAAGGGGCCGCGGCGCGGGTTGGTCCCCTCCTTGATAATTCGGAACCCTTCCCTTTTCCAAGGGGAGATGACCGGTCGGCCGGAAAGGAGTTTTCCGGCCGACGCCCGGTCCCGCAGGCGCGCCCGGGCGCGAGAACGCCCGGCCGCGTCTCCGCGACCGGGCGCTCCGCAGCGTGCCTGCCGGGGGCGCGGCCCCCGGGGGCGTCAGCTCATGAACTGGCCGCCGTTGGCCGAGATCGTCGAGCCGGTGACGAAGCCCGCCTCGTCGGAGGCGAGGAAAGCCACGCAGCGCGCGATCTCCTCGGGCTCGCCCAGGCGGCCGACGGGGATCTGGGCGATGATCGACTCGCGCACCTTCTCGGGGACCGCCATCACCATGTCGGTGCCGATGTAGCCCGGGCAGATCGCGTTGACGGTGATCCCGGCGCGCGCGCCCTCCTGCGCCAGCGCCTTGGTGAAGCCCAGGTCGCCGGCCTTGGCGGCCGAGTAGTTGGCCTGGCCCGCCTGGCCCTTCTGACCGTTGATCGAGGAGATGTTGATCACACGGCCGAACTTGCGCTCGCGCATCCCGGGCCAGACCTGGTGGGTCATGTTGAACAGGCCGGTGAGGTTGGTGTCGATCACCGCCTTCCACATGTCGGGCGTCATGCGGTGGAACATGCCGTCGCGGGTGATGCCTGCGTTGTTGACCAGCACGTCGACGGGGCCGAGGTCCGCCTCGATCTTCTCGATGCCCGCCTTGCAGGCGTCGTAGTCGGCCACCGACCACTTGTAGACCGGGATCCCGGTCTCCTTCTTGAACGCCTCGGCCGCCTCGTCGTTGCCGGCGTAGTTCGCCGCAATCGAGTAGCCCGCCGCCTTCAGCGCGATCGAGATCGCCGCGCCGATGCCGCGGCTGCCGCCGGTGACCACCGCCACACGTGCCATGGGAATTTCCTCCTGTCAGTCCTGTCCTGCCCGAGGCGGTCTGCGCCGCCCGGAGCTCGATCCTTCGTCCGCGTGTCCGCCCCGCCCGCCGGCCGGGCCGGGGGCGTCGGGGCGCTCACCTAAATCCTAACGCGCAACATTCTTCAAGGCGTCAGGCTGTCTTGCGCATGAAAATTTCGCAACGGTTTCGCGGCGCCGAGCGCGGGCGCCCGGCCGCGGCCGGGCGCCCGGCGGGATCAGTCCCGCTCGACGCAGACCGCGACGCCCATGCCGCCGCCGATGCACAGCGTCGCGAGCCCCTTCTTGGCGTCGCGCTTCTGCATCTCGTAGAGCAGCGTGGTCAGCACCCGCGCGCCCGAGGCCCCGATCGGGTGGCCGATGGCGATGGCGCCGCCGTTGACGTTCACGATGGCCGGATCCCAGCCCATGTCCTTGTTCACCGCGCAGGCCTGGGCGGCGAAGGCCTCGTTGGCCTCGACCAGCTCCAGGTCCTCGACCTTCCAGCCCGCCTTCTCCAGCGCCTTGCGCGAGGCGTGCACCGGGCCCATGCCCATGATCTTGGGGTCGAGCCCGGCGGTGGCGTAGCCCGCGATCCGCGCCAGCGGCGTCACGCCCCTGGACCCGGCCGCGGCCGCCTTCATCAGCACCACCGCCGCCGCGCCGTCGTTGATGCCCGAGGCGTTGGCCGCGGTGACCGAGCCGTCCTTGCGGAACGCCGGGCGCAGCTTGGTCATGGCGTCGAGGGTGGCGCCGTGGCGGATGTACTCGTCGGCGTCGACCGTGACGTCGCCCTTGCGGGTCTTGATCGTCACCGGGGCGATCTCGTCGGCGAAGCGGCCGGCCTTCTGCGCGGCCTCGGCCTTGTTCTGCGAGGCGACGGCGAACTCGTCCTGCATGTCGCGGGAGATCTGCCAGCCTTCGGCCACGTTCTCGGCGGTGATGCCCATGTGGTAGCCGTTGAAGGCGTCCCACAGCCCGTCCTTGATCATCAGGTCGACGAACTGCATGTCGCCCATCTTCTTGCCCGCGCGCAGATGCGCGGCATGGGGGCAGAGCGACATGCTCTCCTGCCCGCCGGCGACGACGACGTCGGCGTCGCCCAGCAGGATGTGCTGGGTCCCCAGCGCCACCGTGCGCAGGCCCGAGCCGCAGACCTGGTTGACGGTCCAGGCGGCGGCGCCCTCCGGCAGGCCGGCGGCGATATGGGCCTGGCGGGCGGGGTTCATGCCCTGGCCCGCGGTCAGCACCTGGCCCAGGATGGTCTCGGAGACCTCCGCGGCCTCGACGCCCGCGCGGGCCAGCGCCGCCTGGATCGCCGTCGCCCCCAGCTCATGCGCCGGCACGTCGGCGAAGGCGCCGTTGAAGGCGCCCACGGCCGTGCGGGCCGCGCCCGCGATCACCACGTCCGTCATAGAGTTCTTCCTCCGCGTCAGGGTCCGCACGACGCGCGCGCGGGCCGGGATGTCCGGGCCCGCGCGCCCCGCGCGCCGGACCCGCCGATCTCTTGTTGCAGCGCAACATACCCGGGCGCGTCGCCATGTCGACCTGGAGATTGACGCTGCGGCGACTTGCCCGCTCGGTTTCCCCCGCAACCTAGTCGCTCGGCGGCCGCCGCGAAAGCGTCGCGGCGCGGGGCGCCTCTACGGAAGGCCGGCGCGGCAGGGGTCAGCCCCCCTCCAGGAACCGGGCCAGCGGCTCCCAGACCTCGGCCTGGGCGCGGGATCCGATGATCATCCCGACATGGCCGGTGCGCGGGCGGCGCAGGCGGGCCCCGGGGATGGCGCGGGGCAGCGCCTCGGCGCAGCCGGGCGGGGAGATCCGGTCGGAGGGGGCGCAGAAGGCGAGCGTCGGGGCCTCCACCGCCTCGGGCACCACCGGCTCGCCGTCCAGGATCCACTCGCCCTTCGCGGTCAGGTTGCGCATGTACCAGCCGGTGGCGATCTCCACCGCCGCGGGGGCCGAGAGGGTGACGCCGTCGTTCAGCCAGTCCTCGGTGGCCACGAACAGCTCCGCCGCGAGGCCCTCGGGCTGGCGGGCGAAGCGGCGGAACTTGCGCAGCGCCAGGGTGGGATCGAGGGCGGCGAACACCGTCTGCAGCGCGTCCACCGGCACCGCGCCGAGCGCCTCGCCCACCGCCAGGATGCGGGCGCGGACCTCGGCCGGGTCCTCCTTCGCGGCCAGCGCGGCGATCGCCTCCCCAAGCCCCTGCAGGCGCGAGAAATCCCAGGGCGAGCCGATCAGCGCCAGCCGCCCCGCCAGCGCCGGCCGGCGCGCCGCCAGGGCGGTGGCGAAGGCGCCGCCCATGCAGTAGCCCAGATGCGCCGGCGCCCCCTGCCCCGCCGCCCGCGCCAGCTCCGCCGCCGTCTCGGCCGCCGGCAGCACCCGGGCGCGGAAATAGTCGGAGAGGTCGAAGCCCGCCTCCGCCGGCCCCGGCAGCCCCCAGTCGAGCAGCAGCGGCCGCATCCCCCGCGCCGCCAGCCATCGCATCAGCGAGCGCGCCGGATGCAGGTCGAGGATATAGGCCCGGTTGACCAGCGAGGGCGTGGCCAGCACCACCGGCCCCCGCGCCCCGGGCAGGCCGTAGTCGAGCAGCCGCGCCGCCCCCTCCGCCCAGACCGCGGGCGGGTCCGGCAGGGTTCTGCGCAAAGGGTGGGCCTGGTAGCGCTCGATCCCCTCGAGCATCTCGCGCAGGCGCCGCCCGGCCTCGGCGGCCACCGCGAAGGGCGCGGCCTCGCCGGCCTGCGCCAGCCCCCGGCCCGAGGCGCGCCCCTCGGGCTTCACCTCCGGCGTCCAGGGAAAGCGGGGATCGTCGGCGAGCGCCTGCAGCGAGATCGCCTGGGAATAGTTGGCCGCCGCGGCGGCCAGGTGCATCAGCAGCGGCGAGGGCAGGCCCCGGCGGTCGGGGGGCGATTCGGGCGGCCGGGCCTCAGCGGCCGAAGCCGGGGAAGCCGGGCAGGACCTGCGGGCCGAGGCGCGAGACTTCCGACTGGTTCGCGTCCCAGGCGTCGAGGTAGCGCGCCGCCGCGCAGCCCGGCCCCTCGCCCCCCGCGCCTTTCGGCGCATGGCCCTGCCCCGCGTGCGTCCCCGCGCCGTGGGCCTGCGGGCCTGCGCCATCGCCGTCGATCTCCCTGCGCGCCACGGTCGACTCCCAACCCCTGACGCCGGTCAGATTAGCCGGCGCGGGCCCGGGCCACAACGCGCCGCGGCGCCGAACCGCGGGCGCCGCGGCCGGCCCCGCCGCGCCCGCCCCGGCCGAGCGCGCGCGCCCCCGGCTCCCGCCCCGCATGCGGAAACGACGGCGCGGGGGCGGGCGGCGTCGTCGCCCGCCCCGCTTCGCGGCTGCGGAAATCGCGTTTGCGGCGCCGCGCCAAGCGCGATAGGGTCGGCCACTATTCATGCGCCGGGGCGCAGGTTTCCAGGGACGGAGCCTGCGCCGCCGGCCGCAGCGGGAGGGTTGCGATTTGGCGAAGGACATGCCGAAGGGCGACGCGCCGATCACCATCAAGAAATACGCCAACCGGCGTCTCTACAACACGGCCAAGAGCAGCTACGTGACGCTCGATCACCTGGCCCAGATGGTGCGCGACGGGCAGGACTTCGTCGTCTACGACGCCAAGACCGGCGAGGACATCACCCGTTCGGTGCTGACCCAGATCATCTTCGAGGAAGAGGCCAAGGGGCAGAACATGCTGCCGATCAGCTTCCTGCGGCAGCTGATCCGGCTCTACGGCGACACGCTGCAGGGCGTGGTTCCGGGGTATCTGGAGGCCTCGATGGAGACCTTCACCCGCAACCAGGAGCAGCTGCGCGACCAGGTGACGGCGGCCTTCGGCGCCAACCCGGCGCTGGCGAATTTCGAGTCGATGGCGAAGTCGAACATGGAGTTCTTCGAGAACGCCATGCGCATGTTCGCCCCCTTCGCCGCCGGCCGCCCCGCCGACGCCCCCAAGCCGCCCCAGGCCCCGACCGAGCCCCCGGTCCAGCGCACCACCGGCGACCTCGCCTCGCTCAAGGAGCAGCTCGAGGCGATGCAGGCCCGGCTCGACGCGCTGGCCCGCGACAAGGGCGAGTAACTCCGCGATCCTTCCTGCGCGACGGGCGGGCCCCCGGGTCCGTCCGTTCGCGTCTGCGCGCGCCGCGGGCGTGCGGACCCGAAGGCTCGCGGCGTCGCCCCGGGCCGTCGCGCCCGGCGCCCCGCCGCCCGCCCGGTCCGGCGGCTCCGCAGAGGCCCCGGGTCAAGCCCGGGGCGCGCGGGCGGCGCCCTCGGGCCGAGACAGGCCGCCGAGGACCCCGGGGGCGGCCCCTTCGCCCGGGCGGCCGCGGCCGCCCCGCGTCAGGCCGCCTCGCAGACCGGCTCGCCCAGCAGGCGGCCCTGCAGGGCGTCGACGCCGAGCGCGGCGAGGCGGCGGGCGTCGGCGCGGCGCTCGACGCCCTCGGCCACCGTCAGGGCCTCGAACTCCGTCGCCAGCTCCACCGCCGCGGCCACCGCCGCGTCGTCGCCGCACAGGCCCGCGTCCAGCTTCAGGATGTCCGGGCGCAGGGCGCGGGCGGCCTCGGCGTCGGCATGGCCCGACCCGTAGTCATCCAGCGCGAAGGCCGCGCCCCGCGCCGCGATCCGGTCGCGGAAGGCGAGCGCCGCGGCGGGCTCGGCCTTCGCCGTCTCGGTCAGCTCCACGATCAGGCGGCGGGCGGCGTCGCGGTCGGTCTCCGCGGCGGCGTCCAGCAGCAGGCCCCAGCGGCGGTCCCCCACCGTCGTCGCCGAGACGTTGACCGAGATCCGCGCCCCCCGGTCCCGCCGCAGCAGCCCCATCGCCAGCGCCAGCGCCGCACGGTCGAGCGCCGGGGCCAGGCCCTGCCGCTCCAGCGTCCCGGCGAAGCGGGCGGCGGAGAGCAGCGCGCCGTCCGGCGTCTCGACCCGCGCCAGCGCCTCGCGGAAGCAGGTCAGATGCGGGCGCAACGCCGGGCGCACCGGCTGCAGCGCCAGCCTCAGCCGGCCCGAGCCCAGCGCCGCCGCGGCCAGCGCGGCGTCCCGCTCGGCATCCCCGGGCGGCGCCCGGCGCTCGGCCCCCGCCGGGCGGGCCGCCCCGCGGCTGCGCCGACGGCCCTCCGCCGGCGGGCGCGTCGGCCCGCCGTCACGATCACGATCCGCCATTCCGGATCCTCCCCCTTGGCGGCCGCAGCGGATCCCGGAAGCGTCGTCCCGGACGGTTCTGGCGGCCGTTGAATTCATGTTCTACTTTTGTCCCGATTCGAGTCAAGCGGGAGTTCGCCCTATGGTTGATCGCTGCCCCTGGTGCGGGACCGACCCGCTCTACGTCCACTATCACGACACCGAATGGGGCGTGCCGGAACGCGACGGCCGCGCGCTCTACGAGAAGCTGATGCTGGACGGGTTCCAGGCCGGCCTCGCCTGGATCACCATCCTGCGCAAGCGCGACGCCTTCCGCGCCCGCTTCGACAACTTCGAGCCCGCGAAGCTCGCCGAGTGGGGCGAGGCCGAGATCGCGGCCGCCCTCGCCGACCCCGGCATCGTGCGCCACCGCGGCAAGATCGAGGCCGCCATCGGCAACGCCCGCGCCTGGATCGAGATCGAGGCCGAGCAGGGATTCTCGAGCTTCCTGTGGGATTTCGTCGACGGCGCCCCCCTGCAGAACGACTTCGCCGCGATGAGCGAGGTGCCGGCCGAGACCCCGCTCTCGCGCGAGGTGTCGAAGGCGCTGAAGGCCCGCGGCTTCCGCTTCTGCGGGCCGACCATCGTCTACGCCTTCATGCAGGCCACCGGCTTCGTGAACGACCATCTCGCCGGCTGCCCCCGTCACGGGGAGGTGGCGGCGATGGGCTGAGGCGCTTTCCCCGCTTCGCGCCGGGCGCGCGGATGCTATCGTCGCCCGACCGAGCGGGGGAGGGACCGGCCATGGACGGCTATTTCGACATCGACGTCTATTCGCGGCGGGTGACCGCCGCCTCGGCGCAGGCGCAGCTGTGGTTCGACCGCGGGCTGATCTGGACCTACGGCTATTCGCACGAGGAGGCGGTCGAGTGCTTCCGCCGGGCGCTCGCCGCCGATCCGGACTGCGCCATGGCCTGGTGGGGCCTCGCCTATGCGCTGGGGCCCAACTACAACATGCCCTGGGCGAAGATGGACGCGGCGATGCGCGCGGCCCGCCTCGGCGAGGCGCATGCGGCGACCGCCCGGGCCCTGGCCCTCGCCCACCGCGTCGCCGAGCCGGAGCGCGCGCTGATCGCCGCGCTCCCCGCCCGCTATCCCCAGGCCGAGCCGCTGGAGGACATGCGCCCCTGGGACCGGGCCTTCGCCGAGGCGATGCGCGGCGCCTACGCGGCCCTTCCCGACGATCTCGAGGTCGCGACGGTCTTCGTCGAGGCGATCATGAACGTCACGCCCTGGAAGATGTGGGACCTCGCCACCGGCGAGCCCGCCCCGCGCTCCGGCGCGCGGGAGGCGCAGGCGGTGCTGGAGCGGGCCTTCCGCCTCGACCCCGCCGCCTGGGACCACCCGGGGGCCCTGCATCTCTACGTCCACCTGATGGAGATGTCGGCGACGCCCGAAGCGGCCCTGAAGCAGGGCGACCGGCTGCGCGAACTGGTGCCCGACGCGGGCCACCTGATCCACATGCCCACGCATATCGACGTGCTCTGCGGCCACTACCGCGACGTGCTGCACTGGAACCTGAAGGCGATCGCGCGCGACCGGCTCTATTACGAGCGGCTCGGGCCCTACAACATCTACGCGGGCTACCGGCTGCACAACTATCACTTCGCCATCTACGGGGCGATGTTCCTGGGCCAGATGCAGCCCGCGCTCGACGCCTGCGCCGAGATGGTCGCGATCACGCCGCCGGATCTGCTCGAGATCCCCTCGCCCCCGATGGCCGACTATTTCGAGAGCTACCTGGGCATGCGCCCCCACATCCTGGTCCGCTTCGGCCGCTGGCGCGAGATCATCGCCGAGCCGATGCCGGAGCGCCCGGAGATCTGGCGCAACCTCACCGCGCTGTGGCGCTACGCCAAGGGCGTGGCCCATGCGGCGCTGGGCGAGGTGGAGGCGGCGGAGCGCGAACAGGCGCTCTTCGCCGAGGCCAAGGCGCAGGTGCCGGCCTCGCGCCTCCTGCACAACAACCGCTGCATCGACCTGCTGGCCATCGCCGAGGCGATGCTGGAGGGCGAGATCCTCTACCGCAAGGGCGACTATGAGGGCGCCTTCGCCGCCCTGCGCCTGTCGGTGGAGCGGGACGACGCCCTGCCCTACGACGAGCCCTGGGGCTGGATGCAGCCCGCCCGCCACGCGCTGGGCGCGCTGCTGCTGGAGCAGGGCCGGGTCGAGGAGGCCGAGGCCGCCTATCGCGAGGATCTGGGCCTCGGCCGCAAGCTCAGCCGCGCCTGCGTGCATCCCGACAACGTCTGGAGCCTGCGCGGCCTGATGCAGTGCCTCGAGGCCCGCGGGGCGGCGGAGACGGCCGAGGGCAAGCTGATCCGTCAGCGCCTCGACCTCGCCGCCGCGCGTTCCGACGTTCCGGTCAACGCCTCCTGCTTCTGCGCCCGCGCCGCCGCCTGACCTCCAGCCCGCCTGCTGCGTCACGGACGGCCCGCCGCGCCGCCGCCGCCCCGGTCGCCGCCTGCCGTTCCCGCCGCCTGTCGCGCCCCGCCCGCGCGCCCTGGCGCCCGGGCGCGCGGCCGGCCCCCCCTCGCAAAGCGCCTGTTCTCCGGAGCCGTCTCTCGCGGATGCCGATCAGAGCGACTCGCCCGCCCCGGTCAAGGATCGCGAAGCGACCCGCCGAAGGCGGGCTTGTCCTTGACCGGGG
>Ga0310345_10005039_pt1 | contig 11834 bp, 9 predicted proteins | sample HC15DNA20500_MG_FD_204667 | JGI IMG/M metagenome (GOLD analysis project Ga0310345, IMG submission 204667) | Marine microbial communities from station ALOHA, North Pacific Subtropical Gyre - HC15-DNA-20-500_MG | ecosystem: Environmental > Aquatic > Marine > Oceanic | place: Pacific Ocean: North...
CACGTGATCTTCGTAGAAGATCACAGAGTGGGTTCGAGTCGAGCGGCAGATCGGGAGCGGAATGATCCCAAGAGGTTGTTCCGCGAGACGACCGAGCGGAGCGAGGTCCACCCCACTCCCTCCGCTGAAGTAGTCTGCTGCCCTTTCCGCGGCACCAAGGGTCGTGGACGGGTGGCCGAGTGGCTTAAGGCGCACGATTGGAAATCGTGTGGGCTCACGCCCGCGTGGGTTCGAATCCCACCCCGTCCGTTGATTGATAACCGAAAGCGTTCGAACCCACGTGATCTTCGCAGAAGATCACCAAGTGGGTTCGGGTCGAGCGGCAAAAGTGGGTAGGGAGATGCCCGGGAAGGCACTTCCGCGAGACGACCGAGCGAAGCGAGGTCAATTCAACCCGTCCGCACATTGATTGACCCGAGTTGGTTCCGGGGCGTGGCTCAGTCCGGTAGAGCGCTGCGTTCGGGTCGCAGAGGTCCCCGGTTCGAATCCGGGCGCCCCGATTGGTAGTGCCGCCGGAGGCGGCGGTTTTTTGATATCGCCCGGATTCGAACGCACTGTTCGAGCTAGAGGCGTGGAGGCTTCCGCCCGGTCTGCCCTCGGGTAGCCGGGCTTTGCTGTTTGGAGCGCTGGCAGAATGGTATTGCACTCGCCTCGAAAGCGAGCGCCCGAAAGGGCTTGGGGGTTCGAATCCCTCGCGCTCCGTCTTCGCCCTCCAGGTCACTGGCCTGGGGGGCTTCTTGGTACCCAAAAGGGGGGTGTGGAGCTGGTACGAGAGAGGGTCCTGAGAGAGATTCAAGCGGCGGATCGGTCCAGGAGGAGACGAAATTATGAAGAAGAGAGAATCGACGAGCCAACGGAGACGGCGGGGTCCCCTCGCGGCGGCCGGTCTGACGGTCATGACCCTGGTGGCGATGACCGGCATCCACGAGCTGATGGCGCACGGCACCGAGGCGCGCAGGGTGGTGACGCTGAATTGGCCAAAGGACCGCATCACGCGTGTCCTCGACGTCAACCGGTCGGAGCTCGGACTCAGTGGCAGCAAGGTTGCCGCCACCCTGAAGACGATCGGCGGAAGGTCATGCTTGTACGGCGACCTCTTCGCGTTCGACATCGACGACCGTTACGCGTTCGACATCGACGAGCCGGTCGATGTGACGGTGCTTTATGCGCCCGACATTACGCAGCCGTTCAGCGTGGCCTGGGACCAGAACGCCGGCAACGGCTACGGCCGCTCGGAGCCGGTGACGCCAGAGCCCGGGGCCGAGTTGCGTCAGGTCACGATCCGCATGGAGCGGGCGCGGTTCGCGGGACAGGGCATCCTGGGAACCGACCTAGCCATTGGAGCGCGTGGTGCCATCGCGATCTGCGATCTGATCGTCGTCCGTAGCGGAAGCACGCCGCCCGCCGCCCAGCGTGGAACGCTGCGTATCGAGGTCCGCGACGAGCAGACCGGCCGAGCGGTGCCTGCCCGTCTGGGCCTGTACGACGCCACGGGACGCACGCCGCTACCGTCCGACGAGGCACTGCAGGTGCACCGCTACGCAGACGAGACCCGGCTGCTTTGGACGGCGCCGCGAATCGTCTGGCCGAACCCGAATCGGCAGGTGTTCTACGTCGACGGCGACTACCAAGCCGAGGTGCCGGTCGGGACCTATCAGCTCGTCGCTTCCAAGGGACCGGAGTATCGAGTGTACCAGGGCACGTTCGATGTGCGGGCTGGAGAGACGACGGATGCCACGCTGACGCTCGCGCGCTACATCGATCAACCGAGCCGTGGTTGGTACTCGGGTGACGATCACCTCCATCTGATGCGTGACGAAACCGAGGACGTGGCCCTGTGGGGCTACGTCACGGCAGAGGACATACACGTCAGCAACCTCCTCGAGATGGGCAACATCGTCACGACGCACTACCGCCAGCCAGCCTGGGGCGTCGGGGGGCGCTTCATCAGAGACGGCCACATGATCGCGTCGGGTCAGGAGGATCCACGTACGACGCAGCGTGGCCACACGATTCACCTCAACCTGCAGCGCCCCTTTCACCTGCCGGCTGACCGCTACTTCTTCTATCACGAAGTGTTCGAGGAGTCGCACCGCCAGGGCGGCGTCTCCGGCTACGCTCACCACGGGCGCTCGTTCAACGGCCGGCGTGGACTCGTGTTGGATGTGCCCTTCGACCTAGTCGATTTCGTCGAGATTCTGCAGGGCGGGCGCCTCGTTACCGACAACTGGTATCCGTTTCTTAATCTCGGCTTCAAGCTCAACCCGTCGGCCGGTTCGGACTTCCCGTACTTCGGGCCTTCGCTCCCCGGCGTCGAGCGCTACTACGTCGAGCTTGATGGTCCGTTCGATCCGGACGCCTGGTATGCGGCGTTCAAGGCCGGTCGCGTTTTCGTGACCAACGGCCCGTTGCTCGACTTCACCATCAACGGGCAAAGCATGGGTAGCGAGCTTCGCGTATCGCGCGGTGAGCGCCTCGACGTCTCGGCCTTGGCGCAGCTCAACCCGGACATGGACCGACTCGGCCGGATCGAGCTCGTGGCCCACGGTGAGGTGATCGCGACCGTGTCGGCGAACGGCGGAGATCACGCCGAATTGAACGAGGTGCTGACCGCCGACGAGAGCATGTGGGTCGCGGTGCGTGCGTTTGGGGAACAGGAGGTCCCCCAGCAAGGCGGCCTCCAGCACTATGCGGCGCTGGCGCACAGCGCACCCATTTACGTCATCGTCGACAACCAGCCGTTTTGGAAGACGGAGGATGTGCCCTCGCTCGTGGCCGAGCAGCGCGAGATTCTCGGGGAACTGCTTAGGGCGCCCGTGGATCCGGTGGGCGACCTCGAGGCATGGGAAACGCTGACGGAGCTGGCAATGCAGTGGAATCGGCAGCGCAATTTGCTGCGGCCGCGGGTCGATGCGGCTGACGCGAAGTACCGTGAGATTCTGGCGCAAGCGACTGACCAGGCCTCATCCTGGCGTGCACCCCCTCTAGGTGGCCTGGCCCTGCTGGCGATGCTCGCCCTCGGCATGGTCGTCGTGGCGTACCGCAGGTCTGCGATTCCTCCCCGACTCTGACTCCGCTGTTCCGGGCACGCCCCCGTCCTGTTCCAATACTCAGCCGAGCGTGAATCGGTGAGCTTGCAGGGGGTTGGGTGGGCTGGGCCACAGCATTCACGGTCGACGTGCCGTGTTTTGGACCCCGCCCTCCGCACTCGGATGGTGGCCCCCGGTGAGAAAGCTGTAACACAACCTGTGTCATCGCCCACCAGCGCAGAATCGGTGAAAACCCGCTAATTCCAGCGCTCACCATCGCCCACGATGATCACGCTCACGAAGCCCATCGAGCGGACGAGATGGTCGATACAATCCACTAGCGGAGGCTCTCCTCCAGCGCCGTCGCCGCGTCCGTGCTCTCATCCCGATACTTGACGATCACCGGGGCATAGAGGTGCAGCCTGTGTTCCTCGGCGAAGCCTCCTCTCGCGGGCCGGCTGCCCGGAACCACCACGGCGCCCTCGGGCACGGTCAGCGGCTCGCCCGGCCCGGAGCGGTAGACTCGCTCGTTCACGAGGTCGTAGACGGCCGTGGATCGGGTTAGTTGCACTCCCGGCCCGACGATGGCGCGGCGACCGACAAGTGTGCCCTCGAACACCCCTGCGTTCCCGGCTATGAGCACATCGTCCTCGACGATGACGGGCCGGTGGCCGATCGGCTCCAGCACACCGCCGAGCTGAGCACCGGCGGAGAGATGCACCCGCTTTCCGACCTGTGCGCAGGAGCCGACCAGGGCATGCGAGTCGATCATCGTTCCCTCGTCTAGGTACGCCCCAACGTTGATGAAGGCGGGTGGCATGATGATCACTCCAGGCGCCACGTGGGCTCCGTCCCGAAGGGAAGTCCCGCCCGGAACTATTCGGTACCCGCCCTTGCTGCCGTCCCCGGGATGTAGAGGGAGGGTGTCCTTGTCGAACCATCTCCAGGTCGAGCCGCTGAACCCGCGGTTCTCGCCTGACTGGAAGGGTCGGTATTCTCGCGTCGAGCCCGTTCGGAAGGCGAGGAGGATGCCGGCCTTCACCCAGGTCGTGACGGACCATCCTTCGGCGGTGGGGGCGGCTGACCGGACTATCCCGATCCTCAGGGCCTCGAACAGACGGTCCAGAACCGGGAGGGCCTCCCCGTCTCCCGGATCGGCTCCCGGGGCGGTGAGCCTTTCGATCTCGGTCCGGAGCTCGTGGACGTCGATCTTGGCTGCCTCGGGCGTGGCCGGGCTCATTGGGAGCCCTCCGATCCGCCCCAGACTTCCGAGGCCCGGAGCGCCTCCTCGAGCAATGCACGGTTCTGCTCCCCCATCCGCGCTAGGGGGAGCCGGAAGTGCGCGTCGAAGCGACCGAGAACCTCCAGAGCCGTCTTCACGGGAATGGGGTTCGTCTCGACGAAGTTCGCTCGCATCAGGGGGAGCAGGCGCCAGTGATGGGCGAGGGCAGCCTCCCAATCGTCATCGAAGGCACGATCGCATATTGCAGCCATTCCCGCGGGCGCTTCATTTGCGGCGACGCTGATCACCCCGTCGGCCCCCATCGCGAGCATCGCATAGGTGAGGTCGTCCTCTCCGGAGAGCACGGAGAACCCAGGGGGTCGGTCATGCAGCAGCGTCATGACCTGGGCCATGCTTCCCGAAGCCTCTTTGACCCCTCCGATGTTCTCCACCTCGGAAGCGAGCCTGAGGATGGTCGCCGGCTCGACGTTGGACCCGGTACGCCCGGGCACGTTGTAGACGTAGAGGGGCACACGGGCCGCCTCGGCCACAGCTTGAAAGTGAGCGAACAGCCCCTCCTGGGTCGGCCGGTTGTAATAAGGACTGACCGAGAGGATCGCGTCCGCACCGCACTCGACGGCCCCGCGAGCCAGCTCCGCGGCACGGCGCGTGTCGTTCGTCCCCGCTCCGGCCATGACCGGCACCGCACCCCCCGCCACCTCAACACACCGCTGGATGACGCGGCGCTGCTCCTCGTCCGTCATCGTCACGTTCTCCCCCGTGGTGCCACACGGCACCAGGAAGTGGACCCCGCCTTCGATGACCGATTCCACGTGTCGAGCGAACGCGTCGAGGTCGATCGAGCCGTCGGGTCTCATGGGGGTGACCAGCGCAGGTCCGACGCCACGAAATCGACTCATATCCGTGCCCACCGTCCGCTCATGAGCCATCCGGGACTCCGGCGCTCCCTCGCCCTTCTCCAGGCGAGCCAAGGCGGTCCCGAATCATGTCATCCAAGGTGAAAACGCCGACGCGGCCTCTAACCCACTCCGCCGCCTGAAGGGCGCCGCGCGCGAATCCCTCTCGACCGCGAGCCTCATGTCGGATCTCCAAGCGGTCGTCGGGTCCTTCCAGCCCGATGACGTGGTTCCCCGGGATCTCGCCGGACCGGACCGAGGTGACCCAGAGAGTCTCGGGATCGGGGAGTCCATCGGATGGTCCCGGAGCCCACCCGTGCTTCCCGGGCAGAAGCTCGACCAGCTGTTCGGCCAGGTGGCGCCCGGTGCCGCTCGGGTGGTCGGCTTTATGGCGATGGTGCTCCTCCCGTACGTACACGTCGTAGTCGGAGTAGGCCACTAGCAATTTGCCGACGGCACGGGCGATCTGGAAGAACAGATGGACGCCCAACGCGAAGTTCGGGGCATAGACCATGCCGATCCCGGCCTCCCGCACGATGGCTGTGACGTCCTCAAGGCCCTCGAGCCAACCGGTTGTACCGACCACCAGGTCCGCCCCGGCCGCCGACACGCGCTGGACGTTCGCGACGGCACTGTGGGGATTCGTGAACTCCAGGGCGACCTCGGCATCGCGAAGCGTTTCGACGTGGATCGGGTCCTGAGGTCCAAGGCGCGCCACCACGTCATGCCCCGCCGCTCCCGCGACCTCATCCACCGCACGACCCATCCGGCCGTACCCGACCAATGCGATCTTCATGTCCAGCTCCTCAAGAGCGATGCGAGCGCACGCCTCGAACGGACGCTCACGGCTGTTCGTCCAACTCGGCTGCGCTGCTGGTTGCGGGTAGGCGATGAGGTTCGATGCTGCGTCGGCTCCGTTTCGCGAAACCCCGCAACAATCCTCGGCCAATACTTCGTGACGGCGGTGTAGAGCTTGCCGGAAGGTTGCTCGGTCATCTTCTCGCGCTCGATCCGTCCTCTGAGGCTCTCGTCTTCCACGTGGGGCATCACGTAGAAGACGTAGGAGTCTGCCTCACCCGAGTCGAACAGCGGCAGGATGTGGGGGTGTTGGAGGTTCGCTCTTGTCTTGATCTCGGCCAGGAACCGCTCGGCACGGACTACTGCTGCGAGTTCGGGCTTCGGCACTTTCAGCGCGACCTTGCGCTCGTGCTTGATATCGTCGGCCAGGTAGACCGTCGGCATGCCGCCCTCACCGAGTTCACACTCGATACGGTAGCGGCCTTCTAGGGCTGCGTTCAGGCAGGTGACGACTCCACTCATGCGCTCAAGATGCGGCGCAGGTCAGTTGAGCGCGAGCGGATCCCTCTACAGGATAGAGCCGACGATCACGACGTGGCCGGAGCCGGCTCGGGGCGGCGGTCCCGGCGCGAAGCTGCGGTATGAAGCGAACCAGCCGCTCGAGAAGCTGAATCGGAGAGAGCACGAACTCGGTGTGGCCGTCGGGTGCGAGCCTGGGTAGAATCGGCCTGTTTTTCCATTGGTGTGCCAAGCTGGGACTGACTCATCTGCCCCTAAATCCTGGGCATGAGTGGATCCTTGCTGGCTCTCCGGCTTCCACATGTACAATGCTGCGTCGTTAGAAGTCAGCGCACTCAGCAACAACGCATTATCAACAACGCCATCTTCGTTATTGTCCAAATATTGAGCCATAATATTGGCGGATCGGTGATGGATGATCACGCTCACGAAGCCCATCGAGCGGAAGGGCTGGCGTAGCCTCGGCGCCGTCATCTGGCTAATTGACCGGGAGACCGTTCTGGGTCTATCCTTTCGCCTCTCGGATGCCAGTAGCGTCGGCGTTCTGCGATTGCTCTCATTTCCGCGACGGGAGGCTTAAGAATGCCTCAGTATCTTTACCAGCTTTCCTACACTGCCGAGTCACTCGCGGCGCAGATCCAGAACCCCCAGGACAGAATAGAGACGGCAGGCCGCCCAGTGGTGGAAGCGGTAGGCGGGAAGTTGCTCGGCGGCGGTTTCTCCTTCGGGGAGTATGACGCGACCTTCCTCATCGAGGTCCCCGATGACGAAACCGCAGCAGCCGTCTCCGTAGCCGTCGCCGCTGGCGGGGCCGTAAGCTCCTCGAAGACCACCAAGCTCCTCTCGGGCGAACAGTGGGTGGCGGCGCTAGGCAAGGCGTCGGATGTAGCCAGAGCATACAAGCCGGCTGGTTAAGCGGAGCGTGATCATGCGCTAGTGCCCAGCTTACACCGCAGCGATCCTCGGCGACGACGTACGCAGAGGACCCATCGTGGTAATCGACCAGAAGGGGCGCATCATCCGCGTCCGCGAGTGAGCCCCGGGGCTTCGCGACTTCTCCCCCGGAGCTTCTGCGTTAAGCTCCTTATTCCGGCCTTCTCACGGGTCGCCTAACCACTTCGACCCGATTCCCCTTGCGCCACACGCAGCGCGCCATCGCCCTTTTCTGGGCGCCCTTGGCGGCGACATGGATCATGATGGCCACCGAGGGTCCCTTCCTCGCGGCGATCATCGCTCGGCTACCGGATCCAACCGTCAATTTGGCGGCGTACGGTGTTGCCTTTGCGCTCGCGATCCTGATCGAGGCACCTGTCATCATGCTCATGAGTGCCTCGACATCGCTCGTGCGGGACCGGGTCACGTACCTGAAGCTGCGCAACTTCGCGCGCTTCCTGGGCGTGGCCACGACGGGCCTGCTGCTGGCTGTGTTGATCCCCTCGGTCTATCGCTGGCTGACCGGCACGGTGCTCGGCCTTCCGCCGGAGGTCGCCGATCTCACGTACGGCGCGCTCTGGTTCTTCCTCCCTTGGCCAGCCGCGATCGCATACCGCCGTTTTCTACAGGGCGTGCTCATCCGGGCAGGCAAGACTCGTCTCGTGGCCTGGGGCACGCTCATCCGACTCTTCGGGATGGTGATCGCGGCACTAGCCGGCTTCTTCGTGCTCGACCTGCCCGGCGCCTGGGTTGGGGGGCTGGCCCTGGGCACGGGTGTTACGGTGGAGGCCATTGCTGCGCGCTTCATGGCAGTCTCTTCTGTGCGGGACCTACTCGAGGGGAAGGGCGACCTCGAAGTTAGGGGCCGCAACGTCACCTACCGGGACATTGCGAAGTTCTACTTCCCGCTTGCGCTGACGTCGTTCATCGGTCTGTCGATCCAGCCCCTCCTGACCTTCTTCATGGGTCGTAGTATCGCGCCGCTGGAGTCGCTCGCGGTCTTCCCGGTCGTGCACGCGCTTTCGTTCTTCTTCCGGTCCATGGGTCTCGCACTCCAGGACACCGCGATCGCTCTCATGGGTGAGCGCTTCACACACCTTCCGGAACTGAAGAAATTCGCGCTCGGCCTGGGCTTGGCTACTTCGACTGGTCTCGCGCTGGTGGCGTTCACCCCGCTCTCTCGTCTGTGGTTCGAGACGGTCTCTGGCCTCACCTCTGAGCTTGCCAGCTTCGCGTTGACGCCGACACAGGTCATCGTCCCGCTTCCGTTCCTCGCCGTCTTGCTCTCGCTTCAGCGAGCGATTCTCGTCGAGGGTCGTAAGACCCACTACATCACGGTTGCGAGTGCGCTGGAGGTTGGATGTGTGGCGGTCCTGTTCATTCTGCTTGGGTTCAGGCTCGACCTAGTCGGAGCTACGGCGGCGTTTGGTGCTTTCATGGGCGCACGACTCGTGAGCGTCAGCTACTTGCTCGTACGATGCCGCAGTGTGCTACGCGACGCGCCCGCGCCTACACCGAGAGGCGCGTGAGGCCCTCGAAGTCCGGGGTGGCTGCGAAGCCCGGGCAATCGGGGTCGTCGGTACCGTTACAGAACACCTGACGCATCGCCTCAGCCACTTCTTCGGAGTCGGACGGATCACACAGCGCGATGAGGCCTGAGCCCGCGCCCGAGATCGTGATCGCCCAGGCCCCGGCGTCGTATCCTGCGCCGATAGCATTGTAGGCCCCCGGAATCATCGGCAGCCGATGCGGCACATGCAGCTCGTCCTCGACGCCGATCTTGATCAATTCCCGGTCCGCACTGGCCAAGCCACACACGAGCGCGGTGGCGCGAGCGAGGCTACGCGCCGCAAGGTCGTGACCCACCAGCTCCGGAAGCGCGCTTCTTGCGTCTTTGGTCTCGATGGCGGCGGCTGGGGCGGCGTAGGCGAAGCCGAGGTCCGCTGAGAGCGCCAGCTCGATCGGGAGCGGACCTGTGGCGCCGGGAAGCACGGCTCTGAGGCCCCCGTATAAGCAGGGCGCCAAGTTGTCACTGTGGCCTTCGTGCTCATACGCAGTCCCGAAAACGTCAGCGTCGTCACGACCCCGGCCGCCGGCGGCGAGCGCGAGGTCAGAGCCTGCCAGAATTGCCGCGGCGGAAGATCCCAGGCCCTTCCCGATGGGGATGTCGCTCGTCAGCCGAAGCGTGCCGCCGACCTCGAGGCTCATGCTCCTCAAAGCACTGGCGAACGACCGCGCCACGAGGTCGTCCGCATCGTCGTACTCCGCCCGCGCGAGCGAGCCTTCACGGAAGATCTTCAGGCCGGTGGGGCCTGGCTCGAACGAAGCCTCCAGATACCGGTTCAGCGCGAGCCCGATGGTGTCGTAGCCGCTGCCCAGGTTCGAAGTCGAGCACGGTACACGAACGCGCGCCGCGTTGAGCGCATCAGCCACCGGGTCTACGAGTCGTCAAGGAAGGCCTCCAGGGCGTCGATCGTTGGATCGATGTGAGTAAAGTGTTCCGCGACGTTCATGATAGCGGCTAGTCCCTCTGGCAACTCGACGGCGCGTCCGATCGCTTTTTCCACGACGTCCGGGAATTTCGCCGGGTGGGCCGTGGCGAGCACGACCGTCGGGCCGTCGCCGACGCCATGCTGCTGCTCCTGCGCGCGATACGCCACAGCGGCGTGTGGGTCTAGCACGTAGCCGGTACGATGGTACACGTCGCCGATGCATTGGGCGGTTTCTTCATCGCTGATCGACATCCCACGTACGGTGCGTTGCAATGCACCGGGGTCGTCGCGAAACAGCCACTGTATCCTCTCGAAATTGCTTGGCGCCCCCACGTCCATCGCGTTCGAAATGGTGGTGAGGGAGGCGTGTGGATGGAACGACCCTGTAGTCAGGTACTTGGGGAACACGTCGTTGGCGTTCGATGCCGCGAGAAAGCCGAGTGAGGGCATTCCGGCAAGGCTTGCGATGAGCCCGGCGCAGAGGCTGCCCAGATTCCCAGACGGCACCACGAAGCGAGCGGGAGCGCCGCCAAGCAAGATCCAGGCGTGCAGGTAGTAGAAGATCTGCGGAAGCAAGCGTCCCACGTTGATGGAGTTGGCGGACGTGAGGCGGTGTCGCATCCGGATGCGCGGTTGGCTGAACGCAAGCTTCGCCAGTCGCTGACAATCGTCGAACGTGCCTGCTACCGCGACGGCGGCAACGTTCCCTCCGAGCGTGCTCATCTGGCGACGCTGTCGGTTGCTGATGCCCTCACGGGGGAAGAGGGTCACGACCCGGTACCTCTCCAATCCGTGGAAGGCGCTTGCCACGGCTCCGCCTGTGTCACCCGAGGTGGCTACGAGCACGGTTCTCGGGGTGCTCGCGGCTTCGGAGTCGTCGAGCTCGCTCATCAGGTTGGCCATGAAGCGGGCACCGACATCTTTAAATGCGTGCGAGGGGCCGTGGTGCAGCTCCAGCACGTGAACGCCCGCTTCGACTTCCACAAGCGGAACCGGGAAGGAGAGCGCAGATCGGGTTATTCGCCGCACGACAGCGCCGTCGACCTGGCCCGCTAGGAGTCGTTCGGCACTCCATGCGGCCGACTCGACGAAATCGCCGGGAGGGGGCGGCGACAGCCCGCCGGAGCCGAGGGAGGGAAGGGGATCCGGAACGAAAAGGCCGCCATCCGGAGCCAGGCCCCTGAAAAGGGCCTCGTTGAGCGAGGCGGAACCGCCACCCCGGGTCGATGTGTAGGTTGACATTCCGGGGAAACCAGCGGCAGGCCATGGGAGACATCGAGCCTGGTTTACATTTAGGTCGCCAGGCGCACATCCCGAAAGTACAGTCACGGCTATGATGTCTGCTACTCCCGCCCCACGGATGGCAGCGAGCCCCACTGCAGGGGAGGCTGTCTCCCGATGACTGATCCCACTCTGCCCTCCCCCGAGGGCCACTTGGACGGAACACCGTTCGACTAGGAGCCGACGGAAGCGGCCGAGGTCCGCGTTCAGGGGGAGTTGGACACCGAGCTAGCCAAGCATCTGCTCGGGGGGCGAAGCACGTCCGATATCGGCCAAACGCTTCTCGCTGCGCGGTCTGCACGTCCTGATTGTCGACGACAACGCCACGGCGCGAAGGATCTCCGTGGAGTTCCTAGCTGACATTCTATTCTCCCTCCATACAACTATGACCTGTGACGCCGCAGCTTCGTTAAGGCCCAAATAGACGACGCCGACGCCCCGAGGGACGCCGGCGTCATTCAATGCGCCAGAAAGCGAGCGCGCCTACTTCTTCCGCTTCGCGGCCTTCTTCTTAGGCGCGGCCTTCTTCTTAGGCGCGGCCTTCTTCTTAGGCGCGGCCTTCTTCTTAGGCGCGGCCTTCTTCTTAGGCGCGGCCTTCTTCTTAGGCGCGGCCTTCTTCTTAGGCGCGGCCTTCTTCTTAGGC
>Ga0310345_10005040_pt1 | contig 11833 bp, 8 predicted proteins | sample HC15DNA20500_MG_FD_204667 | JGI IMG/M metagenome (GOLD analysis project Ga0310345, IMG submission 204667) | Marine microbial communities from station ALOHA, North Pacific Subtropical Gyre - HC15-DNA-20-500_MG | ecosystem: Environmental > Aquatic > Marine > Oceanic | place: Pacific Ocean: North...
TATCGCCGCGGCGGAGCAGAGCACCCTCGTCGTCACCCGCGATCAGCTGGCGGAGCATTCCGAAGATCTGATCGCGCTCACCGGCGGACCCGACGGACCCATCGATCGGGCCTTTGCCCGGGCGCACGCCGACACGGCCCGCACGCGCCTGGCATTTCTGCATGAGGTGTTCGCCGACCGGCTCTATGTGGAGCTGCAGCGCCACGGCTTACCCCATGAGCGGGCCGTCGAACCGCATCTGCTCCAGGCCGCCTACGATCTGCATCTGCCGATCGTTGCGACCAACGAGCCATATTTCGCCGAGACCGACGACTACGAGGCCCACGACGCGCTGCTCTGCATCGCCGAAGGCAGCTACATCTCCGTGGACGAGCGGCGGCGCCTGAGCCCACAGCACTACTTCAAGTCCCAGGCCGAGATGATCGCGCTGTTCGCCGATCTGCCCGAGGCCATCGAAAATACGGTCGAGATCGCCAAGCGCTGCGCCTACGCCCCGGAGAAGCAGGCGCCCATGCTGCCGAGCTTCGTCTCCGGCGACGCGACACCGGAGGAGCGGGGCGAGGCCGAGGCCGCCAAGCTGCGGGAGCTGGCGGAAGCGGGCCTCAAGAAGCGCCTGGAAGCGCAAGGCCTGGCGCCGGGCCAGACCGAGGCGGATTACAAGGAACGCCTCGACTTCGAGCTCGATGTCATCATCCGCATGCGATACCCGGGCTACTTCCTGATCGTCGCCGACTTCATCCAGTGGGCGAAGGCCCAAAAGATCCCCGTCGGTCCCGGCCGCGGTTCCGGCGCCGGTTCGCTGGTCGCCTGGGCGCTCACCATCACCGACCTCGATCCGATCCGCTTCGGGCTGATCTTCGAGCGCTTCCTCAACCCGGACCGCGTGTCGATGCCCGACTTCGACATCGATTTCTGCCAGGACCGCCGCGACGAGGTGATCACCTACGTCCAGAACCATTACGGCGCCGATCGCGTCGCCCAGATCATCACCTTCGGTAAGCTGCAGGCCCGCGCCGTGCTGCGCGATGTCGGCCGCGTGCTACAGATGCCCTACGGTCAGGTCGATAAGCTCTGCAAGCTCGTCCCCAACAACCCGGCCAATCCCGTGACCCTGGCCCAGGCCATCGAGGGCGAGCCCCGGCTTCAGGAGGCGCGCGACGAGGAGGAGATCGTCGCCAAGCTCCTCGATATCGGCCAGCGCCTGGAAGGCCTCTACCGCCACGCCTCGACCCATGCGGCCGGCGTGGTGATCGCCGACCGGCCGCTGATCGATCTGGTGCCGCTCTACCGCGACCCCCGCGCCCCGCTCCCCGCGACCCAGTTCAACATGAAGTGGGTGGAGGATGCCGGGCTGGTGAAGTTCGACTTCCTCGGCCTCAAGACTCTCACCGTCATCGAGCAGACGGCCAAGTTCATCCGCGCCAGGGGCAACGAGATCGACCTCATCCGGTTGCCCCTGGACGATCAGCCGACCTTCGACATGCTGGCCAAGGGCGATACGTTCGGCGTGTTCCAGGTGGAAAGTCAGGGCATGCGCCGGGCGCTGGTCGATATGGTGCCGGACCGCTTCGAGGACCTCATCGCCCTGGTCGCGCTCTACCGGCCGGGACCGATGGCGAATATCCCGGTCTATTGCGCCCGTAAGCTTGGCAACGAGAAGATCGAGTACATCCACAAGGACCTCGAGCCGATCCTCGCCCCCACCTACGGCGTCATCACCTATCAGGAGCAGGTGCAGCAGATCGCCCGCGACATGGCGGGCTTCACCCTTGCCGAGGCCGATCTCCTCCGCCGCGCCATGGGCAAGAAGATCCGATCCGAGATGGCAAAGCAGGGCGACCGCTTCATGAAGGGCGCCGCGGAGCGGGGCTACGACAAGAAGACCGCCCAGGCCGTCTTCGATGCCTGCGCCAAGTTCGCCGAGTACGGCTTCAACAAGTCCCATTCCGCGCCATACGCGCTGCTCACCTACCAGACCGCCTATCTGAAGGCGAACTATACGGTGGAGTTCATCGCCGCCTCCATGACCCTGGACATGGGCAATGCCGACAAGCTGTCCGGCTTCGTGCGGGAGGCGGAGCGGCTCGGCATCGAGGTGCTGCCGCCGTCAGTGAACCATTCGGAAGTCGCCTTCCTGCCGCGCGAAGACGCCATCCGCTATTCGCTTGCCGCCTTGCGCAATGTCGGCCGCCAGGCGGTGGAGCACATCGTGGAGGAGCGCGAGGCGAGGGGGCCGTTCAAGGACATCTCCGATTTCGCCCGCCGCATCAGCCCCCGCTACGTCAACAAGCGGGCGCTTGAGAACCTCTGCTATGCGGGCGCGCTCGACTGCCTCGGCGTGGACCGGGCGGTCGCCTACGCCAATATCGACCGCATCATGGCCGCCGGGCTCCAGAGCCTGGAAGCCGCCGCAGGAGGCCAGAACGACCTCTTCGTTCTGGGCGCAGAAGGCCCGCCGCCGATCCCCATGCGGCCCGCCAAGCCGTGGCTGCCGACCGAGCGCCTGTCCTACGAGTTCGACGCCGTGGGCGTGTTCCTCTCCGGCCATCCGCTGGACGATTACGACGACGTGTTGAAACGCCTCCGCGCGGAGAGCTGGTCGGAGCTCGCCGCCAAGGCGCGCCAGCAGAAGACCGTCGGCCGTGTCGCGGCCACCATCCTCTCCAAGCGCGAGCGGAAAAGCCAGCGCGGCAACGCCTTCGCCTTCGTCGCCGCCTCCGACCGCTCCGGCCAGTTCGAAGCCGTGATTTTTTCCGAGGCGCTGTCCGCCGGGCGGCCGCTGCTGGAGACCGGCAATGTCGTGCTCCTCGACCTGGAAGCGGAGCTCGACGGGGAGAGCGGGGACACGGTCAAGGCCCGCATCAACAACGTGACCTCCCTGGAAGAGGCCGCCGCCAAGCTGCCGCAAGGGCTGAAGGTGGTGATCGAAGGGCCGGAGGGCTTGAGCGCGCTCGCGGAAGAGCTGGCGCAAGGCCAAGGCGCCGGCAAGCGGAGCACGCTGCGCATCGTGGTCCGTCTCGAGGAACTTGACCGCGAAGTCGAGTTCGAGCTCGACCAGGGCATCAACGCCACCCCGCGCCGGAAGAGTGCGCTTTCGATCCTCGATGGCGTGGCGGAAGTCGAAGCGCTCTAGCGCGGCGCGCCGGGATTTTCGCAGAAGAACAGCGCGGATTCCCAACGCTTGCTTATTTTCCGCGTCCTCCCTATAACCCGCCTCATCTCACACGCGGGGATGCGTTGCGGTTCCACGACAATCGGTTCTGCTCTCGCTCCGGTGAGCGCTCCGGCCCTTAAGCCAGGGCGTTTCATAACCCCGCGGAGGAAGAAACCGGAAAAAGGAGACGCAGGCCCATGGCACTGCCCGACGTGACGATGCGTCAGCTGTTGGAAGCTGGCGTGCATTTCGGTCACCAGACCCACCGCTGGAACCCGAAAATGGCCCCCTATATCTATGGGGAGCGCAACAACATCCACATCATGGATCTGACCCAGACCGTGCCTCTGCTGCACCAGGCTCTGGTCCAGATCTCCGATACGGTCGCCAAGGGCGGCCGCGTGCTCTTTGTCGGCACCAAGCGTCAGGCTTCCGAGGCCATCGCCGAAGCCGCCAAATCCTGCGCGCAGTACTACATCAATCACCGCTGGCTGGGCGGCACGCTCACCAACTGGCGGACCATCTCCCATTCCATCAAGCGGCTGAAATCCTTGGAAGAGCTGTTCGCGGGCGACACCCACGGCCTCACCAAGAAGGAGCTCCTGCAGCTCACCCGCGAGAAGGACAAGCTGGAGCGGTCCCTGGGCGGCATCAAGGACATGGGCGCCCCGCCGGATCTCATGGTGGTCATCGACACCAACAAAGAGAGCATCGCGATCGCCGAGGCCCACAAGCTTAATATGCCTGTCGTGGCAATCGTGGATAGCAATTGTGATCCCGACGGCATCAACTTCCCGGTCCCGGGCAACGACGATGCCGGCCGTGCGATCACGCTGTATTGCGACCTGATCGCCCGTGCGGCTCTGGACGGCATCGAGCGTGCCCAGGGCAGCATCGGCGTCGATGTCGGCGAATCCGAGGATCCCGCCGCGGAGACGGCTCTAGAAGCCGAGCCCGAGGCGGAGTCCGAGACCCCGGCCGAAGAGCCGAAAGAGGACGAGACCAAGACCGAAGACGCGAAGGCCGAAGAAACCGCCAAATAGGTTTCGTGCCGAAGAAATAGGGTTCGGGCCGCACCCGGCTCCGAACCCTCAAGCGTCAGAGCCGAACTACTCCATTAGAGGATCGAATGGCGACCATTACCGCAAGCATGGTGAAAGAGCTGCGCGAGAAGACCGGCGCAGGGATGATGGACTGCAAGACCGCCCTGAACGAGACGGACGGCGACATGGAAGCGGCCTCCGATTGGCTGCGCACCAAGGGCTTGGCCCAAGCCGCCAAGAAGGCCGGCCGCACGGCGGCCGAAGGCCTCATCGGCGTGTCCTGGAAGGATAATGAAGCGGCCCTCGTCGAGGTGAACTCCGAGACGGACTTCGTGGCCCGCAACGAGATCTTCCAGGAGATGGTGCAGAAGATCGCCGAAGCCGCCCTCGGCGCGAAAGGCGATCTCGATGCCCTCGAAAAGGCCGAATATCCGGGCGGCAAGGCGAGCGTCGCCGAAACCGTCAAGGAGACCGTCGGCTCCATCGGCGAGAACATGCAGCTCCGCCGCACGGCTTATCTGACCGTCAATGACGGCGTCGTGGCCCATTACATCCACAACGCCATGGGCACCGGCCTCGGCAAGATGGGCGTGATCGTTGCGCTCGAATCCACCGGCGACAAGGAAGCGCTGGGCGAGTTCGGTCGCCAGGTCGCCATGCATGTCGCGGCGTCCAATCCCCAGGCCATCACCACCGAGGAGCTCGACAAGGATCTGGTCGAGCGCGAGCGTGCCGTCCTGGTCGAGCAGGCCAAGGAATCGGGCAAGCCCGACAACGTCATCGAGAAGATGGTCGAGGGCCGGCTGCGGAAGTTCTACGAAGAGGTCGTGCTGCTGTCTCAGACCTACGTGATCGACTCCGAGCTGACCGTGGAGAAGGCTGTCGAGCAGGCGGAGAAGACCGCAGGCGCGCCCATCAAGATCACCGGCTTCCACCGCTACTCACTTGGCGAAGGTATCGAGCAGTCGGAAGAGGAGTAATTGCGGCCGCGCCGCCGCACCTCTAGAAAAAGGGCTGTGACGATTTCGATTCCCGCCGGCGGCACGTCATTCGGCGCTGCCCCGGCGGGAGAACTTTGAATGGCCGGAGAATAACGCCATGGCTTCGCAAAAGCGGCCCCTGACATATCGGCGGGTTCTTCTGAAGCTCTCCGGCGAAGCGTTGATGGGCTCCGGCACGGGCGGCATCGACGTCACCACCCTCAACCGCATCGCTTCCGACATCGCAGAAGCCGTCGCCCTCGGCGCCGAAGTATGCCTGGTAGTCGGCGGCGGCAATATCTATCGCGGCCTCGCCGGCGCGGCCCAGGGCATGGACCGGGTGAGCGGCGACTTCATGGGCATGCTCGCCACAGTGCTGAACGGGCTGGCGCTGGGCAGCGCCCTTGAGGAGAAGGGCTGTCAGGCCCGTGTCATGTCCGCCATTCCGATGCCGACCGTGTGCGAGCCGTTCATCCGGCCCGTCGCGCTACAGCACCTGGAGAAGGGCCGCATCGTCGTGCTCGCCGGCGGCACCGGCAATCCGTTCTTCACCACCGACACCGCCGCCGCCTTGCGCGCCGCCGAGATGAACTGCGACGCGCTGTTCAAGGCGACCCAGGTGGACGGCGTCTACAGCGCCGACCCGAAGCTCGTGGCCGACGCCAAGCGCTACGACAGCTTGAGCTTCCACGAGGTGCTGGAGAAGGATTTGCGCATCATGGACGGTCCTGCGATCGCCCTTGCTCGCGATAACAAGATTCCGATAGTTGTCTTCTCCTTGAAGGAGAAGGGCGGCCTTGCCGGTGTGCTGCAAGGGCAGGGCGCTTTCACGACCATCGGCGGTGAGATGAGCAGCTGAGCCGGCGCAAGCCGTCTTGCGCGCTGGTCCACACGCGGCCGACCAGACGATAAGGACAGCCGGGAAGCGCCCGGCACATAGGGAGTGGAGTAATGGCGGAATTCGACCTCGGTGAAATCGAACGGCGCATGCGTGGCGCGCTGCAATCGGTGAAGCAGGACTTCGCCGGCTTGCGGACCGGCCGGGCGACCTCCGGAATGCTCGACCCCATCCAGGTGAACGCCTATGGCAGCACGATGCCCCTCAATCAGGTTGGCTCGGTGAACGTGCCGGAGCCGCGCCTGATCACGGTCCAGGTCTGGGATAAGGGCCTCGTCTCCGCTGTGGAGAAGGCGATCCGCGAATCCGATCTCGGCCTCAACCCCGTCGTCGAAGGCCAGCTCCTGCGCCTTCCCATTCCAGAGCTCAACGAGGAGCGCCGCCAGGATCTGGCGAAGGTGGCGCACAAATATGCCGAGCAGGCCCGCGTGGCCGTGCGCAATGTGCGCCGCGACGGCATGGAGAGCTTGAAGAAGATGGAAAAAGATGGGGAGATGAGCAAGGACGAGCACCACGATTTCGCCACCGAAGTGCAAGACCTGACCGATACGGTGATCAAGGAAATCGACGAGGCGCTCGCCGCCAAGGAAGCCGAGATCATGCAGGTCTAGCTCCGGCACCTCGTCCGGAGTTCGATTGGCTCAACCGCTATTGGCCTTACCTGGGAGCAGGACATGACGTTTGCCATGGAAAAGCCCGGTCTCCCATCGGCCGACGACCACGCGCCGGCGCATATCGCCATCATCATGGATGGCAACGGCCGCTGGGCCCAGGAGCGCGGGCTGCCCCGCACCGAAGGCCACCGCCGCGGCGTCGACGCAGTGCGCCGCACGGTTCAGGCCGCGCTGGAGATCGGCCTGACCCATCTCACCCTGTTCAGCTTCTCGTCTGAGAATTGGTGCCGCCCGAAGGCGGAGATCCGCGATCTTTTCGGCCTCATGCGCATGTTCATCCGGCGCGATCTTGCGGATCTCCATAAGCACGGCGTGAAGATCAAGGTGATCGGGTCGCGCGACGGGCTGGAACCGGACGTGCTCAAGATGATCGACGATGCCGTCGCCCTCACCAAGGACAACGACACGCTGATCCTGACCATCGCCTTCAACTATGGCGGACGGGACGAGATCGCGCGCGCCGCGCAAAGGATCGCTGCGCAGGTGGAGCAGGGCACGCTGAAGCCCGAGCAGGTGACCCAGGCCGTCTTCGCCGACAATCTCGACACGTCCGGCCTTCCCGATCCGGATCTTCTGATCCGCACCAGCGGCGAACTGCGCCTGAGCAACTTCCTCCTCTGGCAGCTGGCTTACGCGGAGTTCGTCTTCGTCGACACCTACTGGCCGGACTTCAACCGCGAACACCTGGAAAGCGCCATCGCCGAATTCCAGCAGCGCAACCGGCGCTTCGGCGGCGTGACGGCGAGATCCACCGCGTGAGCGATTCCAATCACGCCTCCGCCACGGGGCCGAACGCCCGGCCCGGGCAGTCCGAACTCATCGCTCGCATCGTCTCCGCGCTCATCATGGCGGCCTTTGCCATCGCCGCGGTGGTCGCCGGCGCCTGGGCCTTCGCGCTTCTCGTCATCGCGGCCGGGCTTATCGTGAACTGGGAATGGGCCCGCATGATCCGCGGCAATGGTCGCGACCCGCTGGCGCTGATGCACGGTGCCGCTCTCCTGGCCATCGTCGTTCTCGCGGAGACCGCCCGCTATCTGGAAGCCACCGCCGTTCTCGCCCTCGCCGTGGTCGCGACGGTCCTGATGGCCTACCGGAAGGGCAAGCTCCTCTGGTCGCTCTCCGGGCTCCTCTACATCCTTCTGCCGGCCATGGCGTTGATCTGGCTCCGCTCCGATCCGGAATACGGCATCTCAGCCATCATCTTCGTCCTCGTCATCGCCTGGACGGCCGATAGCGCGGCCTATGCCGGCGGCAGGCTCATCGGCGGGCCAAAGCTCGCCCCCCGCATCTCACCCAAGAAGACCTGGGCCGGCTTCGCCTCCGGCATGCTCTTCTCCGGTCTCGTCGGGGTCCTGGCGGGAGTCTTCATCTTCAACGGCACGCCGATCGCCCTCGGCCTCGTCGCACTCGTCCTGGCTTTGGCCGGAATTCTGGGCGACCTTCTGGAGAGTGGCGTGAAGCGGCGCTTCGGCACCAAGGATACGAGCAGCCTCATTCCCGGCCATGGCGGTCTTCTCGACCGGATCGACGGCCTCCTGATCGCCAGCCTCGCCGCCGCGGCAATCGGATTGCGCGACGTGGCGGCGCCGGGGCAGGGTCTGCTCCTGTGGTAGAGTTCGGGACGGACCGGCGAAACAGCATGACCATCCCCCTCGACAGATCGGCATACGGCAATGCCGAGCGGCAGACCGGCGATCCGCGCCGGATCAGCGTCCTGGGCGCCACCGGCTCCATCGGCGAGAGCACCCTGGACCTGATCGGCCGCGACCCGGACCGCTATTCCGTGGTCGCGCTGACCGGCGGCGGGAAGGTGGACCGTCTGGCGGAGCTCGCCATCCAGCACCGGGCCGAGCTGGCCGTGATCGCCGACGAAAGCCTCTACGATGCGCTGCGCGCGCGCCTCGAAGGCACCGGAATCGAGGCCGCCGCCGGCCGCCGGGCCGTGATCGAGGCGGCATCGCGGCCCGCGGACTGGACGATGGCGGCGATCGTGGGCGTGGCCGGGCTCGAGCCGACCCATGCGGCCCTGAAGCAGGGTGCAACCGTCGCGGTGGCCAACAAGGAATGCCTCGTCTGCGCCGGCCCGGTCTTCATGGCCGAGGTCCGCCGCCACCGCGCCACGCTGCTCCCGGTCGATTCGGAGCATTCCGCCGCCATGCAGATCCTCAGCCAGGCGCCGGGGATCGAGGTCGACAGGCTCTGCCTGACCGCTTCGGGCGGCCCGTTCCGCTGTCTCACCCGGGACGAGATGGCCCGCGTGACCCCCGAACAGGCCCTGAAGCACCCGAACTGGTCCATGGGTCCGAAGATCACCCTCGATTCGGCGACCCTCATGAACAAGGCCTTGGAAATGCTGGAGGCCCAGCATCTCTTCGGGCTGCCCGCGGACCGGATCGACGCCGTCATCCATCCCCAATCGATCGTCCATTGCCTGGTCTATTACCGGGACGGATCGGTTCTCGCCCATCTTAGCCCGCCCGATATGCGCACGCCCATCGCCTATAGCCTGGCCTGGCCGGAGCGCATGGCGGTCCCAATGCCGCCGCTCGATCTGCCTAAGCTGGCGGAGCTGACCTTCGAGGCGCCCGATCCGGAGCGATTCCCGGCCCTGCGCCTGGCGCGGCAGGCCCTGCGCACCGGAAAAAGCGCCGGCGCGGTGCTCAACGCCGCCAACGAGGTCGCGGCGGCGGCGTTTTTTGCCGGCGAGATCGGATTCCTCGCTATAACGGAGATCGTGGAGCGGGTGCTGAGCGAATCGTCGGAGCTCGTCGGCCGCGAGCCGAGCCGCATCGACGAGGTCATCGCCATCGACGAGGAGGCGAGGCGCCGCACGCTGGAATGCTTGCCCGCCTTCGCCTGAGTGGCCATATTCAGGCCTGAAAATCAGAAGTTTAAGGGTTTCCCATGGATATTTTGAGCGCGCTCTGGGGCTTTGGAGACACGTTGATCTCCTACGTCATCCCCTTCCTGGTGGTGCTCACCGTCATCGTCTTCGTCCACGAACTCGGCCACTTCCTGGTCGCGCGGTGGTGCGGCGTCGATGTCAGCGTCTTCTCCATCGGCTTCGGCCCGGAGATCGTCGGCTTCACCGACAAGCACGACACCCGCTGGCGATTCTCTTGGATCCCGCTCGGCGGCTACGTGAAGTTCATCGACGACGAGAACGCCGCCAGCGCGCAAGGCCGCGAAGCGTTCGAGAAGCTCTCCGAGGAAGACAAAAAGCGCAGTTTTCAAGGAAAAACCTTGGGTCAGCGCGCGGCCATCGTGGCCGCCGGACCGATCGCCAACTTCCTGCTCGCCATCGCCATCTTCACCGTGATGTTCAGCTTCTTCGGCCAGCAAGTGACCGCGCCGAAGGTCGACGTCGTGCGTGAGGGCAGCCCCGCCGCGGCCGCCGGCTTCGAGCCCGGCGACGTCGTGCTGGAGGTCGATGGCACTCGAATCGACAATTTCGGCGAGATGCAGCGAATCGTCAGTATGTCGCCCGGCGACGAGATGAGCTTCCTGGTGGAGCGCGGCGGCGAGGAGATTCGACTCACCGCGACCCCGGAGCTGCAGGAGATCGAGGATCGCTTCGGCAATAAGGTCCCGATGGGGATTCTCGGCATTCAGCGCAATGCCGGCGCCAGCGAATGGACCTTGAAGCGGGAAGACCCGCTGACGGCCCTCGGAATGGCGGTGAATCAGACCTGGTTCGTGGTCAGCCACTCCCTGGGCTACGTCTATGACGTCATCGTGGGCCGCGCAAAACCTGACCAATTGGGCGGACCGATCCGGATTGCCCAGGTTTCCGGTCAGGCCGCGAGCCTCGGCATCCTGGCTGTGGTGAATTTCGCCGCGATCATCTCGATCAGTATCGGTCTGATAAACCTTTTCCCGATACCGATGCTCGATGGCGGCCATTTGCTGTACTATGCGCTGGAGGCGGTACGCGGTCGTCCGTTGTCGGAACGAAGCCAGGAGGTCGGTTTCCGGATTGGCCTTGCCGTCGTTCTTATGCTAATGATCTTCGCGACTTGGAATGATTTGATCCATCTAAGCTTTTCGTAAACGGCGTAGACGCATTGTGTAGGTGGGCGAGGGACAAGACCCGCCGCACGCTTGGGGACAGCCAACAAAAAAGGGCCACAAAAGCTGGCCAGCTTCGATCTCGCATACGCGTCTGTGGGGGATCGACGTGAAGGGGGACATCACCAGCAATGGTGCGGTGTAACTGGTTTAGCGGGCTGATGTTTTTGGCCCTTGTGGTACTTGGCGCCATGCCGCTTTACGCCGGCATCGGCTTCGCCACAGGCGACGATTCCGCCTACGCACAGGCGGGCGGGACCATCACTTCCATTCAGGTGCAGGGCAATCGGCGTGTCGAGCCGGCAACAGTCCGCGCTTATTTGACCTTCTCGGTAGGCGATCCTTACGACCCCGCCGAGGTCGACGAATCTCTCAAGACCCTGTTCTCCACCGGCCTCTTCAAGGATGTCCGGATCCGCCGCAGCGGCGGTGCCGTGATCATCATCGTCGAGGAGAACCCGATCGTGAATCGGGTGGCCTTCGAGGGGAACGACGACGTCGACGACGAGACGCTCCAGGCCGAGGTCTCCCTGAAGCCGCGCTCCGTCTACACCCGTGCCCGGGTGCAGCAGGACACGCAGCGCATCCTCGACGTCTATCGCCGCCAGGGCATGTATGCCGCCGCGGTCGAGCCGAAGATCATCAATGTCGAGAACAACCGGATCGACGTGGTCTACGAGATCCGCGAGGGCGCCACGACCAAGGTCCGCTCGATCAACTTCATCGGCAACAACTCCTTCAGCGATTCTCAGCTGCGCTACGTCATCTCCACGACGCAGACCAACTGGCTGAGCTTCCTGAAGAACACCAATATCTACGACCCCGACCGCCTGAACCTCGATAAGGAGCTACTGCGCCAGTTCTATCTGAAGGAAGGCTATGTCGATGCGCGGATCGTCTCCGCCACCGCCGACATGGATCCGGCGGGCAAGGGCTTCTACATCACCTTCGTGATCGACGAGGGTCCGCGCTACCGGATCGGTCAGGTCGACATCGAATCCCATCTGCCGTCGGTC
>Ga0310345_10005041_pt1 | contig 11832 bp, 11 predicted proteins | sample HC15DNA20500_MG_FD_204667 | JGI IMG/M metagenome (GOLD analysis project Ga0310345, IMG submission 204667) | Marine microbial communities from station ALOHA, North Pacific Subtropical Gyre - HC15-DNA-20-500_MG | ecosystem: Environmental > Aquatic > Marine > Oceanic | place: Pacific Ocean: North...
ATAGCAATGGGTCTGCTTCAGCTTGGCGCTTCCATGATGCGCGACGAAGGCTGGCGGGATCGCCCCATCACCCTTGGAGAATCCCTTGGTAAAGCAATCCCTCGAGGCATCGCTGGTTATTACAACCAGGACGCATTAAACCGTCAGTATGAGGGTGAAGCAAACGAGCAGAGAATGCTTGAGCAAGCTGCTTCAGATCAAGCCGACCTGGAGGAAAAAACAAGGCTCCAGGGGATAGAGGCTAAAGAAGAAAAGGTAAGACGCTACAAGGCATTTGTTGCTAATGTCGAATCCATCCCAGATACCTTCTTCGGTAAATCTGTTGGAACTGCAAGCCATCGGAGACAGATCCTAATCCGAACCTATGAGGATAGCCCCGAAAAGGGAATAGCAGCGCTCAATAAAATTTATGAGTTGATGGATAAGGAGAGGTTTAAGGAACCGAAATCCAAGACTTATGCTGACCAAAGATCGGAGAAAACCTCTGAAGCTTTAGAGGGAAGACGCTCGGCGATCCAGAATAAACTTGCGAGGCTGGGGATGATGGAGGATATCCCCGAAGCTACAAAGCAAAGAATGCAGGATTTGTATTCAGATGTTGACAATCTAACTGAAGAAGATCTAAAAAGTTTCCGTACTGATTATGCTACGGCGATGGGCGAGAAAAAACCTCGGGATTATACTAATGAACGTCAAAGGACCTATGATTACCTAAAAACAAAAGATGTATTTGACTCATTAAGTCCCCAGGAAAAAAGACTCGTTGAGCTTTCTATATTAAAAGAAGATCCCAAAGAGGGCCTGGATATGTTAGAAAAAATGATGGAGGCATCCGAGTACCAGGCAGATTGGCAATTAGTGGAGGAAACTCCAGAATATGACCTGGCGGGAAATGAAAAGAAAGTTACAAAAAGATATGTCAATAGAGTCACTGGGAAAGAATATAAAGAAGTTACCAGGGGAGCTCTTGGAACAGTAAAAATAGAGTCCATGACGGGTGCAGAACTCAAAGCAAAATATCCGAAATGGAGTGATGCTAATCTTGATGATGAAGATATGTACACTATTGAAACTGACATGGCAGGGAATGTCCGTTTCGCTGGAACCATTCTTGACCTAACCGAAAAGGATCCGGATAAAGCAAAAGAGTATGCAGATAATATGCTGCTGAGTGCAGTGAATATGGGACTCATTTCTCAGACCGATGCTTTCGAGATGGAAGACTGGGGTCCAGACTCTGTGATCCGGAACCTCAATACTTTGTTTATCCAGAGTAAAGATAAAGTCCCAGCGGGCGATGCAAATGCCGGGCTCATAAAAAGTGGTACAGAGATAAATATAGCGTTGGATCCCGAGGGGAAGAAAAAAGTATTTAAGGAGGATAAAAATTATTATTGGGATGGCACAACCTGGAAGGATATTGACGAAGGTGATGCCCAAGCTTTATTTGCTAATGAGTCAAAACTTCGTCTTGAATATGACAAGAATACTAAGAAGTTTAAGGATTCGATCTTTGCATATAACTCCATCGTTGCAGGATACAAGAACAGTCTGAAGGATCCGGCCTCTGCTGGCGTTAACGACATAATGATTGTACGGGCATTCCTGTTGATGATCGAACCAAACTCTGTGGTCCGGGAGTCTGAGTTTGCTACTGCCGCAAAGTCTCAGGGCATGATGCAGTATACAAAGAACTTAATCGACAAGATGAAGGAGGGTGCAATCCTTACCCAGGTTTCCAGGCGTCGCTTCTTCAATGCAGCAATGGGATACATGGCCGCAGTTAAACGTGGTTATGATATCCAGACTAAACGCTATACAAAAATTGCAAAAGCTCACGATATTAAACCGAAGAATATCGTTGTGGATATATTTGCAGACCGTCCGGAATTACAGGAAACCGGAGAGTTTGCCTACAGACCTTATATAATGAAGAAACCAGACTGGGATAAGCTAAAAAATACTCATAAAGAATTAATGCCTCCTAAAAAGAAAAAGGGGAGTAACAGGAGAACCTCGAACCTACCAAAACTAAATTTATAAATGGCCAAGAAAGAATTCAACCTAAGAGAAGTGGCAGAGAAAATTGCTCAAGCCTCCCAGGATGGTTACACCGATACAGATATCGATGAGTCCCTCTTTGAGAATTATCCCCATCTAGTAGGAAAAGAAAACTACGATGAACATGGAGAATATATCGAAGGTTCAACATACAGGGAATTCATCATGGAGATGGCAAGGGAGAAAGCACCTCGCGGAACCAAAAGATATTTTCTGAACCTGGCACATAACTTCTTGGATACTGCAACTTTTGGCCTTGGGAAAAAGGTTGCTGCTCTGACTGCATCAGTTATACATGACAAAGATTATGACGATGTCTATAGTACCTTGACTGAAGAGGAGAATCGTTTTACTGATCTTCGTCCAGGTGATGCAATGGCCTCGAGAGTAGCTGGGGGATTTACACCAGGGCCAGCAATGGTGGCAAAAGCAGGGTACAACCTTTTGTCAATAACTCCTTTCCTGGGCAAATTGCTAAAGACGAAAGCTGGAGCTACTAAGATGAACATTGCAAAAGAGACTGCAAAGTCAGTCCCGGTTGGAATGGGTGAGTCTGCTCTTTACACGGCGGGTACTTCCGGATCTGTTGATGAGTTTGGAGAAAGAGTCCTTCCGGAAATGATTGCCACTGGAATTGGATCTGCTGGTCTTACTCCAGCCATGATAGGACTTGGAAAGGGCATTACTGGCGCTGGTAGGTTTGCAAAAAGAAAGCTCACTGGATCTGACAAGGACCTACCCCCAGGAGTTTCCAGGACCGATGATGATCGCGCCCTGGAAGTAATGGTCAATGCAAAAAAGGCTGGCTTTTCCGAGGAGCAGATCAAAGCAGAGATTGAGCGGATCCGAAAGATTGATCCGGAGCTCGCAGACAAACTTCTCCAGATGGATGTTGGTGGAGACCCCTTCGTTGCCACTACGATTGGCGCTATGGGAACAAGTGGAGGAGCCCAAGCCATTGGGGTCAAAAACATAGAACCTTTCTTTAAACGCCAGGTGGAGCGTTTACAGAACTTTTCCGCAAAGACCTTGCTTAAAAAGGATTCGGTTGCTGAGTTCCGGGCGGATGTAAAAAAACGAAGACTAAAAGCTGGTAAGCAATATGACCAACTCTGGTTTGTGAAGCCTCTAAGGAAAAAACTAAAGAACCAAGGCACAGAAATTGACCCACCTGTAAGACAAGAAATTTCGGCTGCGAAGAAAACAACTGTCAAGTTTGATGAAGGCCCAGAACAAGTCTCGCTAGGTTTAATTTTAGATCCAAGCAAACCAACTGTAAAGCTGGCCATGAAAGCTGCACAACAACTTGCAGATGAGGCCGGGGTTCTTCTTCCACGAATGCTCAAAGCCAAAGGAGAAGGGACTTTACCCACAGCATATGATGCCCAGCATTTACATTTTATCAAGATGGGTTATGACCAGGTACTGACAAAATATGGGGAAGAGGGCCTCACTGGTGTAATGAGGATGGAGGCCAACAAGAATCTGAAGCGCCTCACATCTTTAATGGATGATCACATTACTGGTTATAGATCTGCACGAAATAATTATGCTATGCCCTCTGCTGAGAACCGTGCATTTAGTGAAGGTTACCAGGCATTGAAAAATTCCATAGATCCGGAGAGGATCCCGGAAATGATGGAGGTCAAGTTCAAAGAGTTTTCCGGGCATGAGAAAGAAGCATACAAAGCTGGGGCTGCCAATTTCATGGAGCAGTTTATCGAGCAAGGGATGGATCCACTTTCTGTAACCAACAAAGCCAGGAAGCTCTCACAGTTTACCTTGATTAAAAAGATCCGAGGAATTTGGGGAGATACGGTTGCAGATAAATATCAAGATTATATGGAAGAGCACGCAAAGATGTTGCTGAGACGCGCTGATGTTTCTCCACGGTCCGGATCCCTAACTCATGCTCGAGGAGAAGCAGGGGGTCAATTCAAATTCGACGAGCCAGGCACTACAGTCCCTCTCTCTGGTCGTGAAGCATTGTCCACAGGGCTAAGGGGTCAGCCAGACGCAAAGGCCGCTAGAGAGATGTCTCGAGGTGCTGCGGAGGCAGCGAGCAAAAGACTGACTCTCCCAGGTCCGAATCAAATAATGTCGAACCAGGCCGACATGGCTGCATGGCAGAAACTCCAGGCACTGAAAGAGAAAGCCCAAGCCGCCCGGCGGGGATCTGTACCAGGTTTACTAAACCCACTCGCCCAAGGTGCAGCAGATCAATATGGAACCCAATAATCAGTCCAACCCTTGGGGAGATTACTCACAGGGAGGAGTCTATAAAGTTGGCGGTCAGGATATCGCAGAACAATCAAAAGATATCGCTGACTCCTGGAGCATCTCGCCAGAGCAGTCCGAAGCAATCAAAGAACTCTCCGTACAATTAGCCTATGATATGGCCCCTGTAACCGGGGAGGCCCGTGCAGTGATGTATGCAGACAAGGCAGCGCAACGAGCAGCCGAGGCATTCAAGAATGGGAAATACTTTGAGGGCGCTGGACATACTGCGGAGCAATATGCTGAGATGCTTGGAGCAATACCCATCGGGGGTGTGGCACTTGGTGCTATTACTGATGTTACCAGGTGGGGTAAGGGAATGTATCGAGTCCTTAGATCCCCACAAATTCCGATGCACCGCCCAAAGTCTATAACGGATCCCGTCCTGGAGATCCGAGACAAATCATTACCCGATGCAATTGATATGTCCAGGACCGAGAGGCATATAATTCCAGATACTTCCAAAGGTGCAGATGGCCAATTTATAGGGGCTCCCCGTGGTATGAATACCCAGATGGAACTGAAACAAATGCGGGAGGAATTTGATGCCCTGGTGGACGATGGTATTGAAGGATCAGATTGGTATCAACGAGCTCGGAAGGGAGCAAAGTTATTGAGACCAGCATCAAAGGCTGACCGGGCTGAACACTCCGGACAACTTTCCGTACTATCTGCACAAGCAGATCCTAGTCCAAACCTTGGCTGGACTATTGAGGCTAATAACGAATTCGCAGCCGGGAATAATGTGTTCATGGTCAGGACACAAAAACAGGCTGACAAGATTGTCGATGCACATACTGGGGTAAAACCTCCAGGAGAACATTATGACGAAATCCTTGGACTAAAGACTCACAACTATGAACAGTCACTAAACCCGGACAAAGCTTTTCCTACAACTGGAACAAACGATATCTGGCACGGTCGTTCATTCGGTTATAAGATGGATGACGGGTCCGAATTTGACCGAGGATTCAGTCCCCAGGAACATAGATTCCTAGACCACGAAACAGTCCTGGCGGTTGACCGAGCTAACGCAAGAAATTTGGGCGGACGTTCCGATTGGACTGCACCAGAAATTCAGGCTGCGGCTTGGATATCTTCCAAGGGGCGTGGGTTATTCGCAAAGAACCCTGAGAAGTATGGCAACGATTTACAGGAAGCAATGAAGGAAGCTGCCAAAACTTACCCTGACTACTATCCTAAGTTTACTGCTCAGGCAACGCATGAAGCTATTCCCTCCCCCGCTGCAATGAAGACCGGACATTTGCGAGATCTAGAACACGCACCCTATGATGAAAAAAAGGCTTTCACTGAAGAGGCATCCTGGATAGATCCTGAAACTAATAAGGATATTATGTTCGATGAGATGAGGATGCTTCAGACTGATCCTAAGAAAGGTGTGGGAGAATGGGAAGGGGAATACAATCCAGTAGAAGTTAGCAAGCCGCTTGTCTCTTTGACTGACAGTCCAGCAGGAAAGAAAGTGGGAGAAACATCAGAGGGGTTATTGAATGTTGGCACAGGGACAAAAGCTTATATGGATGCCCAGGCTGGGGCTGGATGGCACAAAGCTTTTAACCTGGGGACCACTGGAACTAAAAAAACTTCTTCCGGAGGATACAAGATTAACCTGGACCGCCCACTCACCATCAAAGAAATGCAGCAGCTAAGTAAGGTTGCTGGTAAGAGAGGTTTTGGCGTCATGGATTCAGGGGAGGGTGTGAGCCTTTCAAACTTCGGAGCTAATACAAAAGGACAAAATCTTTTGGAATCTTTAGACTCTGGTAGTAGTCCAATTGGGAAAAATATAAAAGAGGTTGAGGTTGAAGTTGATGGAGAAAAGCAACTACAGAAAATCTTTACCGAAGAAAAAGCTGGAGCATTAAAAGAAATTAAATTTAAGTTTGCTCAGAAACCATCGAAGAAAGAATTAAAATATTTAAAAGATCTCAAGAATGGACTTATTGATGGGAACAAATATAAGATCCAGACCAAGGGTAAACTGGGAAAAGATATTACCATTACTCAGATCAAATCCCCTGGCGATGAGATGGACAAAACTTTAAAGGAAGAGTATTGGACTTTGGATCGAGTCCCACGAGGTCTCCAGGACGATCTCGATAAAATTTTCCCTGGCGGGGAAGGAAAGTTATCCAGGATAGAAAGTGATCTAACAGAATTTGATTTCTCGGAAGTTGGCAGCGGAGAAGCAACAAGAAAACTCCAGGAAGTAATGGAAGGAAAACCCGCCGTTTTAGCACGTTTAGATAACAGCAAAAAAATAAGAGAGCAAGCAGGGAAAATTGCAAAAAGGAATGAGGACTTTGCTGCAAAAAATAATGATACTCTGAGGGATGATATTCAGTTGTCTTTGAGGCTAATTGAGAACGGTGGGTTTACTGCTTTGTTCGAGGCACTAAAACGGGGAGCGATACTCCCCGCTATAGCAGGACCAATGATTATGTATGGTCTTCGCCAGGAACAGGGTCAGACTGAGGGGCTACTCTCCCCCGAGACCTAGAAGTCATTCTCACAACTCCATCGGCTTTTCTGAATTCTTCCAACTCCTGGAGCTCGGTCATCTTCTGACCAGGTAACATATTATGCCATCCACTATTTGATCTCTCATACATCAACCCGTCTTCCTGGTTGATAAAGATATTAGCCCTGGTTGGATGGGCCTTCCACTTTTCATTTTTTTCCATGTCTCTCCTTTTTCGCATTATAAATTTTTCGGGAAGCAGACTCTAATAAATTATAATATCTTTTACCTCCCATTATTTTTCGCATAGAACTATCCCAATTTTCTATATAATCCTGAGAGTGCATACAAAGTGAAAAAAAAGTTTCCTCTGCTTCTCTCTTAGTTAGCTTAACTGTTATCATATTCTCTCCATTTTTGTATGCATCTCGTATGCATTCGAACCATTCGTATGCATTTGTATGCATTGTTTTCAGTGCTAAGTCACTGATATTATATAAAACCCCAGGGATTCGAACCCTCGGAACTATATTCGCAAACCCTGCAATTGCAAGGCTTGCGGAATGTCGTTCCCAATTTGTATGCATTTTTGTATGCATCCTGTTTCGCTTATCCATACAACTTCTTGGAAATGGCTGCACCAGTCTCAAGAGTCTCTTCGCCAGAAAGGTGCGAATAACGCGCTGTACTGGCAGAAGACTTATGGCCGAGGTGACTGCCTATGATGCCCAAGTCTTTCCCGTCCTGGCGCAAATAAGAACCGCAGCAGTGACGAAAGTCATGCCAGCGGAAGTTCTCAATCCCAGTACTCTTTATGAGAGTCTGCCAGGAACGCTTAACCGCGTTGGGGAAAACTCTTTCACTTACGAATGGACCACAGTCTTCCTGGCCTCTACGTCTGTAAAGAATCTCCAGGACCTGGGGCATATTCTCCAGCTTCTGGACTTTTACGTCATCCCCATTTTTGAGACCTTCCTCATATACAGTTGCGGCCATCTTAAATTCGGGCTCACCGTTCTCGTCAATTTTTGCACCTACACACTGGCGCTCTCGCTTGACTACGCGGAAATTAATTACCTTATTTTTAAAGTCAATATCTTTCCAGCGAAGTCCGAGTGCCTCAGATTCTCGGCATCCAGAATTCAAAGAGAAATGGATGAGGTCCTTTAGGTTTTGGTTAGTGGAAAGTTCCACAGCATCGAAGAGCCTCTTGAGCTCCTCATCATCGAGCCAGCGAACTCTCTTTACTTCCGGATCCTTGGGAACCTTTTTATTGGAGATGGGACAATCGTTAGCCCAGCCGATATCTTGTGCGAATCTGAAAGCCCTTTGCAGAGTCTCAACATAACGGTTCACAGTGGCTGGCTTTAACTTGGAAATCCCGTGGGGGCCGTTGCTCTTCAGAATATACTTATGTTCTTTTACGAGCCCGGTTGTTACTTCGGAAAGGGGAAGGTCACCAATTACTCTTTTCCAGTAAGCACCTCTTTGGCGGTAGCTTTTGAAGTCCTTGAACTCCCAGGCTACATCGACAAGGAATTTGTCAATGAGATCACCAAGAGTATGCTCCATTTTTAAGAAGCTTGCACCGGAAGCATTAGCATTTGCTTTGCTCTGGGCTTTTTTCTTCTCTTCCAGGATTTTGTAAAGCTGCTCAAACTGGCTTTCGTTGTCCTTTAGTTTGTCCAGTCTCAAAAGCTTGACTGGAACTCTACGACTCCCGCCCTCATTTTTTCCAATGTATCCACACACATTGACCTGGTGGAGATCCAGGTTCTTTATATCCTCCACTTTATTTTTACGATCAACTGGAACCAGAATGAAATCGGATCCGTAATCGTTACCCTTAAATTTTTTAAGGTCTTTTAATATTCTAGGCATTTTCTCTCTCCGCTTGGTGTTGGTCCCTGGCGATCTTCTCAAGGCACGCTGCCTTAACCCAGGAAGTAATGGAGGGTCTACCCCCTCCTTGTGATTCGATGCGCCCCAGATGGGCTACAACGTCTACATGAACCTTGTGATCTACTGGGAAATTCTTTCTCATGTTCTCCTTGGTTAGCCCCCCGGAGGGGGCGGGTTAGTTAAACTTGAATTGATACTGGGAATTCAAAGTGATCGTTGTTGTCTCTGATGAAACTTAATTGCAAAAATACTTCTGTAATGAAGTAGTACTTTGGGACTCTATTGACGCTCTCGTCTAGGACATCAATTGAGTAGGGATTGCCAAAAATTCTTTTCCCGATTAATCTCAGGATATTGTTCAGGTCTTTTTTTGTTAGGTTACTCAGATTATGTCTGAGGTCTTGATCGTTTTGGTTTAGTTCCAGTGCTTGTCTCATGTTCTCTCCTTTATGTGGCCCCCGTGGGGGCCGGGTTAATTAGAATGGGCAATCTTCTGATTTCCTGGACTCTTCCACTTCTTTTAGGAAGGCCCCCCATTCTGGTTTGGACTCTCTAAGTTCTTCCAGAGCGTCAATTTCTTTCTCAATTTCCTTTATGCTATTTATGTCACAACCAGATGTATTGGATTCCTCTACAGCTTGATCGCAAAGCATCGAAATTCTTTCTTGAATTTCCTCGAATGATAAACTTGATATTAGTGTGATCCTATTGTCACAAACTCGGTCTCCCAAGAAACACTCCATTGGGACAAATCCTATGTCTCCAACTCTGGAATGTCCTGACCTGGATGCTAATGTATCTTCTTCGATACCTATTTCAAATACCTTAGCACCATTTCTTTCTGAAGTTCCGAGTATCTCTCCGGCAATCCAGTATTCGTTATCTCCAGCAAAGTCTAGCGCTTTAATTTTGTCTCCAATGCTGAATTCGTTTTCGTACTTGAGCTTTCCCATCTTGTCTCTCCCTTGGTTTGTTGCCGCCCGAAATTGGACGGTGACTAATGTTAACTTTTGTGAACATTTATGTCAAGTTTAGCAAGAAAATCAAACGTAGTGATTGCAAGGGATTACAGAGGTCGATTTTCGCAAACCGTTGCTAAATGCACGAAAATTCATGTATGTGCGTTTTTTTCATTTTTATTTCGTGGATCCCCGCAAACGTGGTAACTGCAACGGATTACAGGAAATAAAAAAAATAAAATAAATTTGATATTTTGTGAACTTTTTAAATTAGTTGATTATTTCCTAATAATAATGTTATATTATTTAGGCAAGTAGTTTGCATAGTTAGTTTGGCAAACAAAATTCATACATATAATGATGAGCTTATGATCACAGTCCGTAATAAGATGAGAATGTTCGGGGTCACTCTCAGTGATGTGGCCAAGGACTGTGGGCTGGGTGTCAGTGACGTCTGTAGGCTACTGAACGACGATCTCGTTGCTACAGTTAAGACCTCTGCAAATAGACTGGTGTCCGAGAAACAGGAACAACTTAACCAGGTAGGCAACATTGACCATTGAAAAAGATCACGAAGCTTTGAAACAGGATATAAGAAATCTACGAGACGATTTTCACAAGTTTTTCTCAGTCGCAAAAACTCTGCTACCAGAGATAGCAGAAACGAGGACACTCCAGCGACTGATCAATGAGCGGGAGGAGTGCCGCAAACGGAACTCGGATCTGGTCTGATCCGGGGCCATTCAATTAGGAGAGTTATGACTAAGCAAGTATGTCTGAACAGACAGCAAATGATGCTGCTGGATAGGTTCCTTGGGATTAAGGATAACCACCAGATATTTGATTATAAGAACCATGTCGAAATCGCGGCGATTGCTGCGGGGCATCTCGGGTTTGGGGTCTCACCGAGCACAATCACTGGGACCTGGAAAGCAATGATCCTCAATGGTGAGGAAGTTTGGGAGGCCCCAATCCGCAAAACTAAACCGAGCCTCACTGCTGAGATTGCTGGAATGAAAAAGCAGATCGCAGAGCAGGATCGGAAGTTTAAGATTGTATTCGAGAAGCTCCACGCTTTGGACCCAACTCAGGATGTACAGGAGAATTTCAAATTCAACAACGGAGGCGGCGATGGAACCGAGTTGGCTCTTTGACGAAGAGGCTCACGAAGAGCGCTTCACTAAAAAAGAAATCATCCCGGAGTACGATCCGGATAACATAGAACATTACATGGAGGTGATGGATGAGCAAAAAAGGAAAAGTTTGCCGTGAGTGTAGCAAGCCCCTCACTGGCATAAGAAGTCAGTTCTGCACCGATACTTGCTATAAGCATCATAAGCAGATGAGGGCAAAGGAAGTCTCACATCTGCGGAGGAGAAATTTCCCCCAGAAAGATTGTTATATCTGTGGAAAATTATTCCAGCCAATCCGTGAGGACCATCGGAATTGCTCAAAGTCCTGCACCTTCGAAGATGCAAGGAATCGTAGGATCGCAAAACGGAAGAAGCAGCCAAAGCTTCCAAGAGTAAAACCGATGGAGTCCTCCAAGTTGCCTATCATATATGGGCAAATTGAGACCCATCGGAACCCAATCCTAATAAAGTCTCGGGACCCCCGACATATCAAATTGAACTCTGACATTTTAGATTTCCTGGCAAAGGGTGGAGAGATTAAAAAATTCCCGGATGAATTAAATGGGAGAACTCCGACTGTTAATTTCTCGTTTGGATTTGATATCGACTCGTCTTTAGGTTTTGGGATGGAACTCAATTCGACTCAACTCTTGGAAGAATATGATCGAAATTGACATGGTCCCGATGAGCAAGCCAAGACAAACTCGCAGCGATGTTTGGAGAAAACGTCCCGTGGTTTTGAGATGGAGAGCATGGGCTGATGAGATTCGATTGGCTTGTCAGTATGAAGAATTTGTTCCAGGCAATGAGCTCGTTATGGAATTTTATATTCCGATGCCCAAGTCCTGGAGCAAAAAAAAGAGGGCCGAATTTGTCGGGGAGCCACATACTCAAAATCGATTGGATATCGATAATTTGGCAAAGGCGGTCATGGATGCACTCATTAAGGACGATGGGTGCGTCCACTATTTAAAGGCAAAAAAGTTCTGGTCAGAGGAGGGCATGATCAAATTGGGTA
>Ga0310345_10005042_pt1 | contig 11831 bp, 12 predicted proteins | sample HC15DNA20500_MG_FD_204667 | JGI IMG/M metagenome (GOLD analysis project Ga0310345, IMG submission 204667) | Marine microbial communities from station ALOHA, North Pacific Subtropical Gyre - HC15-DNA-20-500_MG | ecosystem: Environmental > Aquatic > Marine > Oceanic | place: Pacific Ocean: North...
GAGATTCGTCGGTTTCCAATGCTGGAGCCGCAGGAAGAATACATGCTCGCAAAGCGCTATGCGGAGCATGACGACCGGAATGCGGCCCAGAAACTCGTTACCAGCCATCTGCGACTCGTCGCCAAGATCGCGATGGGCTACCGCGGCTACGGCCTGCCGATCGGCGAAGTCATTTCCGAAGGCAATGTCGGCCTGATGCAGGCCGTCAAGCGCTTCGACCCGGAGCGCGGGTTCAGGCTGGCAACCTATGCCATGTGGTGGATCAAGGCTTCGATCCAGGAGTATATCCTGCGGTCCTGGAGCTTGGTGAAGATGGGCACCACCGCCAATCAGAAACGTCTGTTCTTCAATCTGCGCAAGATGAAGAGCCGCATTCAGGCGCTGGACGAAGGCGATCTTCGTCCCGAGCAGGTGAACCAGATCGCCACCAATCTCGGCGTTTCGGAGGACGAGGTGATCTCGATGAATCGCCGACTTTCCGGCGATGCATCGCTGAATGCTCCGATCCGCGCGACCGAGGGCGAGTCGGGCGAATGGCAGGACTGGCTGGTCGATGATGCCGAGTCGCAGGAAGACATCCTGGCGCGGCAGGACGAATACGATCAGCGGCGCGGCATGCTGCGCTCGGCGATGGATGTTCTGAACGACCGCGAACGGCGGATCTTCGAGGCACGCCGTCTGGCTGAAGAGCCACTGACGCTCGAGGCCCTTTCCGGCGAGTTCGACATTTCGCGCGAACGCGTGCGGCAGATCGAGGTACGGGCGTTCGAAAAGGTCCAGAAGGCCGTCCGCGACAAGGCCGCGGCGGCCCAGGACGCGCTGACACCCGTCAGCCCGTAAGCTCGCGCCATGTGGCAAGAGAGGAAAGGCCGGATGCAGGAGATGCTCCGGCCTTCTTGCTATCCGGGCTCTTGCCCCCGCTCGTTGCGGGAGTCAGCGCAACTCCGGAATGCGGCCGATCGGAAAGATCCCGGCCGAGAGGATCCCGTCTTTCGCGCGCATCTCGATCACAGTCCGACCGTTGATCTGGCGTCCGGCCATGGGGACCGCGGAGGCGATCGCGCCCGCGATGTTGGCAAGGTCCGGTGCCACGGTGCCGACGAGCTTGGCAATCTCGTCCGGGTCGGCGACGGCCAGTTCGAACGCCCCGTTGAGCCGTCCCTCATCATTGAAGGCGAACTCTCCGCTGAGTTCGGCATTGGCCGAGCCCATCTCGATCAACAGGGAGCGAAGCGCGATATCCTTGCCGGCGAGGAGCACCCGCGCCGACTGACCGCGCGCGCCGCCCGCGAGCCAGTCCGCGGCGTCGCCGATCGTCGCGTCCACCGTCGCGTCAAGCGGCGGCAGGTCCGGGGCGTTCGGCATGACAAGCTTGCCGCTGTCGATCACGCCGAAAAGGTCGAGATTGCCTTCGCGCCGCCGCGCATGCGTCTCGGTGTGAGTCGCCTCGGCGAGTGGCTGTCGACCGTTCGCCGGCTCGACCAGGGCAACGACCGGCCCGTCCGAGACGAGCGAGAAGCGATCCAGCCCCTCGGTCCAGAAAGACGCGCTTGCCTGGGCGAGCGACCAGCGGATATCGAGTGGCGGAACGGTGGCGGCATCCAGCAGCAAGGGCCCATCGAGTTCGGCGACGACGCGGTTGGGTCGATAGATCTGGGCCGCCGTGCGGAGCGCGCCTGCCGAGGCCCGGAGACCGTTGTCTGGCCCGTCGAGGGTCACCGCGTCGCAGCGGATCCCGATTCGGAACGGATAGCCGAACACCTCGCGATTGGGACAGCCGACCTCCGTGCCGCGCGCTCGCGCCTGTTCGATCGCCTGATCGACCGCCGCGTCGAGCCGTCCTGCGAGATAGTACCATGCGCCGGAAAGACCGGCCGCCAGCACGATGACGATGACGACGATGCCGAGGAACGCACGGCGCCCCCTTCTCGGACTGTCGCTTGACGGATTCATCCTCGTATCCTCTAACACAAATCAAACCCGCCGGTGGCAATGGACGAGACGTATCGGGCGCAATGGAAGAATTCTGGGTATTCGGTTACGGGTCACTGATCTGGCGACCAGGCTTTGACTATGTGGAAAGCGCAAAGGCAAGGCTCGCAGGCTATCATCGTTCGCTTTGCGTCCATTCCTTCGTTCACCGTGGCACCCCGGAGCGGCCCGGCCTCGTCTTCGGCCTCGACCGGGGCGGATCCTGCGTTGGAATGGCCTTTCGGGTCGAGGATTCGAAAAAGGACGCCACCATCGCCTATCTCCGCGAGCGAGAACTCGTCACCCATGTCTATCGTGAGCTGGTTCTGCAGATCCGAACGGTCGACGGCCGGCGCATGCGGGCGCTCACCTATGTGGTCGATCGCGGCCACGCCCAGTATGCGGGCAAGATGGACACCGCCTCGGCAGCTGCCATCGTAAAGCGCAGCCATGGCCGCTCGGGTGCCAATGTCGACTATGTCAGGAACGCGTTCGAGCATATCGATGCGATGGGCTTGAAGGACCATTGGCTCCAGGAGGTGGTATCCCGGTTGTGACCGCTGGCGATGCGCGGCGAGAACACCGACCAGCCTTTGATCAAGACTGCACCGGGTTGCCGATCCCGTTCAACCGGCCGGAGTTTTCCGCCGGCGTCGAGCCGGGATCGTGCGGACCATGGCGCCCGGACGACAGTTCCCTGGAACGCGACTCGATCGCCGACCGCAGCGCGTCCAGAAACTCCTGGCGGCCGAGCCCTGATGGCAGCACGGGCAGGAATTCGGCCCGGATCGTCCCCTTCTTCTTGATGAAGCTGTTGCGCGGCCAACAGAGGCCGGAATTGAGAGCGACGGGGACTACCGGCAGTCCCAGCGCCTCGTAGAGCCGGAAGACGCCCTGGCGATATTCGACCTCGGCCCCGGGAGTTGTCCGCGTGCCTTCGGGAAAAATGACGATCTGCCGTCCCTGCCGGACTGCGACCTCGGCGGCAGAGACCATGGCGTTGATGGCACCGCCTCGCTTGGCCCGATCGACCGGGATCATGTTCATCCGCCGGGCGAAGGCACCAAACAGCGGGATCGCCATCAGCTCCTTCTTCAGAATGAAAGTCGGCCGGTCGATTTCGGGGAGAAGGGCGAAGATTTCCCAGAAGGACTGATGCTTGGAGGCAATGATCGCCCCACCAGACGGGATATGCTCCTGTCCGGTCAGGACGGAGCGCGTGCCGACGATCTTGGCCAAAAGCCACAAGCTCGACTTCGCCCAGTTCTTGACGATCCGCCAGGCCGTCTCTTCTCGAACAAAGAAGAAGACCGGCGAAAAGAAGATCAGTTGCAGGATCAGATTGGCGTAGAAGGCGACATTGAAGGCAAGCGAGCGCATGAACGTCATGGGCCGTGGGGCTCCGGGGCAAATGTGATGCAGCCGTTCCTCACGCGGCGATTCCGCGGAAGATGGGCCGGCGACCGCTGAAGATCAGCGGCTCGCATAGCACGCCTCCTCTCCGTGATCGACATGAGATCGGCCCCCATGGCGAGCGGACGTCGCGCGGCATCATTCCGCCTGGTCGAGGCTCGCGAGCTGGGGCGGCGCCGGCATGGGAGGATTGGACAGCCCGACGGCGCCGCGCAGCCGCGTGGCGATCAGCTTGGCATATTCGGTCAGCATGATCTTGAGCCCCGACAGGCTCGGCATCGCATCGCGCTGCCACAGATCATCGCGCCTCACGGCGTAGGGCGTGACGGAGCGAATCGTGTCGACGCGATCGAATTCGATCAGCGAACGCGGCATGTGATAGTCGCTGGTCACCAGAATGAGATCGCGAAAGCCCAGACTCGAGGCCCACCGCCCAGTCATCTCGGCGTTACCGATCGTATCGGCCGCGACATAGTCGATGTCGACGCAGCAGTCGAACCAGGCCTTGTCGGTATCCGTCAGGCGCGCCAGGGTGGTCGCGGTGGTGCCCGGGTGGACGCCGCTGATCAGCAGCCTGCGACCACGCCCATCCTTCAGGAGGTCGATCGCGTAGTCGATGCGCATCGCACCGCCGGTCAGGACAACGATGCCGTCGGCCGCCGCAGCACCCGCCGGCTTCGACAGGCGCTCCACCTCCTCAGCGAAACGCAGGAAACCGCCCGCGAAATAGCCGGCCATGGCCGCGAGGATCAGCGCGCCGGCCAGCGACCGTTTGCGGCCCGACCACGGTGCCGCCCGCCGCTTCACCCTCTGGGGGGCAGGCTCGGCCATGGCTTCTCGTGGATCGAAAGCAATCGTCATTGCGGCCACTCTTCACGGTCGCAACACCGGTTAAGGCATCGGGATGCTGCGGAGAAAGGCTGTTTCAGGCCGACTGCTGCGCAACCTGCCATCACTGCTCCCTTCTTTTCGCGATATCGATCCGACCATGGCGAGCGAATGCGGCAGCGCATTGACGATCGATGACAAAACATAAAGTTCGACCAATCCGGTTAACTAAGGCTTAACCTTCGACCGGCGAGATCATGTCGATTTCGGCCAGATGGCGTGTGACCGTCCAGCGCGAGGTCAGGGCCGTCAGCGTCGCCACTGTGACGATCAATCCGACCACGCCGGCATATCCGAACCAGCCGATCGAGAACGATCCGAACAGCGCACTGATCTGATCGGCTTCGGGCGTCGCCCGGTTGGAATCGGTCCAGGATCCTATCAGCGCAAAGACCATCATCGCCAGAACACCACCCGTGGCCGCACCGATGAGACCAAGCCGCAGGAAGTGGCGCTGGAACTCCGAAGCGATGAACCCGGCCCGCGCGCCGACGAAATGCAGGACTTCGACGATCTGGCGGTTGCCGGACATGGCGCCGCGCGTGGCGAAAACCACGGTGAGGATCGTCGCGATCAGGACGAGCGCGAGCACGAAGCTCCCCGCCAGCACCATCGACCGCGCCATGGCGACGAGCCGCGATACCCAGGCGCGGTGATCGTCGAGTTCGGACTGCGGGACCTGCCGGCGCAGTTCCTCGCCGAGCGCCGCAAAATCCGGTGGATCGTCCGAGTCGATGCCGATGATCACCAGCCGCGGAACCGGCAGTTCATCGAGATCGACGCCTTCGCCGAGCCAGGGTTCGAGCAGACGACCGGTGGAGGCCTCGTCCATGATGGAGGCCCCGACGACGCCCGGTGTCTCGATGGCGATCTGCCGCACGGTCTCCAGCGCGACCAGCATGTCGAGACCTTCGGCCGGCTTCACCTGAACGGTGATCTCCTCCGAGATGTCGTTCTGCCACCGCCCGGCCGTCTCCGAGACGAGACTGACCCCGCCGACGGTCAGGCTCGCCAGAAAGGTCATGATCGCGATGACCGTGGTCAGCGCCCTGCCCGCCACGTTTCCGGGTGGGACGATCGGCGTGGCGCGCGGCTGCCGCAGGCTGTTTGCCCAGCCGAGAACGCGCTCCCTGATATCGACGAGATGGGCTGCGAGATCAGTCATAGATGGTGAGCCGACCGTCGGAGAGAACCAGGCGTCGCGCCTCGACCTGGTCCATCAGACCCAGATCGTGGGTGGCGATGACGACGGCGGTTCCGGACCGGTTGAGTTCCAGGAACAGTCTGAGCAGACGGCGGGCGAGCGGTGCGTCGACATTGCCGGTCGGCTCGTCCGCGAGCAGGATGTCTGGCTGATCGATCAGGGCGCGGGCGATCGCGGCGCGCTGCTTCTCGCCGCCCGAAAGGACCACGGGAAGCGCATTGATTCGCTCGCCGAGACCGACCCACTTGATGAGATCGACGACGTCCTGGCGATAGGTCGCCTCTTCCTTGCCGCGCACCCGCAGCGGCAGGGCGACATTTTCATAGGTTGTCATGTGATCGAGCAGACGGAAATCCTGGAAGACCACGCCGATGCGGCGCCGGATCGACGGCAGGTCCCGGCGCGTCAGGGTCGCGACGTCGCGTCCAAGCACGGTGATCAGGCCGCGCGTCGGCTTGAGCGCCAGAAACAGCATCCTCAGCAGGCTGGTCTTGCCCGCGCCGGACGGGCCCGTCAGGAACTGGAAGGACTGGCGGCGGATCTCGAAGGTGAGATCTCGCAGCACCTCCGGCCCCATGTCATAGCGCAGCCCGACATTTTCGAACCGTATCAAGCCGGATCCCCGTTCTCGTTCTACAAGCGGGCCGATCTCCGTTCGGCCCATCGAAACGACGCGGCAATGCCGGAAGACCTTGGCCATTTCGCGCCGATGCATGCCGTCGCGCCGGAACGCGCCGCCCGGGAGGCAACGGCGTTCACCACTTGTTAAGCATGTTTCCTTACCGCTTGCTGGATCGATCAGCGGAGGATCGCATGGACGCATTCGGCAAGAACAGCGGCGCACACTCGCCCCTCCGGCATGAGCCGCGACGACAGATCGCGCAAGGCCCCTGCCTCGAAGGCCACGCCGAAGTGACCTCCCGCAAGCGGCGAACCAAGTCGCCGAGCGAGATGGCGGGCGCCCGGAACACCTTCGGCGCACGCAGTGCCAGTCCGGAAGGCGAGCCCGCGCCGCATTTCGGCCGCCGGAAGCCGACCGAACCGGCCGCAAGCCACGGCGCACGGCCGGATCTCATGTGGTCGCAGGTCGCCGGATCGACGCGTGGACGGTCGACGACCTCGCAGCCGGAACAAAATTCCGACTGGAACACCTCCGCACGGCCGCACCCCGGGTCGCATCGCGCAAGCCGACAGCGCCTGACTCCCGCGCGATTCGGCGTCCTCGCCGCGGGCTTCGCCTTCGGTCTGGCGCTTCTGCCGACATTCCTGCTGAGCTTCCCCGAAGCTCCGGTGGCGGCGACGGTCTTCGATTCGTCCGCCACCTCCCCCGTCCAGTTGCTCGACGTCTCCGCCTCGATCAGTGAGCGCGGTGAAGGCAAGGTGCTGACGATCATCGGCGCCGTGGAGAACCGCGGCAAGGCTGTTGCGGTCGTTCCGACCATCAGGGTAGATTTCGAGAATCCAGACGGTCATGTGAACAGCCGCACGCTGCGCACCGCCGTCGCCGCGCTCGATCCGAACCAGCGGGTCGAAATCGTTTCAATGATCGCCGTGCCGGCCCGGTCCGATGGAGAAGTCAGAGTGGGATTCCTGGAGACCGCCCGCGAAGGAACGCCGTGATCACGGTTCGCGGAAAATCGATCGAGACCCTCTTCAGCGCGGACGAGATTGCCGGCGAGGTCCAGCGCGTCGCCCGGGAGATCGCGGCAAGCGCCACCGACGATCTGATCATCGTCTCGGTGCTGAAGGGCGCCTTCGTCTTCGCCGCCGACCTTCTGAGGGCGCTGCACGAGGAAGGCATCGCGCCGGAGGTCGAGTTCATTTCGCTGTCGAGCTATGGCGGCGGGACCGAGGGCGGCGAAATCCGCATTCTGCGCGACGTCGATGCCGACGTTTCGGGCCGCCCTGTCCTTCTGGTCGACGACATCCTGGAATCGGGCCGCACGCTTCATTTCGCGCGCGAGCTCCTGCTTTCGCGGGGGGCGACGTCGGTTCGTCTAGCGGCACTTCTGGAAAAGCGCGGGCATCGCAAGGCGGAGATCGACGCCGACTTCATCGGTTTCGATTGCCCGGACTATTTTGTCGTGGGCTATGGAATGGATGTGGGCCACGCCTTCCGCGAACTGCCCTTCATCGGACGCGTCGTCGGCTGACACCCCAGCGGCGGAAGCCGACTTCCACCCTTGCCAAGGCCGATAGTGGCGGCTTTTGGCCTCATTCCCGCTCGAATATCCTCGCAAGTCAGCTTCGGACCAGCTAAATCGGCGATTGCTGGTGGCACATGGACTCATCGCGCGAAGATGAGAGGTATTGCGTGGCTAAGATCTTGATTGCGGAAGACGACATGGGAGTTCGGCGTCTCGTCGAGCGGGCCCTGCGTCTGGACGGCCATGACGTCACGACGGCGGAAGACGGCGAACTGGCGCTCGAAACCCTCGAGGAGCATGAAGGCGCCTTCGACCTTGTGCTCTCCGACATTCGCATGCCGGCAATGACCGGCATCGAACTCGCCCATGCCAGCGCGAAGCGGTGGCCGGGCCTGCCGATTCTCCTGATGACCGGATATGCCGAACAGAAGGAAGCGGCCGAAGATCTCGCCTCGATCATTCTCGGCGTCCTCGACAAGCCGTTCTCGATTGCCGAGATTCGGCGCCATGTCGGCCGGATTCTCGCCGAGAGCGAATCCACGGAGACCGAAGAAGCGCTTCCCCAGCGATACTGCGCCTGATCGCGAGCGGCGCGCGTTTCCCCGCGCCGACGGCCAAGTTCGAGATCATGCTGCAGAATGCTGGCGAGTTCTCGGCGCGTTCTTCAAGAAGCCTAAACTGAACTGCGGAAAGCGGCCTTTCACGAGGCCGCTTTCCGTCAGTGCAGTTCGGTTTTCCGGCGATATTCCTGCAATTGCGTCGTGCGCAGACCGGCCAGCCCATGCTGATCGATCGACATCTGCCATGACAGGAACTCCTCCACCGTCAGCGTGTAACGCGAACACGCCTCATCCAGGCTGAGCAAGCCGCCGCGCACGGCGGCCACGACCTCGGCCTTTCGACGGATGACCCAACGCCGTGTATTGGTCGGCGGTAGATCTGCCAGCGTCAACGGACTCCCATCGGGGCCGATGACGTATTTCACTCTTGGTCTAACCTGATCGGTCATTGCACTCTCGACAATTTACCCAAAGACCCAATCAGCGATGACCATAACCCCCGCTTCTAAAAATTCCGTCAAGCCACACGTAAGCTTTCGATAAGAAGTCGCTGAAAATCATCGCATATCGCGACAGGCCTTCGGCTTTCGCCGCCAAAGCTGAGTGATTTCGCCAAATTTTCGCCCTGAAGAACCCTTGAAAGAGCAGGCGAATTGGCCGTATCGAAACGTGCCGTCTGTCTTCGCCTTCTTCGCTGAAGAGACTGTCGCGCGATCGAACCGAACGCAGCGAAAGCGTCAAATGTCATTGAACAGTCTGGATATTCCCAAGCCGCCGGCCGAGACCCGGGTGGTCGTCGCCATGTCGGGCGGGGTGGATTCCTCGGTTGTCGCCGCGCTTCTCGCGGAAGCCGGCTATGACGTCGTCGGCATCACGTTGCAGCTTTACGACAGCGGCGCGACGCCGCGCCGCGCAGGGGCCTGCTGCGCGGGTCAGGACATTCACGACGCCCGCCGCGTCTCCGAAAAGCTCGGCATCGACCATTACGTGCTCGACTATGAGGAGAAGTTCCGCAAGGCCGTGATCGATCCTTTCGCCGAGAGCTACCTTGCCGGCGAGACGCCCATTCCCTGTGTCGCCTGCAACCAGACGGTCAAGTTTCGCGATCTTCTGGAGACCGCCGCGGATCTCGGCGCGGATGCGCTGGCCACCGGCCACTATATCGAGACCCGCCAGCGGGGCGCCCATCGCGCCATGTTCCGCCCGCGCGACCTCGACCGCGACCAGAGCTATTTCCTCTATGGGACGACCCAGGCGCAGCTCGATTTCCTGCGCTTTCCCCTCGGCACGCTGACCAAGGACGAGACCCGCCAGATCGCCGAGCGCTTCGGTCTCGCCGTCGCGGCCAAACCCGACAGCCAGGATATCTGCTTCGTCGCCAAGGGTCGCTATTTCGACGTGATCCGCAAGCTCCGCCCCGAGGCGGGCGAGCCAGGCGATATCGTCCATATCGACGGGCGGCACCTCGGCCGGCACGTGGGCATCGTCAACTTCACCATCGGCCAGCGCCGCGGCCTCGGCGTCGCGGCGGGCGAGCCCCTCTATGTCGTCGCCCTCGACGCCGCCTCGGCCACCGTGACGGTCGGCCCGCGGTCGGCGCTCCGGACGCATCGGATCCGTCTGCGCGACGTCAACTGGCTCGGCGAAACGCGCCCGGCGGACTATGCGGCCTCGGAACGCGAACTCCACGTCAAGGTCCGCTCCACCCGTCCGCCCGCGCCGGCCCATATCCGCGCGGTTTCGGAGGGTATGATCGAAGTCGAGCTGGTGCTGGGCGAAGACGGTGTCGCGCCCGGTCAGGCCTGCGTCTTCTATGACGGGGTGGAAGCCGGCGCGGAAGTTCTCGGCGGCGGCGTCATCGCGGAGAGCCTGCCAGAGATGGAAGCAGCCGAGGCAGACCGTGATTTGGTGACGACGACGGCTTGAGGGTCGTTCCAGCGTGTCGGGAGCGGGCTGCGCTCGGCTACAGCTTGTCTGGACGGCGATTGCATTCGGCTGAGTTTAGCCGCCTCGATTCCGCTACAGCTCCGTCATCCCGGCCTTGAGGCGGGATCCATGCCTTAGCGTCGAAAAATATCAATTCTTCTCAAGCCTTGGCGCGGTCGGCCAACGATTTGGCATGGATCCCGGCTCAAGGCCGGGATGACGACATCAGAGGCGGAGCGTCCTTTTTTGACCGAGGCAAGCTGCGCGGACTAAGGTGCTTGCCTCATCACCATTCCTCACCCGGCATTCGTCAGCGGCGAGGCCGCGCTCAGGATGCGGACCGTTTCCACCGCTTCCGCCGCGCCGGTCTCAGGTTGCCGGCGGTTCACGATGCAGTCGATGAAGTGGCGCAGTTCGCGGTCGAGCGGCAGGCCGGGCGAGACCGGCAGGTAGGTGACGGGGGCGTTCTCGAAGGAGAAGTTCGGCCCGTCCCGCCAGACGCGGTGGCCGTAGAGCGCCAGCTTTTCGCCCTCGGGTGCCAGATCGTCGAAGACCAGCATGCCCTGCGTGCCGATCACCGAAAAGCGCCGGTCGCGATAGGGTGAAACGCGCGAGACATGCACTTCCGCCTTGAGACCACCGGCAAATTCCAGAACGATGTCGGCAATGTCGGTCTCGTCGGAGAGCACGCTCCGCCTTGTCGCCGAGACGCTCTGGGGCATCGCGTTCGACAGCTTGAGGATGAGCGAAAGGTCGTGGGGGGCGAGATCCCATACCACGTCCATGCCGAGGAAACGGCCGAGCCCCATGCGGTTTGCGATCAGATGGCGAACGGTCCCGATCCGCCCTTCGCCGACGGCGGCGCAGAGCCGTTGAAACACCGGATGAAAGCGCAAGACGTGGCCGACCATCAGAATACGGTTGGCGCGCTCCGCGACCTGTGCCGTCAGTTCGGCATCGGCCGGGTCCAGGGCGATCGGCTTTTCGATCAGGACGTCCTTGCCGGCGGCAAAGGCCGCCCGCGCCACGGGCCCATGGACGCTCGCGGGCAGAGCCAGCACCAGCGCATCGATGTCGGTGGAGGCGATGGCCGCATCGGGCTCAAGCGCGGGCACGTCGAAACGCTCGGCAAATCCCTCCGCCCGGTCGGGGTTGCGGTCGGCGATGGCGGCCAGCACACCGATCTCGGCCAGCGTGCGAATATGGTTCTGGCCCCACTGCCCGCATCCGACGACGGCGATTCTCGGCTGCATCCGCTTTCCTTTCCCGCTCGATCCGTTTCTTGCCTGCGCCGGACCGATCCCCTCTTTCATCATCTCCGCGTGGCTCTAGCCCCCGCTTCGGACGAGAGCAAGGAAGACGAGCCGTCTTCGCAGGGCCAACGCCCGACCCCGCTGCTACCGGTCGGCGATCTTGTATTCACGCATCTTGCGGTAGAGCGTCGAGCGGCCGATCCCGAGCCTTCGGGCGATCTCGCTCATGCGGCCATCATACTGGTCGACGGCCAGACGAATGAGATCCGCTTCCACGTCGACGATCCGGCGGATCTGGCCATCCGGATCGCGAATCGGAAATGCCTCCTCGGGCACCGGTTCGCTCGTTGCCGGGTTTAAGGCCGGTTCCGCCCCTCCGCCTGGTTCGAAGGCAACAGAAGGCTGGGGCACCGGCGCACCGTTCGTCGTGATCGCCTCGTCTCCCGCGGCCACACCCAGCGCGCCGCCT